>Ga0081538_10000199_pt1 | contig 66370 bp, 73 predicted proteins | sample TabmetS5T2R1_FD_71022 | JGI IMG/M metagenome (GOLD analysis project Ga0081538, IMG submission 71022) | Tabebuia heterophylla rhizosphere microbial communities from the University of Puerto Rico - S5T2R1 | ecosystem: Host-associated > Plants > Roots > Rhizosphere ... | reverse complement strand
CGCCCGAGCCCGCCCGCTGCACCGGTCAGCAGTGCGTTCGTCCCCCGAAGCTCCATCCAATCACTCCCAGCACATGCCTGTTTCCGGGCGTGAACGCCCTCACTGGAACACCCGAGGAGCCTAACGCCGCAATGCGAAGGGCCGCCCCCGAAGAGGCGGCCCTTCAAGGTGCGATTTGAAGCGTCCGCGGCTTGGCCCGACCGGGCGGGACGTCGCCCCGGTACCGCGATTCGCCGGCGCTAGGGGTGGATTCCGCTACGCGGCTCGCACCCTATACGCGCCCCGCGCGCCGCTCACGCGACGAGCGGAACGAGCGGCCGCCTAGCGGCCCCGCACCTCCAGCGTCCCGTCAAGCATGTCAATCAGTCGGACCACCTCCTTTCTCTGGTACCAGCGATTGAAGCAGACGCAGCAGTCGATCACCACGCCCAAAGCCGGCCACGAGCCGAGACGGGGGATAGCCGAACCACCGCCGAACGTGGCGATCGATACGGTGCCCCGGATGCCGGAGTTCGCCATCGAGACGGAGAACCTCGAGAAGTCATACGGCGATGTCCGGGCCCTCTGCGGAGTGGACCTCCGCGCCTCCGCGGGCACGGTGTTGGGTCTGCTCGGTCCGAACGGCGCGGGCAAGACAACCGCCGTCCGGATCCTGACGACCCTGCTGCCACCCGACGGCGGAAGTGCCCGCGTGGCGGGTCTCGACGTGGTTGAGGACGCGGCCGCGGTTCGCGCCGAGATCGGCCTCGCCGGCCAGTACGCGGCCGTTGACGAGAACCTCACCGGCGCCGAGAACCTCGAGATGGTCGGGCGGCTCTATCACCGGCCGAGGGCCTGGGCGCGGGAGCGCGCCCACGGGCTGCTCGACCGCTTCGACCTCTCCGACGCTGCCGACCGGCTCGTCAAGACCTACTCGGGAGGCATGCGGCGGCGGCTCGACCTCGCGGCGGCTCTGGTCATCCGGCCGCCCGTGGTCTTCCTGGACGAGCCCACGACCGGCCTGGACCCGCGCAGCCGAATCGCCCTCTGGGAGTCGATCGAGCGGCGCCGAGCCGCAGGCACGACCGTGCTGCTGACGACCCAGTACCTCGACGAAGCCGACCGCTTGGCCGACCGGATCGTGGTCATCGACCACGGCACGGTGATCGCCGAAGGGACCTCGGAGGAGCTCAAGCGACGGGTGGGCGGCGAGCGGATCGAGGTCAGGCTCGCGGACAGCGCGCAGGCGGAGACCGCGCTCGGCGCTCTTTCCGTGCTTGCGTGCGACGCCCCCTCGCGCGAGAACGGGCTGGTGAGCGTTCCGGTGACCGAGCGCCGCGGGGCAATCGCGGAAGCGGTGCGCCGACTGGACGCGGCCGGGGTCGGAGTCGACGACATCTCGATGCGCATCCCCACACTCGACGACGTCTTCCTCACGCTGACCGGGAAGCCGCCCGAGCCCGAGGAGGGTGAGGAGGATGGGCAGCCCGCCGAGGGCCGCGAGGCGGTGCAGCGCGAGACGGAGGCCGTGAAATGAGCGGTCTGGGCTACGCGTTCTCCGACACGTTGGTGCTCGCCGAACGGAGCGTGAAGCGGATCCAGCGCCAGCCCGACCTGCTGACCGCGTTCACGATCCAGCCGATCATGTTCGTGCTGCTGTTCGTGTACGTGTTCGGCGGCGCGATCGACGTCCCCGCGATCTATGGGGACTACACCGACTTCCTGATGCCCGGGATCATCGTCCAGGCGATCTGCTTCGGCGGCTTCGTGACGGCCCTTGGGCTCGCCGAGGACATGCAGCGCGGGCTGATCGACCGCTTTCGCTCGCTGCCGATGGCCCGAATGGCGGTCCTCACCGGCAGGACCATCGCCGACATCGGGACCAACGCGCTTCAGCTCGCCGTGATGATCGCGGTCGGGCTGATCGTCGGCTTCTCCTTCTCCTCCCCGCCGCTCGAGGTCGTCGCCGGGATCGCGCTCATGCTGCTGATCGGCTACGCGTTCTCGTGGGTCTTCGCCTTCATCGGGCTCAACGTCTCCTCACCCGAGTCGGCGAACGCGTTCGGCTTCATGATCGTGTTCCCGCTCACCTTCCTTTCGTCAGCGTTCGTGCCGCCCGACACCTTCCCGGCAGCGCTCGAGACCTTCGCCGAGGACATCAACCCCTTCTCCACCATGGTCGACGCCGCCCGCGCGCTGTTCATCAACACGCCGGCCGGCAACGACGTCTGGGCGTCGGTCGCCTGGTGCATCGGCCTGATCGCCGTCTTCGGCTACCTCTCGGTGCGCCGCTACAAGCGGGCGGTCGCGAGTTGATCGGACACGGTTACTTCTTCTTAGGTTTCTTGAGGCAGACGACGTGGGCGGTCACCTCGCCGTCGCCATATCCGGCCGCCGTCCAGCCCCGCTTGCCGCTCGGGTAGGTGCCCTGGATGTAGTCGTCATAAGGCTCGGAGAGCTCGATTCCGCCTCCCGCCGCCTTCGTGCGCTTGGGGCACTTGGCCGTCACAGCATGTGTGTTGCCGTCGTTCGGCATGTCGAGGCTCTTCGACTTGCGAACGAGCTTTGCGTTCTTGAGGCAGCGGGCGGTGGCGGTCACCTCGCCGGATGCGCCGGCCTCCTCTCCAACCGCTGTCCACTCGCGCTTGCCGCTCGGATACGAGCCGCCCGTCTCCATCAGATCCTCGTCGGAGATCTGGATGCCTCCTCCCGCCACCTTGGTCCCTCGTGGGCACTTGGCAGTGGCGCTGTGCGCCGCGCCGTCGGTGGGCACATCAGCAGTAGCCGACTCGGTGCTCAGCTTCGCGCCCTTCAGGCAGCGCGCAAACGCGGTGAACGTGTCCTCGGTAACGCCGCTTCGCCAGGCGGCGGCAGTCCAGCCTCGCTTGCCCGCGGGGTAGGAGCCCTGAACGTAGTCGTTGACGTCGTCCCCCAGTTGCGTGCCGCCGCCGGTGGACTTGGAGCCCTTGGGGCACTTCGCAGTCACGCTATGCGGGTCGCTGTCGCCGGGCAGCGTCGCTGTCTCCGACTTCGTCTTCAGCTTGACGCCAGATGCGACCGCCGCCGTCAGTGCCAGGAGCGCGATCAGCCCTACCGTGAATGCGGCGCGCCTCGAAACGTTCTTCATGAGACTCCCTTTCTCGCTGAGTGGCGCCCGGCCCTGCCGAGCAGCCCGAGCCTAACCGCCAACTCGGCCGAAAGTCAACGTCTCGACACGATTGAGCACCACATAGGTGCTCAATCAGGTCTCGTCGCCGCGCCGCGGCCTACGCGGGCTTGCCGTCGGAGTCCGCGCGCTTGCTGGGGCCGCGCTTGCCGGCGGCCTCGCCGGCCGCTTTCGCGGGCTTCGCGCCCTCGGCGGCTGCCTCGGCCAACTCCTCGGCCTCTTCGACGACGTCGGCGCCGGCCGCAGACTCGACCACCAGGGCGACAGCGCTGACGCGATCCTCGTTGCTGCAGTTCATGACGCGCACGCCCTGCGTTGCGCGCCCCATCTGCGAGATGCCGCCGGCGTTGGTGCGCTGGACCATCCCGTTCTGGGAGATGAACAGCAGGTCCTGGTGCTCGCGCACCGTCAGCGCGCCGGCGAGGCCGCCCTTCTTCTCGGTCAGCTTGATCGTCAGCACGCCCTTGGTCCCGCGCCCCTTCGCGGGGTACTCCGAGACCGCGGTGCGCTTGCCGTAGCCGTTCTCTGTGACGACGAACAGCTCGGCCTCGTCGCGGGCGATGTCCATTGCCAGCACGCGATTGGCTTCCTTGCCGACCTTGCCCTCGACGTTCATGCCCTTCACGCCGGAGGTGTCGCGGCCCATCGGCCGCACCTTGTCCTCGGAGAAGCGCGAGGCGTGTCCGGACTTGGAGACCAGCAACAGGTCGTCCTTGCCCGAGGTCAGCCGCACTTGCACCAGTTCATCGCCGTCCCGCACCTTGATCGCGATGATCCCGTCGGCGCGAATCGGCGTGTTGTAGGCGGCGAACTCCGTCTTCTTGACGAGGCCCCTGGCCGTGGCGAAGGCGAGGTACTTGCCCTCCTTGAACTCGCGCGTCGGGATCACCGCCATCACCTTCTCGCCGTCGCGGAGCGGCAGCACGTTGACCAGCGCCTGCCCCTTCGACGTGCGCGTGCCCTCCGGCAGCTCGTAGACCTTGAGGCGATAGACCTTGCCGCGGTTGGTGAAGAAGAGCATCCAATCGTGCGTCGAGCAGATGTGCAGGTGCTCGATGTAGTCGCCCTCCTTGAGGTTCATCCCCATCACGCCCTTGCCGCCGCGGCGCTGCTGGCGGTAGGTGGCGAGCGGCAGCCGCTTGACGTAGCCGGAGTGGGTGATCGAGATGACCATCTGCTGGTCGGCGATCACGTCCTCGATGTCGAGCTCGCCCTCGGCCGCGGTGATCTCGGTGCGTCGCTCGTCGCCGTGGCGCTGCTCGATCTCGCTCAGCTCGTCGACGATGAGCCCGTCGATCCGCGCCGGGTCGCCGAGGATCGCCCGGAGCTCGGCGATGCGCTCGGTCAGCTCCTTGTGCTCGGCGCGAACCTTGTCGGACTCCAGCGCGGTCAGGCGCTGGAGGCGCATGTCCAGGATCGCCTGCGCCTGGATCTCCGAGAGCTCGAACTTCTCCATCAGGCCCGAGCGCGCGGCGTCCGGGTCAGCCGAACCGCGGATCAGCTCGATCACCGCGTCGAGGTTGTCCAGCGCGACGAGCAGACCCTCGAGGACGTGCGCCCGCTCCTCGGCGCGCCGCAGCTGGTACTGCGTGCGCCGGGTAACCACCTCGCGCTGGTGGGCGACGTAGTGGTGGATGAGCTCCTTGAGGCTGAGCGTCCGCGGCACGCCGTCGACCAGCGCGACCATGTTGACTCCGAACGCGGCCTGCATCTGCGTGTGCTTGTAGAGCTGGTTGAGGACCACGGGCGGTGGGTCGCCGCCGCGCTTGAGCTCGATCACCAGCCGGATCCCCGTGCCGTCGCTCTCGTCGCGCAGGTTCGAGATCCCGTTGATCTTCTTCTCGCGCACGAGGTCGGCGATCTTCTGGATCAGCCCGCCGTCGCCCCCCTTCTTGACCAGGAACGGGAGCTCGGTGACGATGATCGCGTTCTTGCCTCCCTTCAACGGTTCGATGTGCGCCTTGGCGCGAACCCGGATCGAGCCGCGGCCAGACGCGTAGGCGTCGCGGATCCCCTCGGTGCCCATGATCGTGCCGCCGCCGGGGAAGTCCGGGCCCTTGACATGCTTCATCAGGCCCTTGAGGTCGATCTCCGGGTTGGAGATGTAAGCCTTGACCGCCGCGATCGTCTCGCCGAGGTTGTGCGGCGGGATGTTGGTGGCCATCCCGACCGCGATCCCGGCCGAGCCGTTGACGAGCAGGTTCGGAAAGCGGCCCGGGAGGGACAGCGGCTCCTGCTGTGACTCGTCGTAGTTCGGGCCGAAGTCGACGGTCTCCGACTCGATCTCGCGCAGCATCTCCGTCGCGAGCCGGGCGAGCCGGGCCTCCGTGTAGCGCATCGCGGCTGGTGGGTCGTCGTCGATCGAGCCGAAGTTGCCCTGCCCGTCGGCGAGCGGGTAGCGCAGCGAGAAGTCCTGCGCCATCCGCGCGAGCGTGTCGTAGATCGCGCTGTCGCTGTGCGGGTGGTACTTACCCATCACCTCGCCGACGATGAAGGCGCACTTGCGGTACGGCCGATTGGGCTGCAGCCCGAGATCGTGCATCGCGTACAGCACGCGACGATGCACGGGCTTGAGCCCGTCGCGCACGTCGGGCAGCGCGCGGCCCACGATCACGCTCATCGCGTAATCGAGGTAGGAGGAGCGCATCTCCTGCGTGAGTTCGCGCTCCTCGATGCGACCAGTCAGGGCGTCGAGACTGCCTTCCATCTAGATTGTCCTCCGGATCGTGCGCTTCCTAGACATCGAGGAATCGCACCTCCTTCGCGTGCCGCTCGATGAAGTTCTTGCGCGGCTCGACCTTGTCGCCCATCAGCTCGCTGAAGATCCGCTCCGCGAGCGCCGCGTCGTCGATCGTCACGCGCTGAAGCGTGCGGGTTTGCGGGTCCATCGTCGTCTCGCGGAGCTGATCGGGGTTCATCTCGCCAAGGCCCTTGAAGCGCTGCAGCCTGATCCCCTCGCGAGCGAGCACGAGGACCTCGTGGCGCAGGGCGCTGAACGAGTCGGCCTCCTTCGTCTTGGCGCCGAGGGTGACGTGGAACGGCGGCCGGCCCACCTGCTTCAGCAGCTCGCCGTGGACCTCCACCAGCTTGCGGTAATCGGTTGACGAGAACAGCTCGGCCGGCAGCCGGTGTTCGCGGGCCAGACCGGTGCGGCGGTGGACGGCCTTCACCACCAGCTCCTCCTTGGTGCTCGAGGTCAGCTCGGTCTCGAAGGGCTCTTCGGCCGGGTCGTCGGCCTCGATCAGCTTCTTTACCCCGGCGATCGTGGCCGCGCCCGTGTCGAGGATCTGCGACTCGGCCAGGAACGCGACCAGCTCGTGGCCGAACTCGGCCTGGAGCGAGCTCGACCAGCCCTCGTACTCCTTGAGCTTGCGGTTGAAGCGCTGCCAGCGCGCGGCCGTCAGCTTGCGAGACTTGCCCGCCGCGTCGACGAGCTCGAACTGCTCGACCTTGTCGCGCAGCAGGATCTCCTCGAGCTCGGACTCCTTCTCGACGTAGATCTCCTGCTTGCCGTTGGTGAGCTTGTAGAGCGGCGGCTTGGCGATGTACACGTAGCCAGCCTCGATGAGGTCCGGCATCTGGCGGTAAATCAGCGTCAGCGCCAGCGTGCGGATGTGGGCGCCGTCCACGTCGGCGTCGGTGGCCAGGATGAGCTTGTGGTACCGAGCCTCGGCGAGGTTGAACTCCTCGTCCCCGATCCCCGTCCCGATCGCGGTGATCAGCGCCTGGATCTCGGCGTTCTGGAGCACCTTGTCGATTCGGCTCTTCTCGACGTTGATGATCTTGCCGCGCAGGGGCAGCACCGCCTGCGTGTTGCGGTCACGAGCCTGCTTGGCCGATCCGCCCGCGGAATCGCCCTCGACGATGAACAGCTCGGCTAGCGCCGGGTCCTGGACGGTGCAGTCGGCGAGCTTGCCGGGAAGGGTCGAGTTCTCGAGCGCGGACTTGCGGCGCGTGAGATCCCGCGCCTTGCGAGCGGCCTCGCGGGCACGCGCCGCGTCCACGGCCTTGGTGAGGATGCGGCGACCCTCGCTGGGGTTCTCCTCGAGGAACTCGCCCAGCTTGCGGTTGACGGTCTCCTTGACCAGGCCCTCGACGGGCGGGTTGCCCAGCTTCGTCTTCGTCTGGCCCTCGAACTGGGGGTCGCGGAGCTTGACCGAGATCACCGCGGTCAGGCCCTCGCGGACGTCGTCGCCGGTGAGGTTCTCGTCCTTTTCCTTCAGCAGCCCCTTCTGGCGGGCGTAGGCGTTCAGAGTCCGAGTCAGGGCGGCGCGGAAGCCCGAGAGGTGGGAACCGCCTTCGTGGGTGTTGATGTTGTTGGCGAAGCTGAACACCGACTCCTGGTAGGAGGAGTTCCACTGCATCGCCACCTCGACTTGGCCGTCCTTGGTCTCGTTCTCGAAGAAGACGGTCTTGCGGTGCAGGGCGTCCTTGTTCTCGTTCAGGTGCTTGACGAAGTCGACGATCCCGCCCTTGTATTGGAACGTGTCCTTCTGGCCGGCGGCACGCTCGTCGACGAGGTCGATGCGAAGCCCGCGCGTGAGGAACGCGGTCTCGCGCAGCCGCTCGGCGAGCGTGGCGTAGTCGAACTCGACGTCCTCGAACACCTCGCCGTCGGGGAGGAACGTGATCGTCGTGCCGGTTCCCTTGAGCTTCTCGCCGCGCTTGAGCGGCCCCTGTGGGTCGCCGCGGACGTAGTCCTGGCGCCAGCGGTAGCCGTCGCGGCGCACCTCGAGGTGCAGTCGTTCGGAGAGCGCGTTGACGACTGAGACGCCAACACCGTGCAGGCCGCCCGAGACCTTGTAACCGCCCCCATCGCCGAATTTGCCGCCCGCGTGCAGCGTGGTCAGCACGACCTCGGCGGCGGGGCGCTTCTCCTTCTCGTGCTCCTCGACCGGGATCCCGCGGCCATCGTCCGCGACGGTGCAGGCGTTGTCCGGATGCAGCGTGACCGTGACGTGGCTTGCATGGCCCGCGATCGCCTCGTCGACGGAGTTGTCGACGACCTCGTACACGAGGTGGTGCAGGCCTCTGGGGCCGGTCGAGCCGATGTACATCCCGGGACGCCGGCGAACCGCCTCGAGGCCCTCGAGAACGGTGATGTCCTTGGCGCTGTAGCCATCGGACTTGCGGGCTTTGCCCTTGCCCTTGGCGGCGGTTGACTTGGGCTGCTTCGGCGCGCGCGCCTTGGCGGCGGAATCCTTCGTTGCCACTAAATCCTTTCGTTCAGATCATGAGAAACCCCGACCGTCGGCGCGGTGCCAGGTGGCGAACCGTGCTGCGGCTCGGGGCTCCAACAAGTTCACATAAGTCTATCAGGAACGACCCCCGGAAACGCCTGCGAACCGTCACAAAAACCCTGCAAATCACGCATAAACTGTGACCTAGGGCGGATTGTGTCGCGCAGCGTCGGCGGTGAAGCGAAGCGCTCTCACGCGGGGTCCCGAGAGCGCCTCGTTCAACCGCCTCAGGAGCTCCGAGGAAAGCAGATCGAGCTCCTGAGCCCAGGTGGCGCTCTGACACGCGATCGTGACCACGCCGTCGCGTTCGGACACCGGTTCGGACTCCGCGGCGACCTGTTCCCCGACCGCGTCGCGCCAGTTCGACTGGACCGCCGCGAGCAGGGTCTCCGGGGCGGATCGATCACGCACCACGCGCAGCGCAGCGGAGATGCTGCGGGGCCGCCGGCGCCTCACGCGGCTTGCGTGCCGGTCTCGGCGGGCCCCACCGGTGCAATGGCACGACCGTCGCGCAAAGCGATCTCCGCGCGGGCTGCCGATCCCGGCAGTGCCTCGCGGCTGGCGGCTGTGATCAGCGCCTGGCCCGCGCCCTCGAGGCGCTCGCAGAGCAGGCGCCGTCGCTCGGAGTCCAGCTCGCTGGTCACGTCGTCGAGCAGCATCAGCGGCGGCGGGCGGCCGTCGGCGACCAGCGCCTCGTGCTCGGCGAAGAGCAGCGCGAGCAGGCCCACGCGCTGCTGACCCTGCGAGCCGTACCGTCGAAGCGCCCGGCCGTCGATTCGCAGCGCAAGCTCGTCCAGATGGGGGCCGTGCCCGGTGTAGCCGCGTCCAAGGTCACTGCCGCGCCGCTCGCCGAGCTCCCGCGCCAACTCTTCGGCGTCGCTCGCGTCGCTGCGAGGCCGATAGGAAAGCTCCGCTGTGCCCGGCAGGCCGAGATCGGCCGCCGCGGCGACAAAGGGAGCGGCGAGGCGGTCAACCGCGGCGGCGCGCGTGGCGATCAGCTCGACACCCGCGGCGGCGAGCTCGGTGTCCCAGGCGTCCAGACCGTCGGGCGTCGCATCCCCGGCCCGGATCCGGCCGAGCAGCGCGTTTCGCTGCGCGAGCGCGCGGCCGTAGCGCCGGCGGCCCTCCGTCCGTGCCGGCCACAGGGCGGCGCAGAAGCGATCCAGGTGCGCGCGGCGTGCCGCCGGAGGGCCTTTGACCAGCACCAGCCGGTCGGGCATGAACACGGCCAGCGGCGGCCGTCGCGAGGAGGCCTCGGGCCCGACCACGGCTCCGTCGAGCAGGTGACGCTTGCCCTCGGAGCGATCCACCGCGCACAGGAAGGTCCGCCGCTCCGCCCCCTCGACCACGAGCGCCTGTGCGCGCCCCAGCGGCTGGCCGAAGGCGATCGTCTCGCGGTCGTTGGAGGTCCGGCACGACCGCCCGGCGAGCGCCATGTACAGCGCCTCGAGGAGATTGGTCTTGCCGGCGCCATTGGGGCCCCAGATCAGGTTGATCTCAGGCTCAAGTGAAAGCTCAGCCTCGGCCAGGTTGCGGACGCCGAGCACGCTCAGGCGCTGGACCAGCACCGGGAGCTCCTAGACGTTGAGCCGGATCGGCATCACGAGGTAGCTGAAGTCCTCGCTGCCAACCGGGCGCAGGAGGCCGGGCCGCAGCGGCGAGCTGAGCTGGACCGCTAGCTCGTCCGTGTCGACGCTGTCGACCCCCTCGATCAGGAACTGCGGGTTGAAAGCGATCTCGAGCGGCTCGCCGGAGTAGGGGGCCGGCATCGCCTCGGTCGCATCGCCGATGTCCGGAGTTTCGGCGGCGACCGTAAGCTCACCCTCGGCGAACGCAAGGCGTAGGGGAGCGTTGCGCTGCGCGAGCTGGCCCACGCGGCGCGCGACCTCGAGGAACTCCTCGCGAGGGAGCCTCACCTCGTGCTCGAACGACTCTGGGATCAGCTGCCGCCAGCTCGGGAACTGTCCCTCGATGAGCCGCGAGGACAGCAGCACCGGGCCGACCCGGAACACGACTTGGTTGCGCGGCATCGCGATCTCGACCTCCTCCGCCCCCTCCGCGGTGACGATTCGCGAGAGCTCACGCAGGGCCCGTGCAGGCACATTCGCCTCCAGCCGCTGGTCGACCGGCGACTCGAGCTCGGTGTGCTTGACGCTGAGCCGGTAGGAGTCGGTTGCGACCATCGTCAACCGGTTCTCGTCGGCCTGGAGCAGGACGCCGGTCAGGATCGGACGGACCTCGTCGCGCGACGCGGCGCGGGCAACTCGCTCGATCGTCTCCGCCAGAGCTGGCCCTGGCAGCTTGACCGCCTCTCCTTCGAACTCCGGCAGCCGGGGGAAGTCCTCGGCGGGCAGGGTTCGCAGGTGAAACCTCGCGCTGCCTGCGGTGAGCTCCACGTCTCGCTGCTCCGCGCGCTGCTCAAGCGTCACCTCCCCGGGAGGAAGGTTGCGAACGACATCCACCAGCAGCCGGCCGGGCAGGAGCACCGTACCCTCCCGCTCGGTCTGCGCCTCGTCGACAGCCCGCGTCAACGCCAGCTCCATGTCGGTGGCGCGCATCGTGACCCCACCCGAGTCGACGATTGCCAGGATCCCGCCGAGCGAGGGCAGGGTGCTGCGGGTGGAAACGGCGCGGCTGACGAGTTGCAGCGTTGCCGCAAGCGAGTCTCGAGAGGTGGAGATCTTCATCGGGGGTCCATCTTCCTACTACTTGGATCAGATGTATCAGTGGGGTGGACGGATGGGGATCGATCGCTTGGATCCCGCTTGCTCGCAGGGTTGCCGGGTGTGGACGGAGTCGGTGAGCTTCCCAGCAAACGGTGCGCCTTGCCGACTACCGCGCTGGTTTCGGACCCGGGCTCGAGGCGTTTTTCCACAGCGCGCACGGCGTGCAGGACCGTTGTGTGGTCGCGATCGAAGGCTCGTGCGATCTGTGCAAGCGACAGCGAAGTCAGTTCCCGTGCCAGGTACATCGCAAGCTGCCGGGCGCGCGCGACATGGGGGGTACGCCGGGTAGAAACCAGATCCGAGCGTGACACTCCGACCACCGAGGCGACCGCGTCCTGGATTGCCTCGACCGTGGGTGGTGAGGCACCACCGGGCGTCAGTGCGGCCTGCGGCCGGCGGGTGCCGAGCGCGCGGCCGACGAGCGGAGTGGAAAGCGGCTCGCTGAGCATCGAGGCGAAGGCAACCACCCTCGTCATCGCGCCCTCCAGCAGGCGCACGTTGCCCGGCGCCCTGGCCGCGATCTCCCGCAGCACTGCGGGCTCGGGGAGGTCGAGGGAGGTGTCAGAGGCCATGCGCCACAACAGGGCGATGCGGGTGCGCAGATCCGGGGGGCCGAGCTCGACGGTCAGGCCCCACTGGAAGCGGTCGCGCAGGCGCTCCGCGAGTTGCTCCAGGGCCTGAGGGGGGCGATCGCTCGAGAGCACGATCTGCTTGCCCTCGCGGTGGAGGGCGTTGAAGGTGTGGACGAACTCCTCCTCGGTTCGCTGCTTTCCCTCCAGGACCTGAACGTCGTCGATCAGCAACGCGTCGAGCTCGCGGTACCTGGCCTTGAAGCGCTCGGGCCCCTCGGTGCGAAGCGCGGTCACGAACTCGGTGGTGAAGCGCTCGGCCGTCGTGTAGTGGACCGTGAGACCTGGCTGGTGCTCGCGCAGGTAACTCGCGATCGCGCCGAGGAGATGCGTCTTTCCGAGCCCAGGTGGGCCGTGAAGGAAGAGCGGGTTGTAGGCATCGCCCGGAAGCTCGGCCACTGCCAGCGCGGCCGCGTGCGCGAGCCGGTTGCCCGGGCCGATCACGAAGCGCTCGAAGGTGTGCCGGCGATCCAGCGGCAGCGACCGCGGAGCGCCAGGCCCGGCACCCGGAGCCGATGCTCCGCCCTCGCTGACGAAGGAGACGTCGGTGAGCTCGGGCGCGTGGCGAGCCAGTGCGTCGACCACCCGGCGCCCGTAGCGGCGCTCGACCCAGCTCCTGACCGAGTCCGGAGCGCTCACGTTGAGCGTGGAGCCGGCGACCGAGACCGGGCGCAGCGGCTTGAGCCAGAGCCGGTAGGTGGAGGCCGGAAGCGAGGCGCGAAGCTCCCCGTCGACGCGCTCCCAGAGAGTGGTCAGCGCGTCTTCGGAGGCGTTACCGGCCACGGCAAACGATCATAGGTTGGGCTTGCGCACCCGTTTCCGCGCCACCGCGCAAATCCCGCAAAAAAGAAGAACGGCTGTGTCGCCTACCTGTAGACTGGCGCGCGCCGCGCGGCGCTAGGTCCCCCGCCGCGGCGATTTGAGATGAAGCGCACCTGGCAGCCGAAGAAGCGCAAGCGCGCCCGTACGCACGGGTTCCGCGCTCGCATGCGCACCCGTGCGGGCCGCGAGATCATTCGGCGCCGCCGCCGCAAGGGCCGCAAGCGGCTCACCCCCTGACATGGGCGAGCGGCGCAGGCGCGGCCGGCTGTCGCGCAGCGGCGACTTCGACCGCGTCTACCGCGAGGGCAACTCCCACTCGAACCGCTTCCTCGTCCTGTACGCGTTCCCGCGCTCCGATGACGACGCCCAGGATCTGCGCCTGGGCGTCTCGGTCAGCCGCAAGGTCGGAGGCGCGGTGGAGCGAAACTCGGTCAAGCGCGCCCTGCGAGAGGCGTTCTGGAGCCTGGCTCAGGAACTGCCTCCCAGCCACGACTTCGTGCTCGTCGCGCGCCCAGACGCTGCAGGTCTGGTTGAGCGTGAGGGGACGAAGGGCATTCAGGCGACGCTCGCCGAGCTCTTCGCCGCGGCCGGGATCGCGGAGGCGTAAAACGTGAAACGCCCGCCTACAACGTTCCTCGAGCGCCTGGCCGGCCTGGTGCGCGGGATCGTCCTTGCCCCCGTGCTGGTTTATCGCAAGCTGATCTCCCCGGCCCTGCCCGCGCGCTGCAAGTACTACCCCAGCTGCTCTGCCTACGCCGTGCAGGCCGTGCGTGAGCTGGGCGTGGCCAGGGGCTCGATCCTCGCGGCCTGGCGCCTGGCCAGGTGCAATCCCTGGAGCCACGGTGGGGTGGACGAGCTCGCGGACCGCTCGCTGTTTCGAAGCACCGAGACCCGCTCCGAGCGCCGCGCGCGCCTCGACGCCGAGCGCGGCCACGGAGCGACGGGAGCGACGGCTTGATCCCGGTCGCGAACATTCTGCAGCCGCTGATCGACGCGGCCGAGGCCGTGATCGTGTTCCTGCACGACGACGTCGGTCTGCAGTGGGGCCTGGCGATCGTCGGCCTCACGTTCATCACCCGGATCGTGATCCTGCCGCTGTCGCTGAAGCAGATCCGCTCCATGCGGCACCTCCAGCAGCACGCGCCCGAGCTGAAGGCGATCCAGGAGCGCTACAAGGACGACAAGGAGCGCCTCCAGCGCGAGATGATGAAGTTCTACCGGGAGAACGAGATCAACCCGCTCGCCTCCTGCTGGCCGCTGCTGTTGCAGCTGCCGGTGTTCCTCGCCCTCTACCAGCTCCTCAACAGCGACAGCTTCGAGGCCGACGTGGAGGCCGCGCCGCCCGTCGGGTTCCTGTTCATCGACAACCTGACCGAGAAGGCGACCGGGCCCGAGCTGATTGCGCTGATCGTGCTGTTCATCGGCACGCAGATGGGCGCCGGGCTCGTGATGTCGACCCGCGTGCAGGACCGCAACCAGCGCCTGATCATGTTCGGGTTGCCGTTCCTGTTCGCGCCCTTCGTGGCCACCTTCCCGGCTGGCCTTGCCGTGTACTGGATCTCCACCAACATCTGGACGCTCGGCCAGCAGTGGGTGGTGATGACCTTCTGGCCGCCGCCCGAGCTGCCCACGCCCGAGGCGGTCAAGGCGGCCAAACCCCCGCCCCCACCGCCGCGCAAGCGAAAGCGCAGGCGCTAATAGACTCGGCGCGTGACCGCAGCCCCCAACGACGCGATGCCCGACGCGCCCGCCGAGCGGGTTCGGGTCGTCCTGGAGGAGATCGTCGACGCGCTCGATCTCGACGCCGACGTCGAGATCTCAGAAGACTCCGAGCGCATCGAGGGACGGGTCGAGGGCGAGGATCTGGGGCTGCTGATTGGCCGTCGCGGTCAGACGATCGACGCGGTGCAGCTCGTCTGCTATCGAGCGGCCTTTCGCGGCCTCCAAGATCGCAAGCGCGTTGCCGTTGACGCCGCCGGCTACCGCGAGCGCCGGCGCGAGACGATCGAGCGCCAGGCCGAGCGCGCCGCCGAGCGCGCTCTTGCGAGCGGCAAGGAGATCGAGCTCGAGCCGATGACGCCGATGGAGCGCAAGATCGTCCACGACGCGCTCAAGGACCGCTCCGGCCTGGAGACCTTCAGCGAGGGCGACGAGCCCGAGCGCTGCGTCATCGTCGCCCCGCTCTTGAACTCCGCCGATTGAGCGCCGGCGAGCCGACCGCGCCGCAGCTCAGCGGCCGAGCGCGCGAGCTGCTGGAGCCGGTCGTCGAGCTGCTGGTCGCCGATCCCACCGCTCCGAGCTCCGTGCGCGAGCCCGCGGATGCGTGGCGCGTGCACGTGGCCGATTCGCTCAGCGGGTTGGTCGTCCCGGAGCTGTCGGCGGCCCCGCGAATCGCCGACGTCGGGGCGGGAGCCGGCTTCCCGGGCCTCGTCCTCGCCGCCGCGTTGCCCGAGGCCCGGATCGACCTCATCGAATCCCTCGGTCGCAAGTGCGAGTTCATGCACCGGGCGATCGCGACGTCCGGGATCGCGAACGCACAGGTCGTTTGCGAGCGCGCGGAGACGTGGGCCGGCGGCGGCGAGCCCGACGGCGGGCGCGAGGCGTACGACGCGGTCACCGCACGCGCCGTGGGCCGTCTCGCCACGCTGGCGGAGCTCGCCTCGCCCCTGCTTCGATCCGGCGGCTTGCTCGTCGCATGGAAGGGGCGTCGTGACCCCGCCGAGGAGGCCGAGCTCGGGCGCGCCGCCGACCGGTTGGCGATGGCGCCCGAAGAGATCCTGGCGGTCGGGCCCTTCGCCGGCTCGCGTCACCGTCACCTGCACACGATGCGCAAGTCGGCGCCGACACCGAACGATCTGCCGCGGCGGCCCGGGATGGCGAAGAAGCGGCCATTCGGCTCGCGATAACGCGGAGGTGTTGCGAGCGCTCTTAGCGGCGAGAAAGCATGTGCCGCTAGTCGTCTCACCGGCGGCCGCCTCGACGGTCGCTAACTTGGGCGCCGCCGTGGGCGGCGTCTACGCGATCGCAAACCAGAAGGGCGGGGTGGGGAAGACCACCACCGCGGTCAATCTCGCGGCGTGCGTGGCGGCCGAGGGCCAGCAGGTGCTGCTCGCCGACCTCGACCAGCAGGCGAACGCCACGGTTGCCCTTGGCGTCGAGCGGGACGCCAGCCCATCGTCGTACGACTGCCTCGCCGGCAAGACGTCGATCGCAGAAGCCGCTCGCCCGGCCGGGCCGGACAACCTGTGGCTGGTCCCGGCCAGCCGCGACCTGGCCGGCGCGTCCGTGGAGCTGCCGCGACTGGAGGGATACGAGCGCCGGCTGCGCGACTCCCTGGGGCCGGTGCGCGAGCGCTTCGCGATGACGCTGCTCGACTGCCCGCCGTCGCTGGGCCCCGTGACCGTCAGCGCCCTCGTCGCGGCCGACCGCGCCATCGTCCCGGTTCAGGCCGAGTACCTGGCGCTCGAGGGGTTGGTCCAGTTCCTCGAGACCCTGGACCTGCTGCGGCGCGAGCTCAACCCGAACCTCGTTCTGACCGGGGTCCTGATCACCATGCACGACGACAGGACGCGGCTGGCTCAGGATGTCGAAAGCGAGCTGCGGCGCCACTTCCCCGAACAGGTGTTCGCTTCCGTGATTCCCCGCAGCGTGCGAGTTGCCGAGGCCCCAAGCCACGGCGTGCCGGTGCTCGTGCACGCGCCGGAGTCTCGCGGCGCCGCTGCCTACCGGCAGCTGACGCAGGAGCTCCGCGAGCGCGAGGCCGGCGAGATCCAGATTCATCGCACCAACCCGGAGACCGCAGAGGCCGCCGTAGTCGAGGTGGATACGAGTGGCTGAGCGCGGCATCGGCCGCGGGCTGGCGGCGATCCTTCCGGACTCGGCGCTCACCGGTGCTGGTCCCGAGCTCCGCGACGTGCCGGTCGCGCTGATTCGCCCCAATCCCAACCAGCCCCGCAAGCGGTTCGACCCGGAGTCGATCACGGCGCTCGCCCGCTCGATCGCCGACGCAGGGCTGGTGCAGCCGTTGATCCTGCGCCCGCTCGCGGACGGGCGCTTCGAGCTGATCGCCGGAGAGCGACGCTGGCGGGCGGCCCAAGAGGCCGCGCTCGAGACCGTCCCCGCTCTGGTTCGCGACGAGGACGAGGCGCGCCGTCTACAGACGGCATTGATCGAGAACGTGGCCAGGGAGGACCTGAACCCTGTCGACCAGGCGCGGGCCTGTGCGGCACTGGTCGAGGAGCTTGGCCTGACCAAGGAGGAGCTCGCGCGCCGGCTGAGTCGCAGCCGCGTCGCGATCTCCAACCTCATCCGGCTCCTCGATCTGCCCGACGCCGCATTGGAGCTGCTGGAGGCCGGCGAGCTGACGGAGGGCCACGGTCGCGCGATCCTGCGGGCGAAGGGCGCCTCCGCACGCACGGAGCTCGCCCGACGCGCTGCCGCCGAGGGCTGGTCGGTGCGCGAGACGGAGCAACGGGCCAAGGGCGATGAGAAGCGGGACCCGACCGTCGTCGTGCACCCCGACCAGGAAGCGGCGCTGAGCCAGGCCGAGGAGCAGCTCGAGCGAGCGCTCGGAACCGGCATCCGCGTGCGCTCGGCCCGCAAGGGGATCAGAGCGGAGCTCCACTTCGACGACCTCGACTCGCTGCTCGAGTTCGCGCGCCAGGTCAAACGTGGTTAAGGCCCGGCGCACGTTTCCTAGAATGGCTCGCGAGGGCGATTAGCTCAGTCGGTTAGAGCGCTTCTCTGATAAGGAAGAGGTCCCTGGTTCGAGTCCAGGATCGCCCATCCCCCGGAACTCCCGCAACGGCGCCGTTCCTCGCCCTCCCTCCGTTGAGGCCCAACGAGAGCTCGCCGACGGTACGAGACGGGTACATCCGCTCGGCATAGAGCGTCTCCTGCGCCGTGGATGGACCAGGGACTTGGCCCGGGGAAGCACGGGCGCGAAGGAACGCCTGAACACGGAGGCTGCAGAGGACAGCGACCCCAGGCGTCACGTCCGGGCAAAAAGGAGACTCTCATGCAACAACGCCTCTTCCTCATTCGTGGCCTCGTGGCTATCGCGTGGGCCGTGGTTTTCGCGCTGCAGTCCGACTCTCTGACGACCGGCGTCGGAGTCCTGCTTGTGCTCTATCCGCTGATCGACGCGGTCGCCTCGGTAATCGACGCGCGCGGACAGCAGGGCTCGGCGCGGCGGCCGCTGGAGCTAAACGCTGCAGTCAGCGCCGTGGCGGCGGTCGCGGTGGGCATCGCGGCAACCGGCGACAAGGGTGACGTCCTCGTCGTCTTCGGCGTGTGGGCGCTGCTCACGGGCGTCGCGCAGCTCGTCGTCGCCATCCGCCGGCGCATGATCCTCGGAAGGCAGTGGCCGCTGCTGCTCGCCGGTGCCGGGTCCACCGGCTTCGGGTTCGCATTCCTCATCATGTCGGGAGCCGCCGATCCGAAGCTGGAGATGATCGCGTTCTACGCGGCCGGCGGCGGGGTCGAATTCGTCATTCAGGCCTGGCTGCTCGTGCGCCGGACCCACCGGGTGGCTGTGGCGACCTGATCACCGCATGAAAGTCATCGCACCTCGTTGCCCTTCGGACGAGCCGTTATCACGGATCGGACGTCCTACCGCACGAAACGGCCGAAGCCCCAACGGGTTTCGTCAGGGCTTCGGTCGACTCGATCTCTCTGCGCGGACTTATGCGGCTGCGCCGACGGTCCTTGCCGCTGCGGTGACGATCAGCTTCGTCACGAGGTCGGGCTGCGACACCATCGAGGCGTGCGAGGCCGGAACCTCCTCGATCGTTGACCCTGCGCGCTCGGCCATGAACCGCTGAGTATCCGGAGGGATCGCCTTGTCCTCGGTGCCGAGCAGATACCACGATGGAATCGACTTCCAGGCCGGGGGTCCCGACTCCGCGCCGAGCGCCGCGGCGCTCCACGGGCGCAGGGCGGCCGCCATCGCGCGCGCGGTGTCGGTATCGACATCACCGGCGAAGGCGGCGGGAAACGCGTCCTGGTCGAGATAGAGATCCACGCCCTCGGTGCCGTCGGGGTTCGTAAACGGCACTTCCCGGAGCGCGGAGGGAATCAGGCTGCCCTCGTTCAGCTCAAGGAGCTGCCCGATGCTCTCTCCTTCGTCCAACGCCCACCCGTTGAGGTACACGAGCCCGACGACCTGGTCGTTGCCGGTCGCGGCATTCGTGATAACCGCTCCTCCGTACGAGTGACCGACGAGCACGATGTGCCCATCGATGGTCTGCAGCAGGTCAGCCAGGTAGCCCGCGTCGCTTTGCAGCCCTCGCAGCGGGTTCGCGAAGCCGATCGCGCGGTAGCCCTGGTCGTGCAGCGAACGGATAACGCCGTCGAAGCCAGTGGCGTCTGCCCAGGCGCCGTGGACGAGGACGACCGTCAGCGGGGAGCCGTTGCCGGTGCTGTCCATGTTTTCCTCCTCTTTGAGTGGGATGCCGCCTGTGGCCAGCGTACATCGCCACTTTGTCCCGGCCTCCGCCACTCGGGTGCTCTGATAAGGAAGAGGCCCCTGGTTCGAGTCCAGAATCGCCCATCGTTTCGCGCCTCAGACGGCCGGGAAGCCGTACCTATAATGGCTCGACGGCCACCCACCGGTCGCGGGAGAGTCTTTTCGATGCAGCAGATGCAGATCTACGGAGTCAGCTTCGACATGGTCGGCAAGCAGCCGATCGTGTTGCTGAAGACCGTAGACGGCAACCGCTTCCTCCCGATCTGGATCGGCCACCCCGAGGCTGCGGCCATCCTGATGAAGCTCCAGGGCGCCTCGACGCCACGCCCGATGACGCACGATCTCCTGATGGAGATGCTCGAGCAGCTCGAGGCGAAGTGCGAGCGGGTCTCCGTGACCGAGCTGCGCGACAACACCTTCTACGCCTCGATCACGATCTCGGTCAACGGCTCCGAGATGGAGATCGACTCGCGCCCATCCGACGCCATCGCGCTCGCAGTGCGCTGCTCGGCGCCGATCTTCGCTGCCGACGACGTGATCGAGGAGTCCTCGATCGAGTTCGAGCACGAGGTCGAGGATCAGGAAGAGGTCGTCGAGAAGTTCAAGGACTTTCTCGACCAGGTCACGCCCGAGGACTTCGCCGCGGGCGAAGACGCTTAGGGAACCCCCCCTCCAGCGTCACTAACGGCACATGCTGCTTTCGCCGCTGAAGCGGCTCACGTGAACCTCCGGGATCGGCGCGGGATCGCTCAGGGTGATCCCCAATAGACGCCAGGCCCGACCCGCGGGACCATCGAGTCGTCCACTGCCGAATCCCCTTGGAGGTCCGGAATGAACGACCAAGAGCCCACTGGGCAGCAGCCGACCGGCGAGGAGCCGGACGGTCAGGAACCCGCCGGTAGCGAGCCCACTGAGCCCGCGCCGGACGGCGAAGAGCGCACGGAGCAGGTCCCGAGCGACCAGGAGCGCACCGAGCAGATGCCGAAGTCCGAGCAGTCGGGGCCGCGGCGCCTGCTGCGCTCGCGCGACGATCGCATGATCGCGGGCGTCGCCGGCGGCCTCGGGCGCTACTTCAACGTCGACCCGGTGATCTTCCGGCTCGCGTTCGCCGTGTCCGTGTTCTTCGGCGGGCTCGGAATCCTCGCCTACCTCGCGTTCGCGCTCTTCGTTCCGAGCGCCACCGAGGGAGGCGAGGAGCCGCGCGCTCCGGTTCAGCGTTCCGGCTGGCTCGGGATCATCGCCGGGACCGCGCTGATCATCATCGCGATCTCGTCGCTCGGCTCGTTCGTCTTCTGGGGTGACGGCTGGTGGGGCAACGACGGCTGGGCCTTCGGTTGGATCCTCTGCGCGCTGCTGATCGGCGTAGGGATCTTCGTTCTCCTGCGCGACCGGGAGCGCGGTCGGCCGATGGGCGTCGGTCGGGCGATCGCACTGGCGGTCCTGATCGCCGGGGCGTTGATCGGCCTCACGGCCATCGCCTTGGTCAGCGCCTACGCGGGCGCCACCGGCGGCGGGGTCGTCATCGGCGCCCTGGTGATCGCGATCGGAGCCCTGCTCGTCCTCGCGGCGTTCCGCGGCGGCGCCCGGTGGCTGGTCGTCCCGGCGCTTGCCTTGGCCGTCCCGCTGTCGGTCGTCGCCGCCACGGATGTCAGCTTCGGCTCGGGCGTGGGCGAACGCGAGCACAGCCCGGACACCGTCGCCGACATCCCCGACGACGGTTACGAGCTCGGCGTCGGCAGGATCGCGGTCGACCTTCGCGACCTCGATTGGAAGCGCAACACCGCGGTCGGCCTCGACGTGGACCTCGGGATCGGCGAGGCCCTGGTCGCGGTGCCCGAGAACGTGTGCGTGGTTGCCGACCTGCATGCCGCCGGCGGAAACCTCAGGGTCACGGGCGACGAGACGGACGGGATCGACATCGACAGCGACCCGGTCGCAGCGACAACCGCCACTCCGCGGCTGGATCTCACCGGCGAGGTCGACTTCGGCCAATTCCGCGTGATCAACGACGACGAGTTCGACATCGATGTCGGCCACGACGGGTTCGGCCGGGACGACCATGACGAGGCGAGCGACTCCGCGCAGGAGGCCGCGGCCGAGGCGGCGTGCGCGTCATGAGCAGCGTCGACCGTGTCTCGCTCGTCGCCGGTCTGGCGATGATGGCGGTGGGCGCACTGCTGGTTCTGGACCAGACGGACGCGATCGAGCTCAGGCCCGGCATCGCCGGGGCTGCGCTCGCCGCGGCCCTCGGCGTGATCCTCGTGGCGAGCGGCCTCGCCGACAACCGCCGCTGAGTCACCATTCCCCGGGATGGCTACAGCCGCTGCCAGGCCGCGCTTTGAGCGCGACACCGAGAACGCGATCGTCGCCGGGCTGCTGGCGGGACTAGCCCGCCGGCTGGACGTCGACCCGCTCCTGGTTCGAATCGTCTTCGGCGTCCTCGTGCTGGTGACCGGAGGCGCGGCACTGGTCGTCTACGTGATTGCGTGGCCTTTCGTCCCCGGCGACGAGGAAGCCGGCAGGCCCGCAACGAAGACCGAGCGCTGGCTCAGGCGGGCGTCTTCCCCCCGCCGGCTGCGACTGGCGGCCGGCGTCGGCCTGCTGACGCTCGCGACCCTGCTGGTCTTCCGGGAACTCGGGATCTGGTGGAGCGACGCCGTGATCTGGCCCATGGTGATGGCCGCCTCCGGCGCGGCCCTGCTGTGGGCACAGTCGCGGGCGATGCAGCCCGGCCTCGAGGTCGAGCCGGAAGCCCACGCCGTGGCGACGACTGCTGCCGAGGCGCCGTCCGCGCCGGGGCTGCCGGCGCCTCGCCGCGCCGGGGCCGCCGATCTTTATCGTGGCGGCTTCGGCGTCGCGCTGGTGGTCGGCGCCGGCCTGCTGTTCCTGTCGGCCAACGACGCGCTGGGAGGTGCGCGCGAGGCGGTCTTGGTGGCCGTGGCCGCGATCGCCGCTCTCGCCTTGATCCTGGCGCCGTTTCTATGGCGCCTCGGCCGCAACCTCGCGGCCGAGCGCGCGGAGCGCATCCGCTCCCAGGAGCGGGCCGAGTTGGCGGCCCACCTCCACGACTCGGTGCTGCAGACGTTGACGCTGATGCAGAAGCGCGCTGACAACCCACGCGAGGTCGCGACCCTGGCACGCCGCCAAGAGCGCGAGCTCCGGTCCTGGTTGTTCGACGGCCGCTCACGGCGCACGGCGAGCCTGGCCACCGCCATCGAGGACGCCGCCGCAGAGGTCGAGGACGCGCACGGAGTGCCGATCGAGGTCGTCGTCGTGGGCGACCTAGAGCTCGACGAACGGGCCGCGGCCTTGGTTGCGGCGACGCGCGAGGCGCTCACCAACGCCGCCAAGTTCGCGGGCGACGCTGGGGCGGTCGCCGTCTATGCCGAGATGCAGAACGGCGCAGCGCAGGTGTTCGTGCGCGATCGAGGCGCCGGCTTCGACCCGGAGCGGATTCCGGACGACCGACGCGGAGTGCGCGAGTCGATCGTCGGGCGAATGGAACGCCACGGCGGCAAGGCAACCGTCCGATCGACGCCCGGGTCCGGCACCGAGATCGAGCTGACGCTGGAGGCCGAGGAGCGATGAAGCCGAGCGTCGTCATCGTTGACGACCACGAGATCTTTCGCAGCGGCGTGCGCGCCGAGCTCGAAGGGTTGGTGGAGGTCCTCGGCGATGCGGGGAGCGTGGAGGAGGCGGTACGCCTGATCTCCGAGCGGCGCCCCGACGTCGTGCTGCTGGACGTGCACATGCCGGGTGGAGGCGGCGTGGAGGTGATTCGCCAGGTGGCGGAGACGAATCCCTCGCAGCGCTTTCTCGCCCTGTCGGTTTCGGACGCGGCGGAGGACGTGATCGCGGTCGTCCGCGCAGGCGCCCGCGGCTACGTGACCAAGTCGATCGGCGGCGAGGAGCTGGCAGGCGCCGTCGCCCGCGTCCGCCAAGGCGACGCGGTCTTCTCACCGCGGCTCGCGGGCTTCGTCCTCGACGCGTTCGCGGGCCAGATCACCGAGGCGGAGGCAGACCCTGAGCTCGACCAGCTCACCATGCGCGAGCGCGAGGTGCTGCGGCTGATCGCGCGCGGCTACCTCTACAAGGAGATCGCCCTGGAGCTGGGCATCTCGGCGAAGACCGTGGAGGCGCACGTCAGCGCGGTCCTGCGCAAGCTCCAGCTCTCGAACCGACACGAGCTCAGCCGCTGGGCGGTCGAGCGGCGGCTGGTCGACTGACCGGGCCGACGGTCGCGGTACTACCGCCGGAATCGTCTAGACGTGCAGCAGGGGATGGTCGAGCCCATGCTCGGCGCACAGGCGCGGCACGCTCTCCGGGTCGAACTCCAGCCCGTAGCGCGCGCCGATCTGACCGGCCTTCTCGGGGCCGAAGTCGGCCGAGGCCATCGCGGCCGCCAACTCGTCGAAGTAGTGGTCGAAGCCGCCGGGGGAGATGATCTCCAGGATCCGGCACGGTGTCTCGTCGGGGTTCCAGAACGTGTGCCACTGGTCGCGCGGCTTGAACGCCAGGTCGCCCGTCTCTGCGTAGACCACGTCGTCGCCCAGAAGCGCGCCCATTCGACCCTCGACCACGAAGCTGTACTCGTCCTCGCGCGAGTGCTTGTGCAGCGGGGCGACGAGTGTCTTCGGCGGGATCGGATGCTCAACGAGCGAGAACCCGCCGCCGGTCTCCTCGGTCCATGCCATGAATCGAACCCCGACCGACTGCAGGCTGACCGCCTTGCCGTCCTCCGGGCAGACGATCCGCGGCCCCTGCGATGCGTCGAATCGCGTCAGCCCCCGCGCCGTCGTTGCTTCCATCTTTGACCCCTCCAGATATTCGTTGAACGCGAATGTGCGGCGAACCTACCATGCGCCGCCAGGTCTGTCAACATTGACTGAACGCTAATGTCCAGTCAAATGCAGAAGCGCAGGTATCGCAAGCGCCGTCGCGCCGAGCTTGAGGCGCAGACCCGCGAGCGCATCGCCGCGGCCGCAGTCGGTCTGCACGGCGCGATCGGGCCCGCGCGCACGACAGTCAGCGCGGTAGCCAAGGAGGCGGGCGTCCAGCGCGCGACCGTCTATCGGCACTTTCCGACCGAGGAGGCACTGTTCGAGGCTTGCTCGGCTCATTATTGGGCGCGACATCCGCGTCCCGACCCGGCCCGATGGCGCGAGATCGCGGACCCGCACGTGCGGCTGCGCCATGCGTTGGCCGAGACCTACAGGTTCTACGCCGACACCGAGCAGATGCTCGAGCGCACGAGCCGTGACGCGCCGCTCGTGCCGTCGATGTCGGCAGCCGTCCAGCGCTTCCAGGCCTACCTGCGAGAGCTCCGGGAGGCGCTGATCCGGGGGCGTCCCGAGCGTGGCCGGCGGCGGGAGCGGGTTGTCGCCGCCATCGGTCACGCCCTGTCATTCGGAACCTGGCAGTCCCTCGTTCGCCAGCAGGGCCTCGACACGGACGAAGCCGTCGAGCTGATGGTCGGCCTGATCCAGTCAGCCGGCGAGCGTGCCCGCGCGCTCTAGGGCCAGCTCGAGAATCCGGCCGCACAGATCCTCGAACGACATCCCCGCGGCCTCCGCCGCCATCGGCAGCAGCGAGGTGTCGGTGAGGCCGGGAATCGCGTTCACCTCGAGCACCTGTGGACCGTCGTCGCCGAGGATCAGATCCACTCGGCCGAAGCCGTCGAAGCCGAGCGCGTCCCAGGTTCTCAGCGCCGCGTCGATCACCGGGCCCTCCGCGGCGCCGAGGTCGGCGGGGCAGATGTAGTCGGTGCGGCCAATCTCATACCGCGCCTCGTAGTTGAAGCGGTCCTCCTCGCGCGGCCGCGCCTCCACCGCCGGCAGCGTGATCCCGTTGAGCAGCGACACGGCGATCTCCCGTCCGGCGATGTGGCGCTCGAGCAGCACGCGGTCGTCGTAGGAGAAGGCCGCGACCAGCGCTTCGGGCACCTCGTCGGGGCTGGCGGCAAACCGGACTCCGAGCGAGGAGCCACCGGCCGCGGGCTTGACCACGAGCGGGAAGCCGAGGCCGGTCTCGATCTCCTCCAGCGCATCGGCCGCACCCAGCTCCCGGAAGGCCACCGAGTTGAAAGCGGCCCAGTCGGGCGTGGGGACGGCGGCCGCCCGCAGCTCGTGCTTGGCCGCGACCTTGTCGATCGAGCGCATGCATGCGCGAACGCCGGGGCCGGTGTACGGAATCCGCAGGATCTCCAGCAGCTCCTGGACGGTGCCGTCCTCGCCGCCGCGTCCGTGCAACGCGATGAACGCGCCGTTCGGCCCGTGCTCGCGCAGCGTCGCCACCAGGCCGGCACCCACGTCGATCGGGACCACCTCGTGACCCAGCGAAGTCAGCGCATCCTCGACCCGGGCGCCGCTGCGAAGCGAGACCTGCCGCTCGAGAGATCGCCCGCCCTTCAGAACGGCGACCTTCATCGCTGGCGAAACGGGAGGACGTCGCCGGAGGGCTCGTCTGCGGGCGGCTGCGGCGGAAGCTTGTGCTCGCCGGTGATCGCGCCGAAGAGCTCGACCTGCTCGGCCACCACCCGTCCAATTCGCTCGACTCCCTCTCGGATCTCGGCTTCGTCGGAGCCCGAGAAGTTCAACCGCATCGAGCTGCCGCCGCGACCGTCGACGTATGCGGCGGCCCCGGGGACGAACGCCACGTCCTCGCGCAGGGCTTTCGCCAGCAGGTCCGTGGTGTCGATGTAGTCGGGCAGCGTCGCCCAGACGAACAAGCCTCCCTCTGGGTGCGTCCAGGTTGCCTCGGGCGGGAAGTGGCGCTCGAGCGCATCGAGCATCGCGTCCCGCCGGCCGCGGTAGATGCCGATGAGGTCGTCGATGTAGGAGCGCCATCGTCCCTGGGCGAAGTACTCGGAGACGAAGTACTGGGTCAGCGTCGAGGTGCAGAGGTCCGAGGCCTGCTTGCCGAGGATCACCTTCTCCATCACGGGCGGCGGCGCGCACAGCCAGCCGAGCCGGATTCCCGGCGACAGGATCTTCGAGAACGTGCCCAGGTACAGCACGTAGTCGCCCCCGTCGAGCTTGTAGAGCGGCTCCGTGGGCTCGCCCTCGTAGCGGAGCAACCCGTACGGGTTGTCCTCAACCACCAGCAGCTCACGCTCGCGCGCGATCTCCACGAGTCGCCTGCGCCGCTCCTCCGAAAGCGTCACGCCGGCCGGGTTCTGAAAGCTCGGCACCGAGTAGATGAACTTCGGCCGCCGCCCGTCCGCCGCCAGCCGGTCGAGCAGGGCGACGAGCTCGTCGATCCGCATCCCGTCGTCGTCCATCTCGATCTGGAACGTGTCGGCCTGATAGGAGGAGAACACCGGCACCGCGCCCGGGTAGGTCGGCGCCTCGCAGATCACCGGGTCGCCGGGATCGACGAGCGTCTTGGTGACCAGATCGATCGCCTGCTGTCCGCCCGTGGTGACGATCACGTCCTCCGGATCGGGATTCATCTCCTCGGCCGCCATCACCTCGCGGATGCACTCCTTGGTGCGGTCGAAGCCCTCGGTGGGCCCGTACTGGAGCGCCTCGGCAGACGACTCCTGTGCGATCCGCGTCATCTGCGCGGCGAAGCTCTCCGGCGGAAAGGTGGATGTGTCGGGGAGGCCACCCGCGAGCGAGATCACCTCGGGCCGCGCGGTGATCTCCATCAGGTCCCGCATCGCGCTGGACCGCATCACCCGCGTGCGCTCGGCGAACAGACCCGCGTAGCGCTCGAGGTCGTGGGTCCGGGTGTGCGCGCGACGATGCGGGGCAGGTCGAGACTCAGGGGGGGTGGTGCTGCGGTCCTGCGGCTCGGCCACCGCCGGAGTGTGGCGGACCGGGCCGTCGCCCGCGATCTCGCGTTGCGATATCGCATTCGATATCATGCCGTATCCGATATCATCCGGGAGCATGGTCGAGACCGCCAAGCCAAGCGAAGTCGGACAGCTGGTCCGCGGCGCCCGTCTGCGCTCAGGCCTCAGTCAGCGATCGCTGGCGCGCCGGGCCGGCACGAGTCAGGCGGCGATCAGCCGCATCGAGCGGGGCCTCGAGCAGCCGACGTTCGAGCGCCTCGAGCAGATCCTGGCTGGGCTCGGATGGCGGCCCGAGATCCAGCTCGAGCCGATCGCTGAGCACGATGCCGAGCCGCGCCGGATCTTGGCTGACGCCCACAACTCGCCGGCCTGGCGACTGGAGAGCGGCATCAACCTGATCGAGTTCGCGACCAAGCTCGCCGGGGCGGCGCGTGCCCAATCGGGCTGAGCGTCCCACTGACGACTTGGGCCGAGCCGTGGCAGACCCGCGGCCGATCCTCCAAGCGCTCGCGCGGCACGAGGTCGACTACCTGCTGGTCGGCGGATTCGCCGTCATCGCTTACGGCTACATCCGCACGACGGTCGACGTGGACATCCTGCCCTCGCCCGATCGGTCGAACATGCGCCGACTTGCGGCGGCGCTGGAAGAGCTCGGCGCGGCGGTGGCCGCTGAGCGAGGGGAGCGGGTGCCCCTGGAGCTCTCGCATCCCGAGAGCCTCGCCGTCGGCAACTACTTCCTGGACACGCGGTACGGTGCCCTCGATCTCGTCAACGGACCCAGGCCAGACCTCAACCGCTATCGGTCGCTGGCCGCCGGAGCGATCGAGACGCATGTCGCGGGCGTCGCTCTTCGCGTGATCTCCAAGGACGACCTGATCGACATGAAGCGCGAGGCAGGTCGCGCCAAGGACCTGCGCGACATCGCGGCGCTGACCGAGGTCGAGCGCCACGGCGGCGACCGCTAACGTTGCGCGACTCTCGATGGACCTCTTCCTCGCAGGCTGCCAGGGCCTCGGACTCGCTCTAGCCGCGGGCGCGTTCTCCGGCGCCTCGGGGCGCGACGGTGCGCTCGGCGCGCTGCTTCTGGGAGCCGCGATGATCGGCGGCGGGGCCCTGTTCGGGTGGTCGCTCGGCCAGGAGGACCATTCCGCCTGGCCCGGCTTCATCGCCGGCGCGGTCTGTGCGGCCTTCGCGTTCGTTGTCGTTCGCGGCATCGCCGCGGGGGCGCGCGCGCGTGGCGGCGACGCCTACTCCGGCGCCCTGATTGCGTTTGCAGCCCTCGCGCTGGCCGGCCTCTCGCTAGTGGTGTCGCCGGTGTCGCTGGTCGCGCTCGCGGCGCTGGGTTGGCTCTGGGTCGGGCGCAGCCGGCGCGAGAGCCGCAAGTACGAGGGCCTGCGGACGCTGCGCTGATGGCTGCTGGTCGCAAGCTCGTCCTCTGCGTCGTCGATTCCCTGCGCACCGACATGCTCGAGCGTGCCGTGCTGGGCGGCAAGGCACGGCACTTCGGCGCGCTGCTGGAACGCGGACAGCTGATCGGCGACTGCGTCTCCGCGTTTCCGTCGGTGACCCCGGTCTGCTCGGCGGAGATCGTCACGGGGGAGCGCGGCGACGGTCACCACATCAGCGGCATGAACTGGTACCACCGGGCCGAGCGCCGCTACGTCGAGTACGGGTCGTCGCTGGAGGCCAGTCGCGCCTTCGGCCTCTTTCGCTCGCTCTACGACATCGTCTACAACATGAACCTCGCCCACCTCTCGCCGGAGGTGGAGACAGTCTTCGAGCGGCTGGGCGACCACGGCATCCGCACCGCGTGCACGCCGTTCTTGATCTACCGCGGTCGCACCAGACACGACCTCGGCCTGGAGGGGATGCTTCGCCGGGTGGCGATCGCTGCGAGCTTTCGCCACGCAACGTGGGGCCCGGACGAGCTCTTCTACGGCGAGCTCTATGCCAGCCGGCGGGTGCCCTGCAAGCCCACCCTGGCGCGGCCCGGAACGCGCGACCCGTACTCGGCGTGTGTCGGGCGGGAGTTGGTCACCGAAGACCTCTACGACTTCCTGCTCTACTCGCTTCCGGACAACGACTACCACTCGCATCGCTTCGGTCCGGAGGCGCAGCTGGAGTCGATCGCGCGGGCGGACGACGCCTTGGGCGAGTTGGCGGACGCCGCGGGAGGGATCGACCCGTTCTTGGAACAGAACTCCGTGATCCTGCTCGCCGACCACGCACAGTCGCGGGTCGAGTGGGCGCTGCCGCTCGCCGAGGCCCTGGCCGAGGAGTGGCGAGTGCTCGAGCCCAACGACTCCGACTCAGCGCATGCTGAGCTGGCGGTTAGCCCGACCGCGCGGGCTGCTGGAGTCTACGTCCTGCTCGAGGGCGCTCGCCACGGCCGAGCGCACGCGCAGGTCCGAGAGCGGGTGCGTAGGCTCGAGGGCGTGGATCTGCTCGCTTGGCTGGCAGCCCCCGGCGGCGCGCCCGTGCAGCGCGAGCCGGCCACCACCGTGCTCGCCGACGAAATCGAAGAGGCCGTCGTCGAGCGAGCCGGCCGCGAGTTTCGCTTCCGGCCCGGCTCCGAGGTCACCGACGCCCGCGGGAAGCGCTGGCACCTCGACGGCGACCCGGGCGCGCTCGGCGCGGAGGTGCGCGACGGTCGCCTGCGCTGTGACCTGTATCCCGATCCGCTGGGACGGCTGTGGTCGGCGCTGACTACCCCGCACGCCGGCGACGTCCTCGTCTCCGCATCGCCGGGGTATGAACTCGTCGACTGGGGCGGCATGACCCACTGCCCGGGCGGCAGCCACGGCTCGCTGCACGCCTGCGACTCGCTGGGGCCGCTGGCGTTATGCGGCTTCGACGCCGGGACCCCCGAGCGGCGCGAACAGTGGGCGCTATCGGACGTGGCCGGCCTCGTCCTCGATCACTTCGGCGTCGGTGGCGACAGCGAGCCCGCCGAGGAGGAGCTGCCGTCGCCACCAGCAATTCCGGAGATCGCGCGGTGAGCACGGTGGAGGAAAGGCCCGCGACGGAAGTGAACGAGCGCACCGCCACTCGCTCGCGAAACGGTGCCATGGCCGCCGACTGGTCCTGGGAGCTGATCCGCCGCATCCACCTCGGCACCCGCAAGCCCGCCAACTGGGCGCAACTGTTCAAGTTCGGGGTGGTCGGGGCATCGGGATACGTCGTCAATCTCGCCGTCTTCACGCTGCTCAACCAGGGCGCAGACCTCCATCACATCCCGGCGGCTATGGGCGCGTTCTGCATCGCGGTCAGCAACAACTTCCTCTGGAACCGCCACTGGACGTTCCAGGCGACCGAGGGCCACCCCGCGCATCAAGGCGTCCGCTTCTTCGCGGTCAGCCTCATCGCGCTGGGCTTCAATCTCGCCGTGCTGGAGCTGCTGGTGTCCGTTGCGGGCGTTGCCGAGGTTCCGTCCCAGGCGATCGCGGTGGCCGCGGCGATGCCGCTGAACTTCGTCGGCAACAAGCTGTGGACGTTCGGCTAGAGGACTGACTTGGGTCATCCGCGCACGCGGATCTGGCTCGCGGCAGCGAGCCTGCCCATCGCCCTAGCCGTCCCCGCCCCCGCGCTCGCCGACGTCAACTCGCGCCAGGCCGAGCGCATCGCAGACGCTCGGCCGGAGGTCGAGGAGGTCGAGGCGGGTCGCGGGGAGCTTGAGGTCTCGGTCACGTCGGACGACGCGGCCGCCTGGCGGGTCTCGTACTTCGACCGCGATCGCGAGGTCGCGCAGGTCATTGTCGAGCGCGACGACGGTGCGGTCCGGGAGGCCTGGACCGGACATCAGGTTGCCTGGCGGATGGCCCGCGGCTACGAGGGCCAGTTCGGGCACAAGCTCAACGCGCCGTACGTCTGGATTCCGCTCGCGATCGTCTTCTTCTTCGGCCTCCTCGACTGGCGGCGCCCGTGGCGGATCGTGCACCTCGACCTGCTGGTGCTGCTCTCGTTCGGGATCAGCCACATCTTCTTCAACCAGGGCGAGATTGGGTTCAGCGTGCCGCTCGCTTACCCGCCGCTGGTCTACCTGCTCGCGCGGGGGCTTCAGATCGGCTTTCACGGCCGCTCGGAGGGCCTGCGGCCAACCGCACCGGTCGTCTGGCTGGCCGTGGCGGTCGTCTTCCTGCTCGCGTTCCGGGTGACGATGAACGTCGTCGACTCCGGGGTGATCGACGTCGGCTACTCCGGGGTGATCGGCGCCGATCGCATCGCTCACGGTGAGGCGATCTACGGCGAGCACGCCTTCCCCACAGACAACGCGACGGGCGACACGTACGGACCCGCGAACTACTACGCCTACGTGCCGCTCGAACTGGTGCTGCCGTGGAGCGGGAGCTGGGACGAGCTCCCCGCGGCCCACGGCGCCGCGATCGCATTCGACCTCGCGACGGTGGTCGGCCTGTTCTTTCTCGGCTGGCGCCTACGCCGCGACGCGACCGGCCGGCCCACGACCCAGGGCACCGCGCTCGGAGTCACGCTGGCCTTTGCTTGGGTCGCCTACCCGTACACGGCGTTCGCACTGCAGTCGAACTCAAACGACAGCCTCGTCTCGGCGCTCTTGGTCTGGGCTCTGGTGGCCTTCTCCTCGGCGCCGGCTCGCGGGATCCTGCTGGGCCTGGCGGGGATGACCAAGTTCGCGCCGCTGGCGTTAGCGCCGCTGTTCGCCACCGGCCAGCGGGGGCTGGCCGGGCGTCCTCCGTGGCGCCCGGTGCTGGCGTTCGCCGGAGCCTTCGTCGCGGCGGTGGCGCTGATGCTCGCCCACCCGGCGATCGACCCCGGCCTGGCGACGTTTTGGGATCGCACCCTGGGCAGCCAGCTCGACCGCAGCAGCCCGTTCAGCGTCTGGGGCCAGGAGCCGGGGCTCGATTGGCTGCAGACCGCGATCTGGACCGCGGCCGCCGCGCTCGCGGGGCTCGTCGCGTTCGTGCCGCGCACGCGCTCGCTAGCTCAGGTCGCGGCGCTGGGGGCGGCCGTCCTGGTCGCCGCCCAGCTCGCCGTCGACCACTGGTTCTATCTCTACATCCCGTGGTTTCTGCCGCTGCTGCTCGCGGCGCTCAGCTCGCGCGGCTCACGGCCCGCTTCAGCTCCGACTTCCCCATCTTCGAGCGGCCCCTGATCCCAAGGCGCGCCGCCTTGCGCTCGAGCTCCTTGCGTGTGGGCTGATCGCCGCGCTTGACCGCCGACGCCTCCTTGCCCAGTGCCGTGCGGGTCCGCGATGGCAGCTTCTTCAACGTCTGCTTCTTGCGCGCTCCGCGCTGGGCGGCCTTGACGTTCTTGCGCGCGGCGGCGCGCTGCTTCTGCGTGGCCATTGGCGCCTCCAATCTCGATCGTTCACCAGGCGCATACCCGCCCTGTGCGTGGGGTACTCGCGCTGCTCAGGCCCCGCGAAACCCGAAAAACGGGACATATAGAGCCGAAATCCACGGCTCGGCGCGGGCCTCGGCCGACCGGTCAGTCGGGCACGGGCTCGAGGATCTGCTCGATCGAGTCGGCGAGCCCGTCTGAGCGAACGTTGACCGACACTGCGTTTACCCAGAGGTCCTCGTCGGCGGTGTCGAACTTGACGGGCATCTGGGTGCGAAAGCCCTCCAGCGCCTGCTCCCAGCGGACGCCGAGCACGCTCGCGCGCGAGCCCGTCATCCCCACATCCGAGACGTAAGCGGTGCCCTGCGGCAGGATCCGCGCGTCGGCCGTGGGCACGTGGGTGTGCGTGCCGAGCACGGCGGCGGCGCGCCCGTCCAGGTGCCAGCCCATCGCGACCTTCTCGGAGGTCACCTCGGCGTGGAAGTCGAACACGAAGGCGTCGGCCCGGTTCCCGATCTTGGAGAGCATCGCGTCGGCCTCGTCGAACGGCGAACGGGCCGCGTTCAGGTGCAGCGAGCCGATCAGGTTGATCACGGCGACGCGAATGTCGCCGGCCTCGATGATCGTGTGCTCGCGCCCGGGATTTCCTCGCCGGAAGTTCGCCGGCCGCACGATGCGGTCAGCCCGGTCCAGGTAAGGGATCACCTCGCGCCGGCGGTAAGCGTGGTTGCCGAGGGTGATGGCGTCGAAGCCCATCTCGAAGAGGTCGTTGGCGGTGCCCTCCGTGATGCCGAGTCCGCCCGCGGAGTTCTCGCCGTTAACGATGCAGACGTCGGGCGCATAGCGGTCGCGCAGCCCGGGCATGGCGCGGCGCAGGCCGGCGCGGCCGGGCTTGCCGACGACGTCGGCGACGAACAGGACGTTCACTGCGGCGGAGCGTATCTATCGCCGGACGAACGTCACGCACCTCGCTGGAGCGCGGAACCGATCATCTAGCGTTCGCGCGATGGCGAGCGGCGAAGTTGTGCTCGAGGCGCGCGACCTCGTCAAGCGCTTCGACGGACGCGCGGCGCTGCGAGGGGTGTCGTTCGAGGCGCGGCGCGGCGAGCTGCTGGCCGTCATCGGCCCGAACGGCGCGGGCAAGACGACCCTGCTCTCGATTCTGGCGGGGATCCGCGACCCCGATGGCGGCGAGATCAGCCGGGCGCCGTCGGAGGTCGGCTGGGTCCCGCAGCGCACGGCGCTCTACCGGCGCCTGACCGTGAGCGAGAACCTGCGCTTCTTTGCGCACCTCGAGAAGGTGCCCGAACCGGAGCAGACAGTCGAGCGAATGCTCGAGCAGACCGAGCTCGGCGAGCGGCGCGACGACCCGGTCGGGACGCTGTCGGGAGGCAACCAGCAGCGCGTGAATATCGCCATCGGGCTGCTCGCCCGCCCGCCGGTGCTGTTGCTCGACGAGCCAAGCGCGGGCCTCGATCCCCGTCAGCGCGAGCGGCTCTGGGAGTTCGTCCTGGCACTCGCCACCGGCGGCACCACCGTGATCTTCTCCACGCATTACATCGCCGAGGCCGAGCGCTACGGGCAGCGGCTGCTGGTGCTCGCCGACGGGGAGAGCGTCTTCGACGGCAGCGCCGCCGCGCTCCACGCGCAGGTCTCAGAAGCGGAGGGTCGCGACTTCGAGAGCGCGTTCGTGGCCTTTCTGCGCGAGCGGGGGCACTAGCCGGACGTGCGCTGGCTGCTGCTCAAGGACCTGCAGATCCTCCGGCGCTCGCCGCTGATCGTCGCGCTGCTCGTCGCCTACCCGGTCGCGCTCGGCCTGCTGATCGGGTTCGCGCTTTCGGGCGACGACGGCAAGCCCCGGGTTGCCTTCGTCAACCAGGTGCCACCGACCGAAAGCTTCGACCTCGGCGCCGGGGAAGAGGACTTCGGCTCGGCCCAGGCCAGGGAGGAGCTCTGCAAGCGGGTGGAGTGCGTGGACGCCGACTCGCGCGAGGAGGCCGAGGAGATGGTTTCAGACGGCGAGGTGATCGCCGCGCTGATCCTGCCCCCGGACCTGCTCGACAAGCTGCGCACGCTGACCGGGCTCGAGCCCGAGCAGCCGACGGTCGAGGTGCTTGTGAACGAGGACGACCCCGTCAAGGCCCAGCTCGTCGACGACCGCATCTCGGCGCTGATCACCGAGGCCAACCTCATTCTCTCCCAGCGCGTCTCAGAGCAGGCGGGCGAGTACCTCGCGCTGCTCGTCGAGGGAGGAGAATTCACGATCCCGTTGCTCGGCGAGACGCTCGACATCCTCGGGCTGGAGCGCAGCGAGCAGATTCTCGAAGGCATCCGAAGCTCCCTTCCGCGGGGTAGCGGCGAGCGCGAGCTGCTCGACCAGGTGAGCGAGTTCGCGCGCCTCGCCGGGGAGAACCTCGACTTCGCGTTGCCGCTACTGGGCGCGGTGGCCGAGCCGATCAAGGTCTCGAAGGTCGTACTCTCGGGCGAGACGGCGTCGCTCGACAGCTTTGCCATCGCGGCCGCGGCCACAGTGACGCTGATGTTCGTCACGGTCCTGCTTGTCGCGGGATCGCTGGCGCTGGAGCGCGAGGAGAACGCCTACGCCCGCATCATCCGCGGCCTGGTGGGAGCGAACGGACTCCTGGCCGAGAAGGTGGTGCTGGGGATCGTGGCGTCGGTTGTGGTGACGCTGCTGATGCTGGTGGCGCTGAGCGTGATCGAGACGATCGACTGGGCCCGTTCGCCGGCGATCCTGGCGGCGATCCTCGCCGGCGGAGCCGCCTTCGCGGCGTTCGGCGCCGCCATCGGGGCCGCCGCCAGGGAGGTCCGCGCCAGCTCGTTGCTCGCCTTCATGAGCTCCCTCCCGATCGCCTTCCTGTCGCTGGTTCCGTCGGGAGTGGTGAGCGCTACGACGTTCGACCTGATCGAGATCGTCCGCGCGCTGTTTCCGTTCGACCCCTCGCTGGACGCGATGTCCGGCGCCTTGGACGAGGCAGGCCCCGGGCTGAGCGTCCCGCTGCTTCATCTCGCGGGACTGACACTCGCCTACGGCCTGCTGGCGCGCCTGGCGCTGCGGCGGTTCGGGTAGCGCGTTCCGCACGGTGCGGGGGCTGCGACAGGCCTCCCGAGCTGAACGGGCGTCCCTAGAATCAGCCGGGATGAGCTTTCCGGCCACTCGCATGCGGCGCTTGCGGCGGACGAAGGCGCTGCGCGACCTCGTGCGCGAGACCGATCTCGCCCCGCAGCACCTGATCCAGCCGCTATTCGTCGTCGCCGGCGAAGCGGTGCGCGAGTCGGTCGAGTCGATGCCAGGGATCGATCGCTTCTCGATCAACGAGGTCGTGGCCGAGGCCACCGAGCTTCAGGCCGCGGGGATCGGCGCAGTGATCCTGTTCGGCGTCCCCTCGGAGAAGGACGAGCTGGCCTCGGGGGCCTACGACGACGAGGGCGTGGTGCAGATGGCGGTCCGGGCGCTCAAGGAGGCGCACCCCGACCTCACCGTGATCACCGACGTCTGTCTCTGTGAGTACACGTCGCACGGCCATTGCGGCTTCGTCCGCGACGGTGAGGTCGACAACGACATCACGCTTGAGCTCCTCGCCAAGACCGCGATCTCCCACGCCGACGCGGGGGCGGATGTGGTGGCGCCCAGCGACATGATGGACGGCCGGATCGGGGCCGTCCGCCACCAGCTCGACGAGGAGGGCCACGCCAACACGCCGATCATCGCCTACTCGGCGAAGTTCGCGTCCGCCTTCTACGGGCCGTTTCGCGAGGCGGCCGAATCGACGCCGGAGTTCGGTGACCGGCGCGGCTATCAGATGGATCCGGCAAACGCCCGCGAGGCGCTGCGCGAGGCGCAACTCGACGTCGAGGAGGGCGCGGACATGGTGATGGTCAAGCCAGCGCTCCCCTACCTGGACGTTATCCAGCGCTTCCGGGCGGAGTTCGACCTCCCGATCGCGGCCTACCAGGTGTCGGGCGAGTACTCGATGCTGAAGGCGGCCGCGGCGAACGGCTGGATCGACGACCGGGCGGCGGCGCTCGAGTCGCTGACCGCGATTCGCCGGGCGGGCGCCGATGTGATCCTCACCTATTACGCAAAGGAAGCCGCGGGTTGGCTGAGCTAGCCCCCCGCGCGGTCAAGGAGCCGCAGCCGAAGATCCGCGAGCGTAGGCACGGCGCCGCGATCCCCCTCGACGACACCGACAAGCGGGTGATGAACCTGCTCCAGTCGAGCTTTCCGCTCGATCCGGACCCGTATGCCGCGCTCGCGGGCGGCGCAGGCCTGGACGTCGACGAGCTGATGGGCCGCACCCAGCGCCTGCTGGACGAGCGGATCATCCGCGAGATCACGCCGATCTTCGACACCCGCGCCCTGGGGTACGAGTCGATGCTGGTTGCGGCCCGTGTCGATGCTGCCAACCCCCATCGCGCGGCGCAGATCATCAACTCGCATCCAGGCGTCTCGCACAACTACCTGCGCACGCACCGGTTCAACCTCTGGTTCACGATCGCGACCCCGCCCGACTCCGGGCTCGGGCTCGATGGGACATTGGACGTCCTGCAGCGGCTGACCGGGGCCGAATCGATTCGCCAGCTCCCGACCCTCCGCCTGTTCAAGATCAACATGAACCTGGAGATGGAGAAGGGGACGGAGGCCCTCGCTGCCGCCGTCGACGCCTCGCCCCCGCGCGAGCTGGAGCGCCAGCCCTACGACGACCGCGATGTAGCGGTGATCCGGGCGCTTCAGGGGCCGATGGAGGTGACCGACCGGCCGTACGACGCGGCGGCCGAGCAGGTCGCGATGACCACCGACGGGTTCCTGGGCCACCTGCGCGGAATGGTCGACCGCAAGCTGCTGCGCCGGGTGGCGGCGATCCTCTACCACCGCCGGGCCGGGTTCTCGGCGAACGGGATGGGAGTGTGGCGAGTGCCGGAGGATCAGATCCTCGACGTCGGCGCCCAAATGGCGGCAGTCCGCGGCATCTCGCACTGCTACCAGCGCCCGACGTATGAGGACTGGCCCTATTCGGTCTTCACCATGGCGCACGGGCGCTCGAAGGAGGAGTGCGACGCGATCCTCGACTCGATCGCCGACGAGCACGCGCTACACGGCGACGACCGCGCGACGCTCTACTCCTCGACCGAGTTCAAGAAGATCCGCCTCCACTACTTCACCGACGACTACGCCAACTGGGAGCGCGAGCACTCATGACTCCGCCGACATCCTCCGCTCCGCGTCCGCTGTCGGCGGGCTAGGGCCTGTTACCGGACCCGGCAGGGTCGTAAGCAGTGATCGACACCCGCACCTCCGAGGTCCTTTACGCGCGGGCGGCGGCCCTGCTGCCCGGGGGCGTGAACTCCCCCGTCCGGGCGATGCGCTCGATCGGCCGTGACCCGATCTTCATCGAGCGCGGCGAGGGCTTCGAGCTCGTCGATGTCGACGGGCACCGGTACGTCGACTGGGTCTCCTCCTGGGGGCCGCTGATCCTCGGGCACGCCCACCCCGCCGTGGTGGAAGCGGTGCGAGATGCCGCGGAGCGAGGCACGAGCTTCGGCGCTCCCACGGAGGCGGAGGTGGAGCTGGCGGCGGAGGTGGTCGACCGGGTGCCCAGCGTGGATATGGTGCGGATGGTCAGCTCCGGCACCGAGGCGGCGATGAGCGCCCTGCGGCTGGCCCGAGCCGCGACCGGCCGCGACAGGATCGTGAAGTTCGCCGGCGCCTACCACGGCCATGTCGATGGGCTGCTCGCCGAGGCCGGGTCGGGGCTCGCGACTCAGGGCATTCCGGCGAGCCCCGGCGTCACCGAGGCCCAGGCCGCCGACACGATCTTGGTTCCCTGGAACGACGCCGACGCAGTCAGCGGCGCGCTCGCAGACAGCGAGGTGGCGGCGATCATCGCCGAGCCAGTGCCGGCGAACATGGGCGTTGTCGTCGCACAGCCCGGCTTTCTCGCGCTGTTGCGCGAGCGGGCAGACGCCAGCGGCGCGCTGTTGATCTTCGACGAGGTGATCAGCGGCTTTCGCGTTGCCCGCGGCGGCGCACAGGAGCTCTACGGCGTGCGCCCGGACCTGACGATCATGGGCAAGGTCTTGGGCGGTGGGCTGCCGGCGGCGGCGTACGGCGGGCGGCGCGACCTGATGGAGCGCGTCGCGCCAGCCGGCGACGTCTATCAGGCGGGCACCCTCTCGGGCAATCCGCTGGCGATGGCGGCGGGCCTGGCGACACTCGGGGAGCTGGACGCCGATGCCTACCGGCGCCTGACCGCGCTCACCGAGCGCCTCGCCGCCGGCCTGCGGGATGCCGCCGAGGACCGGCCCGTTGATGTGAGTTCGGTGCCCGGCTTGGTCACGCCGTTCTTCAGCTCTGCAGCGGTCCGCGACTTCGGCGGGGCGTCGCGCTGCGATCTCGAGGCCTACGCGCGATTCTGCCGCGGCCTGCTGGAGCGCAGGATCTATCCGCCAGCCTCCCAGTTCGAGGCCTGGTTCGTCTCGCTGGCCCACGACGAGGCCGCGATCGACCGCACGCTGGACGCGGCGGCCGAAGCCTTCGCAGAAGCGTTCGACTGACGCTCTAAGCTCGCGCGCTCGTGGCCGCCCTCGACGACGCACTGCGGGCCCTGGCCGAGCAGCTTCGCGACGAGCGCTCGGTGATCTCCGAGTGGGTGCGTGACCCGGGGGATGAGCCCGCGGCGCTGGGCGACCTGGCCGCCGCGGGGCCGCGCGCAACGGCCGATCCGGCCGGCTATGCGCTGCTGATGGAGTCGATCCGCGAGGGCTACCTGCTGCATTACGCGCGACCTCGCGTGTTGGCCGACCTCGACGCCGACCTCGCGCTGCTGGCCGGCGACTACCTCTACGCCGTCGGCCTCGAGCGCCTGGCCGCTCTCGGCGACCTCGAGGCAATTCGTGAGCTCTCGGACCTCATCAGCCTCTCCGCCCAGCTACACGCCGAGGGCAGGGCCGACGGATCGGTCGCCCCGCTGTGGCTGGCGAGCGTGGTCGCAGTCGCCTGCGGCGCCGACTCCGAGCATGAGCGCGCCAAACAGGCGCTGCGCGACGGCGACCCGCAGGCGGGCGGGGGCCTGCGCGCCTCGGCCGGTCGAATCGCTGCCTCGGCCGGCCTCGACGACGAGCTTGAGCGCGCTGCCGAGGCAATAGACTTCCCCGCGTCTCGTGCCTGACTCGGCCGACAACAGGACCTCCCCCGAGGGCGCGGACGATGTCTTCGCCAAGCCGAAGCCCGCTGGCTACTTCGAGGGCGAGACCATGACCCGGCGAGCGGCCTTCACGATCGGCGGCCAGGCGATCGCCGGCGCGGCCACCGTGGCGGTGATCCTGCCCGTCGTGGGCTTTTCCATCGCCCCGATCTTCGATCGGCCCGAGGAGCGCTGGGAGGCGGTCGGCGCGCCCGACGACTTCACCGCCGACAATTACCGGCAGGCGGTAATCACCCAAGTCGAGGACGTCGGGGACTCGGGCAAGACCACCGTCTACATCCGCAAGGCGATCCCGGAGGAGCCCTTCAACGAGGAGGAGGGCACGTACATCGCGATCTCCACCCGCTGCGCGCACCTCGGCTGCCCCGTCCGCTACTTCCCGTCGGCCGGGAACTTCATCTGCCCATGCCACGGCGGGGTCTACGACTTCGAGGGCAAGGTAATCGGCGGCCCGCCGGTGCGTCCCCTCGATCGCTTCCAGACCCGCGTCAGCGGCGGGCAGGTCGAGGTTGGCCCGCGCTACAGCGTCACCTCCCAGCTCGAGCCCGTGCGCGCCCGTGACCCGGGTGAGTTCACCGGCGGCATCTGGGAGTACCTCTATCCACCGCGTCCGACGACGCCGCCTCCACCGTGAGCGCGCGATGAAACTCCCGCTTCCAGCAGGCCTGCGCAAACCCGCCAAGCCGGGCGAGCGCCAGAACGGGCCCGGCAACGGCAACGCCTCCGGCGACGGCGGCCCGCAACTCGCCGATCGCGCGAAGGAGGGCAGCCTCGACCTCGTCGGCTGGGTCGACGAGCGCACCGGTGCGACCCCGTTCATCACCGGAATGCTCTTCCGGAAGGTCCCCAAGGGGACCAACTGGTTCTACACGCTCGGCTCGGCGACGCTGTTCGCGTTCATCACTCAGGCGATCACCGGCGTGTTCCTGGCGTTCTACTACGTGCCGTCGTCGACCGAGGCGTACGACTCGATCACCCACCTCACCAACGACGTCTTCCTCGGGGAGTTCGTGCGCGGGATGCACAAGTGGGGCGCGTCGGTGATGATCATCGTGATCTTCCTGCACATGGCGCGGGTGTTCTTCTTCGGCGCCTACAAGTACCCGCGCGAGCTCAACTGGGTGATCGGGGTCACCCTCTTGATCCTGACCCTGCTCATGGGGCTCACCGGCTACCTGCTGCCGTTCGACAACCGCTCCTACTGGGCGACGATCGTGGCCATGAACATCACCGCGACCGGCCCCGTCGTCGGTCCGTACCTCGCTGACTTCCTGCGCGCCGGCGCGGAGTTCGAGGCGACAACGCTGCCGCGCTTCTACGCGATCCACATGCTGCTCTTGCCCGGGGCGATCATCGCCCTGATCGGGGCTCACCTCTATCTGGTGGTGAAGCTCGGCACTACGGCGCCCCCCTGGCTGCGGGCGGAGTCGAAGCCCAAGTCGCTGCGCGAGGAGCGCGTATGAACTCCGCCGAGAAGGAGGCCTATCTCCTCGAATACGAGCAGCTGAAGAAGAAGGGCAAGCCGTTCTTCCCGTACGCGGTCGCCAAGGACTCGGCGATGTTCTTCATCGTCGTCATGGTCATCGTCGTGCTCTCGATCGTGCTCGGGGCCGAGCAGGGCCCGAAAGCCGACCCGACCACCACCAGCTACGTGCCGCGACCCGAGTGGTACTTCTTCTTCCTCTTCGAGGTGCTGCGGGTGATCGAGCCGCCGGAGCTGGTGCCCCTGGCGACGATCATCATCCCGACGCTGTGCATGGTCCTGCTCCTGTTGCTGCCGTTTTACGATCGCAACCCGGAGCGGCGGCCCGAGCGCCGGCCGGTGGCGACGACCGCGGGGATCATGGTGATCATCGCGATGGCGTACCTGACGTTCCTCGGGGCAACGGCGGGCTCGCCCACGGAGATCGACCTCGAGGTGGCGCCCGAGTTCGAGGCGGGTAAGCAGGAGGTCGTCAACCAGGGCTGCCTGGGGTGCCACAAGATCGGCGAGAACGGCAACGCGCTCGCGCCCGAGCTGACCGACATCGGCTCCAAGCTGCCGGCGGCGGCGATCGAGCGGACCTTGCTCAACCCTTCGGGGATCATGCCGGAGTACGACGACCTGCCGCAGGAGAAGCTCGACGACCTGGTCAACTTCCTGGCCTCGTTGCAATAGCGGCCCCGACCCGATCCTCGCCCGAGTTCGCCTCGCAGGTGCGGGGGATGTTCGACCGCATCGCCGGCGTCTACGACCTCATGAACACGGCGATGACGGCGGGCCTGCATCACCGCTGGCGCGAGCGCGCCGCAGATCGCGCAGAGCTCGAGGCCGGAGGCCGGGCGCTCGACGTCTGCTGCGGAACCGGCGACCTGGCGCTGGCGCTGGCCCCGCGAGTCGGGCCGGAGGGGACCGTGATCGGCTCCGACTTCTCCGAGCCGATGCTGGAGCTGGCGCGGCGCAAGGCGGCCGAGCGAAGCGTCGACAACGTGACCTTCGAGTGGGCCGATGCCCTGGAGCTGCCGTACGAGGACGCGGGGTTCGACGCGGTGACGGTGGGGTTCGGGGTGCGCAACCTCGCCGACCTCGACGCCGGGTTGGCGGAGATGGCGCGGGTGCTCCGCCCGGGGGGCCGACTCGTGATCCTCGAGATCACCCAGCCCCGGCGCCCGCCGCTGTCGAGCTTCTACTGGCTGTGGTTCGACCGCATCGTGCCGCTGCTTGGAAGCATCGCCGGGGACCGGGAGGCGTACACCTACCTGCCGGAATCGGTGAAGCGGTTCCCCCCGCCGGAGGGGTTGGCGGCGGCGATGGACGGCGCCGGCTTCGAGCGCATCCGCTACACGGTGTTGGCGGGCGGCATCATCGCCATCCACTCGGGCGTGAGCGCTGGGCAGGTATCGTGAACCGCTCGGCCGTTCCGCCTCCGGTGACCCAGGTGATGGACGCCGCGCAGGCATGGCTGCCGCGGCGGATGGGCGGGGTCGAGGAGCGTCTGCGCCAGCTCGGGGGCGAGCACGGCGACCGGCTCGGCACCGAGGCGAGCGCGACGCTGCAAGCCGGCGGCAAGCGCCTACGCCCGATGCTGGTGTTGGTTTGTGCGGGTCCCGACGCCGGCGAGGGTGCGATCCGCGCGGCGACGGCAATCGAGCTCGTGCACATGGCGACTCTGGTTCACGACGACGTGCTCGATGCGGCCCCGCTGCGGCGCGGTCTGCCCACTGTCGTCGCGCGCGCGGGGCGCGACACCGCCACCTCGGTGGGCGACCTGCTGTTCTCGCGCGCGTTCGCCGAACTGGCCGGAAACGGCGGCTCCGAGCGCCAGGTCTCGCTGCTCACCGCCGCCTCGGTGGCGCTGGCTCGCGGGGAGCTGGCACAGCGGCGCGACGCGTTCGACCCGGCCATCTCGGCCGATCGCTACCTGGAGCGCTGCCGGTTGAAGACGGCGCGGCTGTTCGAGTGCGCGTGCCTCGTCGGGCGTGACGATCCGGCGCTCGACGAGCCGCTGAGCACCTACGGGCGCGAGATCGGGCTCGCCTTCCAGCTGCTCGACGACGTGCTCGACGTCACCGGGCCGCCCGAGCGCACCGGCAAGGCGCGCGGCACCGACCTTCTCGACGGCACGGTGACCCTGCCCTTGATTCTCGCCCGCGAGCGCGACCACGACCTCGAGCGGCTGGACCTCACTGCGCTCGACACCGAAGCCGCCGAGGCTGCGTGCGACCGCATCGTTGCCGCCGGTGTGCTTGACGACGTGCGTGCAGATGCGCGGGCCCGGGTAGCTAGGGCGAAGGATGTGCTCGAGCGAGCGACTCTCGATCCGGCACGGCGCGAGCTCCTCGCGCTCGTCGCGGACGGCGTGGTCGAGCGCTACGCGTAAGGGGAGGCCGGCGCTAGTCCTGCTCGTCGCGGCGGCGCTGCTCGCCGCGTGCGGTGAGAAGGATGAGCCGGAGTCGAGCTCCGAGCCGTCTGCCGCTGAGGTGGCGCGGGCGGCGAAGGAGGGTCACGGCTTCGAAGGAATCGGCGCTGACCGGAAGAAGTTCGTTGGTCGTTCCGGCACGGCGACTAAGACGGCTTGCGAGCTCGTGTCGACGTCCACCGTGGAGCAGGTCGTCTCGGGCATCGCCAGAGAGCCGGTGTCGCTGGAGCGCTCGGCCAACGACTCGCTCGACCTCTCCTTCTGCGAGTTTCGATCGCTGAGTGGACCGGACACCTACGTCAAGCTCACGCTGGATACAGCGGTAGGCGCGGTCCGCCGGTACTACAACCTGATCGCCGAGGCCCGCCAGCTACCGAGCATCGGCACCGGGGGCGAGGAGTCCAGCCGTCCGGAGCTGGTCCGCAACGTTGGCGAGGACGGCACCTACGGGGGCGCGGGTGCCTTCTGGATACCCGCCCAGCTCGACCTGACGTCGATCAAGGACGAGCGCATCGTCAAGGTCCACACCTACGTCGACGGTGCCTCGCGGAGCGGCGCGCGCGAAGCCTCCGCGCGCCTCGCCCGACGGGCCTTCGCCAGCTACGACGACTGACCGAGCCAGCGCCTAGAAGTCTTCGGGCAGGATCTGGTCCGCGTGCAGCGCGGCGGCGAAGCTCTCCACCTCATCGAGCATGTTCGCCTGCGTCAGCGCTTTCAGATCGTCGAGGATCGACTCCGTCGCCTGGTCGAGCACGTCATCGAAGCGGTCGACGATCTCCTGCTCGTGGATGCCGCCGCCCGTCCACTCGCACTCGGGGCACCGCAGGGCGACGCTCCAGCGCTTGCGATCTGCCGGCGCCCAATCGACCGGGTAGACGAACTCGGAGGCGCAACCCGGGCAGATGTGTAGGTCCCGAGAGTGGCGGGCATCCGAGGGACGGCGAGGCGAGTGGAAGGAGCTCGGATCGAGTCCCATCTCGAGCGTCTGCCGCCACGCCTCCGAATGCCCGCCTGTTGATCTCTCGGCCACCTTGCCCGCTGTATCGGCGCGTCCCCCAGACGCCTTTAGGGGGTAGCCCCTATGTCCAGGCGGGACGTCCGCGCCGGCGGGCGCCGCGGCGGGAATAGACTGGGCCGCCCCGATGGTTCTCAGCGATCGCACCATCCGCGCCGAGATCGAGGCCGGGCGCATCGTCTTCGATCCCTTCGCTCCCGAGCTCGTGCAGCCGTCCAGCGTCGACATGCGCGCCGACGGCAAGTTCCGCGTCTTCCACAACGCTCGGCGCCCGTTCATCGACGTGCGCGAGCCCATGGAGGACCTGACCGAGCTGGTCGAGGTCTCCGACGAGCGGCCGTTCATCCTGCACCCCGGCGAGTTCGTCCTTGGACAGACGCTGGAGCGTGTCGGGCTTCCGGACGACATCGTCGCGCGGCTTGAGGGAAAGTCGTCTTTGGGCCGCCTCGGGCTGCTGATCCACTCCACGGCCGGCTTCGTCGACGCGGGGTTTGAGGGAAACCTGACCTTGGAGCTCTCAAACGTGGCCAACCTGCCGATCACGATCTACCGAGGAATGCCGATCGGGCAGATCTCCTTCATGCGGATGGACGGCCCGGTCGAGCGCCCGTACGGCACCGATGAGGCCGGTTCGAAGTACCAGGGCCAGGCGGAGCCCACGCCCAGTCGCTTCCACCTCAACTTCAAGCGCTGACACACCCTGTTCACGCGCGTTGAGGCTGCACGAGTACCATTGACACGATGGATTTCAGCCTCTGGCAGATTGCGATCGTCCTCGTCATTGCCCTGATCGTGTTCGGGCCGAAGCGACTTCCTGAGCTCGGCCGTTCGCTGGGCAGCGGGATGCGCGAGTTCAAGGACTCGATCACCGGCAAGAACAATGAGGAGAAGGCGGAGCAGGCGAAGCTCGAGATGCAGAGCTCCCAGCCCCAGCCGCCGCAGGGTGCCGACCACGTCGAGGGCGAGGCCGTAACCGACAACCGCACCTAGGGCCGTGCGGAGCGTCAAGCCCGCTGCCTACGACGATCGCCTGACCCTCGTCGAGCATCTCGACGAGCTGCGTTCGCGAATCATCATCTCGCTGGTCGCCTTCGGGGTGGCCTTCGGTCTCTGCTTCTGGCAGGACAACCTGATGCTCGACATCGCCAACTGGCCGCTGCCAGAAGGCACCGAGGACCCGATCACCTTCTCGCCGACCGAGCCCTTCTTCACCACGGTAGAGGTCTCGGCCTACGGGGCGCTGGTGCTCTCGCTGCCAGTGATCCTGTACCAGATCTACGCCTTCGTCCTTCCGGCGTTCTCTCCCGGAGAGCGCCGCACGCTCACGCCGTTCCTCATCGCGATGCCGCTTCTGTTCATCGCCGGCGTGTCCTTCGCCTACTTCGTCGTAATGCCGGCAGCGACGCAGTTCTTGCTGAATTTCAACGAGTCTGAATTCAACATCCAGGTTCGCGCGCGCGAGTACTACAGCTTCTTCGGCATCACGCTGGTCGCCCTCGGGCTGTTGTTTCAGATCCCGATCGTGATGCTCTCGCTGACGCGGCTGGAGATCGTCGAGCCGGAGTTCTTCGCCCACAACCGCCGCTACGCGATCTTCATCATCTCCGTGGTCGCCGCTGCCGCACCGGGAGGCGACCCCGTGAGCATGATCCTGATCATGATCCCGCTGCTCGTGCTGTATGAGGCGAGCATCGTGGTCGCCAGGCGCTTCGGCAGACGCAGGGACACGACGGTCACGCCTGAGGTATCGACGGGCGAGGCCGGCAGCTAGCCTTCTCGCCCGATGCTCTTCGATCTTTCCGGCAAGCGCCGCCGGGTGGTGCAGGTCGTCTACGCCACCCTGGCGATCCTGATGGGCGGCAGCCTGGTCCTGTTCGGGATCGGGAGCGACGCTCCCGGCGGAATTCTCGACGCGGTCGGCCTCGGCGACGGCGGCAGCGGTTCCTCCAACCCGCAGTACGACGAGGAGATCGAGGACGCGGAGGCGCGGCTCGAGGCGAACCCCGAGGACACGAGTGCCCTGCTCAACCTGGTCCGGTACCACTACCTCCAGGCGACCGAGAGCGGAATCGAAACGAACCAGGAGACCGGCGTCACGTCAGTGAGCGAAGATGCCCGGCAAGAGCTCGAGGAGACGGTCTCCGCCTGGGAGCGCTACCTCGACACCAAGCCCAAGCGGGCAAACGCAACCGCCGCTTCGAGCGCCGCGCAGGCCTACGTCTATCTCCAGGACGCCGACGGCGCGGCGGCTGCGCAGGAGATCGTCGCCGAGTCGCAGAACACGGCTGCCGCCTACTACCAGCTGGCGCTCTACCGCTACGCCGATGGCCAGATCAAGGCCGGCGACGAGGCCGGTCAGCAGGCCATTCAAGCCGCCGAAGGGGCGGATCGCGACCAGATCGAGGGCGTCGTCGACCAGCTGGCCGAGCAGGCGCGCAAGCAGAAGAAGCAGCTGGCGAAGGCGGCGAAGCAGGCCGAGGAGGCCGGCGGCGAAGCCGGCGGAGCGGCCGGCGCGGAGGTCCAGGATCCCTTCGGAGCGCTCGGCGGAGGCGCCGGCGTGCCGACCGCGCCGGCGCCCTAGCCGCGCCGTCGAAGGCCTCGAAGCCCTCGCTACCATCACGATTTCGGGCCGTTAGCTCAGCTGGTAGAGCAGGAGACTCTTAATCTCAAGGTCGTAGGTTCGATCCCTACACGGCCCATACCTAGCCGCATCGAGGAGGGAATGTGGACGCAGCTTCCGAGCTCGAGCGCCTCGAGGTCCTGATCGGCCGCTGGAGGACCGAGGGGTGGACGATCGACTCGTCGGGCGGCTTAGGCGACCGGATCGACGCGATCGACACCTACGAGCGCCTGCCCGGCGGCGCGCTGCTGCACCTCGTCGACGCTCGCGTGGGCGATCAGAAGGTCGACGGAGCGGAGATCATCGGCTTCGATCCCGACCGCGGCCGCTACGCGACCAGGTACTTCGGGAGTGACAGCCCCGCCGCGTACGAGGCGACCCTGACCGAGGAGGACGGCGAGACGGTCTGGGCGATGCAGAGCGACACTGACCGATTCAGGGGCACGTTCAGCGCCGACGGCAACACGATCACCGGGCACTGGGAGGCTGTCGACGACGAGGGCAACTGGCGTCCTTGGATGAACATCACGCTGACGCGAGCCGAGGGCGGCTGAGCTCTCCGGCGGCGCTTTTTAGCGCTCGCAGTCGATCAGCTTGTCGTCTCCGCCGCCCCCGCGACATGTGTCCTTGCCGGCGCCGCCGACGAGCCTGTCGTCGCCCGGGCCGCCCATCAGCTTGTCCTTGCCACGCCCGCCGCACAGCCCGTCGTCGCCCTTCTTGCCGACGAGCTTGTCCCTTCCGCTGAGGCCGGCGATCCCGTCCGCCTGCTTCGTCCCCTTGCGCTTGTCCTTGCCGGCTGAGCCGAGGAGCTCGACGCGAATGCCGCCGCACTTGGGTTTGGCGACCCTGAAGCTGCCACGCATGAAGGGATGGATGCGGCAGAAGTAGTTGTAGGTGCCCTGCTTGAGGTTGTCGGGGGCAGTCCAGGTGTCACGGTCGGCTGCCGGTGCGCCGAAGCCCGCGTAGGGCGGCGATGGCGAGTTGAAGCCGAGCTGGCCCGAGTCGAAGCTCACCGGTCCGTTCGCGATCGGGTAGGCGATGCCGGTGGAGCGGTTGCAGGGGGCCTTACAACTCGTGATCGTGTGAAAGGCGTTCTCGACGGGGCCCACGTCCTTGCTCAGGAACTCGAGACTCTCCCCGGGACGGACGGTGGGTGGGTTGACGGCGCTCGTCGTCAGATCCCCCGGCTCATACAGGAAGTCGTCGATCTCGACTGGGCCGGAAGGCGCCGGGGCGCTCGGCAGCAGGCTCGGGTCGGGCAGGCCGGTTGCCGCGCCCCCATGGTGGTTGTTCTCCGCCAGGTGTCCGTGAGTCCTTTGCTCGGCCTGGGGGATGTTCGTGCTGAGGGCGTCCTGGCCGCCGACTCCGGTCCCCGCGAAGACCATCACGGGCATGATCCCCATGCCCTCGTACCAGTCTGCCTCGGAGACGTCGTACGTCGCGTGCACGCTCAGTTTGTCGCCAGGCTGGACCTCGACCCGCCACCAGGGCGTGGTCGCGCCCATCGCGACGTCCCACGACACCGGCCCCGCGGGCTCGAAGTAGTGGGCCCTCGAGGTGAACAGCGTGCGTGTGGTTGAACCGCGCGTCACCCGTAGCTGCGTGTTCAGCCCCCCGGGGTGTAGGTGCCCGGCGGTCCCAATCAGCGTGGACGGGCTGTTGACGGTCCAGGTCGAATTCGAGCCGATCCGACTGCGATCCTCGCCGGTCGCTTCGTCGGGGAACGTGTAGCGACCGTTCTCGCCCATTCCTCGCAGCGAGTCGAAGACCGGATAGATCCCCGGGCGTGCGACGTCCATCCACTTCGTGCGGACCGGTCGAATCTCGTCGGCACCGGGCGCGTCATCGGGCACGAAGTCGATTCGCCAGACGATGTACACCTCCGCCGGCGCGGCGACGAGGTCGTGGAGCATGTCGTTGAGCAGCCAGTTGTGGGTGGGCAACGTCCGCCAGCCGAATCCTTGTGGCGCCTGCACGATCGTCTTCTCCTCACCGGTTGCGAACTGCGGGTTGCCGTTCACGATCCAGACCGCGTGGTGCAGGTGCAGTACGTCGACACGGGGAACGGTCCCGTCGGCGTAGACGAGCTCGGGGTCGAACCTGGTGATGTAGCCCGGCTCGTCCGGGAACAGATTCGTGCCAGCTAGGCGAATGATGTTCGCGCCGGGCTTCACCTCGGCGCGGACGCAGTAGGTCAGCTCCTGCATCCCCTCGTACTCGGCGTGTGGGATCGCGTCGGGCTTGTCCTCGATCGGTGGGCAGCCGGTCCCTTGTGCGTCAGCCCCGGCCGGCACCAGCAACAGCAAAGCCGTGAACGCGCACAAAAGCGCAATCAACCGGCCTGCGGCTCGCATCCGTGCGCAACCCGCCACGGCTGCGGACCGTACCACCGAGCCGGGCACGGTGGTTTGCTCGAATCCTGGCCATGGCGGCAGGTGGACCAGTGTCCCGTCCGCCAAGCGCAGCGGGCTCGCGCGCTAACCGGAGCGCGCAATCCACGCCGTCGCACCCCCCGTAGTACCGGGTGTGACTCAACACCGGACACGCGCACTCGGCCTCATCGCCGTCACGATCGTTGCCGGGCTGATCCTGGCCGCCTGTGGTGACGACGACGACGACGGGGAGGCCGCTCAGACGGCGACGAGCAGCGAGGCGATCTCGACCGAGAGCATCGAGGGCACCGACGTGCTCGTCGACGCCGACGGCCGCGCCCTCTACACCGCCGACCAGGAGCAGGATGGCGAGGTTCTCTGTACCGCCGGCTGCCTCGAGATCTGGGATCCGGTCCTGGTCTCGGAGCTCGGCGCCGATCCTGAGAGCTTCGGATCCGGGTTCGCCGACGTCAGGCGTCCCGACGGGGGGCGTCAGCTCACCCTCGACGGCAGCCCGCTCTATGCCTTCACCGAGGAGGGTCCCGGCGAGCTGACCGGCGACGGATTGGTCGACAGCTTCGACGGCACCGAATTCAGCTGGAGCGCAGCCGTTTCCGGCGACACCGCCAGCTCGGATTCGTCCGACGACGAGCCCTCGGGCGGGGGCGCGTACGGGGGCTACTGAGAGTCTCGGGCTAGCGGCGCGGCCTGGTCTCGCCGCTCACCTGGTAGCTCACGTACCAGGCGATGTGGCGGGCGGCACTGACGCCCAACGACCAGGGAACGAGCAACCGCTTCATCTCAAGAGACTGTATCGGCATCGTCGGCTGGATGGTGCAGTTCCCATACCTTTGTTGACAAGCATGATCGGTATAGCTTCCGGCGATGACGGTATTTCTGGTCGGCCATCGGGACGCGGCGGCAGCCTTGCTCGAGTCCCTCAGCGATGTCGGACTCGAGGCGAGCGTCGACGAGCACCCAACCGCGGCTGACAAGGGGGAGATCGCTGTGCTGGCCGAGGAGCTGCTGCGCCTGGAATCGGCGCTGGCGGAGCGGCGGCCGGCAGCCGTGCTGCTTGCCGACACGAGTGACCGAGCGCTGGCCGCCGCGCTCGTTGCCACCAAGCTCCTGATCCCCGTCGCTGCAGTCGACCTCGACGGAACCGACGGGGCTAACGCACGGTTGCTCGCCCAGCTCGCTGATCGCAAGCTTTCCGCCGAGCCGGGCGAGATCCGGGCCTGGACTGAGGCGCTGCCTAGACTTGTGTAGTTCCGGTGAGGGGCATTCATGCCCCGAAAGAAGCATGTGATGTTGGTGATTTGATGAACGTGGGGATCATCGGCTTGGGCTATGTGGGGCTGCCGCTGGCGGTTGCCTTCGCCGAGGCGGGTCACGACGTGGTCGGCCTTGACGTCGACCCGCGCCGGGTCGAGCGGCTCCAGCGCTCCGAGAGCGACGTCGAGGACGTTCCGTCGGAGCGCATCCGCGCGATTGTCGAGCGCTTCTCGGCGACGACCGAGCACGCGCGGCTCGCCGCCAGTGACGCGATCCTGATCTGCGTTCCCACTCCGCTCGCCAACCAGCGCGAGCCCGATCTCAGCTATATCGTCGACGCCGCGCAGTCGCTTTCCGGCTTGCTCAGGAAGAGTCAGCTGGTGGTGCTCGAGTCGACGACCTACCCGGGCACTACGCGAGAGCGGCTGCTGCCGATCCTCGAGGAGTCGGGCTTGGCCGCCGGGCGCGATTTCAACCTCGCCTTCTCGCCCGAGCGGATCGACCCGGGAAGAACCGACCACACGATCCGCACCACGCCGAAGGTCGTCGGCGGCCTCACGGACGCCTGCCGAGACCGCGCGGTGGAGCTCTACTCGGAGATCTGCGATCAGGTGATCCCCGTCTCCACCCCGGAGGCGGCGGAGCTGACGAAGCTGCTCGAGAACATCTTTCGCTCGGTCAACATCGCGCTCGTCAACGAGCTGGCGATGCTGTGCGACCGCATGGGCATCGACGTCTGGGAGGTCGTCGACGCGGCGGCGACCAAGCCGTTTGGCTTCATGCCCTTCGAGCCCGGCCCGGGGATGGGCGGGCACTGCCTGCCGATCGATCCGTTCTACCTCTCGTTCAAGGCGCGCGAATACGACTTTCCCACTGAGTTCATCGAACTCGCCGGCAAGATCAACCAGCACCAGCCGCACTTCTGCGTCGACCGGATCGTGCGCGCGCTCAACGACGCCGGCAAGCCGGCGCGCGGATCGCGGGCTCTGCTGCTCGGTGTCTCCTACAAGGCCGGGGTCGGCGACCTGCGCGAGGCGCCGGCCCTGAAGATCGCCCGCCTGCTCACCGAGCTGGGGGCCGAGGTCACCTACCACGACCCGCACGTTCCCGACGTGCCCGACCTGGGCTTGCGCTCTGCCCGACTCGACGAGGAGCTCGGGCGCTGTGACGTCGCCTGCGTCGTCACCGCCCACCCGGAGATCGACTACGAGCGGGTTGTCGCTGCGGCGCCGCTGGTGATCGACTTTCGCGGCATCACGCGCGGGATCACGGCCGAGAACCTGGTTCGCCTGTAGTGGTTTGGCTCTGGGGCCGCCGCCGGGCACGAGCCGACCGCCTGACGCTGGGCCTGGCGGCCGTCGCGCTGGGGACGGCGGGAACGGTGGTGGGCGGCGAGCTCGTGCGCCTCGCGCGCCGACGCCGCGACGTGGCCGAACTGCCCGAGACCGTGCGCGACACGGCCGAGCGCGCGCTCGCCGTCACGGGCGCGGCGGCGCAGGACACGGTGGCCGTGGCGATCGAGGGCTACGAGGCCACGCCGCGCCACGAGACGGTCCTGTTCAACATCCTCGGCGGGTTCGTGGGTGGCTTCGCGCTGATCAGAACGTCGACATACAGCATCCGCCGCGGCTGGAACCCGTTCGGCAGCGTCCACGTCGGCGGCCGCCACGTCCATCACTTCGTGCCGGGGATCGGGCTCGCGTTTCTGTCCGGCGGCACCGCGCTCCTGACACAGAACGACCGCCTCGAGGAGACGCTCGCCTTCCCCTTCGGCGCCGGGATCGGCCTCACCTTCGACGAGGCTGCGCTGCTGCTGGATCTCGAGGACGTGTACTGGACGCGCGAGGGCCTGCTCAGCGTTCAGCTCAGCCTCGGGCTGGCGGCGCTGCTGGGCGCCACGATCCTCGGCCTGCGGATGCTGCGACGCGGCGAGCGGCGGTCCCTGGAGCGAGGGCTGATCCCCGACCCCGAGGTCGCGCCGCTGTGGCGAACGGCCTGAGGCCCGGTCAGTCGCCGACCCGGTAGCGCGCGAACAGCTCGCCGGTGTCGGGCTCGTGCAGCAGCCAGGAAAGCCCGAAGGTTCGCTCGGACTCCGGCAGTCCGGCGACCAGCCTTGGGCCCTCGCCGCCGGCGATCTTGGGCGCGTGGGTCATGAACAGTTCGTCGATCAAATCCTGCTCGAGCAGCTGTGCGTGCAGGCGCGGGCCGCCCTCGCACAGCAGCGCGCGGATCCCGCGCTCGCGCTTGAGGTGGCCGAGCGCGGCGGCGAGGTCCACCTGGTCGCGGTGGCGCTCGACGCGCACCGGCGTCGCCGTCTCCGGCGGCTCGTCGTCGGAGGAGGTGAAGATCAGCACCTGCCCGCCGTCTTCGGTGAACAGCCGTGCGTCCCAGGGCAGGTCCATCCGTCCGCTGACGATCACCATCAGCGGGTCGGCCGAGAGACCCTCTTGTTCGCGACGCGCCCGCTTGGCCGGGTCGCCGACGACCCGCCCGTAGCGCTCGGCGCGCATGGTTCCGCCGCCGATCATCACCGCGTCAACGCGCGTGCGCAGGGCAATCAGCATCGCCGTGTCCGTGTCGCTGCCGATCTGCCCGGAGCGGCCGCCGAGCGTCACCCGGCCGTCCATGGTGACGACGAAGTTCGAGACCACGCAGGGCCGCGTCTCGTGCACGTTCGCGACGAGATCGAGCTCGGCGGCCTGGTCGGCCGGGGTGGTCGGCGCCGGGTCGGGGAACAGCCGCTGCATTCCCGGCTTATACCCGGCTACCGCACGGGCCGCTGATCTGCCGCCTCGATCTCGGTCAGGTGGTCGACGTTGGCGCGATCGTCGTCGGCGCCGCTTGGAGAGCCCTCGAACCAGGCGTCGAGGATCTCCTCCAGCTCGGCCTCGGACGTCGCCCGAAGGCTGAGGGCGAGCACGTTGGCGTCGTTCCACTTGCGTGCACCGGCGGCCGTCGGCGCGTCGCCGCACAGGGCGGCGCGGACGCCTGGCACCTTGTTGGCCGCGATCGAGGCGCCGGTGCCCGTCCAGCAGCAGACGATTCCCTGCTCGGCCCTTCCGGCCGCCACGTCGCGCGCGGCCGCCTCGCTGGCCCAAGCCCAGTCGTCGCGCTCTTCGTCGGATAGGGCTCCGTGTGCGATCGGCTCGTGACCACGTTTGCGCAGTTCCTCGAGCACCGCCTCGGCGACGCCCGCTCGCTCGTCGGCTGCGACCGCGATCCGCATGCCGCAAGCCTACGCCGCCGGCTCGAGCCAGCCGAACCGCCTGCCCGCGACCTTCTCCAGGCGCGCGACGTCCTCACGAAACAACTCCTCGAGCTGCTTGCGGAACTCCCGCGGCAGCTCGGGCTTGGCGGCGGCGCCGCTCTCCGGATCGTGTACCAGTCGCTCGACCAGCCAGCGCAGTCGCTCCGGCAGCCGATCGAAGTTGCGATCCAGCGCGCGCAGCCCCGGCAGGCGCACCGCCCGGTCCATGATCCGAAAGCCGCCGCTCGACTTGCCGCTGCCCGTCTCCCATTCGCGCTCGAATTGCTCGGAGGTAAACGACGCGTCGACCTCCAGGAACTCGAAGGCGCGGCGCATCGTCGCTGCGCGATCGTCCTTGAGCTCCTCGCGCGAGACGATCGCGACCCGCTCGCCGCCGAACTCGCTCAGGTAGGGCTCGACCTGCATCGCGTAGCGGCTGCGGGCGACGTAGGCGCTGTCCGGATCGGCCAGCCCCTGCTCCATCGGCCGCGTCTCATAGCCGCCGCCGACGTTGTGCAGGTAGTGCGACAGCATCCGGTCGATCGGATCGCGGACCATGTACACGATCCGAACCTCGATGCCGAGCAGCCGCCGCATCCGCTCGGCCACCCCCTCGAAGCGCGGCAGGTTCGTGTAGTGGGGAGAGCTCTCGCCGCGCACCGCGGCCGACGGCGAGAAGTGGCTCGCGTACCAGTCGCGCCCCAGCTCCCAGTTCAGCTCGGCGACGAAGAAGTTGAGCTCCTTGGGCCGAGACATGGCGATCTCGGGGTGGAGGTTGAGGTAGTGGTGAAGGCTCGTCGTGCCGCACTTGAGCCCGCCGATCACGATCACGTTGGGCAGAGCGCCGGCGCGATGCGAGCGCCTGACCCGTCGGCGCTCGGCGGCGAAACGCTCGTGCGCACGCGCCACCATGGCCTCATCGGCGGGGTCGCGGCCCGTTCCGGCGGCCATCGCCCGGATCAGCCGCGGGCGCCGAGCTTGCTTGCGGCGTCGCGGAGGTTCTTGACCTCCGCGTCGGGCTTCTTGCGACCGTCGAGCTTCTCGCCGTTGCGGTTGACCCAGATCACGGGCACGTTCATCTTCAGCACCGGCGCGATGTCGGTCTCATAGCCACTGGCGATGTGCACCCAGCCCTTCTTGCCGCCGATTCGGCGCGCGCACTCCTTGAAGTGGGCGGGATCGGGCTTGTAGCTGCGCACCTGCTGGGCCGTGACGACGAGGCCGAGGTCGGTTCGCAGGTGCCGACGCGAGACGCCGAGCAGCTTGTCGTCGATATTGGCGATGATCCCGACCTGGTAGCGCTTCGCGAGCCGGTCCATCGCGGCGTTGGCCTCGCGAAAGGGCACCCAGCGCGCCACGCTGTCGGGCAGGAACTGCGCCCGCGAGGGCTCTAGCTCCCAGCCGATCTCGCCGGCGACCTTGACCGCCGTGCGGCGCAACACCTCCGCGTAGAGCTCGTATGAGCCGCTCATGATCTCGGCCTGGACCTCGAGGAAACGGTCTATCAGCTTGGCCTCGTCGAAGCTGAAGCCGTCCTTCGACGCCTCCTCGTTGAAGGCGTCGATGATCCCCTTCTCCCAGTCGATAAGCGTGCCGTAGCAGTCGGTAGTGACCCAGGTGATGTCTTTCAGATGGGGTAGTGGCATCTCGATTCCGGCTCGGGCGGCGGCGCATTATCTCGGATAGGCTGCCGCCGCCGCATGGACCTACTCGAATATCAGGGCAAGCAACTGTTCGCCCGGCATGGCGTGCCCGTGCCTGAGGGGCGCCACGCCGCGACCGTCGACGACGCAGTCGCGGCGGCCAACGAGATCGGCTACCCGTGCGTGGTCAAGGCACAGGTGGCGATCGGCAAGCGCGGTAAGGCGGGCGGGATCAAGGTCGCCAAGGACGAGGCCGAGGCGCGCGCCCATTCCGAGGCGATCCTGGGCATGGACATCCGCGGCTTTGTCGTCCACGACCTGTGGATCGAGGAGGCGTCCGACATCGCGGCCGAGTACTACGCCTCGATCATCCTCGACCGGTCGGAGAAGAGGCTGCTGGCGATGCTCTCGCGGATGGGCGGGATGGATGTCGAGGAGATGGCCGAGACGGACCCGGGCGCTCTGATCAAGCGGCACATCGAGCCTGGCCAGGACTTCACCGTCGAGACCGCACGCGAAATCGCCGTCGACGCCAGCATCGATGAGGACGTCACCGACCAGGTCGCAGAGATGCTGGTGAAGCTGCATGAGGTCGCCGCGGCCGAAGACGCCACGCTGATCGAGGTCAACCCGCTGATCGTCACGGCCGAGCGCCAGGTGATTGCCCTCGACTCGAAGATGACGATCGACAACAACGCGCTCTTCCGCCACGAGGACCTCGCTGAGCTCAAGGACAAGTCGGCCGAGGACCCGCTGGAGGCGATGGCCAAGGAGAAGGGGCTCACGTACGTCAAGCTCGACGGGAACATCGGCATCCTCGCCAACGGCGCGGGCCTCTGCATGTCGACGCTCGACGTCGTCGCCCAGGCCGGTGGGGACCCGGCGAACTTCCTCGACGCCGGCGGGGGGTCGAAGGCGGAGGCGATCGTCGACGCGCTGGAGGTGATCACCTCCGACGAGAAGGTGAGGGCGATCCTGTTCAACATCTTCGGCGGCATCACCCGCTGCGACGAGATCGCCAAGGGCATCATCGATGCGTCGCGGCAGATCGAGATCGAGCCGCCGCTGGTCGTTCGGCTCGACGGGACGAACTCCCAGGAGGGACTGGCGCTTCTGGCCGAGGCGGAGCTCGACAATCTGCACCAGGAGAAGACGATGTTGGGCGCGGCGGAGCGCGTCGTGCAGCTGGCAGGTGAGAGATGAGGAGCTTTAGCGCCGAAAGGAGCATGTAAGGCGGCGAAGCCGCCGCAGGTGATTTATGAGCATCGTCGTCGACACCGACACGAAGCTGGTGGTCTCCGGCCTCACCGGGCGCGAGGGCAGCTTCCACGGCCTTCGCAACCGCAACTACGGCACCGACGTGGTGGCCGGGGTGACGCCGAAGAAGGGCGGACAGGACGTCGAGGGGATCCCGATCTTCGACACGATCGCCGAGGCCGTCTCGGAGCGGGGGGCGAACACCTCGATGATCTTCGTGCCCGCCCGGTTCGCCGCGGCGGCGATCGACGAGGCGATCGATGCCGGCGTGCACACGGTGATCGCGATCACCGAAGGCATCCCGGTCTTCGACATGCTCTCGACCTACTGGAAGGCGCGCGAGGCCGGGGTGCGGCTGATCGGCCCGAACTGCCCAGGAGTGCTGTCGCCGGGCAAGGCAAACGTCGGGATCATCCCGGCGCAGTTCTTCGATCCGGGGTCGATCGGCGTCGTGTCCAAGTCCGGCACGCTGACCTACCAGATCGGCAACGAGCTCAAGCAAGCCGGCGTCGGCAACTCCAGCATCGTCGGCATCGGCGGCGACCCGATCGTGGGCTCCGATTTCATCGACGTGCTGGAGCTGTTCGAGCAGGATCCGGACACCGAGCTGATCGTGCTGGTGGGCGAGATCGGAGGCGACGCCGAGGAGCGTGCGGCCGACTACATCGCCGAGAACGTGACCAAGCCGGTGGTCGCCTACATCGCCGGCTTCACTGCGCCCCCCGGCAAGCAGATGGGCCACGCCGGGGCGATCATCTCCGGATCGTCCGGTACCGCCGAGGCGAAGAAGCAGGCGCTCGAGGCGCGCGACGTCCGCGTGGGCCGCAGCCCCACCGAGACGGCCCAGCTCGCCGTCGAGGCGATGAAGCCGGTCGCGTCCTAACCCCGTTGCTACGCTCGCCGCGATGGCGGCCGACGTGATCAGCTTCGCCCGCGGTGCTCCCAGCGCCGACATCCTGCCCGCCAAGGCGGTGCGTGAGGCGGCGGCGCGCGCGCTCTCCTCCGACTGGGAGACGGCGCTCTCCTACGGCAGCGGCCGGGGCCACCCCGGCCTCTGCGACTGGATCGCTTCGAACCTGCACGACATCGAGGGCGACCGCGTGCTGGTCACCAACGGCTCGATGGAGGCGGCGGCGCTGCTGTTTCGCTACTTCGTCGGACCGGGCGACAGGGTGATAGTCGAGCAGCCCTCCTACGACCGCACTCTGTTGCTGCTCGGTCGCACCGGAGCGGAGCTTGTCCCGGTGCCGCTCGAGGCCGACGGGATCGACGTCGGCGCCGTTGAGGCCGTGCTCGCCGAAGGGCCGGTCAAGCTCGCCCACGTGATCCCCAACTTCCACAACCCGGCCGGCTGCACGCTGTCGGCGGGCAAGCGGCAGCGGCTCGTCGAGCTCGCCTCCGAGCACGAGGTGACGATCTTCGAGGACGACCCGTACCGGCTGATCAGCTTCGGCGAGGAGCCGCCCGCGACGATGCTCTCGCTGGACTCCGCCGAGCGGGTCATCCACGCCTCGTCGTTCTCGAAGACGGTCAGCCCGGGCGTTCGCGTCGGCTATCTGGCCGGCCCGCCCGACGAGATCGCGACGCTCGCCAAGCGCGGCAGCGAGCACTACATCTCGCCCAACATGCTGGCCGAGTCGATCGTGCTCGAGCTCTGTACGTCCGGCGAGCTGGAGAAGAACATCGAGTTCGTCAACGGGGCGTTGCGAGAGCGCTGCGACGCGTTGGTCGACGCGCTGCGAGCCCATGTCCCCGAGGCCGAGTTCGTCGTCCCCGAGGGCGGCTACTTCCTCTGGCTCGACCTGCCGGACGACGTCGACACTCCGGCGGCTCTCGACGCCGCCCGCAAGGAGGGTGTGACCTTCGTCGCCGGCCCCGACTTCATGCTCGACGGCGGCGAGTCGAGCCTGCGGCTTTCCTTCGCCCCGGTCCCGGCCGAGCGCATCGGCGAGGGCGTCGAGCGGCTCGCCCGCGCACTCGATTCGGTGCGAGCGGCCAAAGCCGCCTGACCCGCGCAACTCTCTACCGCGGCTCACGTTGTCTTTTTACGGAGGCGTTACACCCCGCTTAGGTGCGCGGGCTAGCTTCGGCTCCGACGAAGTGATTCACGCCATCTCAGGAGGTGGGCGACGATGACTCCGGTTCAGATCTTCGAAGGCGCGCGGAAGCTCGATCCGATCAGCGAGCGCAACGTCGCCGAGCGGCGCTTCTCGGCCCTGGCGGCCGCGGTGCGCGAGCACGAGGCCTCGGTGCGGCGGCGTGAGTACTCGCTGCGTGCTCAGGACGCACACCTGTACCGCCGGCTGCGCCAGATCTGCGGCGAGCTCTGACCCTCCTGCCGAGCGGCAGATACAGGCCGACAGCGGTACGGAATCTGCCACTCGCCGCCTGTTAGCGGCCGTAGCGGTCGTCCGACAGGATCAGCTGGTCCGGCAGGGGCGGACGCGGCGGGGGAGCGGGGTCGGCCCGCACGGAGACGGTTTCGGCGACGCTGCGAGAGATCACGTGTCGGCCCTCATTTGACTTGAGAACGACCTCCTCGTCGCCCTGGCTCTCCAGCGTTCCCTCGAGACCCGGGTGGAGCCCAGTGTCCTTGAGGTAGTGCAGTAGCTCCTCGGCCTCGTTCTCGAACCGCAGCACGTGCACGCTGGCGCCGGGCTCGACGTCGGCGAGCAACCCGCCCTGCTCGCGGACCCCCTCGACGATCGGGTGACCGTGCGGACAGGTCTTGGCGTCGCCGATCGCGGCCAACATGCGTTCCTCCAGCACCGGGGACATTGCGTGCTCGAGGCGCTCAGCCTCCTCGTGGACCTCATCCCACGGAACGCCCAGCACGTCGGTGAGGAAGCGCTCGATCAGGCGGTGCCTGCGGACGATGGCCTGGGCCTCACCACGTCCCTGATCGGTGAACGAAAGTCGCTTGTCCTCGGCTCGGCTGATGTAGCCATCGTTCTCCAGCCGGCCGATCATCTCGTGCACGGTCGGCGGAGACAGCTGCATCGCGCGGGCGATGTTGGCCCCAGTGATGGGCAGTCCAGCCTCCTCGAGCCAGAACATCGTCTGGAGGTACTCCTCCTCGGCGACCGTCGCGTGATCGTGCGCCATCGAGCCGATCTTAGTGCTCCCGCCTTTCGCCAACGGGCGGCGAGTGAGAGGATCTGGGCGTGCAGCTCGGGGCGGGAACGACCGCGATCGTGACGGGAGCCTCGCGTGGAATCGGGCGGGCGCTGACGCGCCAGCTCGCTGCTCGAGGCGTCCGTGTGGGACTGCTCGCCCGCGACCGCGATGCGCTCGAGGAAGCCGCGGCCGAGCTGCGCCCCGCTGCGTCGGGAGACCACATCGTCCTCGCCGCCGACTGCGCCAAGCGGCGCGAGGTCGAGCGGGCGATCGAGCGCTTCGTCAAGCGGGCTGAGGGGGTCGACCTGTTCGCCGCCAACGCCGGCATCGCGCACTACGGGCGTTTCGTCGACGCCGACGTCGAGCGCGCCGAGGAGATGGTGAAGGTCAACGTGCTCGGCACGATCTACGCGGTGCACGCGACCTTGCCACACATGCTCGAGCGCCGGCGCGGCCACATCGTCGTCACGTCGTCGGGAGCGGGCTTGCGCGCGTTCCCCGACGCGGCCGTCTACGGGTCGACCAAGGCCGCGAACCGCGGATTCGCCGAAGCGTTGCGCCACGAGCTGGCGGGGACCGGTGTCTCGGTCACGACCGTCTATCCCGGCGAGGTCGCCACCGACCTGCACGCCCACGAGCGCGACATCCTGCCCGCCTGGCGCTCAAACGACGAGGAGCTCCCGCCCGACGAGGTCGCGACCGCGATCCTCGACGCGGTCGAGGCCGACCGGCGCGATGTCTACGTACCGCGGATCGTCCGCCTGCTGGGCCTGAACGGGATCTCGCCGCGCCTCGTCGACGAGATCCTCGTCCGTATCCGCGGGAACTCCGCGGCCCCACGCCGCGGCTAGCGTGGAGCCGACTGGCGCCTTGGTTCCGGATAGCGGAACCAACGCGCCAGGGAGCTACTACTGGATCTCGTTGTCCTTCCCAGGCCCGTCGTCGAGCTTGTCCACCCCGGGCTGCTCTTATGGCCCGGGAAGACGCTGTGTCAACGGCCCGCAAGGGTGCTGACCACCGCCTCGTAGAACCCGTCGCCCATCCACCCCTCGGTGACCGTTACGTTTGGGAAGCGCCCCATCGCCGCGCGCATTTCCGGGTCGCGCTCAGGCCCGTTCGCCACGACGAAGAAGCGCCCCACCGACTCGGCCGACTCGAGGTCCTCGATGGAGTCGCCGATGCCGATGCACTCCTCCCGGGCATAGCCCCGCGCGCGGGCGTGGAACGCGACGCCGTTCCCCTTGCTCGCGCCGCCGGGGACCAGGTGGTAGGCGTGCGGGACGTCGATGCCCTCGACCTTGCGGCTGATCGAGCCGTTGTCGAGGAAGCGTAGATCGTCGTGGCCGTGTTCGACCAGCAGCGCGTTGGCTTCACCGACGTTCACCTTGCCCCTGAACAGATGCGAGAGCTGGCGATCGGTGTGCCAGGGGTGATGCCATTCGAGCTTGGCCCCGAAGTGCTCGAAGAGCAGGTCGGGGACCCCTGCGGCGGCGATCTTCTCCGCGGGTGTGCCGTCGTCGTCGGGCGTCCAATCGCCGGTCAGCAGAGTGCGCTCGCCGTCGATCACCACCCCGCAACCGGCCTCGTAGATGTAGGAGGTCTGGCCGATCAACCGAGCGTCTGACATCACCTGGGCCTCGCGGCGGCCCGACATGATCACCACCTCCACGTCCGCCCGGTGGCAGGCCTGGAGCGCGCGCGCCTGCGCCATCGAGAACTGCCCCTCGTGGTCGCGAAAGAGAGACCCCCACTTTCCGAGCAGCGTCCCGTCGAGGTCCGTGTACACGCAGCGCAGCGACATCGCGGCGCTACCGTAGCCGGACATGTCGACCTGGCGCCTGCGCGACCGAACGCTCCCCTTTCCGCCGCCGCTCGCGGCCGGAATCGTAAACGTCACCGACGATTCCTTCTTCTCGGGGGCACGCAGCGGCACGCCCGAGCAGGCGGTCGCCGATGGCCTGGCACTCGTCGACGCCGGCTTCGACCTGCTCGACGTGGGGGCGGTGGCCGCAAGGAGCGGGCCGTCGGTATCGCCGGATGAGGAGGCGGCCCGACTGGTTCCCGCGATCGAGCGATTGGCGGCTGAGGCGGGCGTGCCCGTCCTCGCGGACACCTTCTCCGCCGAGGTCGCCGAGCGCGCGCTCGAAGCGGGCGCTGCCGGGATCAACGACATCGGCGGCGGCGCCGACGAGGCGCTGCTCGAGCTGATCGCCCGCACGGGCGCCGGCTACGTGCTGATGCACATCGAGGGTCCACCGCGCGTCGACCGTGAGCCGCCGACATACGACGATCCGGTCGACCACCTGAACGCTTGGTTCTCTAACCGGATCGACGCCGCCGTCGCTCGAGGTATCGACGAGGCGCAGATCGCGCTCGACCCAGGGCTCGACTTCGACCTCTCGGTCGACGACGACGTCGAGCTCCTCCGACGCCTCCCCGAGCTGCGGGAGCTTGGCCACCCGCTCTTCCTTGCCTTGTCGCGCAAGGACTTCCTCGGCGCGATCGTTGCGGGCTCATGGGAGACCCGCGCACCGGCGGAGGAGCGCGAGGCGGCGACGCTGGCTGCCGTGTCGATCGCCGTGGCGCAAGGCGCCGAGGTGTTGCGGCTGCACGACCCCAGCGCGCTAGATGCCGTCCGGACCGCCGCAGCGATCTCCGGCGTGGGGGCGACGCGTGGCTAGCCCCGCGACCGCGGCCCCGGCCTGGGACAAGCTCGTCGAGGCGGGGCAGATCGACGAGCGGCTCGTGGCCACCAGCACCGAGGCGCCACAGCAGGCCCAGCTCGGGCCGATCCCGGACACCGTGCACCCGGATCTCGTCGCGGCGCTGGGACGCGCCGGAATCGACTGCCTGTACTCACATCAGGCGGAGGCCCTGGCCACGGCCAACCGCGACAACGTGATCGTCACCAGCGGCACCGCCTCGGGCAAGTCTCTGTCGTTCAACCTGCCTGTCCTCGACGGCCTCGCGCGCGATCCCAAGCGCCGTGCCCTCTACATCTATCCGACCAAGGCACTTGCCCAGGACCAGGCTCGAAAGCTCTCGGAGCTCGGACTCGCCTCGCTTCACCACGCGATCTACGACGGCGACACACCGCGGGACGATCGGCCCGGGATCCGCAAGCGCGCGAACGTCGTGCTGACGAACCCGGACATGCTCAACATGGGCGTGCTTCCGCACCACAAGGGCTGGGGCGACTTCTTCGCCAACCTTGGCTGGGTCGTCGTCGACGAGGCCCATACCTATCGCGGCGTGTTCGGCTCGCACGTCGCCAACGTGCTGCGGAGGCTGCGCCGCGTGGCGCGCCTCTACGGAGCGGAGCCCCGCTTCGTCTGCGCGTCGGCGACGATCGCCAACCCGGTCGACCTCGCTGAGGAGCTCGCGGGCGAGAGCTTCGCGCTGGTCGATTCCGACGGCGCTCCTCGCGCCCGGCGCCGGATCGGGATGTGGAACCCGCCGGTGATCGACCCGAAGTCGATGACGCGCCGCTCGGTGCTCTCCGAGGCAGCCGAGCTGCTGTCGGACCTGGTGGTCTCCGGCGCGCGCACGATCTGCTTCCTGCGCAGCCGTCGGGGGATCGAGCTGATCCAGCGGTTCACGAGGATGCGGCTGGAGGAGCTCGGCGAGATCGGGCTCGCCAACCGCATCGCGCCCTACCGAGCCGGCTACACGCCGCAGCAGCGACGGGGGATCGAGGCGCGGCTTGCGGCGGGCGATCTGCTCGCGGTCGTCGCCACCGATGCGCTCGAGCTCGGGATCGACATCGGCGACCTCGACGCGGCGATCTGCGTGACTTTCCCCGGCACCGTCGCCAGCCTCCGCCAGATGTGGGGGCGTGCGGGTCGCCGCAGCGATGGGATCGCGCTCTACGTCGCCGGCGAGGACGCGCTCGACCAGTTCTTCTGCCGGCACCCGGAGGAGTTCCTCGGCCGGCCGGTCGAGGCTGCGATCCTCGACCACACCAACGAGCGCATCCAGCTCGCCCACGTGCTCGCCGCTGCCTATGAGCTTCCACTGGGCGGATCTGCGTCGCAGCCGGGTGGTGGCGACGACGAGATCCTCGGGCCGCTGTGGCGCGAGCGCGCCGAGGCTCTGGTCGGCGCCGGGCAACTGCGCCGCGGGCGCGACGGGCGGTACCTCCCGCGCGGGCCGGGCTTCCCCGCCGGTGAGATCTCCTTGCGCTCTGCGTCGCTGGACTCGGTTGCCGTCGTCGAGCGCGACTCGGGCGAGGTGATCGGCTCGGTGGAGGCCGAGCGCGCGTTCTCGACCGTCCATTCGGGAGCCGTCTACCTCCACATGGGGCGCTCCTATGAGGTGCGCGAGCTCGACGTTGAGGGTCGCCGCGCGATCGTCGACGCCTTCGAGGGCGATTGGTACACGCAGCCGAAGAAGGAAACGATGGTCTTCATCGAGGACATCGCCGAGCACCGAAAGCTCGCGGGGGTGGACCTGTACTTCGGCGACGTCTCGGTCACCGAGCAGGTGATCGCCTACCAGCGCAAGAGCCTCGCCGATCACTCCGTCGTCGACCTGATCGGGCTCGATCTTCCCGAGACCAACTTCCCAACCCAGGGGCTGTGGTACGTGCTCCCGGACGAGCTGGTGGGGCCGTCGGTGCTTCCGTCCGAGGTGCTGCTCGGGTCACTGCACGCCTCCGAGCACACTCAGATCGCGGTGCTGCCGCTCTTGGCGATGTGCGACCGCTGGGATATCGGCGGCCTCTCGACCAACGTCCACTTCCAGACCGGCCAGCCGACGATCTTCATCTACGACGGGCACCCCGGCGGTGTCGGCATCGCGCATCGCGGCTTCGAGCGCTTCGAGAGCCTGCTCACCGACGCGGCGCGGCTGATCGCCGAGTGCCCCTGCGCCGACGGATGCCCGTCGTGCGTTCAGAGCCCGAAGTGCGGGAACCTCAACGAGCCGCTGCACAAGGCCGGCGCGCTGGAGGTGATGGAACGGATGATCACCGCGATCGGGCTCGAGCGCCGGTGAGCCAGCGAGGCGTATAGTCGCGACGTCCACCAGAGGAAGGGGAGGCAGATGCTGAATCCGCTGACGCACCGCAAGGTCCTCAAGAAGGGGATGCCGGGCAAGGCGACCATCGTCGAGAGGGGGGCGCTGGACCGTGGAGGGACGAGCTTCAACCTGCCGATGACGCTTCAGGTCTTCGTCGAGGGGATCACCCCGTACGAGGTCGAGGACCAGTGGATGGTCAAGGCCAAGGACACCGTGGCGCTTGACGGCTCGATCCCGATCAAGGTCGACCCGGAGAACCACGAGAGGGTGGCGATCGACTGGGACACGCTGCGCGCGGAGTACGAGCAGGAAGTCGCGGCGCGGCGCGAGGCGCTCGCGGCCGGGGGCCCGGCCGGGGCGACCGTGACGATGGGCACGCCCACGGTGATCGACGCCGACGCCGATCCCCAGGCGATGGAGCAGGTCAGCCAGATGCTGGGCCAGATGGGGATCAGCGTTCAGGGACAGCCGACGGGCTTTGCCTCCGACGGCGCCGGCTCGGACGCCGACGATCAGCTCTTCCAGCTCGAGCGGCTGTCGGCGCTGCGGTCGAGCGGCGCGCTCACCGACGAGGAGTTCGAGGAGCAGAAGCGCCGCATCCTCGGCGGCTGAGCGCATCGTCGACCGGGAGAGCTCAAGAGGGCGTCAGATCGCTGTCGTCGGCGGGGGCGCCGACGACTCGCAGCTGAACGGACCTGCCGAGGAGGTGGGGCGTGGCATCGCAGCTGCCGGCGCGGTGGTCGTCTGCGGCGGCCTCGGCGGGGTGATGCAGGCTGCGGCGCGTGGCGCCCGGGGGGCGGGCGGCGACGTAATCGGCGTCCTGCCTACCGAGTCACCCGACGACGCCAACCGGCACGTCACTCACGCCGTCGCCACCGGCACGGGCCACGCGCGGAACCTCGCGGTCGTCGCCTCCGCTGACGCGGTGATCGCGATCGGGGGCGAGTGGGGCACGCTGGCGGAGATCGCGTTCGCCAGGCGCCTCGAGCGCCCTGTCGTGACGCTGTCCAGCTGGAAGGTCAGCGGCCGCGGCGAGATGCGTGACGCGCCCGGCATCGAGGCGGCCGATTCCCCTGCCGAGGCCGTCGAGCGGGCGCTAGCCTTAGCCGCCGCGGCGACGTAGTCGCCCACGGGCGAGGTAGCTCAGTTGGTAGAGCACACGACTGAAAATCGTGGTGTCGGCAGTTCGATTCTGCCCCTCGCCATCGCGTAGACCAGCGGTAAAGCGGCTCCCGGGAGGAAGCCGCTTTGCGTAGGTGGGCAAGGTGCGCCGGTGAGTGGCGGACCTCGAACCGGAACCGGGCTGCGGCTGCTTTCGCCGTGCTCGGCTGCAGACTTGGCGGCGGCCCGCACCTTGCTTCCTTCAGGACAGCCGGTCGCGGAAAAGGGAACGCCGGGCACGCTTACCACCGTACTTCGACACCCCGGCGGCTTCGAGCGCCTCAGTCCGATCCTTGTAGAGCTTGACTCGCACGATCACCCCGTCGCTGACCGTGAGCTCGGCTGCGGTGCGCCCCTCGACCGCAGCCCCGCTCCCCTCTCCC
>Ga0081538_10000198_pt1 | contig 66425 bp, 70 predicted proteins | sample TabmetS5T2R1_FD_71022 | JGI IMG/M metagenome (GOLD analysis project Ga0081538, IMG submission 71022) | Tabebuia heterophylla rhizosphere microbial communities from the University of Puerto Rico - S5T2R1 | ecosystem: Host-associated > Plants > Roots > Rhizosphere ... | reverse complement strand
AGACGCGGTCGTCTACGTGTCGATCGTCGGGACGGCCGCCGCCCTTCTGATCCTGTACTGGTTGGCGCAGCCTCCGATCTGGCTGACATTCCCCCTCGTCGCTCTCGGGTCGCTCATCGTCGTGCTGTCCAGCCGTCGGGTCCTGCGGGCTGGAGAGACCTTCCCCGAGCTCGCCCGCTTCCGGATCATCAGGCTCATCGTCGGGCGCTGAGAGCTACCGTGCGCTCAGCCCTGCCATGAGCACGCGCACGGTCTTCTGGGGATCGGTGGGTGTCCTCGCGTACACGTATGCGGGCTTCCCGCTGCTCGTCGCCGCCAGGGCGCTCCTGTACAACCGGCCCATTGCGTCCGGCGGTCGGCTGCCGACGGTTACGGTCGTCATCCCCGCGCACAACGAGGTAGGCCTCATCGAGGAGAAGCTCGGGAACACGCTCTCCGTCGACTATCCACGCGAGAGGCTCGAGATCATCGTCGCCTCCGACGGCTCTGACGACGGAACGAATGACGTGGTGCGCGCCCAGCCGGCGGGCGTCCGTCTGCTCGAGCTTCCGCGCGTGGGCAAGAACGCCGCCATAAACGCGGCGGCCGAGGCGGCCCGGGGAGACATCCTCGTGTTCAGCGATGCCGACGCGAAGATGGTTGAGCCCTCGCTCCACTACCTCGTGGCTCCGTTCGCGGATCGCGAGGTCGGGGGCGTGGCCGGCGAGCGCAGGCACCGAGACGCCTCCCATCCGAAGGGCCTCGCAGAGACGAGCAAGCGCGCGCTCCGGAAACTTCTGAGCCGCTCGGGGAGCGTCACGTCTGCGGAGGGCCAGATCTACGCCGTTCGCCGCGAGCTCTTTCGGCAGGCACCGCCAAACGTCCCCGACGACTTCTGGATCTCCACGCGCGTCGTCGCCTTGCACTCGCGACTCGTCTACGAGCCCCGCGCGGCCACCTACCCGTTCGCCGGCGCCACCCGCGTCCGTGACCCCTTCGAACGAAAGGTCCGCATGGCAGGCCCGTCCCTCCGCGCTCTCTGGCTCGCTCGTGACCTCCTGAACCCCGGCGAGTACGGTTTCTACGCGGTCCAGCTCATCTCGCACAAGCTGCTTCGGCGGCTTGTGTTCCTCCCCGTAGTCGGGCTCGCCGCCGCAGCGCCGGCTCTGTGGTCTCAGGGGCGCGTCTACCGGGTCGCGGCACTTGCCCAGGCCGGCTTGCACGGCGCCGCGCTGGCGGGCCTGCTCCTGCGCCCCACGCGGTTCGGGCGGTTGAAGATGCTGAAGGCGCCGCTTGCTTTCGATCTGGGCAACGCGGCCGCCGCGGTCGCCCTCGCTCAACAGCTTCGCGGAAGGAGACCCCGTGACGATATGTGGGCGCCCCAACGGGTGCCACGGACGCCTTCGCCGGAGGGCCAGCCCGACACCGGACCTGCACGCACCGACTAGGAGTCCTGGGGCTCCTGGCTCGGAGCGTGCGTCCAGTCGGTCCAGCCGACGTTTCGCTGCACGGTGTTCTCAGTCACCGGGAAGGACTTGCCGTAGCGGTGGTTGATGATCCAGTAGACGGGCACTCCCGGCTCCCACCACTCCTCCTCGGGAAACTGCTGCTCGAGCTCGTAGAGAAAGCGCGTGGCGCGAAGGAGCGCCTGGTCCTCCCAGGCGTAGATGTCGTAGCCCTGCCGGTGGAGGACCTCGGCGAGGGCGACGAAGCCGCTGAGCGCCTCTCGAGGGTACAGGGTGTAGACGGGCGGCCACTGGAAGGGTCCGCCCCGACGCATGTCGTCGGGGAGCGCGCCGTCGATGGAATGGCCCTCCTTCGTCGCGCCCTCGGGGTTGACCCCGCGCGGCTCGTCGGGATTTGCGTGCCAGGAAAGGTCGTCCTCGGCGCCACCGGCTCGGAAGCCCTTTCCGAGATAGTCGGGCCCGAACAGGGGACCGGGAATCCCCGGGTAGGCGGAGCGATCACCGAGCCAGCCCTTCATCACCTTGGCCGCCCGAGCGAGGTCCTCCTCGTCGTCCAGGTAGGCGGCGGCGGCGACACGGCTGGCCCCCGCCATGCCGCCCCAATTGCTCATCGAGTTCTCTGCCGTCGAGATCAACGTCCCGGGCCCGGAACCGTCACCGAACCGCTCCCGCCGAACGCCCGCTAACCAGGCGCGAAACGTCGCCTCTTCGCCGCGATCGTAGACGCGCAGGTTGATGAGATCGGCTGCGATGACGTAGGAGAAGAGGTTGCGCCCCAGCGCGAGCGTCCTGCCGCCGTCCTCGGTGCCGATGGCGTCCGAGATCGCCTCCGCCGCCTGCGCGCGGTAGCTTTCCTCCCCAGTGCGCGCGTACACGAGGGCGACGGCCAACGTCCTCACGTCGTGGTTCGAGTCCTGGTCCGCGATGTCCGCGACCCCCAGTGGCCCGTCGGCGGCTTCCTTCAGACGCTCCCACGCCGGTCCGCTCATCGGCAGCTGCCGCACCTCGGCACGCGAGATCCAGATCCCTTCATCGGTCTCCGGCAGCCTCCGCGGCGGGGGCGGTGTTCGCTCCGCCAACCGCTTTGCCTCCGCCTGCTCACGCTCCTGCCGCGCGCGCTCACGTTGGGCCGCGTCGTCGCAGGACGCGGCGTGCAGGGCCATCAGGACCAGCCCAAAGATCGCGACCCTCCTCACGAGACGAAGTGTAGGAAGTCCCGACAGCTCAACATTCCTTCTCGCATGCAGCTCCTCGTCGCGCCGCCGGTGCTGCGCCTAGGAGGGTTTGGTGGAATGTCGCTCGTCGCCGGGGCGAGCAGCGCAGCCCGGCGGCACAGCCGTCATTTCGCCAAACCCTCCTAGGTCAGGCCCAGCGTTCCCTCTTTTGGAGGACTATGCCCACAACCTTGGCGCGGGTCAGGTCGAGGCTTTCGAGCGCCGAGGTGACGGTGTCGCGCTTGGTGTGCCCCTGGCGAACGACGAGGATCGTCACGTCCGCCGCGCGCGCAAGCGCGAGCGAGCGCGGTGAGCGCGGTGGAGGCCCCGAGTGGAGGACGACGATGTCCGCCTCGGCGACCAGGAGCTCGACCAGCCCACCCGCCCCGGCCACGTCCAGCGAGCGCGGAGGCCCGCCGCGTGGAAGCAGGACGAGGGGAGCACTTTCAGAGCGAAGCGTGTACCGCTCGAAGACGATTCCGCCATACCGAAGCGTGCCGTCGTGTTTCACCCGCGCCTCGTCGGCACCGTCTCCGTCCGGAGCGAAGAGACGCGCGGCCTCGGGCTTCTCGCCGAGATCCGCCAGGACGACGCTCACGCTGGGGTCGGCCAGCGCCGTGGCCAGGTTCGCAGCGACCGTGCCGCTCCCTGAGCCTCGGTCGGCGCCGAAAACGAGCAGGCTTCGCGGCACCTCGTCGCCGCCGGCGGCTACGACGCGCTCGGCCAGCCGCTGGTACGAGCCGGCCCGCTCGCGGGCCCCATCCACCGATCCGAGCACGACGCCTGCCGTGAGCGTCGTCAGATCCTCCTCGTCCCTGACGGTGCCGCGCCTGGAGTCGACGAGCACGGCGAGGGCAACCGCGAAGAAGAAGCCGGCGAGCGCCCCGAACTCCATCAGGAGCAGGCTTTGCGGACGGACGCGGTCAGAAGCCGCAGCGGGCTCGACGATCATGAGCTCCGTCCGCAGGACCGGCTCCTCCGACCCGCGAACAGGGGGCTGACTGGAGGCCTCGCGCTTGAGCTCCCTGGCGAGCTCGTTTGCAGCCTGGACGGCCACCGCCGAATCGGAGGATCGCGCGCGAACCGTGAGCAGGCGCGTGTCCTCATCCCATTCTCCGCGCACGTCCTCCCGCAGCTCTTCGAGCTTGACTCGGCCGTTCAACGCGGCCACGGTGCGACGCAGCACCGGAGTACTTCGGACGAGCTCGGCGTAGGTCGCTGCGAGCTCGGGGGCGCTCTGCACCGCGCCCAGCTCCGTTCCCGACGCGGTCACGAGGAGCTTCGCCTCGGCCTCGTACGTCGGAGACACGCTCGAGCTGTACTGGTACGCCAGCAGCGCTCCCGTGCCCGTCGCCAGCGCGATGACGGCCCACCAGCGTCTAGCGGCGGCCAGGAAGCCGATGCGCCACGTGTCCATCCCGTTCGCGGATCAGGGGAAAGCGTAGTCGACGCCCGGGGGTGGTCCCTGGCTGGGTCCGGCTCCTAGATGAGACGCTCGATCGAGCGTCGGATGTCCGACGAGTTGACCTGTGCCCGGTCGAAGCCGCCCCCCCCGCTGACCAGCTCACGGGTGCCGTCGCGAGCGTAGATCCGGTCCCGCCCGCCGCCGCCGAGGAACTTGTCGCGGCCGCCGTGCCCCCGGAGGGTGTCGTTGCCGGTGCCGCCCACGAGGCGGTCGTTGCCGCCCAGGCCCCGGAGCGTGTCGTTGCCTCCGCGGCCGCAGAGCGCGTCGTCGCCCCTCGTTCCTACGAGCGTGTTCCTGCCGCCCGTGCCGCGGATGCAGGGGATGACCTGCTGGTAGGCGTGCCAGTAGCGCTTCGTCCGGTCGTTCGTCGCCAGGACGATGAGCCGGGTGGCGTTCGAGATGTTCTGCTTCGTCGAGGTGGGGTTCCCGACCGAGCTGCCGCTGTCCCTGAGCACGACCGTGCCGGCGCGATGGGTGGGGAAGGAGATGGAACCGAGGCGAGACTTCTTCATATAGACGGTGCCGCCGTCGCTCTCGAACACGCGAATGGCATTGTGCTGCGGGTCGAGAAGGACGATCGGACGGGTCCGGCGGAGCGAGGCGATCGAGACGGTGCGAGACGACCAATTGCCCGCCGTTGTCCGCCGGTGGAGCATCGTTCCGGGATTGGCGGCCGAGGTGAACTTCGTCTTCGTCACCGCGTAGACGCGCCCCGCCGAGTCGGCCTTGAGGTTGATGTGGTCTTCCGCTCTCTTGGGGCCGCCGATCACGACCTCAGGGCTCGACCAGGTGCCGGTGGGATCACCGTCGTTGTGGACGCTGAAGAGCATTTGCGAGGCCGGGGTATCGCTCCACATGACGCCGACCTTGTTCCCGCCGAACCTGACGATCGACGAGAGGTCGTCGGCGCCCACGGTGGCGAGCTGGGTGGGCGGGTCCCACGCGCAGGCCCCGATCGCGCCGTTGACGCAGTTGCCGCTCGTCCTGGCGACGAAGACGCGGTGCTGCCCGCCGCTCTCCTGCACCCAAGTCGCCCAGATGAACCCGTCGGAATCCCTGTCGATGACGAGCGCCTCGGCCCTCTGCGGGTCGATCGTGTGCTGGCCGTCAAGGATGTAGCGGTTCTGGCCGGCGTTGTAGTGGAAGCGGTAGAGCCGCATCCCGTCGGCGGCGGGGTTCGGTGTGGGGTCCTGATGGGTGACCGGCTGGTACTTGTGCGAGGCGACGAAGAGCCTGCTCCCCGTAGAAAGGACGTCCTGGCGGGTGCTGTCGCGTGGGTCGATGACGACGCCGGTGTCGACCCACCTCTGCGGCCTCAGGTTGAGCCGGAAGATCTTGTAGGCGCCGCTCCTGTCGAACATGCTCGCCCACCAGAAGCCGTCGTTCCACCAGAGCTTGCTCTCGGGCTTCGACGTCGTCGGCGGCCCGCTCGACCCTGCCGGGTACGAGGGTCCCCGGAAGCCCGTATCGGCGCGCGCGATCCCCGGCAGCGCCAGCAGCGCGACGCCACAGAGAATGGCAAAAGCCAGAGCCGCTTTCCTCGTCATCGTGATCCTCGCTTTCCGTCGCCGATTTGGTGCCCGTCGCGGCGGGTCGCGGAGCCCGAATGCGCGCGGAGCCTAACACGGCGAGCGCGGCTTCCCAAGCCCGAGCTCGTAAGGAAGACGTGAACCTTGTGCTCTCTCAGGCGCTGAACGCGGGCCCACTGGGGCAAGAGCTGGAGCCGGATGCCGGTCAGGCCGGACGAGCGCCCGACGTTGATGCGACGCAGCCCCAACCAGTCCGCCCGGCTCAGGTCGTTGAGGCCGCGTCTCGTCAGGAAGGCGAGCTCGAACCCTTCCTCCTCGAGCACGGCCGCCACGCCGCAGTCCACTCCGCCGCCCGGATACGCGAACACGCGCGGTGTCGGCCCGATCTCGCGCTCGAGGTCGCCGAGCGAATCGAGGATCTCCGCACTCGCCTCCCCGCGGGTCACCTTGTTCAGGAGCGGATGGGTGCGGGAGTGGGACCCGATGGCGACTCCGTCGCCCGCCAGCCGGCGGAGCTCGTCCCAACCGAGCACCGACGCGCCTGAAGCCTCGGCGCTTAAGCCCCCGCCGATGTCGTCGACGATCGCCATCGCCCGGTCGTGCGGAAGCGACTTCAGGTGTCCGCGAAGCCGGCGGTACGTGCGGAGCCGCTCTGCAGGCGTTCGCACGGGCAGGTCGCCCAAGGGCGTCGAGACGACCGTGTCCTCCTGCCCAAGAGCGCTCCAAAGCCGGTCCCACCAGAACGCCTTGTCGGGATCGCCGGGATAGGCCGTCGGCACGAAGAGTGTCAGCGGAACGCCGTGGCGCCGCATGATCGGCCACGCCTGGTCGGCGACCGATCGATACCCGTCGTCGAAGGTCACCAGTACGGCGCGGGGCGGAAGAGCTGCTTCCCCACGGCGGATCGCCAGAAGCTCCGAGAGAGAGAGCGGCCGGTAATGCGAAGACACGAAGCGCATCTGCTCGTCGAACTCCGCAGGCGTCGCGCCGATCAGGCCCGGATACAGCTCCGGGGAGCGCTCCGGCTCATCGATCCGGTGGTACGTGAGAATCGGAAGCACACCGGGCACCGGGCGCGCGGCTCGCTCCATGAGGCCCACGGCGCGGGAGAGCGCCGGGCTGCGCGACGCCCGCCGGGCCGAGCGCTTGAGCAGCGCCCTAGCGTCCAAGCCCGAGCTTCCCGCGCAGCTTGCCCGCGATCCCGATGAGCTCGACGAGGCCGGGGCGCGGGTCCTCGCGCGAGAGGATGTCGAACCCGTCTCCCGGATAGACGAGGCGGAGCGCAGCCGCGACCGCCTCCCGTCGCCGCGGCGTCGGGACGCCCGGGTAGCGGCGGGCCCGGCGGAGCGTGGACCCGATCCAGACCACCTCCAGGTCGAGATTCCTGGAGCGGACGCCGACTGCGTACGACAAATCAGGGCGATGCTCCGGGCCCGGGACGGTCCCGAGGCAGACGTCGGCCAGGCCGGCGGGGAAATCGACGCCGCTCTTCACGGCTAGGGGGAGCGATCCCCAGATGCGGCCGTTGAGCTCCATCAGCCGGGGGCCGCCCGCTCCCATCTTGAACTCGACCATCGCGAGCCCCGTCCACTCGAGGGCCGCGAGCAGGCGCGAGGAATAGGAGAAGAGGAGTGGATCGAGCGCGACGCTCTCCCGGAAGGAGCTCGCGCCGCCCGTGATCGGGACTTCGCGCAGGCGACGATGCTGGAACGCGGCGAGCGGACGGCCCTCGTGTGCGAGCACCTCGACGCCGTGCGCTTCTCCGGCGCAGTACTCCTGGAGCAGCACGTCGCAACGCCCCTCGAGAAGCCTCATCTCCTCGGCGAGCGCACCTTCGTCCGTGGCGTATGAGACCGCATGACGCTCGATGCCGCCACCCTCTCGGAGGATTCGCGAGAAGCGCGGCTTGAGCACCACCGGCCGGCCGAGATCGGCGGCCGCCGAGACCGCCTCCTCGACAGTGGACACGAGCTCGGTTCGGGGCACGGGAATGCCGAGCGTCGCGGCCAGCTCGACTGTCGCCATCTTGTCGTTGCTCGTCGTCAGGGCTACCGGGTCGGGAAGGGCGAGTGTGCTGACGCCCGCGAACCGCTCGCGCGCCGCCGCCAGCGGCAGGATCGTCTCGTCGGTCGTAGGGACGATGAGATCGATCCGCCGCGCCCGCGTGGCCGCGAGAAGGGCTTCGACCATCTCGTCGGGCGACTCGTCGGGCGGCGGGTAGCGCAGCCGCTCGGCCGCGTAGCGGGAGGAGAAGCCCGGGCACCGAGCGTTCGAGTCGGCCGCGATCACGTGCATACCACGGCGGCCGAGCGAGCGAATGATCGAGACGGCGCTGCCGCGGCCGGCGTCGGTGACGAGGACGCTCGCCTGCGCGGCGGCGGGTGCGGCACACCGGCCGCCGGCCGTGCGTCGCCGGGGACGCTCGCCGTTCGTGTGTTCCCGGACCACGGACGCGACCTCCGAGACGACCTCGTCGAGCGGCCGGTCGGCGTCCACGACGGCGAAGTTGGTCATCACTTGACCGAGCTCGAGATACTCACGCCGACGCCGGGTAAGAGCCTCGAGCGTGCCCTCGCCCTTGCGCCGCAGCAGGGTCTCGGCGGGCGCATCGAGGTAGAGGACCAGATCCGGCTTCGGGTACAGCCGTGCGAGCACGAAGCCGTGCAACCGCCTGCCCGTGGAGCGCCGTCCGTGGGCCGCGACGTCGTAGGCGTAGTAGTCGGCGAAGAAGTGGCGATCGAAGATGACGATGGAGCCGCGCCGCCGCTGCACGGAGGCGACGAGCGCGCGCTGCCACTCCTCCGCGAGCCGGTTGGCAAGGCGAAGGAACGACCGCGCCGTCCGCAGCGACCGCTTCGCCATGCTCCTGGGAGGCGCTCGGTCCGGCCGGCGCGAGTCTCGAGGACCCGCCGCGTCCGGCGTCGTGCCGCGGGCGCGGCGGATCGCGTGAACGAGGCGCGTGCTCGGGAGCAGCAGGTTGCTGGAGTCTGGGTTCACGCCCATGTAGAGATACGTCACGGGTGGCGGGAGCATCTCGGCGAGCTGTCGTGCGACCGTCGTCTTCCCCGCGCCGTCGGGCCCGATGAGCGCGACGGTGAGGCCGCACCGCGGCTCGTGACGGGTCATCGGCTCCGGCAGTACGGGCTCATCGCCTCGAAGAGGGCGTCGAGCGAGCAGGGGTAGGGATGGCGAACGACGAAGGCCGGCTTGCCGGCGAATGCCTGCGCGAGGGCCTTCCGCTGGATCTCTTCGAGCTGCTCGATGAAGGGATTGGCGGTGGCCGGGAACGCAAAGCGGTACTTCAGGTACGCGGCTGTGAGATCGAGCCGTTCGTGCTGGAGGGAGTAGACCATGCGCGCTGCGACCTCCAGCGGATCGACCGGCTCGACGGCGAACTCGGGCGAGTCGGAGCTCACGAGGAAGAAGAGCCGGTCGAAGCTCGCGGACTGCGCGCCGACGCGGCCGAAGAGCCGCGCCGGCGCGATGTCCACGAACTGCTGACGCTTGAGAAGCGGAGCGAGCCGGGTCACGGCGCCTGCCGGCCCCCTCCCCGGCTTGACCCGCCGCAGGGCTCGCTCCGCACCGAGGAACAGCTCGATCGCGCGCAGACGTGTCCGATCCGCGCCGCTGACGAGCGCCTCGTACTGGGGCAGCTGCCGCAAGTGCCAGCCCCAGACCCTGATGGGCTCGGGGATGCCGTGGACGCGGCTTCCGTCCGCGGCCACGTACACCCACTCGTCGCCCACGTACTCCGCCCCCCGCGCCGCGAAGGCGAGGAGCGCTTCGGTCTTTCCCCCTTTTGTCCAGCCGGTCGCCACCACCCCCGTCCCGTCATGCACGAATGCCGATGCGTGCAGCGGCAGCGCCCCTCCGGCGAGGACCGTGAGGTTGAGAATCGGGACGAGGAACGGGACCGCAGGCAAGCCGCTCTCGCAGACGATCTCGATGGCCTCCCCGATCTGCGTGAAGTCGATCTCGACCCGGGCGGGCGCCTTGTGTTTGCTCCGCAAGACGAGGAAGGCGTCGTCGGTGAAGGCCGCCTCGCCGAGACCGACGTGGCGTACGCGCGATCCGGGCCGCAACCGCTCGACGAAGCGGATGACGATGTCGGGCTCCCGGTCGAGGGACACCTGGTCGAGACCGAGCTGCCGCATCACCGCTGCCACGTCGGCCGGGGAGGCGTCAAGCAGACGGACACCCGCCAACCCGTGGAGGTCGAAGTCGGCCCCTGCTCGGGCCGGCGACCCGCTGACGGTCGCCGGCCGAGCCATCTGGGGTGTCCCGGTCACGATTACGCCCCCGACCGCCTCAGTACCGCGGGCACTGTTCGCAGCAGGATCTTCACGTCGAGCGCGAGCGAGCGGTGCCGGATGTACTCGATGTCGAGGCGCAGCCGCTCGTTGAAGTCCGTCTCGTTCCGGCCCTTGACCTGCCAGAGGCCCGTGACGCCCGGGGTGACCTCGAGCCGGTACGTATGCCAGAAGCTGTACGTGCTCGGCGCGAACGACGTCGGTCGCGGGCCGACGAGCGACATGTCCCCCTTCATCACGTTGAAGAGCTGCGGAAGCTCGTCGAGGCTCGTCTGGCGCAGGATGCGGCCCACGCGCGTGATGCGCGGGTCGTTCGTGATCTTGAAGTCGGGCCAGGGCCGCTCGTTGAGGTGCGCGAGCGACGGCTTGAGGGCCTCGGCGTTGGGCACCATCGTCCGAAACTTGAGCATGCGGAAGGGGCGGCCGTCCCGTCCCGTGCGCGTCTGCGCGAGGACGATGGGCCCGGAAGGAGAGTCGAGGAAGATGGCGAGCGCACAGAGGAGGAGCAGCGGGACGACGACGGGCAGGAGGAGCACGCAGACCCCGAGGTCGAAGGCCCGCTTGCCGATGAGATAGGACCGACTCGAGCGGGGCATGCGGCTACCTCCTGGCTCCTTCGGGGTTCGCGACCGGAGCACCGGCCGTCCCAGGGGATTCGGCCTCCTGGGTCTTCGCGTCGCTCACGCGGCTCCGAAGCGCCGAGAGCAACGCGCCGCTCGTGGGGCACTCGTCGAGGGCGAAGACGGCGAGCGTGATTCCGTCGAGCTCCTCCTCGGAGAGGACCTGTGAGAGCGGCTCGTGGAGCCGCGCGAGGGCCGTCGTCCCCGTGGCGCGGTCGCTCTCCGGGAACAGGAGGTAGACATCCTTGCCGTCGAACCAGACCCTGTCGACGGTCCGGATCAGCGAGCCGAGCAGCGCGAGCGTCCGCTCGTCCCGGCGCTCTGGCTCCGCGCCGGAACGTGCCAGAGGAACACGCGCGAGGACGAACGGGTGTCCGAACCTCCGGCTGCGGTTGACCTCACGCTGGAGGTCCTCGAACGAGCCGTGGGCCTCGGCCCAGCCGGGATCCCGCCTCCGCGCCTCGTTGCGGCTCGGGCGGGCCCTCGGCCTGAGAAACGCCCAGAAGAGGAGGCGGAAGACGGTCCGATCGACCGCGCCAGGAGTGCCGGCGGCGCCTTCCACCGGGCTTGCCTCCCGTGTCGCCTCGCCGCCCGCGCGGCTCGGCGCCGATACCTTGTTCCGTCTCTTTTCGCCTTTCCGAAGCACCACCGACCTCCCAATCCGAACCTCGATGCGCGTCCGGAACTGCGCCGGACGACGCCTGAAGGATCGGACGGGCTAGTCGGGCCGCTCGACGCAGCGAACGAATGCCGCGCAGCGAGGAGGTGCGAGGGCGAGGGAGAGCAGACCGCTGCGCCGCTGGGCGGCGGCCGCAAGGAACGCGACCAGTCCCGCGAGCACCAAGGGGAAGAAGCCGCCGGACGACCCGCTGCTTCCTCCCGCGCTCACGTAGAGGTCGGAGGGCGCTCCGCCGCTGAAGGGCACCCCGGGGAGAGGCTTAACATCCCGGGCGCTCTCGACCGGGCGCGTCCCCTCGCTCCCGGACTGCGACCGAGAGCCGCCCTCGGTGCCGAGCCGGTCGCCTCCGCCGGTGGTCGCGGCGAGCTTGCCCACCGGCGACGGGAGGAGCGATGGGAGCCGAAGCGGAGGTGTGCCCCGCTCGATGACGACGATCGGGTCGCGGTGCGGGCTTGCGGCCGGGACCTTGTCCGGGGCCGGCCCCGGAGCCGGCGCCGGCTCCGGCGTCGGTTCACCGGGGGGCGGCGTCGTCACGATAGGCGGCTCCGGTGCGGGCTCAGGCGTAGGCGCGGGCTCCGCAGGCGACTCCGGAGCGGGCGGAGGCGTCTCGCCTGCCGGAGGCGGGCTCTCGGCAGGAGCTTCGTCTGGTGGAGGCGCGTCGTCGGCCGGAGGCGGCTCCTGAGCGGGCGCCTCACCGGGCGGCGGTTCGTCTGCCGGACCGGGCGCGGCCGGCTCCTCCGACCCGGGGTCCCCAGCTGGAGGCGGAGTCGGTTCGCTCGTCGGCTCGCCAGGGCTTGCGGGGTCGGCCGCGGCCGGGTCGCTCGACTGAGGGGACCCGTCCTCGGCGCGGGCCTCTGTCGCGAGCACGAAGAAGAGAAGCGCGGCGACCGCCGCCGCTGCAAGACGCGCCGTCGTCCCAGATTCCGAGGCTTGCCTTCCCAGCCGCGGTTGGGAAATCGAAACCAACCCCCTCTCCCAAGCGCCCACGGACCTCTTCCCTTTGGACGTGGAAGCCTCCACTGTAGGCAGTCCCCCTCGGACATGTCAACTTCCGGATTTCGGCGGTTTGGCAAGGTTTGACAGGACTTCTCTTGGTCCTTCTTAAGGCTCAGGCTGAGGCTGAGCTTTAGGAATTCCATTCTCGCTCCCAGGCCTTCACATGCCTGGGCAGAGCAGAGTAGAATCGTCGCTTCTATCCTCCACGCGGAGAACAGTCTGCTTCACCGCGGCTTGCGGCAATCGGGTGCAAAGATCCTCGGACGGGCTACCGCCCGCCGATCGCGCGTTGACGCCGAATCCACCCAGGCGATCTTCGCGCGCAACAGAGGAGCGCGGGCCGGCGTCGCATCGCTCGCTGCCGCCTTCGGGGACGCCCGGCGCCGTGCCGCCACGTTCCTGAGCTCGCTCTTCGCGTTCGCCTGGCTGCGGCGGACGAAGCCCACTCGAGTGCTCGTCCTCTCCGTCTCCGCCCTCGCCGCCGGTGCGCTCGGGCTGATGACGGCCTATGCGGTCTCACCCGACGAGGAGTCCGCCGCCGCGGTGCTCGTCACCAACGGGACGACCTACCGGATCGCGACCGTGACCGGCCCCGGCGGGACGACGACCGTAGCGATCACGAAGACGAAGGAGGGAAGGACCCGGGTCGTGCCCGTGCGAATCCTCGACACGGTGACCGGTCCCGGCGGGGTCGAGACCGTCTCGGTCGAGGTCCTCGGGCCGGAGCGCACCATCACGGACCGGCAGATCTTGACCGAGACCCAGGTCGTCGACCGGACCCACACCGACGTCGTCACGGAGATCCAGCCCACGACGGTCGTCGTCACCGACGTACGAACGGAGACCGTGCGAGACGTCGAGACTCAGCACGTGACCGTCGTCGAGACGGAGACCGTCGTCGTCACCGAGACCGTCTCCGTCACCGTTACCGTCCCGCCGCCTCCGTAGGTCTCGGCGACAGCGGCTTCTCCGTCCCCACACCAAACGTTTACCGGCCGGACCCCCGCGCCGACGGCGGCGCCTCCTACACTCGCCTGGGAGACCCTGCGGCGATGGAACCCTCGGCCCAGTCCTACGCGCCCACGGCATACGTCGAGTCGGTCGAAGAGGCCGACCGCCCGGCGGACGTCCGCGAGGGCATCGGGTTGGGGGCGCTGCTGATCATCCTCAGTCCCTTCGCGGTCGCTGCCTGGGTGGCAATCGGCCTGGGCGTCTACCGCGTCGTGACCTGAGCGCCGCCCCGACCTGAGCGCGTTCACCGGCTCGACCGGTTGACTCGGTGCGCTCTGCGTAGGAGACTGGCTGTTCCTGAAGCCACCAGGGGAGACGGGATGCTGGCGACTCAGGCGGGCCTCCGTCCGTGAGGACAGCGCAGAGCCTCCTGTGGCAGTCCGCTCGCCGAGATCGGCGGGGGCGTATTCAGTGACCCGGTGGCTCGTCGCTTCGAGCCTGAAGTTCCGGCTTCTGGTGGTCGCAGCCGCCGCGGCCCTTCTGGCCGTTGGGATCAGCCGGCTCCGCGACATGCCGGTCGACGTCCTGCCGGAGTACGCGCCGCCGACCGTCGAGGTCCAGACGGAAGCGCTCGGGCTCTCGGCAGCGGAAGTCGAGCAGCTGGTCACCGTCCCGCTCGAAGCCGACCTGCTGAACGGCGTCGCCTTCCTCAAGGACATCCGCTCGGAGTCGATTGCCGGCCTCTCCCGGATTCTCCTCGTCTTCGAGCCCGGCACCGATCTCTACCGCGCTCGCCAGGTCGTGGCGGAGCGCGTCGCCGAGTCCCACGTCGCGCTGTCCGGCGTCTCGCGGCCTTCGCAAATGCTCCAGCCGCTCTCGGCCACGAACCGGGTCATGATGGTCTCGCTCTCGAGCGAGACGGTTTCCCCCATCCAGTTGTCCGTGCTGGCCCGCTGGACGATCGTGCCACGGTTGACGGGAGTATCCGGCGTCGCGAACGTCTCGATCTGGGGTCACCGCGATCGGCAGCTCCAGGTGCAAGTCGACCCGGAGGAGCTCCGCGATCGCGAGGTCACCCTGGGGCAGGTCATCGAGACCGCCGGCAACGCGCTGTGGGTCTCCCCACTGAGCTTCGTCGAGGCTTCAACGCCCGGAACCGGCGGGTTCATCGACACACAGAATCAACGCCTGCCCGTCCAGCACATCTCACCGCTCGTCACGCCTGCCGACCTCGCCCGCGTTCAGGTCGAGGGCGCGAATGGTCTCCGCCTCGGTGACATCGCCGACGTCGTGGAGGGACACCAGCCGCTCATCGGCGATGCCGTCGTGGACGACGGGGAGGGCCTCCTCCTCGTCATCGAGAAGTTCCCGGAGGCAAATGCGCTGGATGTGAGCCGCGGGGTCGAGGATGCCATCGACGCGATGCGACCCGGCCTGAGCGGCGTCGAGTTCGACACGAACGTCTACCGCCCCGCGTCATACATCGACGAGTCGATCGACAACGTGACCCTCGTCGCGATCATCGGGGCAGCGCTCCTCGTCTTCCTCGTCGGTGGCTTCCTGTTCGAATGGCGGTCCGCTCTGGTGGCGCTCGTGAGCATCTCGCTTTCACTCCTCGCCGGAACCCTCGTCCTGTACGCACTCGGAGAGACGATGAACGCGCTGGTCCTGGCGGGGCTCGTGGCGGCGCTCGTTCTCGTCGCCCACGAAGCGATCGTCGGCGCCGAGAACATCGCCCGGTGGCTGCGCGAGCGCCGGCCGGGCGATGGGAGCTCGACAACGGCCGTCATCCTCGACGCGACGCTCGAGGTGCGAACTGCCGCGTTGTACGGGGCGTTGATCGTTGCCGTGTCGATCATCCCTCTGCTCTTCCTCGAGGGCATGGCCGGCACCCTCTTCCCGCCGATCGTCATCGCCTTCCTCGCCGCGCTCGGCGCGTCGATGGTCGTGACTCTGACGGTGACGCCCGCGCTGAGCCTTCTGCTCGCGTCGAAGGGACGGCGAGGGGGCGGCGAGTCCCCTGTCGTCACGTGGCTCGCAGGCCGATACGCACAAGCACTCGGGTGGATCGTGGGCCGCCCACGGGTCGTCTACCTCGCCGCAGGTGCGATCGCCGTTGCCGGCGTCGTAGCACTTCCGTTCCTCGGGCATTCGCTGCTGCCGACGTTCAAGGAGAGGGAGCTCCTCATCCGCTGGCAGGGCGCGCCCGGCACCTCGCTTCCGGAGATGAACCGGATCACGACGCTGGCGGGCAGCGAGCTCCGTTCGATCGAGGGCGTTGAGAACGTCGGCGCGGACGTCGGACGTGCAATCACGTCGGATCAGGCGGTCAGCGCCAACTCGGCCGAGTTATGGGTCAGGATCGATCCCGACGCCGACTACGACGAGACCGCGGCGTCGGTGAAGGACATCGTGAACGGCTACCCGGGGCTCGCGGGAAGTGTTGCGACGTTCTCCAACCAGCGCGTCTCGGAGGCGCTGGCGGGTTCGGAGAACGACATCACCGTCCGACTCTACGGCGAGGACCTCGGCGTTCTCCAGACGAAGTCGAACGAGGTCCGGGAGGCCGTCGCCGGGGTCGACGGGCTCGTCGGCGAGCGCATCGAGCTTCCTGTGACAGAGCCCACGCTCGAGGTCGAGGTCGACCTGCTGGCGGCTGAGAGGTACCGGGTCAAGCCCGGTGACGTTCGCCGGGCGGCCGCGACTCTGATATCGGGCATCGGGGTAGGCAGCCTCTTCGAGGAACAGAAGGTGTTCGACGTCGTGGTTTGGGGCACTCCCGAGACTCGGAGCAGTTTGAGCAGCGTTCGCGGGCTCTTGATCGAGACGCCCGATGGAGATCACATCCGGCTGGACCAGGTCGCCGACGTTCGCATCCGTCCGAACCCGACCGTGATCGAACGGCACGCGGTCTCGCGCTACGTTGACCTCGTCGGGAACGTCGAGGGCCGAGGTCGGGAAGATGTCGCGGACGACATCGAGGAGGCGCTCGACAATGTGGCCTTCCCGCTCGAGTTTCATCCGGAGGTTCTGGAGGCCGAGGGACAGCCGACCGACCGGCTCATCGCGCTCGGAGTCGCGGCGGGAATCGGGATGTTCCTCCTCCTGCAAGCGGCGTTCGGCGTCTGGCGGCGGGCGGCGCTCGCGTTCCTGACCTTGCCGGTCGCAGTCGCAGGCGGCGCGCTCGCGGCGCTCGTGGGCGGCGAGCCACTCTCGTTCGGGACCTATCTGGGCCTGCTGGCCGTACTCGGCCTGGCCGCGCGAAACAGCTTGCTCCTGATCAGCCATTACCGCCGGCTCGAGCAGGACGACGGCGGCCGCTTCGGCCGCGAGGTAGTCCTGCGCGGCGGACACGAGTGCCTCGCGCCCATTCTCATGACAGGGCTGGCGGCAGCACTCCTAGTCCTGCCGGTGCTCGTTCTCGGCAGCCCGCCCGGGCTCGAGGTCCTGCACCCACTGGGGATCGTCGTCGTCGGCGGCGCGGTGACCACGACGTTCGTGAGCCTTTTCGTCGTGCCGACCCTGTACCTGCGCGTCGGACTGGCCCGCGTCGACCCAACGACCAGACAACTCGAGGCATAGGGAGGAGGCCGAGATGCAACCGGGGTCTATGCGACGGACCAGCCTGTGGATGGCGGCGGCGCTGCTGCTCGGCATGCTTTCGGTCGCCGGCTGCAGCGGCGGCGAAGACGACGCAGCGGCAGCCGACGAGCCCGCCAAGGTCGAGCCCGTCGAAGGATCGGACGGCCTCTTCCAAGTCACCTTGACCGCGGACGCGGCGGAGCGGATCGACCTCCAGACGGCCGTCGTTCGCACGGAGGGCGAGGGCGCCGCGGAGCGCACGATCGTCCCCTACTCGGCGGTCGTCTACGAAACCGACGGCGAGACCTGGGTGTATGCGAGCACCGACGACCTCAGCTTCGTTCGAGAGCACATCGTCGTCCAGGAGATCGAGGGTGATCGCGCCGTTCTCTCCGAGGGCCCACCCGCGGGCACCGAGGTCGTAATCGTCGGAGTCGCCGAGCTGTTCGGGGCCGAGCACGGCATCGGCGCCGACGACGGGCACTGAGCGGGCGGGTTCTGCCGCGATGATGCACTGGATCGTCGGCTCGAGTTTGAGGTTTCGGTATCTCGTCGTTGCAGCCGCGGCAGCGCTGATGGTCTTCGGCAGCGGTGCCCTTCGCGATACGCCGGTGGACGTCTTCCCGGAGTTCGCGCAACCCAGGGTCGAGATCCAGACGATCAGCACGGGGCTGACGGCAGAAGAGGTCGAGTCGCTGGTCACCGTTCCCCTAGAGCAGGCGCTTCAGGGAGTGCCACGCGTCGAGGAGATCCGCTCGAAGTCGGTACCCCAGCTCTCCGACATCCGACTGCTCTTCGAGCGAGGGACCGACCTCATGCAAGCCCGTCAGGTCGTGCAGGAGCGGCTCGACACCGTCGCGCCGACTCTGCCGAGCTGGTCCGCTCCGCCGTTCATGATCCAGCCCCTCTCGTCGACGAGCCGGGTCATGAAGATTGGGCTCACCTCCAACGAGCTCTCGCTCATCGACTTGTCCCTGGTCGCTTACTGGAAGATCAGGGCGCGGTTGCTGCGCGTGCCGGGCGTGGCGAACGTCCCGATCTGGGGCGAGCGCCTCCACCAGTACCACGTGCGAGCCGATCCGGACCGGTTGCGGGCCCACGACGTCTCGCTGATTTCGCTCCAGGAGCAGACGGCCGAGAACCTCGACGTCGGAAGCCTCGTCAGCTGGTCAGACGCCGGGGAGGTGGGCACGGGCGGATTCATCGACGGGCCGAACCAGAGGCTCAACGTCCGTCACGTCTTCCCGGTCGTCACGCCGAAGGAGTTCTCCAAGGTGACGATCCAGAACAGCCTCGGCGAGACCCTCCTTCTGAGCGACGTGGCCGACGTCGTGATCGACCACCAGCCGCTCCTGGGCGACGCAGTCATCAACGACGGTCCCGGGTTGATGCTCATCGTCGAGAAGCTGCCCTGGGCGAACACGCTCGATGTCACCCGGGGCGTGGAAGACGCAATCGAGACGATGCGCCCGGGACTTCGGGGCATCGAGATCGACACGACCATCTTTCGGCCGGCCACGTTCATCGAGGCGTCAGTCGACAACCTCACGCGAGCGCTCCTGATCGGCGCGCTCCTCGTCATCCTCGTCATCGGTGCGTTCCTCTTCGAGTGGCGGGCGGCGCTGATCAGCGTCGTCTCGATTCCGATCTCGCTGGTCGCCGCGGGGCTCGTGCTCTTCGTGCGCGGAGAGACGATCAACGTCATGGTCCTGGCGGGATTCGTGATCGCCGTCGGCGTGGTGGTCGACGACGCGATCATCGGCGTCGAGAACATCGTCCGCCGCCTGCGCGAGCACCGCCGCCGAGGAAGCACGAAGCCCACGGCGGCAGTCATCCTCGAGGCCACGCTCGAGGTTCGGCCGCCGATCGTCTACGCAACGTTGATCATCTTCGCGGCGATCGCACCGATCTTCTTCCTGACCGGCCTCACCGGGGCTTTCTTCAGACCCCTCGCGCTTTCCTACCTGCTGGCGGTGGCCGCCTCGCTCGTCGTCGCTCTGACCGTCACTCCTGCCATGGCACTGATTCTGCTCTCGTGGGGCCCCCTCAAAGGACGGACGCCGCCCCTTACCAGATGGCTCCAGGACGGCTACGAGAGCCTGCTCGCCCGGATCATCCGCACGCCGGTCTGGGCGTACGCGGCCGTCGCCGTCACGGCGATCGCAGGCGTCGTGGTCCTGCCGTTCCTCGGGTCGTCGCTGCTTCCCTCGTTCAAGGAGCGCGACTTCCTGATGCACTGGCTGACGAAACCCGACACGTCGGGGCCCGAAGAGACGCGGATCTCCGTGCGCGCCTGTCAAGAGCTCCGAAGCATTCCGGGAGTGCGGAACTGCGGCTCCCACATCGGCAACGCCTTCCTCGGCGACGAGCCGTACGGGATCTACTTCGGGGAGAACTGGATCAGCGTCGACCCCAAGGTCGACTACGACGAGACGCTGGCGCGGATCCAGGAAGTCGTCAGCGGCTATCCCGGGCTCGTCAGAGACGTGCAGACGTATCTGAAGGAACGAATCAGGGAGGTGTTGACGGGATCGAGCGACGAGATCGTCATCCGCATCTTCGGCGACGACCTCCACGTCCTCGAGGAGCAGGCGCAGAGGGTGCTGGACGACATCGAGGGGGTCGAGGGGCTCGTCGAGGCGAAGATCGAGCTCCACGACGACATCCCGCAGATCGAGGTCGAGGTCGATCTCGCCGCCGCCGAGCGGTATGGGGTAAAGCCGGGCGATGTCCGGAGGGCCTCGGGCATCTTCCTGGCGAGCGAGGAAGTCGGCGACATCTACCGCGGCGGCAAGGCCTACGACGTGCACCTCTGGAGCACGCCCGGGGCCCGGCACAGTGTCGAAGACGTTCGCGCGCTGCCGATCGACACGCCGAACGAAGGCCAGGTCCGGCTCGACCAGCTCGCGACCGTGCGCATCGCACCGACTCCCAACACGATCGAGCGCCAAGACCTCACGCGCCGGCTCGAGGTCAGTGCCAACACGAGCGGCCGCGATCTCGGGTCTGTCGCGGGCGAGGTCGCCGACCGCATCGAGGAGATGAGCTTCCCGCTCGGATACAGCGCGACCGTGCTAGGCGAGTACGAGGAGCGCCAGGCCGCTCAGAGGCGCATGCTCCTCTTCTCGATCGGAACGGCGATCGCGATCCTGTTGCTGCTGCAGGTGTCCTTTAGGAGCTGGCGGCTTGCGACCATGTCCTTCCTGACGCTGCCGATGGCGCTCGTCGGCGGCGTGCTGGCGGCGGGGATCGGCGGGGGCGTGCTCTCGCTCGGCTCGCTCGTCGGCTTCTTCACGGTGTTCGGAATCGCCGCCCGCAACGGGATCCTGATGATCAACCACTTCCAGCATCTCGAACAGCACGAGGGCGAGACGTTCGGTCCCGGGCTCGTCTTGCGCGGGGCGCGAGAGCGCCTTGCGCCCATCCTCATGACCACGCTTGCAGCCGGACTGGCCATCCTGCCGCTGGTCGTGGCCGGCGAGATCCCGGGGCACGAGATCGAGCACCCGCTGGCCGTGGTCGTCCTCGGCGGACTGTTCACGTCCACGCTGCTCAATCTCTTCGTCGTCCCCTCGCTCTACCTCCGCTTCGGGAAGCGGTCCTGACACCCGGGCCCCGAGGGGTCAGAGCCCGTACGCGGCGCGCTCCAGCGCCTCGGCAACGTCCCCGGCGGCCCGTCCGGGCGCGTCGTTCCACGCGTGCACATCGCCGACGGCCGAGCCACCCAGGGATCGAGCGAACCGAACCACCCGGGCCTCCATCTCGTTCCGCGCGAGCCCGTGGTCGCTCCCGGCTTCGCCGATGGCGCCCGCGGCGCAGAGCGGCCCGCCGGCTCTCCACGGGCCCTGGCATAAACCCCGCTCGCGCACGATCTCTGCCGCGCGAAGCAGCACGGGATCCGGCTCGGCTAGCGGCTGGGCTTCGTGAGGAACCCTCGGATCTAGCCTGGTCGTGTCCGCCACACTGACCTCCTTCGGCAGGTCGGACCGGGCGCTTGAGTGGCTCCGAAAGCGGAGAGCCGTCTCGGACGCCTGAGGATGGTCACGATAGGACGCCCAGATGAGACGGACATGAGAGCCCGAGATCGATCCTTGAAACCTGCGCCGACATCACTACACTCGCGTCATGGACCGCGAGCCGTTGGGAGTCCTCGGTGCCGGCTGGGTCGGCCTCGTCACGGCGGCCTGCTTCGCAGAGCTGGGCCACCGGGTCACGGTTCGCGACGTCGTCCCCGAGCGCATCGAGGCGCTCGCCTCCGGGGAGATGCCGCTCCACGAGAAGGGCCTGACCGACCTCTGCCGTCGGAACCGAGACCGGCTCCGGTATACGCTCGAGATCGGCGACGTCATCGAGAGCGCCGGCATCGTGTTCGTCTGCGTCGGCACACCGCCGCTGTACTCCGGCGACGCCGACCTCTCGGCGGTCTGGCAGGTCGTCGACGAGCTCGCAGGCGTCGAGGATCGGCTCGTGCTCGTCATGAAGAGCACCGTCCCGGTGGGCACGGGCGAGCGTGTGCGGGCGCGGCTCGACGCCCGAGGACTCGCCCACGTGGGCTATGTCTCGAATCCGGAGTTTCTTGCGGAGGGGACGGCGGTCGCAAACTTCACCGAGCCGGATCGCGTCGTGGTCGGGTCGATGGTCGACGAGGACGGAGATCGCGTGGCCCGCCTGTTCGACCCCCTCGACGCGCCGCTCGTCCGCACCGACGTCGCCTCGGCAGAGATGATCAAGCTCGCCTCGAACGCGGCGCTCGTGACTCGGATCAGCTTCATCAACGAGATCGCAAATGTGTGCGAGCTCGTCGGCGCCGACGTCGAGGAGGTAGCGCGCGGCGTCGGGATGGACCACAGAATCGGGCGGCACTTCCTCCGCGCGGGCATCGGCTACGGCGGCTCGTGCTTTCCCAAGGACGCTACGGCGCTGAAGCAGATCGCCGCCAACTCCGGGTACCACTTCCAGCTGCTCACTGCCGTGATCGAGGTGAACAAGCTTCAGAAGCGGCGCGTGATCCAGAAGCTCCAGGCCCACCTCGGTCAGCTGCGAGGCAAGAAGGTTGCGCTGCTCGGCCTTGCGTTCAAGCCGCACACGAACGACATGCGGGGGGCCCCGAGCCTGGTCCTCGCGCCACGGCTCATCACCGAGGGCGCGATCGTAAGCGGCTGGGACCCGGTCGCGCTCGAGGAGGCCAAGGCCCTCCTCGCGGGCGTGGAGTTCTCCGACTCTCTGCTCGACGCCGTCGAGGATGCCGATGCCGCCGTCATCGTCACGGAGTGGCCCGAGCTCCGCGATCTCGCCTCGCCGGAGGTCCGGCAGGCGATGCGAACGCCCTTGATCGTGGACGGGCGGAACGTGCTCGACCCGGCCGCCGTCCGTGCGGCCGGCTTCGACTACGAGTCGGTCGGTCGGCCCACGGGCCTTCTATTCCCCAGCCTGACCACGGCTTCCTGACCGGGGCCCTGGCGCACCGCCGCATTTGCGGCGGAGGACGGAGAGCGCGCGCACCGTCGCGTAGCCGCGCCATTCGAGCGCCGCGGCCGGCGAGTAGCTCTCGAAGTCGACCGACCAGCCGCCGTCTTCCTCCTGCTCGCTCGCGAGCCGCTCGAGATCGGCCGCCACTACGGCCCCGTCGAGCACGGTTCGCGCGGGCCTGTCGGGCTCGGGAGCGAGATCCAGCGGCCGGAGTGCTTCGTCCGGGCGGCCGCCCGAGACGCGGAGCCGACCGTCCTTCGGGATGTACTCGGCAAGACGCGCCAGCAGCTCTGGCGCCGCGTCCTCGCGGTCGTGCACGGCGTCGAGCAGCTGGACGCAGAAGGCGAGCACGTACGCTTCGGGGGCGACCTCGAGGGCGTCGATCTCCCTGACGCAGCGGCTCGTCGCCCGAGCGAGCCAGGGATGACCCGCGACCGCCGGGTCGTGCTCGGCGACCCGATTGGCGTGAGCGGCGACGATCGCGGTGATCTGGAGCGAGAAGACCTCCGGGTCCGCATGCGCCCAGAAGGGCGCGCAGCCGCTCGAATCCTCGATCGGCAACGCGAACGGGAGGCCACCGTCGGGGAGCGCGACCGATCCGAGCCAGTCGCACAGCTCCGCGGCCTCGGGCGCCACGACCGGCGCGACGTCGGCGAAGACCTCGAAGGCGTGCCACGCTGCGGCAGGCTGGCTCTCGGGTGCGCGCAGGTCGGGCTCGAGCCCGTGTCCGTAGCCGCCGTCGGCGTTGCGGTAGGCGCGCAGGGCAGCGAGAGCCGGCCCGGCATCGCCGCCCTCGAAGAACAGCTCGAAGCGCCGCCGGTCGAGGAGGCGGGCGTGGCCCGCGAGGAAGCCGCGGGCGGCATGCAGCCCGTCGCTCATCGCTCGCTCGGCTGGTAGATGAGGATGTGGATGCCGTCGCCGACGGTCTTCGCCTCGACGAGCTGCAAGCGCTTCGTGTCGCTCGTGTCCGCGAAGAGGCGCTTGCCGGCGCCGACGATGACCGGGTATACCATCAGGCGCAGCTCGTCGACGAGGTCGTGCTCGACCAACGTCTGCGTGAGCTGCGGGCTGCCGTGGACGACGATGTCACGTCCGTAGGCCGCCTTGAGCTTCGTGACCTCCTCGACCACGTCCCCTGTGAGGACGGTCGTGTTCTCCCACTCCGGATCGCGCAACGTGGACGAAACGACGTACTTGGGCATGGAGTTGAACTTGTCGGCGAACTCGCCTTCGACGTGAGGCCACACTGGGGCGAACCCGTCGTAGGTCACGCGTCCCAGCAGGAGCGCGTCCGACGCCATCGTCTCCTCGACCTTGAACCGGTCGCCCTCCGGCCCGCGCGAGAAGTCGTCGACCCAGCCGACGCGCGGAAAGTCCTCGGTTCCGCTCGGCGCTTCGACCACGCCGTCGACGGAGACGTATGCGGTTACGACGATTCGTCCCATGCGCTCCTCCTCGATGGGTGACTCCTCGATGACTGACCGAGGCCGAGGCCGGAACTCATCGATCACGGCAGTCGCGCCCGTAGCGCTTGGCTACGGGCGCTCCCTGCGTCTTGCCTCGGAAGGGCCATCGCACCCCGGCGCCGACCAACCTTCCGCCGAAGTCTCCTAGACGGTGGCCGTCTCCTTCGGCTTGTCCTCCTTGAGACGCCTGATCAGATCGGCGACGTCGGCGAGCTCCTGCTCGAGATCTCTCTGGTACTCCTCGAGCCGAGGGAGCATTGTCTCGCGGTCGTAGCGGCGTCGGCCGAACCGCCGGCCGTGTCCGCGTCGTCCGTGACTACCGTGGCACATGGTCACCTCCTTCCGCCTCGTAGCGGGCGCGGAAAGCGTCGATGGTCTCCGCGGCAACCCCGAGCGCCTCGGCCCAGGCAGCGAGCAGCGCTCGGCCGTCGTCCGTCAGCTCGTAGGTTCGCTTCGCCGGGCCGGGCGCTTCCGCGTCCCATTCCGAATGGACGATCCCCTCCTCCTCGAGCGAGCGCAGCACGCGGTAGAGGTTGCCCATATCGATGCGCTCGTCCGGCAGGAGCTCGGGCAGCCGGTCGAGCAGGTCGTAACCGTGCGCCGGCGCCTCTCGAAGAAGGAGCAGCAGCGCGGGCTCGCCGAAGCGCTCGACCCGCGCGCGCACGCACCAGTCGCCCTGAGGAAGGCGACGCCGCGTCCGCGGGCCCCGCCGGTGGCGATGCCGTCTCATCCGCGCCGTCTATGTAAAACACACATGCGCCTGTACGCTAGCACGCCGGCGGAGGTCACGTCGGGCTGAGTGGTCAGCGACCGGGTGGACCGACGATGAACGTGACCTGCTGGACGGCGTTGTTGGCGTAGCCGCCGAGGTTCCACGATCCTTCGAGAGGTTGCTCGTTCCCCTCTGCGTCGCCGGCCCTGCACGCGAGCTCGTATTGTCCTTCCGCCTCGGGCTCCCAGAGGTAGCTCCAGGCCACCCACGACCAGGCCGAGGTCGGGCTCTCGAGCTCGGCATCGCTCCAGGTTGCGCCCCCGTCGGTGCTCACACGCACCCACGCGATCGGCCCGTGACCCGACCACGCCCGGCCCTCGATGCGGCACGGGGCGAGGGGCCCGAAGCGCACACGCGAGAGACCCTCGGGAATCCCGGGCGGCGCCATCAGCGCCCGCGGCAGCATTCGGCTGAGCGGCTCGCCTTCGTCGCTCTCGAGCTGCTTGAGCCGGTAGGCCGTTCGCTGCTGGTAGCCGTCGAACCGCCGGTCGACCATTGTGATCCGGTCGAGCCACTTGACGCTCGCCATGCCGTACCAGCCGGGCACCACGAGTCGGAGCGGGAACCCGTGCTGGGGCGGAAGCGGCTCCCCGTTCATCTCGTACGCCAGGAGCACCTCCTCGCGAAGGGCATCTTCGCGCGAGAGGCTGCGCTCGAAGTTCTGTTCCACATCTGCCTCGACCCCGCGGTCGAGCCCAGTGAACACGACCTCCCGCGCACCGGCCCGGATTCCCGCCTGCTCGAGGACACCCACGAGCGGCGTCCCGCCCCACTCGGCCGTCCCGACCGCCTCCTGCACCCAAGGCTGGCCCTGGGTGCGCGGCGCGAGAAGGGCACGACCGTTGCCGGCGCACTCCATCGTGACGAGGACACGAGCGGAAGGCAGCGACCTGACGTCATCGAGCGAGAGGGCAAGCTCGCGGACGCCTCCCCGCACCCGCAGTCGCCAGCGGCCGAGGTCGACGGCCGGGATGTCGTAATGGGTGAGGACGTAGTGCAGCCCGACAGGCGTCACCGGATACCGAAGAGCCTCCAGGGGCAGGGCGTGATTGCGGGCGGCGAGCTCGAGGTCCTGCAGAACCTGGTCCGGGCCGTTCGAGACCGAAGACGACCCGGCGGCCGAAGGTGGTTGTCGCACGATGCCTCGAAGACTAGAGCGTCCCGGGTCGCGCGCCTCGGCAGCTGTTCGTCGAGAGGCAGGCTTCCCACACGGTGTCGATCCGGCGCAGCCGGCGGCGTCGAGGCACCCGCGGCTGCGGGCACCACGACGCCGGCGGCTCGCTTTCGGCACCGTCAGCTCGCAGGCATCAGCCCGGCCAGGATCGCTCGAAGCTGGCCGGCGGTTTCCGCGACGGCGGCCATGTCTTCGTCGGCCACTGCGCCGTTGAGCTCCTCGAGCACGATGTTGATGCGGGCGAGATCGGCCTCGTCCAGCGCATGCTGGATCCGATCCCGAACGTAGTCGAGGCTGAAGAAATCGCCGTTCACCGCGGCCGCGTCTCCGGCTGCTGCGTCGACCAGCATCTGCGCCACCCAGAGATCGAAGCGCGCGAGGTCGACCTCCGCCACCGGCCGGTGGCGAAGCTGGAGGTCGAGGCTCCACCGTGCGACGTCGATCGCAGCCTGACGGGCTCCTGCTGCCCGCCGGCCGTCGACCGCTCGCGTGAGCGCGGCGAGCGCGCGCGCCATCTGCGGCCCGAGCCGGTCCGGCACCTCTCCCGCCCTCACGGTCTTCCAGGCGGCCGTCATCTCTTTCAGGGTCCCCTCCGCCGCTTTCCAGTCCTTCGACCCGGCGGCTGCGAAGACCTCGCCGGCACCCGTCTCGAGCGTGACCAGCTCCGCCGGTGTCGGCTCCGAGAGCGCGTCGGTCGGCACCGCCAATGCGAGCGCTTCGACGTCACCGCCCCCGCCGGTGAAGAACTCGCCGTACCCGGGCCCGAAGCTCTTGCCCTCCGTGAAGCCGTCCATGTGCAGCTCCTCGATCACGAGGCCGCCCTCGACGGGCCCGAGGGGGCCGTTGAGCATCCGGTCGACGGCCTTGACCGTGACCTCCTCGAAGACGAAGCCCGGAATGTTCTCGGGCCGGTAGACGTCGCCGACCTGAGGATCGGCGGGCATGATCATCGCCGCCGGGCCGTCCTTGCCGGCGATCCACGTGCCGTGCGTGTCGGCGATGAAGCCGTCCTTGAAGTTGAAGACGTCCTCGCCGAAGTACCACACGGCTCCCGCGTCGTCCTGGGCGTAGAAGTCGTACGCCACCTCGTGGAGCCGCCCGCCGAGAAAGGCCACGTACTGGGAGACGAGGACCTCTACCTGTTGGCCCTGCCACTCGATGATCCTCGTGTCGGGCAGAAGCGTCACCTCGGTCCGAAACGGCTGCCCGTCGACCCGTCCCAGGAGCAGCACGGATTCCTGGCTCGAGACCGGGAAGAGGGGGTTGTCCACCCGCGTCGGCTCGCTGAACGTCGGCACGGCGAGATCGACCCGTTCGCTCTCCGAAGCAACAGCCAGGTCGCCCACATCCGGCTGGGGAATCGTCGCCGGGGTAGTGGTCTCGCGGTCGGTCGTCGCCTGCGCTCCGGTCGGCGCCGCAGCCGATTTGTCGCCGCCGCTGCATCCCGCGGCGCCGACCGCGCCGGCCGCGAGCGCGACCGATACGACAAGCGCGTATCCGATATGTCGTTGGTTGGGCATCTCCAGACCTCCTTCGTCCTGTGCTAGTGGGAGCACGGCCCAACGTAGGAGCCCGGAATGAAGGCGTCGTGAGACTTCGATGAAGCAGGGATGAGAGGGCGGCCAGCTCACGGCCGGGGAGCGTCCCGGGCCGGCGCCTGAGCGCGGCCGGCCCGGGAGCAGTGACGCGCCTAGAAGACGCCGGTGACCGCGTTGATCGCGTCGCCGATGGCGCCGGAGAGCGCCGCGAGCGCGACGACCACGGCCAGCGTGATGACGGCGAGGACGACGCCGTACTCGGCCATCGTCTGCCCGTCCTCGCGCCTGACGTACGCGACGCTTGACTCGAAGAAGCTCTTCATCTTTGGATTTCACCCCCTAGCGGGTTGCGAGGGTCGCACGGCTGCACTCCTAGAGCTCTGCCGCGTGACCGCTCCGCCGTAGGGCTCTACCAGCCCTCGGAGCATCGGTCAGGATTCGCGCCCGCGAATCCCCCGGCGCAGGGATTCGCGTGGGAGGCCGAAAACGGCGTCGGACCAGCGTTCGACCACCGCAGCGACGGCCGGAAGAGACGCCACCTGCCGGCCGGCACGCGAACGAGCCGGCCAGGCGCACCAATTCGCCCGGCGATCGACGGGCTACGGCCCGTCGGGGAAGCCTGCACCGACGAAGCTCATGACGACGAGCGCGACGGTGACGAGAAAGATCTGAAGCGAGGCCCGGCTCACTCTGTGCTCACCTCCTTTCCTCGAAAACCGCTCTCCCGAGGCGCCCCCGAACGAATCTGGATCGATGCCCGGCTCACGCGGGACGCGCCTCCTTCCTAGAAGCGGAAGTCCTGCAGCGCCTCGACTGCGCGCTGGTACAGCCCGATCGCGGCCTCCTTGTCGCCGCGCTTGACCGCGAGCTCGGCCTGCGCTGTCCAGGCGGCGGCCTTGTGGCTCGCCGACGACAGCTGGTCGAAGCTCGCCTCCGCCGCCTTGAACTTCTCCGCGGCCTCCTCGAGCTGCCCCTGCTCCAGGAGCGAGTGACCGAGGACGAGCTGTGCGTTCCCTATCTCATCGATGAAGTCGACTCGCCCGGCGAGGAGCTCGAGCGCGTGCCGCGCCTGCTGCTCGGCGAGCTCGACCTCGCCTGTCCGGAGATGGACCTGAGCGAGCGACGAGACGGCCTGCGCCGCATCAGCGTCGCTCCCCACCTCCAGGGCTACCGCAAAAGCTCTCTTGAAGAGCGGGATCGACTCGTCCGGCTTGCCCAGAAGGAACGTCAGGCCGCCGAGCGTCGTGAGGAGCTTGCCTGTGTTGGCCCGATCGTCGATCTGCTCGTAGAGGGCCTTGGCCTGCTCCGCGTACGAGCGGGCGGCGACCCACTGCCCGCGCCGCTCGGCCACGAGCGCGCCGAGGAAGAACGCGTCCGCCGTCCCGCGGGGATCTTCGAGCGCCTCGGCCAGCTCCAGCGCGCGCTCGACGTCCTCGCGGGCCGCCTCCCAGTCGCGCTGCCGCCTGTAGCAGCGAGAGCGCCAGCCGAAGATCCGCGACCGGAGCCGGTCGCACGGAATGCCGGAGCGCTCGGCGAGCTCGAGGGCCTCCGTGAACAGGGCCAGCGCCGTCGAGACCGACGTCAGCCGGTACCTGCAGCACCCGAGCCTGAAGAGCACCTCCGCACGGTCGACGTCCGAGAAGAGCGGATCCTCCACGATCTCTCGCGCGCGCGAGAGAAGCGGAAGCGCCTCGCGCATCTCACCGATGTACATCCGTGCCCACGACTCCGCGAGCAGCGCCCTCAGCTCGAGATCGGCGGCCGAGTCGAGAGGGAGAGAGCCGCGCGCCTCGACGAGGAGCCCGATCGCCTCGGCGTAGTCGTGCGCCTGGACGGCGGCTTCCGCACGGCCGACGGCACTCTCGACACGCTCACGGTCGCGGCCGTCCACCCCGGTGTCGAGGTAGTTGGCGTCGACCCCGAGCCGCTCGGCGAGCCACTTGAGCGTCGCCGGGGTCGGCCGCAGCTGGTCGCGCTCGAGCTGGCTCACGTACTGCTTCGAGAAGCGCTTGTCGGCCAGCTCGGACTGAGTTAGCCCTCGGGCGACCCGCGCCTGGCGGAGCCGCTGGCCCAGGGTTGTCGGGACCCCAGGCGCCGTCGCCGCCTTGGATGCTGTCTCTTGACTCCTCATCGCCGAGTCAAGAATACGAGTCTTCGATTCACTTGACAATCCCCCTTGACTTCCGTCCCGATCCGGTTATAGTCCGGACGATCTCGCCCTCGGGAAACCCGATCCCGAGTGATGCTTGGCATAGCGCGAGAGCTGGCCCGGAGACTCAGGCTTGGGCCGCAGAAGCCGAGTCTCCGGGTCGCGTTTCCCGAGGCGCCTGAATATCACGTTCCCCGCTCCGGGACAAGTGGCTCTTTCGGCCGATAGGCTCCGTGGCGTCAGGCCGACCAAGGAGCGAGACATGGCGTACACGGTCCCACCTCTCCCCTACGACTTCGACGCGCTCGAGCCCCACATCGACGCGCAGACGATGCAGATCCACCACGACAAGCACCACCAGGCGTACGTGGACAAGGTCAACGCCGCACTCGAAGGCACCGACTGGGCCGACCGGTCGATCGAGGAGGTCCTCACCAGCCTCGACCAGCTTCCCGACGACAAGCGGACTGCCGTCCGGAACAACGGCGGCGGCCACTACAATCACACGCTCTTCTGGGAGAGCATGAGCTCCGGCGGCGGGGGCGCGCCCGACGGCGACCTGGCCGCCGCGATCGACCAGGCCTTCGGCTCCTTCGCAGACTTCCAGGCCAAGCTGAAGGACGCCGGCGTCAACCAGTTCGGCTCCGGCTGGGCGTGGCTCGTCCTCGACGGCGGCGCGCTGGCCGTCGTCTCGACCGCCAACCAGGACAATCCGATCTCCGACGGCAAAACCCCGCTCGTCGGCGTCGACGTCTGGGAGCACGCCTACTACCTCAAATACCAGAACCGGCGACCCGACTACATCGACGCCTGGTGGAACACGGTCGACTGGGGCAAGGTGGCGGAGCGCTACGCTGCGGAATAGATGCCCGCGTTCAGGATCCTCCTCGTCGCCATGAAGGCCCAGCGGGGCTGGAAGCGCATTCCGCCCGCGCAGCGGCGTGCCATCCTCGAAGCCGCGCAGAAGCAAGCGAAGAAGCACGGGCCGGCCGTCGCGAGGACGGTCAAGCAGCAAGGCCCGACGGCAGTCAAGCAGCTGGCCAAGGTCCTGCGCGAGTCGCGGAAGCGCCCGTAGCGCTGGGCAAACAGCGGCAATGCGGACGTTGCTCAACATCATCTGGCTCGTTCTCGCCGGCGTGTGGCTCGCGCTTGGCTATTGCATCGCGACCGTCCTGATGGCGATCACGATCATCGGCCTTCCGTTCGCGAAGCAGGCGCTCAAGCTCGCCGGCTACGCACTCTGGCCGTTCGGCCGAACGCTGGTACCGAGCTCGACCCGCCACAAAGGCCTGAGCGTCTTCGGGAACATCCTCTGGTTCATCCTCGCGGGGTGGTGGCTCGCGCTCGAGCACCTCATCGTCGGGATCCTTCTCTGCATCACCGTCATCGGGATCCCCCTCGGCGTGGGAGCCTTCAAGATGGCCGGCGCCGCGCTCGTGCCGTTCGGAAAGAAGATCGTTCGCCTCAGTGAGCTCTCACAGCCTGCCGAGGGCGCGATCGTCGTCGGTTCGTAGTTCGCCGTGATCCGGACGCTAACGGCTCTCCACGGGTTCCGCGGGAGCCATCGGCTACCCGCGGTTCCGCCCCGCGAGGGAGGCCGGTGGGATTCGAACCCACGACCACCGGGACCACAACCCGGGGCTCTACCAGCTGAGCTACGACCTCCGCGGCGAGACCGAGTGTAGCGGGTGGTACGGTGCGCCCGAGCGCCTGTAGCTCAGTGGACAGAGCGGCGGACTTCTAATCCGCGGGTCGGAGGTTCGAATCCTCCCAGGCGCGTCAGAGAGCGCCTCCACGATGGCGCTCGCCTACGCAGCCTCCGCTTCCGGCTCGGGCTCCACCTCCGCTGGGAGTTCGGCCTCGGGCTCGGTGCGCGCACGGCGGCGAACGGCGGTCACGACCACGCCGAGGCCGGCCGCGATGACCGAGACCACGACCGCGGCCTGGAAGCCTTCGAGCAGACCCTGCGGCGAGCCGTCGGCTCCCGTGTACGCGTTGTTCACGGCGGTCGCAATCGCGAGCATGAGCGCGCCGCCGAACTGGAACGACGTGTTCACGAGGCCGCTCGCCAGCCCTTGCTCGCTCGGCGCGACCCCGTTGGTGGCTGCGATGTTGAGCGGGCCGTAGGCGAGGGCGAAGCCGAACCCGGCCAGCAGCATCGTCGGGAGGATCGCCACGGCGTAGGCCGAGTCGAGCCCGATCGGCAAGAAGAGCGCGTAGCCGGCGGCGGTCGAAGCCAGGCCGGCGGTGATCAGCGGCCGGACGCCGAAGCGCATCACCAGCGGTGCGATTCGGGGCGCGAGCACTGCGACCAGCAGGCCGCCGGGGAAGATGGCGAGCCCGGTCTCGAGCGGCGACCAGCCGCGCAGCTGCTGCATATAGAGGGTGGCGATGAACTGGAACCCGAACCAGCCGCCGATCAGCATCATCGCGGCGAGGTTGGCCTGGACGAGCGAGGCCGAACGCAGGATGCCGAGTCGCACGAGCGGTACCGCCGTTCGTCGCTCGATGGTCACGAACGCGGCCAAGATCGCGCCCGTGAGGGCGAAGGAAACGAGCGTGCGGGCCGACCCCCACCCGGCTTCGGGTGCCTCGACGACGGTGAAGACGAGCAGCAGCATCGCCGCCGTCAGCGTCACCGCGCCCGCGAGGTCGAAGGAGCGCGACAGGCGCCGAACGCGGGCATCGGCAGGCACGAGGCGAATCCCTGCGAGGACCGTGGCGAGCGCGACCGGGACCGGCAGGAAGAAGACCCAGCGCCAGCCGATCTCGGTCAAGAGGCCGCCGGCGACCAGCCCCAGCGAGAAGCCGGTGGCTCCGGTCGCCGTGTAGATCGCGATCGCCTTGTTCCGGACCGGGCCCTCGGCGAAGCTGGTTGTGATGATCGAAAGGCCCGCGGGCGCCGTGAACGCTGCGCTGACCCCCTTGATGAAGCGCGTGGCGATCAGGAGCGACCCGTCGTCAACGAGGCCGCCGAGAGCGGAGGCGACCACGAAGACGCCGAGGGAGATCAGGAACACGCGCCGGCGTCCCAGCAGGTCGGCGGCACGTCCGCCGAGGAGCAGGAAGCCGCCGTACCCCAGGACGTAGGCGCTCACGACCCATTGGAGCGAGCTCGTGGACAGTCCGAGGTCTTCACGAATCGACGGGAGGGCGACGCCGATCATCGAGACGTCCATGGCGTCGAGGAAGAGCGCGCTGCAGAGCACGAGCAACATGCCCCACGCGCGCGTGCTGAGACGGTCTGTGGGACCGATGGATGAAGTCGTCTGTGCGGTCATCCCTCGATCCTGCCTGCGGCGAGTAACCTGGTACCAGAGCGTGTTTATCCTGGTACCAGCGCTACCCGTCTAGGCCCCGGACCCGTCCGGCATACTGAGATGGCATGGCGCCCGAGGTCGTCACCGAGCCCGCGACGACGGTCGCTCTGCCAGAGCGCAACGGCACGGAGCTGCGCCGCCGCGAGCTAGGGGCTTTCCTGCGCAGCCGGCGCGAGCGCATGAGGCCCGAAGACGTGGGCCTGGTTCCGTCCACGCGCCGACGGACGCCCGGGCTGCGTCGTGAGGAAGTCGCCCAGCTCGCCGGTGTCGGCATCACCTGGTACACGTGGCTCGAGCAGGGCCGAGACATCCATCCCTCGGCCCAGGTCCTCGACGCGATCGCGAGGACGCTCCAGTTCGACGCGCACGAGCATGCGCACCTGTTCACGCTCGCCGGCGTGGCGACCACGACGATCGCCGACCAATGCCTGGGCCTCTGCCACACGGTCCAGCCGCTGCTCGACCAGCTTGAGCCGTTCCCGGCCTTGGTCGTGAACGCCCGGCTCGACCTCCTCGCCTACAACCGCCTGTACGCGAGCTTCTTCGACGCCCTCGAGACGATCCCGATCGAGGATCGCAACATCCTCTGGCTCGCGTTCACGCACCCCCAGTGGCGGGCGGCGATCGTCGATTGGCAGGAGATCTCAGCTCGGATGGTCGCCGAGTACCGCGCAGCGATGGCCGAGCACATCGACGAGCCGGCATGGAAGACGCTCGTCGCGCGGCTGCATAGCGCTTCGCGCGAGTTCGCCTCGCTCTGGGAGCGTCACGACGTCCAGGGAGTCGAGAGCCGGACCAAACGCGCACGGCATCCGGACGTCGGGCTCCTCCGGCTGGAGTACACGAATCTCTGGCTCGGACAGGGCCTCGGCACGCGCATCATCGCCTTCACGCCGGCCGACGAGCGAACGCGGGTCCGGCTCGAGGCGCTGCACGCGTCGCTCGTCGAGGACGCGTTGACGCGCGAGCTGCAGGCCGCGGCCGGCGCCCGCTAGAACCCTCCAGCCCAGCTGCGGTCAGCCGGCGTAGATCGAGGCAAACAGCGCCCAGGCGAGCAGGAACGCGACCAGCAGTGCGGCGACCACCCATAACGTCGCCGCGAGACCGGCTCCCGGCGAGGGTTCGCGGCGTTCCCGGGCAGGGGGCGTCCGGCTCATGCGACGGCCGCCTTCTCCGGCGCGCGTCCGGCCCGCGCGCGGGCGATGAGGACCGGGACCGGGCTGTGGGCGAGGACGCAGCGGCTGACGCTGCCGAGCAGAAGCGAGGCCGCGCGTCCGTGGCCGCGCGAGCCCATGACGACGAGGTCGTGCTCGCCCTGTTCGACCCGCTTCAGGATCGCCTTAGCAGCGTCGCCGCGCCGCAGGACGGTCGAGACGGGGACGTCCTCGGGGACCTGCGCTTCGGCTTCGTCGAGGATCCCCTGCGCCTGCCGCTCGAGCTCGACGTCGTTCGGAAGCGGCACGAAGTAGGGGCCGACGGGCCGGAAGCGAGGCGGCGCGGCGACGCTGATCAGCGTCAGGCGCGCACCCTCCTCACGGGCGAGGTCGATCGCCTGCTCCAGAGCCGCCTTCGACGCCGCCGAGCAGTCGAGGGCGACGAGAATGCTGCGGAACACCGTTGCCTCCTTCTGCTTGCAACCTTTACGAGACTAAACGGTCTCGTTTCCAACATTATTCCGAGACTGCTACGTTCCGAAACATCGTGAGCGAGCCCGCGAGCGACACTACGGCACCTCCCCGGCCCCGTGGCCGCCCACGCGACGTCGACGCGCGGGGAGCGATCGTCGGCGCAACTCTCGACCTGCTTGCGGAGAAGGGCTTCCAGGCGGCGCCCATGGACGCGATCGCGTCCCGCGCGGGCGTCGGCAAGAACACGATCTACCGGCGCTGGAGCTCGAAGGAGGAGCTGATCGTCGACGCGCTGCGTGACCTCGCGCCGGAGCCGACCCCAACTGCGCAGAGCGACCTCCGCGCCCTCCTCCTCGACTACCTGCACGGTCAGGAGCGCGAGTTCGCCGATCCGCGCATCGGCAAGCTGCTCCCCGGGTTGCTGGGCGAGCTCCAGACCAACCCCGAGTTCGCGCTCGTCTGGGTGGACCGAGTCGTCCGGCCGCGCCGCCGCGCGATCGTCGACGTGCTCTCGAAGGCGCTCGAGCGCGGAGAGCTCCGGAAAGACGTCGATCCCGACGTGATCGCCGACCTCCTGCTCGGCCCGCCGTTCCTCCGGCTGCTGTTTCCGCTGGGCCTCCCGCCGGTGCCGAAGCGGTACTCCGAGGAGCTGCTCGAGACGATCTGGCGGGGCATCGCCCCGTAGGTCCACCTCACGACCGGAGGATCCGAGCGGGAGATACACCGAGACGAGCGAGTTCAGCTCGTCACCGATCTCGCTGATCTTCAGACCGTCGTGATCGAGAGCCCGGCCGGCTCTGCGACGTCGAAGATCGTCGGTCGGTCCCGGCTGCCCCGACCCGGCGCGAGGGCTGCGCACTCTTGGTGCGCAAAGATACTCCTCGCGGCGCGGAGATCCGCCCGGAAGCTAGCGGACCTCGAGCACGGAGAGCACGTGCTCGGCCGGGTCCTTGAACCAGGCGATGGCGGGCGGGCCGGTCTCGCCCCTGAAGATGCCCTTCTCGTCGGTCTTGATGTCCGGCAGGTCGTAGTGCTCCATGGGGACGCCCCGCTTCGCGAGCTCGTCCACGGCCGCCTCGACGTCCTCCACCGGGAAGTTGAGGACCGTGTGCTTCGGCGGCGTGTAGTTGTCCGAGGGATAGACGAACACGGGTGTGCCGCCGGCGATGTGGAGCTCGAGCCCTTCGGGGGTCTCGACGACGTCGATCCCCAACGTCTCGCCGTAGAACTGCTTCGCCTTCTGGAGATCGTCGACCGAGAAACTGCTGAACGCCTTTGTGTCCTTGAACATAGAACCACCTTTCTTCCCTAAGACCCTCCGGGGACCCCAAGCTCATCGGTCGCGAGGGCCCTGCTCGACAGGGCCCTCGCCGCGCCTCGCGCTAGCCGGTCAGCGGCGCCGGCCTACCGCGAGCAGGTACTCGCGCGTGTGGACGATCTGGTCGCCCTCGCGGTACGTCGACTCGAAGAACTCGACCCAGTCCCGCTCGAGGTCTGCTCGTCGCTCGCCGAGCGAGTCCGCGAGCGTCTTCGTCGGCCCGTAGCACGTCGAGAAGAGGTCCCAGTACGCCTGGCCGGAGGGCACCCGGAGTGTCGAGACGTGCTCGCTGAGGTCGAGCTCGAACGACCCGCCCAGGAGCTCGCGCACCCGCGTCTCGTCGCCCCAGTCGAACGGGCTGCTCGGCGGCGGCGCCGGCTGGTACGGCGCCATCACCTTGAACATCTTTGCGAGGCCGCCGGTAGGCGTCCAGTTCGCAAGCGCGATCAGCCCTCCTGGCCGCACGACCCGCGCCAGCTCGCGGGCGACGGCCTCGTGGTCGGGCGTGAACATGATCCCGCATGTGGACGAGAGCTTGTCGAAGCTCGCGTCGGGAAAGTCGAGCTGCTCCGCGTCGGCGACGCGGTAGTCGATCTCGAGGCCCTGCCCGGCCGCGCGCTCCTTCGCGGTCTCGATCAGCACCGGGGCGAGGTCGGCACCCGTCACCTGCGCGCCGCGCTGGGCTGCGAGCTCCGCCACCGCGCCCGTCCCGCACGCCAGGTCGAGCAGCTCGTCGCCCGGCCCAGGCGCGAGCCGCTCGACGACCGCTTCGTGGATGTCGGTGATCGTCTCGGTGATTCGCTGGTACGGCCCGTTCCCCCACATCACGCTCTGGCGCTCCTTCAGCTCCTGGAAGGCCATCTTCAACTCCTCTCGAGCTCGAGTGCGTTCGACAGTATCCCGGCCGGCTCCACCGGGCGCTACTCACGGGACGGGGAGCTCAGGTCGGCTCTTCCGGGAGCGTGGCATCCGCGCCCGGGACGACGATCGCCTCTCGCCGCCAGCGGACGATCTCCCGCACGATCGCCTGGATGATGCCGGCCACGGGAATCGCCGCGAGGGCGCCGAGGATGCCGACGAGCTCTGCGCCGATGAGGATCGCGATCAGCACCGTGAGCGGCGAGAGCTGCACCGTGCGGCCGTAGATGACCGGCTGGAGGATGTGGTTCTCGAGCTGCTGGTAGAGGATGAAGAACCCAATCACGATCACCCCCTTCACCCAGCCGAGTTCGATGAACGCAACGGTCGAGACGATGATCGCGGCGAGGGTCGCGCCGGCGAGGGGAATCAGGTCGAGGATCGCCACCACCACGGCCAGCGCGATCGCGTAGCTGCTTCCCAGGACGAAGAAGACGATCGCGGCGCCGATCCCTGCGATCAGGCTGATGGCCAGGTTCCCGCCGACGTAGCCGCCGACCGTCCGGTAGATGTCGCCGCCGACTCGATCCCACCGCGGCTTGAGGTGCTCTGGCAAGGCGTCGTGGAGGCGTCGGACGATGCGCGGGCCCTCGATGAGCATGAAGATGGTCAGGAACGTGATCGTGACGACGCCGACGACGAACGACACGACTCCACGGGCGACCGCGACCGTGGCGTTGGTGATCCCGAGAATGCCTCCTGCTCCCTGCTGCTCGATCGCGTCGCGGACCTTGTCGACGATCTGGTAGTCCTCCTGGAGGAAGCCCAGTGGGCCGCGGCCGGCGGTCAGGTCCTCCACGAAGTCCGGCACGGCGGCGACGAAGTCCTCGACCTGGTCGATCAGCGGCGGGATGAGGAGCGCGCCGAGACCGCCGAAGGCCAGGAGCGCGAGGAGGATGACGAGGAGCGATGCAAAGCTGCGCCGAAGACCGCGGCGCTCGAAGAACTCGACGGCGGGATTGAGGGCGAGCGCGAGGAAGAGCGCGATCAGGATCCAGGTGATGACGTGCCAGGCGAGGAAGAGAAAGGCGATGATCGCCGTCGCGCTGAGGATGATCCCGAGCACGATGAGGATCGCCCGCGGGCGGAAGTAGACGATCCGCTCCTCGGGGTGGCGGCCCTCCACTCCGCAAGCCTGACCCACGGACCGGACGGCGTCAGGCGATTCTTAGGAGGGCATCAGGCGGCTCTTAAACTCGGCGGGGAGACTGGCGCCATGACCGATCTCCAACGCTCCATGACACGCCGACGCGCGCTCCAGCTGGCCGGCGGGCTCGGCCTCGCAGCACTCGTCCCCTCCTGCGCGCACGACGGCGAGTCGGCCTCCCCTTCGACCACGACGACGCCTTCCGAGACCCAAGCCGGCTCGGCGGCGAGCCCGGACTGCGTCCTCATGCCGGAGCTTACCGAGGGCCCGTACTACCTTGACCTCGACCTCGTTCGCCGCGACATCACCGAAGACCGGCCCGGCCTGCCGCTCGACCTCCGCGTGACGGTGGTGGACGCCGACGCCTGCGAGCCGATCGAAGGCGCGGCCGTCGACGTCTGGCATTGCGATGCCGAGGGCGCCTACTCCGGCGGTCCAGGGCGCGGAGGGCGAGACGTTCTGCCGCGGCGTCCAGATGACCGACGCAAGCGGTGTCGCCGAAATCCGCACCGTGTTCCCGGGCTGGTACCCGGGCCGGGCGGTGCACATGCACGTCAAGGTTCAAGTCGACGGCGGCCAGACCCACACGGGTCAGCTCTTCTTCGACCCCGAGGTCACCTCGGCCGTCTATGAGAAGGAGCCGTACGCCGATCGCGGCGAGCAGGACGTGCCCAACTCGAGCGACGGCATCTACACGCAGAGCGGCGGTGTGACCGTCGTCGCGGTGGACGTCGGAGAGAGCTCGTCGGCCGGGTCCGTCACGCTCGGCGTCCAGCGAGCCTAGGACTCGGAGGGCGAGTGGCACCCCCGCCGACTAGGGGATCCGTCTCCTCACTTCACAGTCGAGGCCCGAGTCATGTCGTCCTGCACCGCCGTTGCATATGTCTCTGCCGCCGTCGCCGCGGAGGTCATCGTTCCCGGGCCCACCGAGGAGACGGTCGCGCGCTGCGTCGCCGTGCAGCGTGTCCGCACCGAATCCACCTCGGACAAGGTCCTCGTCACCGCCCCCGAAGAGGCTGTCGTTGCCGGCGTCGCCCCGGATGCGGTCGCGGTCGGTGCCGCCGAACGCGCGGTCGCCGTTTTGACCGCCGGCGATTCGGTCCTCGCCCTCACCTCCGAAGATCTCGTCGCCGCCGTCTCCTCCGGAGATGGAGTCGTCGTCGTTGCCGCCGTCGAGGAAGTCGTTGTCGTCGCCGCCCCTCAGGATGTCGGCTTCGTCGCCGCCGACAAGCTCGTCAGGGCCTTCACCCCCGTAGAGCTCGTCACCGCCGCGGTCGCCTGCCAGGAGGTCGGCGCCGTCGGCGCCCGACATCCGGTCGATGCCCGTCCCACCCGACACGCGGTCGTTTCCAGGCCCGCCGCCCAATCGGTCGTTGCCCACGTCGCCGCAAATGGTGTCGTTCCCGAGGCCGCCGATGATTGTGTCATTGCCGCCGAGGCCGTTGATGACATCGTTGCCAGGAGATCCGACGAGGATGTCAACGCCGGGGGTTCCGGTGATCGTTGCGGTCTGGCCGAGACAGGGGACCTGCGCGCTCGCGGGGTCGGCAAAGCCTAGAAAGAGGGCCATCCCCCCGACCACTGCTGCCAGCACAAGCCGTGTGTTTGGCATAGCTCCCCCCGTGTGTTTGGCATCGCTCCGGACTTCGGCGAGCACATCCTAGTGCAGATGCCACCTTTTTGGGAGAGGACGGGAAGCCCGGGTTTCCGGGCTTCCCTCAGAGCGGGCGAAGGGAATCGAACCCTCACCACCAGCTTGGAAGGCTGGGGCTCTACCATTGAGCTACGCCCGCGCTCGTCTCTAGCGTAGCCGCTTCCCCGAAGGGGGGATGGCGCCGGCGCCGGGTGCGGCGATGATTCGAGCCGAAGCACCGTAAACCAGGCGGAGCGGTCACGCCTATCGGGACAGGGGAGTCGCGTGACCCTCGAACGAATCAACGAGCTCAGCCCGCGCACCGCGATGATCGTCTTCAGCGCGGTCATGACGCTCTGGATCGTCGCGTTCGCCCGCACCGAGACGGCGCTGCCGACACCGGTGGTGCTCCTCCTGCTGCTCGTGCCGCCCGTCGTCCACTTCGGGCTCGGCTACGTCGTCGCCGACTGGAAGGCGCTCTACTTCCTGGCCCTCCCCGTCGTCGTGTCGGCGGTGGCGGGAGGACTTCCTTCGCCCCTCTGGGCGACCGTCGTCCTCCTGACCGCCTTCCCCGGCGCCCCGCTGGTCGCCGGAGGCGTCTTCCTACGCGATTGGCTGGCCAAGCGGGATCCCGCCTACGTGGATCCCTGGATGATCTAGCGCCGGTTCCTCCAAGACTGCGCCCGGCCTCGGCGCCGCGACCGTATCCTTCCTGCCGTCGTGGCGCCGTCGCCGTGGACCTGGCAAGCAGCCTGGGTCGAGCTCGGGGCGGCACTCGCGCTGACCGTCGCCTACCTCCTGGCGGCACGCCGGTACCGCCCGTCGCGCGTGCGAATCGCGGCCGTCGCCGTCGCGCTCCTCCTCTTCCTCGCGGTCACGGTCACGCCGCTCGGGACGCTCGCGCTGCACTACGTGCTCTGGGCCCACCTCGTCCAGAACGTCGCGCTCGCCGAGTGGATCCCGTTACTTCTCGTCGCCGCGGTGCCGTCGGAGCTCGCAGGCGTGTTCGCCGGCTTCCGGGTCGTTCGGGCGCTCACACGGCCCCTCGTCGCCCTGCCTCTCTGGCTCGGCGGCTACCTCCTGTGGCACGTTCCCGCCTTCTACGAGGCGGCGCTCGAGCAGCACGCGCTGCTCCACCTCGAACACCTCACATACCTTGTGACCGGCCTCCTCCTTTGGTGGCCGGTGCTCCAGTCGCAGCCGTGGAGCCTCTCGTCAGGCGCGAAGGCCGCCTACCTGTTCGCCGCCTTTGTCTTCGCCAGCCCGCTGGGGTTGCTCTTGGCCCTGCTTCCGAGCCCGGTCTACGACTTCTACGTCGAGGCGCCGCGAGTCCGCGAGCTGTCGCCGCTCGCAGACCAGCAGATCGCGGGGATCACGATGGCGCTCAGCGAGGCGGTCGTCTTCTTCACCGCCTTCACGGTGTACTTCGCGCGCTTCATGGCGGAGGAGGAAGCGGGCGAGGCGCAGCACCCCGGTGCCTAGGAGGGTTCGACGAAATATCGGCTGTGACGCCGGGGCGACGAGCGACATTCCGCCAAAACCCTCCTAGCGTCCGGGGAACTTCTGCGCGGCCTCGCGCACCTGCCCGACGTCCAGCGTCATCTCGAGCAGGCCCACCTGCTCGTCGTAGACGCCTGCGTCGACCTGCTCCTTGATGTCCTCTTCGAGGATGTGGATGACCGGAAGCCCCAACTTGACTCCTGCCAATGGACCCACGTAGGCCGGGTCTCCCAGCGTGACCGTCTCGGCCGCGACCTCGAGCGACTCCAGGTCGGCGGCGCCGAGCACGACCACGAGGTCGTCCGGGCCGTGAGTATCGACCAGGCCCTTGATCCGGTCCTGGTTCTCCGGGTCCATGGCCCCGGCCGCCGTTCAGACGAAGCACTCCGTCTCGACGAAGACGACCTCGGCTCCCGCCGACTCCACGCACGCGGCGATCGCGGGCCCCGGCACGCCGTCCCGCTCGCCGAGCGCGATCACCTTCTTCCCGTCCAGCTTCATGCAGCCTCACCTCCTTCCCCGGCGAGCGTGGCGAAGGCCCGCTCGATGTCGTTCCTGGACACCTCACCGGACAAGCGCTCGAGCTCCTCCCCGTCTCGCATGAGCACGTAGGTCGGGAGCCCGAAGACCCTGAGCTCGCGGCAGATCTCCCGGTTCTCGGCGGAGTTGACCTTGACGACCCGGACCGCGCCGCCGGCTTCCTCCTCCAGCTTGGCGATGGTCGGCATCATCGCGAGGCACGGCTGGCAGCGCGGGCCCCAGAAGTCCACGAGGACGTTGCCCTCGCCGGTCAGGTCTCCATACGTCTCGACGGTCGCTTCGACCGGCATTCGCTACCCCTTTCCCGGTTCGAGGAGGATGGACATTCCGTCGGCGAGCTCGGTCATGCGGCCGAGGAAGAGCGAGCCCTTCGCGAGCAGCATGGTGGAGCCGATCTCGCCGGCCCGCAGCGCGGAGAGCCCGTGCGGAAGCCAGGGAACCGCGGAGGCGACATGTCCCTGTGTCGGTGAGAAGCCCGGCAGGCCGTGGCTGCGCTCGAAGCCGTCCAGCTTCTCGCGGGCAAGCTCGCCGCGGCGGACCGCGAGCGCGCCGATCAGCCTGTAGTTCCGGCTGGGGACGTTGCCCGCCCCGGCCGGCTCGGTGATCTCGGGGTCGTGGAGCTCGGTCGCGTAGCGGTCGACGTCGAGGATCCCGCAGCCCAGTCGCTCCAGCGGCTCGACGACGAGGTCCTCGAGCACGGCCTGCTGCGCGGACCCGGAGCCGACGCGGTGGCGCCCGACGGCATCGAGCCGAAGCTCGGGCGCATGGTTTCCCGGCGTTTCCACGAGCACCGCGAATCCGGCCAGGACGTCCTCGAGGATCGGGACGCCGTGCCGAAGCGCGCCCGCGAACTTCATCCCGAGCTTGGCCAGCGATCCGCCGGCGACGACGACGACGCGCGGGTAGACGCCGGAGGCGACAAGCGACCCGGCAACGACCAGCGCGTGCACCGGCCCACAGCAGAAGGCCTTTACGTCGCTTCCCGAGGCGTTTACGCAGGCGGCCTGCTCGGCGATCGCCTTGGCCAGGTTGCCGCCGCCGCGCTGATAGCGATCGCCGACCGCCTCTTCGCCGCTTCCGATCACGTACGGGACGTCGTCGGGCTCGAGGGCGGCCTGCCCCAGCAGGTGCTCGAGCGCGAGGGCGCCCGTGGTCTTGCACGCGAGGTTCTCCAGGAGAACCGAGGCGGACAGGCTCTCGTCGAGCTCGTGCGCGCCTGCCATGGAGCCCGCGACCTCCCTGCCCTGGTCGATCGTGAGCCCGCCGTTCGCGGCAGCGCCCCCGTCGAGCTTGAAGAGGCCGAAGGCGTCTGCCTCCTCCATGCGCCGGTAGAGCTCCGTCTGGTCGACGAAGACGCCGAACGGGCCCTCGCGACGGGGCGCCGTCGGACTGCTCCACCAGGGGCGCGGGAGCTCCCAAAGCGCATCCGGGTGGATGTTGCCGATCAGCGCCTGGTGCGGCGGGTAGCCGAGCGCATCCTCGTAGCTGCGAAGGCTGCGGGTGAGCGAGGCCCGGAGCCCGTCGCCGTCGGCGGCGAGCTCCCGCGCCGGCTTGGACCCGTGGCGGACGAGGTCGGGCGCGTGCGCAAGGACGAGCGAGCACGCTCGGATCGCGGCCCGACCGGTCACGTCGCGCGCTTCCGACCCGGATCTGCGCCCATTCCGACACGAAGCGGCACACACCGATGCGGTCGTCGGCGATACGCTCGAAGCGGGTGGTGGCCCGGGGTGGCCCCAGTGGGCGGACGAGTCATGCGGGGTCGACCTCCCACACCGTCGTCGCCTCGACGTCGCTCTCGAGCATCGCGAGCGCCCGCTCGACGATGCGGCGTCGCTCGGTCTCGTCGAGACCGAACGGGTGCGTGATGGCAGGGCCGCGCACGATGCGGTTGGCGCCGACCATCGTCGCGATCGTGGGAAGCGACGTGACGAACACCGTCGGCACTCCCGCCCGCTCGATCTCCTTCGCCAGCACTGACCCGCAGCGCGTTCCCGTCCCTCAGGTGCCCGACAGGAGGACGGCCTCGACGCCCGCATCCTTGAGCTCCGCTGCGATCTCTCGCCCGAAGCGAGTCGCCGACGCGACCGGAGTGCCGTTCCCGGTGGTCGTGTAGAAGGCGTCGTGGATCCGCCCGACGCGGCCCTCCGCGGCGAGCGCGGTCACCGTGTCGAGCGGGACGAGCCGGTTCGGATCCTCGTTGGCGAACGTGACGTCGAACCCGCCGTGCACCGACTCGTACTCGCCCGGGGCAAGTGTGCGAGCGCGGCCGAGCTCGTACCGGAGCCAGCCCTGCGCGCGGATCGTGGGCAGCCGGTCCGGGTTCCCCTGGGGCACGCACCCAGCCTCGGTGACGAGCGCGAGCAGGGCGGTCGAGAGATCGGGGACCGGCGCGGGCGGCGGGACACGGTCGAAGCCGCCGGCCACCTCCGTCTTCGTCTCGCCGGCGAGCTTGTCCAGAAGGAGGTCGACGGCCCGCTCGGCGCCAGGCTTCTCGGCCGTCCGGTTTCGGCGGAAGCCGCGCGGCAGGTAGCCCTCCTCGTCGGGGGGGCCGAGCTCACGATTCGAGACGAGCGCCTCGGCGAGCCGTGCCATCCGCGGCAGCGCCTCGCGCATGCCGGCCACGTTGACGGCGGTCGCCGCGACGAGCGTGCCCTCGACGGCGGCGACGCCCGGGTTCTCCTCGTGCATGGCCGTGAGCGCGGGGATTCCGAGCCGGTCGGAGGCGGTGCGCGAAAAACGCGCACAGGCGAACCCGTAGCGGCCGGAGCCGAAGGCGGGCCCGGCGATCAGGAGCTCCGGCCGCTCCATCTCGAGAAGCTCGAGAAGCTGGGCCAGAGCGTCCTCTTCGTGCTCGCCGAAGTAGTCGTCGCCGCAGGCGAGCGTGGCCACGATCTCGATCCCCTGCAGCTCGGCCGCCAGGCCGCGGCCGGGGCCGACCGGGCCGTCGAGCCGGGTCGGAGGCGTCTCTGCAGCCTCCTCCGCGCCCAGGCCGGCGAAGAACTGGTTGAGGTAGTGGACCGCCCTCACCATGTCGTCGCCGTGAGCGCGTGCTGTCCGGTCTGGTTCGTGGCGCCGAGGTAGTTCCGCACAGGGATCGGCCCGGCCGCCGTCGCGTCGGTGCCGTCGAGGAGGGTGTCGCCGCCGAGAACACGGTCGGGCGTCCAGGACGGGACGAGCTCCTCGGCGTTCCCTGCCGAGACGATGGAGTCCGCCTCCGCCACCCAGTCCGTGAGGCCGGAGCTCGTCGAGCCGGGGTCGGCCATCTCCGCCACGATCGCCGTCGTCCTGACGCCGGCACGCTCGCACGCACGGACCGTGAGCATGACGTCGGTGTGCGAGTTGCCGCCCGCGTCGGTGGTGATCACGGCGCCCTCGGCGTCCAGCGCAACCACCGTCTCGGCGGCAGCCGTGGCAGCGCGCTGTTTGTCGTCCGCGGTCTGTTCGTAGCCACGCATGAGGACGAGGCCGGCAAAGCGCAGGCGTCGTCCGTGTTCGAGGAAGAGCGCGCGGACGAGGGTGTTTCGCTGGAACACGATCGTGGGGTTTCGGAGCCCCGCCCAGTGGTACTCGCCCGAGGTCACGGCGCCGTCGAGGACTTCGGCCGGGTCGACCGCCCGAGGCAGGCCCGCACGCCCCACAGGAACGCCGTAGAGGAATTGGTAGTAGAGGGGGCCGAGATCCGAGAGCTGCATGACCGCTCCGATCGACGGCAGGCTCTCGTCGGCCGGCTCGAGCTCGAAGCGTTCGACGTCGTCGGGCGCCGCGTCGAGCGTCCGCCGCGCAAGCTCCTCCGCGACGGCGAGGGTCGTGGTGCGGGCCCACTCCTCGAGCTCTTCGTTGCCGAGCCCAGCGCGCGGGTCGAACGTCAGGACGACGTTGGTGCCCGCCGCAAAGGGCGTCAGCTGTGCGCCGGGTCCGGCGAGGTCCACCACCGATTCCTGCTCGTGCAACGGTCGCTCCTCGGCGGGGAAGTCCAGGCAGGAGAGAACGACGACTCCGTCGAGGCGGTTCGTGCGCCCTTCGCCGGCCCTGTCCTCGACGGGGAAGGCGGCGCGTCCGTCCGGACGCACCCGCGGCTCGACCGCGTCGAGCACGTGCGTGATCCGAACCGGGTCGCCGCCGCGGACGACGTCGACGCGAACGCCCTCGAGGTCCGGCACGTCGCCCATCAGCCCGCCAGGAAACGACGCGAGCTCCCAGGCCATCACGCGGCCCTCCAAAAGCCGAGCTGCGCCGAGACGTCCGCTGCCGCGGCCGCGCACAGCCCGCCGACCGCCGAGAGCCGCGCCTCCGAGAGCCGGTAGGCCGGGCCCGAGACGGAGACTGCCGCGACGCACGACCCGCCCGCGTCGAAGACCGGCGCCGCAACCGCGTGGAGGCCGAGCTCGAGCTCCTCGACCGCAACCGCGAACCCCGCGCTCCGCGCCCGCGCCAGGTCGTCCCGCAGCTCACCTCGGTCGACGATGGTCCTGGGCGTCAACTTCGTCAGCCGCCCCGGGGGACGTCCGTCGCCGAATGCGAGCAGCGCCTTCCCGTTCGCGCTCGCATGGAGCGGTGCGGCCCGTCCCGTCCAGTCCGTGACGCCCACGAAGTGCGCCGCGTCGACCTGGAGGATGTTCAGCGCGCCGTCGCCCTCCCGGACCGCGAGGTTGACCGTCTCGCCCGTCCGCTCGGCGAGGAGCTCGAGCGACGGACGGGCGACGCCGGTCAGGGTCAGCCCGCGCACGGCTAGCGTGCCCAGGCGCGCCAGCTCCGGGCCGGGAGCGAAGCGGTCGGCCTCGCGCCGGACGAGCCCGCGGCGCTCGAGCGCGGCGAGCAGGCGCGAGACCGTGCTCTTGTGCATCCCGAGCTCGGCGGCGAGCTCGGAGACACCGAGGTCGGGGCGACGCTCGTCGAAGGCCGCCAGAATCGCCAGCGCCTTGTCGGCGGACTGCATCGTTGCGTATTTTGCAACGCCTGCGCCGTCTGTGCAACCGCTGCGGGAGACAGCGAAAGGCCGGGTGCCCCCGCCAAATAGACTCGCCACGATGGCCGCGGCGTTCGCAGCGCGCGGGCTCGTCAAGCGCTTCGGGCCCGTGACGGCACTCGACGGAGTCGACCTCGACGTCGAGGAGGGAGAGCTCGTCGGCCTGCTCGGTCCGAACGGCGCCGGCAAGTCCACGCTCGTCAAGATCGGGTGCGGGCTCGTACGGGCGAGCGCGGGCGAGGCGCAGATTTGTGGTGCCCCCGCCGGGTCGCGGGACGCTCGAGCGGTCATGGGATACCTCGCGGAGCTCTTCCGCTTCCCGGGCTGGGCAACCGCCGACGAGCTCCTCTCCCTGCACCAGCGTCTCGCCGGGTCCGGCGGCGGCGAATCGGAGCGGTCCGAGCTGCTCGACCTGGTCGGGCTCACGGAGGCCCGCTCGCGGCGGATCGAGACCATGTCGAAGGGCATGCAGCAGCGGCTCGGGATCGCGCAGGCGCTGGTGGGCACCCCGCGGTTCCTCTTCCTCGACGAGCCCACGAGCGCGCTCGATCCCGGCGGGAGGCGCACCGTTCGCGGGCTGCTGGAGGAGCTGCGGCGCCGCGGCGTGGCGGTCCTGCTCAACTCGCACTTGCTGAGTGAGATCGAGCTCGTCTGCGACCGCGTTGCGATCCTCGCGCGCGGCAAGATCGTCGCCGAGGGACGCCCCTCGGAGCTGGCGCGTCCGCGCGGCGTCGAGGTCGACGTCGACGGCGCGACGCGGCTCTTCGAAGGCGTCGGCCGTGACCAGGTGCCCGGGATCGTCGCCGGCCTCGTCGGGGCCGGCGAGCAGGTGTACGGCGTGCGCGTGCTCGAGACCACGCTGGAGGAGATCTACCTCGAGGCCGTCGGAGAGGAGCCCGGGTGAGCGGGATCCCGATCGTGGTCGGCTACTCGCTCCGGGAGAGCCTGCGCCGCCGCGTGTTCCTCGTCGTGCTCGTGCTGACCGTGGTCTTCCTCGGCCTCTACGCGCTCGGCGCAAAGGAGGCCTTCGACGTCGTCGAGCGCCGGTTCGCCGAGGGCCTCGTGCCCGTTGACGAGCGCGAGCTCGTGGGCGCGACGATGTTCGGCCTCTCGATGTTCGGAACGCTCTTCCTCGGCGCCGTCCTCGCCGCTTTCCTGACGCTGAGCGCGGTCCGCGGAGACGCCGAGCGCGGCCTGCTCCAGCCCCTCGTCGTCCGGCCGATCGGGCGCTCGACGCTCCTTCTCGGCCGCTTCGTCGGTGCCGCCGCCGTCTGCGGAGCGTACGTCGCGCTCGTCTACGCCGGCGCGCTCCTGATCACATGGCAGGTCGGCGACTGGATGCCGGACCGGATCGTCGGCCCGGCCCTCCAGCTGGCCGGGGCGACGGCCGTGATCGCAGCGCTCTCGCTGCTCGGATCCGTCTTCCTCTCCGCCACCGCCAACGGCATCGCCGTCTTCATGCTCTTCGGCGCAGGCCTGGTGGCGGGGCTGCTCGGCCAGATCGGTGAGGGGCTCGATTCGAAGACGCTCGTGGACGTCGCAGAGACGGCGTCGTGGGTGCTCCCCTTCGAGGCGCTCTATCAGGACGGGCTCGACGCCATAACGGCCGACTCGAGCGGGTTCACCGAGGCGGCGCTGACACTCGGCCCGTTCGGCGGAGCGCAGGCGGCAGGCGCCCTCCTCTGGCCCTGGACGCTCGGGTACCTGGCGCTCGTCGGGGCCGCCGCCCTCGGCGCGTTCGCGCGAAAGGATCTCTAGGCGGGGCCCCGAAGAACGTGGGTCCCATGACGAACGAGCAGGAGACCACGCGGAGCCAGCTCGCCCTCCTGGCCGCGCTGGCCCGCAACCGCGGCGAGCTCGACGCGACGACGCTCGAGCGGCTGCTCAAGCTGGTCGGCGCGATGAAGCCCGAGCCGACCGCTAGGTGAGCACGCTGGCGAGGGTGTCGAGCTCCTGGTCGAGCACCACGCCGCCCTCCGCGATCTCGCGGAGCGCCCGAGCGAACTCGTCGACGTCGCCCACGCGGTCCTTGAGCAGGTAGCCGACGCGCTCGGCGCCCGTCGCGAGCAGCTCGCGGGCGTAGGCGGGCTCGACCGCCTGCGAGAGAAGGAGCACGCCGGTTCCCGGGTAGAGGCCGCGAATGGCCTTGGCCGCGCGAACCCCCTCGTCCCGTCCCGACGGCGGCATACGGATGTCCACGACGGCCACGTCCGGCCTGGTATCGGCGACGTGCTCGAGCAGCTCGTCGCCGCTCCCCGCCTCGGCGACGACGTTTATCCCCAAGTCGTCGAGCAGGCGTGCGATCCCCTCGCGAATGAGGACTGAGTCGTCGGCGAGGACGACGCGGAGGCGGCGGTCGTCGATACGGCGGGCACGCCGGAGCGACGGGAATTCGCTGGGGAGCCCTTCGCCGAGCAACTGGAAGACGTGCTCGGGCTCAGGCAACCCGGGGAGCTCGTAGGAGCCGAGGTCCGCCGCGGTCGCGCCCGAAGCCTCAGCGGTCGCCTCTGAGAGGAGGATCTGGCCGCCGTTCGCGGCGGATGCGATGCGGGCGGCACGATGGACGTCGAGGCCGACGAGCCCGGCGCCGGCGTCGATCGCGACGCCGGTGTGGAGCCCCATCCGAACCTTGACCTCGGCTTCGCGGGGCCAGGGCTCCCGGAGGAGGGACCTCTGCGCCTCGGACGCCGCCGCGACGGCGTCCGAGGGCGAGTCGAAGACCGAGAAGTACTCGTCGGCGCGACACTCGATCTCGCGACCGCGCGAGCCCGCTGCCGCCCAGCGCAGGTGGGCGCGCGACCTCGAGAGGACGTCGCAGTAGTCCGCGCCGAGCGAGCGGACGAGCCCGGTCGACCGTTCGATGTCGGTGAAGAGGAACGTGAGGTGATGTTCGGACACGTCGCGAAGGTTCGAGGATCGAGCAGACGCGCGCCAGGAGGCCAGCCCCCGGCCGTGGTGTGGGTAGCCCCACTTCTCTCCGCGGGGCGAGCGCGTTATCCTCGCTCCAACCGGCGCCGGAGGTGAGGAACATGCTTGCGCGCCAACGCGCCCTTCGAATCGCCCTCGCGGAGGCCCGCGACGGGGTCCTCGAGAAGAGGGAGGATTTCTCCAAGCGCATCAGGCAGTACCAGGCGGCGGACAGCGAGCCGGCCAAGACCGGGTACGCGTGGTGCAACAGCTTCGTCGACTGGTGCTTTCAGGAGGCCCGACGGGAGCTGGAGGAGACCAATCGGTCGGCCTTCGTGCCGACCACCGCTGCCCTGGCCGACAAGGAGGGCTGGGTCGTTCGAAAGCCCGCGGCGGGCGATCTCGTCTGCTTCCAGTTCGACGACGACGCGAACCTCGACCACATCGGCTTCGTCCTCGAGGTCAACCGCGACGGGTCTGTCCGCACGGTCGAAGGCAACACCGTCGGAGACAGCGGGGGCGAAGGCGTCTTCGTCAAGACGCGCGCGCGCTCCCTCTGCCGCGTCTTCATCCGGGTGCCCGGTCAGGTTCCTGACGGCATCGGCAGGGGCGATCACGGCGGCGAGGTCCGAGACCTGCAGAACCGGCTCATCGAGCTCGGGCACAAGAAGCTCGAGGTCGACGGTGAGTTCGGCGAGAAGACGGAGAAGGCCGTCGAGACGTTCCAGAGTCGGAACGATCTCGCTGAGACGGGCGTCGCGAACACCAAGACCCTGAAGGCGATCGATCAGACGCTCGAGTCGGAGAAGCCCGAGCCCCGGCCCACGCCTCGGCCGAGCGCGAAGCCGACGTTCGTTGTCACCGCGGCCTTCCCGGGCAGCGGCCCGCGCCAGGTCGAGGGTCTGGCGACGCGCACAGCGGTCAACAAGCAGGTCGGCGCCTTCCTCAACGAGGGCGCCAGGTTCGTCCAGATCTCGCCCGAGCGCTGAGCGGGGTCAGGTCTCAGTCGGGACGGCCGGATTCGAACCGGCGGCCTCCTGCTCCCAAAGCAGGCGCGCTACCAGGCTGCGCCACGTCCCGCAGCTCTTTGGGCTCAGTGTAGGGCTGCCGGCGGGGGCCCGCTGTGGCGAGGACGACTCCTGCGATGATCACGGCCACGCCGAGGAACTGAATCGCCGAGGGCTCCTCGTCGAGGAGGATGACGCCGAAGACAACGGAGAGCGCGGGCTGGAGCGTCAGCGTCACCGACGTGAGGGCCGCCGGGAGCCGCGGCAGGGCGGCGGCTATCAGGAGCCAGCCCACGACCTGCGAAGTGAGCGCGAGCAGGACGAGCCAGCCGTGCTCGGGCCACGTCGGCCTCAGCTCCAGCTCACCGAGGCCGGCGCCGACCGGCAGGGTCGCGGCGGCAGCCGAGAGCGTCGCGTAGAAGAGCGGCCCGGCGGGCCGGCGCAGGTCGGAGCTCCCGGCGCGGAGGACGAGGAGGAAGCCGGCGTACGTGATCGCCGTCAGCACGCCGAAGAGGACGCCGAGCGCGGGGTCCGACCCGTACGCGCCCGCCCCGACGACCCCGGAGATGAGGACGACGCCGAGGAGGACGATCGGCACCGCAGCGAGCGTCCGGACTGCAGGACGCTCCCGAAGGAACGCCCAGGCGGCGAGCGGGACGAGGACGACCTGGACGTTCCCGAGCACCGTGGCCAGGCCCGCGCCGACCGCTGCGATCGCGTGGTGCCAGAAGACGAGGTCGGCCATGAAGAAGATCCCGGCGACAAGGGAGAGCAAGAGCGCGCGACTCGCGAGCGGGCCGAAGCGATGACGCTCCCACCACGCGAGCAGGGCGAGCGGCGGGAGCGCGTACGCACACCGGTAGAAGGCTGCGGTCGAGGGCGGCACGTCGGCCAGGCGGACGAGGATCGCCGAGAAGGCGATGCAGGTCGCGCCCGCCATCGCCATCAGCACCGGCCGCGAGCCCATCTGGGCGCGAACGCTACGCGCCACGGACGCTCTCAAGCGGCGGTATCGTTGCGCGCCCGTGGCCGACGCTCCCTTCGCGCCGCCCACACTCGAGTCGCGGCGCCCTGTCCCGCGTCCGGCGCTCGGCTACGCGCTCGTCTGGTCCGCGGTCGTCCTCTGGTCCCTGAACGCCGTCATCGCCAAGATCGTCCTCGACTCGGCCGAGCTCTCGCCGCAACGACTCGCCGAGGTGCGGGCGACGGGAGCCGCGCTCATCCTCGTCGTCGCTGTCGCGCTCACAAACCCAGCTTCTCTGCGTACGACCCGGCGTGAGCTCGGCTTCCTCGCAGTGTTCGGCGTCTTCGGCCTCGCGTTCGTTCAGCTCTTCTACTTCGTCGCCATCCGGCGGCTCGATATCGGGATCGCGCTGGTGATCAACTACCTCGCTCCGGTCTTCGTCGCTCTCTGGGCGCGCTTCTTCGTCCACGAGCCGGTCCGGCGGCGCCTCTGGCTCGCGATCGCGCTCAGCCTGCTCGGCCTGGCGCTCGTGGTCGAGCTCTGGAGCGGCGGCTCCGCCCTCGACGGGATCGGCGTCCTCGCCAGCCTCGTCACGGCCCTGGCGTACGCCGCGTACGTGCTCATGGCCGAGCGCTCCCTCGACAGCGGCCGCGACGCCTACTCGCTCCTCGCCTGGGGCTTCTCCTTCGCGGCGCTCTTCTGGGCGGTCTTCCAACCCTGGTGGACGTTCCCGATCGACCTCGTCGACGGCAGCGCTTCGCTGCTCGGGCGCTTCGACGACGTCGAGCTCCCGGTCTGGCTCCTCCTCGGATACGTCGTCGTGCTCGGGACGGTGGTTCCCTTCATCCTCTTGGTGAGCGCCCTCCACCACGTTCCCGCCACGCGGGTGACGATCGTGGCCATGCTCGAGCCGGTGCTGGCGGCGATCGTCGCCTGGATCTGGCTGGGCGAGGAGCTCGCGGCCGTGCAGATCGTCGGAGGCGTCATCGTGCTCGCCGGCGTGGTGCTCGCGCAGACCGCCCGCGGCGATGAACGTGACAAAACGCACGAGGAATGTCGCAAAATGCAGGAAGATGTGGCAATCTCCCGCGACCTCGCGCGTGGCAGGTCGTGAGATCGCCCTCTTCAGACAACGCTAACGCTTTTCGAACCGGACGCCGATATCGATTCGGCACCCTCCTACGGATGCCGGGACGCTTGGGAACCACGCTTGCTCTCCTGACGTGCATCTGCGCGCTGACAGCGGCTGCGCCGGCCCAGGCCTCGCCCAGCTGGGGGGAGAAGCGGCTCGTCGAGCGGATCAACGACGCCCGGGCAGCGCACGGGCTGCGCCAGCTGAGGGTCCGCGCCGGGCTCAGCCGGGGCGCGCGGTCCTGGTCACGCCACCTCATGCGGGCCGACTCGTTCCACCACGCGCGCCTCGCGGCCGGAACCGGCGAGATCCTCGCCTGGGGCACCTGCTCCTGGTTCAGGCCGGCGCGGGCGGTCCGAATGTGGCTCAACAGCGACGGCCACCGCGCGCTGCTCCTCCGGCGCGGTTTTCGGTTCGTCGGGACCGGCTGGACGCGCGGCGCGTGGCGCGGCTACGGCTGCGTCGAGATGGCCGTCGCCCGCTTCCGCTAGACGCTCGGCCGGCGGCCGGGGCGCTTGCGGGGGTGGCTGCGACCAAGCCGGGCGCCGCGATCGTCCGCAGTCGCGTACTTGCTAGTACGCGCAAGGGCGAGCGCGACGATCCGGCGCCGCGTCGCAGCCGCCATCCGTGAGCGCGTCGGTCGCCGGTCGAGCGTCTGCCCGCTCGCCGGTCGAGCGTCTGCTCAGGCGCCTTCGAAGAGCTCGCGGAGCTGCGCGACCTTGTCGCTTCGCAGGCGCTCACGCTCGCCGCGCTCGACCGCGGCCAGGACCCGGCGAACGAGCGAGGCGAGCTCGACCGGGTTGAAGGGCTTCGTGATGTACTCGAGGCCGCCGAGGTCGATCCCGCGCGCGCGGTCACGGACGTCGGCCCGGGCGGTGAGGAAGACGATCGGGATGTCGCGCGTCACCGGGTCGTCGAGTAGCACCTCGGCCACCCGCCAGCCGTCGAGCCCGGGCATCATCACGTCGAGGAGGATGACGTCGGGCTGCTGCGCCCGCGCGAGGTCGACTCCGCGAGGACCGTCGCCGGCCTCGCTCACCCGCATGCCCTCGGCCTCGAGGTTGACGCGGCACAGCAGGCGGATCGGCGCCTCGTCGTCGATCACGAGCACGCGGGTCAGGATGCAGCCTCCAGCGGGACCGGCTCCGTCGGCTCACGACCGGCGAGCGGCAGCTCGAAGGTGAAGCGCGAGCCTCGTCCTTCCTCAGAGTCGACCCAGATCCTCCCGCCCATCGCGGCGACGAGGCCGCGGACGAGGAAGAGGCCGATTCCGGTGCCCTGCCCTGCACGGGGGCCGTCCCCGCGGAAGAACTTCGAGAAGATGCGCTGCTGGTCGGCGGACGGAATGCCGATGCCCTCGTCGGCGACGCTGATCTCGGCAACGTCGGAACCGCCGCGTGCGGCGATCGTGATTGCGCCGCCTTCGGGCGAGAACGCTGCCGCGTTGTCGAGGAGGTTGGTCAGCACCTGGACCAATTTCTCCCTGTCGGCTCGGACGGCAAGCCCTGGATCGGCCTCGACGCTGAAACGGTGGAGGCCGCCGTCCAGCTCCTGGACGGCGGCGACCGCCTCCCGGGCCACCGCGTCAACATCCGTCGCGACGAGCGTGACTCCGAGCGTCCCCGCCTCGAGCCGCGCGACGCTGAGCAGGTCGTCGACAATCCGGATGAGGCGTTCCGACTCGGACGAGATGTAGCGAAGAAAGGTCCCGCGCTCGGCGGCGCTGAAGTCCACGTCGTCGCGCATGAGCGTCTCGGCGAAGCCGTAGATAGAGGTGAGGGGCGTTCGCAGCTCGTGGGACGCGGCGCTCACGAAGTCGGATTTCATCTGGTCGACCGCACGCTCGTCCGAGATGTCGCGGAAGGCAAAGATCCGGCCGGCGACGGCGCCGGCTGCGTCGAGCATCACCGCCTCGCTCAGCGCGATCCAGACCTCCTTGCCGCCCTTGCGAATCGCGAGCTGGCGCTCGCCCTCGCCGTCGCCGCCGAGCTCGCGCTGGAGCACCTCGGCGACGAGGCGGCCGTGGGCCTCAGACGCCGGCACACCGGTGATCTGCTCCGCCTTGGAGTTCCACAGGACGATCCGCTGGTCACGGCCGACCGCGACGATGCCGTCCGCGATGTTGGCGAGGATGGCGCCGCTCCGCTCCTTCTCTTCGGCCACGCGCGAATAGAGCTCGGCATTGGCGACCGACGCAGAGGCGGCTGCGGCTAGGGCCGCGAGAGCCTGGATCTCGTCGTCGCGCCAGGGTCGCGGGGCTCTCGAGTAGACGGCGAGGACGCCGTAGAGGCCGCCGCCGTGGGCCGCGACCGGCACGGCCAAGCAGGCGGCGGTACCGCCTTCGAGCAGAAGGTCGCCGCGCGCCAGTCGCGGCTGGTCACCGACGTCCTGGATCGCCAGCGGCGCCCGAGACTGCGCAACGGCGCCGGAGACCGCTGCCGACGAGACGGCTGCGACCCCGACGAGGCGCTCGGTCCCCGGCCCCGCCGCGGCGCGCACGACCAGCTGGTCCCCTTCGAGAACCCTGATCACGGCGGCGTCGGCCCCGAGCAGTCCGGGCGCCCGTCGCGCGACCTCGTCGAGCACGATCGCCGGGTCGAGGCTGGTCGCGAGCAGCGCGCCGACTCTCGCCAGGCGCTGCGAGAACGTGCGGGCCCGGCGCTCTCCCTCGAACAGCTCGCTCCGCTCGAGGGCGCCGCGTGCGGCGCCGCTCAAGTGCTCGGTGAGAAGCACGTCCTCGTCGGCGAACGTGCGGGGCCCGCGGAAGAGCACGGCGACGGCGTAGGCCTGGTCGTGGACCCCCGCCACCGGCGCGCAGAGGAGCGAGCCGTACCCTTCCGCGACCAACGGATCCCGGAGGGCCGCGTCAAACCGCTCGTCCGTCTGGAGGTCGGGCGACGCGAGGACCGTCTCCTCGCCCCGCGGGCCGGAGAACGGCCAGAGGGCGGCGCCGGCGCGCTCAGCCAGACCGCTTCGAACAGGCTCCGGGAGCTCGTGCGTCCCGGCGAGAACCGCGGCGTCGCCTCTCAGCTCGAGCACGAGCGCGGCGTTGCCGCCCAGAGCCTCGCAGGCTGCCTGGGCGAGCGCGTCCAGCGTCTCCGCGCGGGACAGGGTCGATCCAAGCACCTGCGCGATCCGGTAGAAGCCGCGCTGAACCTGGGCTTGCCGCTCGCGCTCCTCGAAGCTCTCCGCGTTGTGGAGCGCGAGTGAGGCGAAGCGCGCGATCGCCTCGACGATCTCGATGTCGCTCTCGTCGAAGCGGCCGGCCTCGCGCGAGCAGACCCCGAGCACGCCCCGCGCCTCCCCGAGCCAGGTGATCGGGATCGACATCACGTCGCTGAAGACGGCGTAGGCCGGGCTGGGAGGCGGCTGCTCCGTGGCCGCGAAGTCATGCGTGAGCACCGACTTGCCGGCTTGGAGCGCCCGGCCGATCGTCCCCTCGGGCGGGATCTGGCGCCCGACGTTCCAGTCAGGCACGCCGACCACGGCCCGGCAGCGCAGGAGCGCGCGGTCGGGCTCGAGGATCCAGCAGTCGGCGGCGTCGGCGCCGGTGAGCGCCACGACCTCCTCGACGAGCCGGCCGATGACGGAGTCGAAACGCAGGTCGCTCGTCAGAACCTGTGCGGCCTCGATCAGCGTCTCCTGGCGGCGGAGCCGTTGTTGGTTCTCGCCCAGCAGCCGCGCCGTGTGGATCGCGAGCCCGAGCTCCCGCGCGACGGCTTCGGCAAGCGCGATCTCTCCGGGGAGCCAGCGGGTCCGCTCGCCTCGGTGCATTCCGAACACGCCGATCACCCGCCCGAAGACGACGATGGGAGTCGCGAGCGTCGCGCGGGCGCCGAGGTCTCGCAGCACCTGGCGGTCCCCCAGGCTCGGCTCCGCGATCTCCTCGGCGGCTTCGACGTCGTCGACAGCCACGGTGCGCCGCTCCCGCGCCGCGAGGTTCATGGCCGGGAGCCTGGGCGCCGAGTCGCCGACTTCGCGCGATCCGGGCGCGTTCCACTCGGCGAGCACCGGCATCGGCTCCCCGAGCTCGCCCAGCCGGATGAAGCAGCGGGTCACGCCCACCGCTTTCGCAGTCTCCTCGACCGCGACGCGTAGGACGGTATCCAGGTCGAGCTCCGAGCGAACGCGGCGCCCGATCTCGGCGATGAGCTGCTCGCGCTCGAGCGCGACCCGCAGCGCCTCGTCGGACCGGGTGCGGCCGAGCGCGAGGGCGGCCTCGTTGGCGAGCCCCTGCGTGAGCTCCAGCTCGGCGCTCGTGAACTCCCGGTGCCCCCGGCGGATGACGGCGACCAGCACGCCGACCACCTCGCCCTCCGAGAGGAGAGGCACGACGGCGGCGCTCTTCGCCGCGACGGTGTCGGCAAGGACTCGGTTGACGTTCGTTGCAGTGTTGACGTCGGCGATCGAGAGCGGCGCGCGCCCGCGGACGACGCTGACGATCGCGCCGGTCTCCTCGTCGAGGCTCAGCTCCACGCCGCGCCACCAGCTCTCGTCCACGCCGCGCGCGGCCAGACCCGACGCGCGCCGGAGCTCTTTGTCGACTCGCGCGAGGAGGAGCGCGTCGGGCTCGAGCAACGCCTCGACCTCGTCGAAGAGCGAGGCCGCTGCTTCCTCGACGGTGTGCGCGCTCGAGAGGGCCGACGACAAGCGCGAGATTGCATCCGCCTCGTGGACGCGATGGCGGGCCGTCACGAGCAGCGCCCGGTCGTGCCCGCGGACGAGGACGATCAACCCCGGCACGGCGACCGCGACCGCGCTCACCAGGACGAGCCAGAGCGGCTCGTCGGCGATGGGGCCGCGCTCGGCGAGGGCAAGCGCGCCGAGCGCCGACGAGAGCGCGGCCACCAAGGCGAAGAGCAGGCAGATGCCGAGGCCGAGCCATGAGACGCGACGCTCGCGGATCAGGGAGATCCCGAGCAGGACCGTCACCAGTCCATAGAGACCGGCCAAGATGAGCAGCGGGACTGCGTGGGAAAGCATCGTCGGACGCTCGTGAGTAGCGGGCGTCCCGATTGATGATAGGCAGGTGGAGACGGGGTCGCCGCCCCGGGACCGTGCTTCCTAGGTGGAGTTTCTCAGGAACTCCACCTGGAACGGGAAAGGCCCGCCGCTCGGGGGGTAAGCGCGGCAGGCCTTCCCAGATTGCTCACCGCGGATTACATGGCCAGGGACACACACCGCGGTTCGCATCGCCCAGTGCCGCCACGCTAACGCCGTTCGTGCCCAGTGCCAATAGGCCGACCGGCCCATCTTTGAAAATAGTGGTCTTGTGATTTGTAAGCTAGAGAGAGTGCGCCTTGCGCACGGCGAGCTCCGGCCCGTGCTCGATCTCGACGGCGAGCGTCTCCGCTTTGATCCAGTCCTCGAAGCGCCGGAGGTCGCCGCCGTCGGGAACCGTGAGGACGATGCGGTCGGTGATCTCGAGGCCTTGCTCCTTGCGCAGCGTGTTGACCGCGTGCACGAGGTCGATTACGCGTCCCTCGAGCTCGAGCTCGGGGTCGAGCCGGACGTCGAGCGCGACCGACAGCGCCCCCTCTTCCGAGAGCGTCCAGCCGTCCGGCGCAACCCGCTCGACGAACACCTCCTCCGGCTGGAGCTCGTGGCCTTCGGCGCGGACGCGCCCGTCGGGGAGACGTTCGAAGCGGCCCTCCGCCAGCGCCTCGCGGAGCCGTGGCAGCGCGGCCCCGAGCTTCGGGCCGAGCATCTTCAGGTTGGGCCTCGCGCTGACCGTCGCCCCGGCGATCGGCTCGAACGCGACCGACTTGACGCGCAGCTCCCCCGCGATCTCGTCCGCGTGGCCGGCTGCGCGCACGGCGCCCTCGACGACCAGCGCGCGGAGCGGCTGCCGAAGCTTGATCGCCCCGGCCCCCCGCGCGCGGTGGCCGAGCGCGACGATCGCGCGGACTTCGCCGATCTCTTCGAGAAGCGCTTCGTCCGGGTCTCCGGCCGCCGGCCAGCCCGCGAGGAAGACGCTCTCCGGCGCGTCCTCGCAGACGCCTGCGACGAGGATCTGCCAGAGGTGCTCGGCGAGGAAAGGCATCACCGGCGCGATCCCACGGATCCCCTGGACGAGCGCGTGCCAGAGGACGCGAAGGGCAGCCGCGTCGCCGTCCCAGAAACGACCGCGCGAGCGGCGGATGTACCAGTTGGAAAGGTCGTCCACGAACGCCTCGAAGCTCTCGATCAGCTTGTGGGTGAGCTGGTCCTCGAGCGCCTGCGTCGCTTCGGCCAGGTACTTCTGCGTTCGCGAGACGAGCCAGCGGTCGAGAGGACGCGAGCCGTCGTCGAGAGGTGGAGCGTCGAGGTCTGCGAAGCTCGGCGTGAAGCTGCCGATGTTGCCGTAGTCGACGAGGAAGCGCACCGAGTTCCAGAGCGTCAGCAGCTTCTTCTTGATCTCCTTCGCGGGGCCGTAGCCGAAGAGGAGGTTGCGATCGGGCGGCTGCGCGCAGAACTGCCAGCGCATGATGTCCGCGCCGATACGCGCGAACGCATCCGGCGCATCGATCGTGTTTCCCCACGAGCTGTGCATCTCGCGCCCGCGCTCGTCGAGCATCTTCTCGTAGCCGAGCACGCTGCGGAACGGCGCCCGGCCGGTGAGGACAACCGACATGAACAGCTGCGAGTAGAACCAGAGCCTGATCTGCTCGCGCATCTCCGAGACCCAGTCCGCCGGGAACCAACGCTCCCAGTAGGCGTGGTCGGGCAGGTCGGCGTCCGTCAATCCTTTCGCCGCGCCGGTCGCGTAGCCCTGAGGCACGGGCTGGGGGTTCTCCCAGCCGAGGGTCGAGAAGGGCACGATCCCGGCGTCGAGCCAGACGTCGCCGACCTCGGCGATCCGCTCGACCGGCTCGCCGCAGTCGGCGCAGCGGATGAGCACGGCGTCGATCCAGGGGCGACGCAGCTCCTCGAGCTGCTCCAGCCCTCCGAGGGCCCGCTCCTCCAGCTCCGCGCGCGACCCGATGACGTTCAGGTAGCCGCAACTGCACGGATAGAAGGGCAGTGGCAAGCCGTAGTAGCGCCGCCGTGAGATGTTCCAGTCGCCCATGTTGCGGAGCCAGTCGTCCATTCGCTTGCCCATGTAGGCGGGCGTCCATGCGACCGTCGCGTTCGCGTCGAGCAGCGATGGCCGGAGGTCGGCGACCGAGATCAGCCAGTCGTCGGTGACGCGCCAGATCAACGGGGTGTCGCAGCGCCAGCAGTGTGGATAGCGGTGGAGATAGACCCCCGCCTCGAGGAGAACCCCCTTCTCGGCGAGCTGCCCGACGATCTGGTCGGCCGCCTCGGCGGTCGACAGCCCGTGCAGCCAGCCGTAGGAGTCGTAGAAGCGGCCCGCCTCGTCGACGGGCGAGAGCACCGGCAGGCCGTGGAGACGGCCGAGCTCGAAGTCCTCCTGACCGGCGCCCGTAGCGATGTGGACGATGCCGGTTCCCTCCTCGAGCGAGACCTCGTCCCAGGGAATGACCTGATGGTCGACCTCGCCGCCGGGACCGAGGTCGTCGAAGGGGCCCTCGTAGTGGAGCCCGACGAGCTCGGCACCCGGCACGCGGCGGACGAACGCCTCGTCTGGGTAGCGCGCGACCGCCACCCACTCGCCGTTCTCGCGCAGCCCGTACTCGGCATCCAGCTTGACCGCCGCGGCGACGTTCGCCGGCAACGTCCAGGGCGTCGTCGTCCAGACCACGACCGACTCCCCGGGTCGCTCTCGGAGCGGGAAGCGGACGTAGAGCGACGGATCGGTCCGCTCCTGGTACACGCCGGCCTGGGTCAGCTCGTGCTGCGAAAGGGACGTCCCGCAGCGGGGGCACCACTCCGTCGAGCGGTGACCCAGGTCGAGCCACCCTCGCTCGTTCACGAGCTTCAGGAATCTCCAGATGTACTCGATGTTCGTGTCGCTGAACGTGAAGTAGTCGCTCCCCCAGTTCATCCATTGGCCTAGGCGGATGGAGCCCTCGGTCAGCGCCGTGGACGACCGCACGACCACCTCGCGACAGCGTCTCGCGAACTCCGCCAGCCCGTACTCTTCGATCTCGCGCTTCGAGTTGAGCCCGAGTTCGCGCTCGACGCCGACCTCGATCCAGAGGCCTTGGCAGTCGAACCCGTTCTGGTAGCGCTGGTGGTAGCCCCGAAGGGCCTTGTAGCGCTGGAAGACGTCCTTGAGCGTGCGCCCCCAGGCCGTGTGGACCCCGAGCACCATCCTGTTCGCGGTGACCGGGCCGTCGACGAAGCTCCAGACCGGGCCGCCGCGGTTCTGCTCGCGGAGCTTCTCGAAGGTGGCGTTCTCCTCCCACCAGCCGAGGATCTCGAGCTCGATCGCAGGGTGGTCGGGCACGCGGGGGAGGGCGCGGAACATCTGGCGCTCAGTCTACGTTTGAAGGGATATGCCAGAACCCATTACGACTTCCCAATTCGACACCGAGGTGCTCCAGAGCGAGACCCCGGTGATCGTCGACTTCTGGGCAGAGTGGTGCGGCCCCTGCCGCGCCGTCTCGCCCATCCTCGAGCAGATCGCCGAGGAGCGCGCGGACGAGGTTCGCGTAGTGAAGGTGAACATCGACGAGGAGCCCGAGCTGCAGCTGCGCTACGGGATCCTGTCTATCCCTACGATCCTGCTCTTCAAGGGCGGGGAGCCGGCGGCTGCCGCGATCGGCGCACAGCCGAAGCGAATGCTCGAGCGGTCGCTCGGCCTGGCCGCAGAGGCCTGACCTTTCGAGAATCCGCTACTCGCGGTCCTCGAGGAAGCTATCGAACGCCGCATGGTTGCGGAGGAAGGTCTCGACTGCGTCGAGCCCCTCCGCAATCCAGGCGTCGAGCCAATCCTCGCGCAGATGATCTTCGATCGAGTGCGTCCCGTAGTCCATGTGCGCCGATTATCGGCCGCCGGGCGCGAAGGCTGTATAGGCCGTTCGGCCTATCGTTCCTGGCCGTCCGGATAGTTCCTTCGGCTACCCGGCGGTGATCAGGGCCACGCCGGCGAAGGCGCCGAGGACACCCGCTCCCTGGCCGGGAGAGATGCGCTCGCCGAGCAGGATCCGCGCGAGGAGCACCGTCACCACCGGATAGAGCTGCCCGAGCACGGCCACGAGGCTGAGGAGGCTCTCGGTCGTGGCGAGCGCGAAGAGCGCGTTGCCCGCCGTGTCGAGGACCCCGATCAGGACGAGGACCGGGAGATCGCGCTCGTCGAGCTCGAAACTCGGGCGGAGGACGAGAGCCGTGAGGACGAGCAGGCTGAACGAGGCCACCCGCATCCCCAGCGTCGCCCAGAGCGGGTCGCCCTCGCTCGCCTCGCCGAGCGCGACGAGCAGGAGGCCGAAGGCGAGCGCGGCGACGAGCGCGAGCCCGGCTCCTTCGGCGACTGCTCGACCGCGGCCGTCCACTCTCCGTGGGCGCGAAGCGAGGACGACGCCGGCAACGGCGAGCACGATCCCGACCCCCTGCGCGGGGCTCGGGCGCTCGCCCGTGAGGACGCCGAAGACGACGGGGACGACTGCGGCGGTGGCGGAGATCGGTGCGACGACGCTCATCGAGCCGACCGCCAGGCCCCGGTAGAGGGCGGCGAGCCCGATCGCGCCCGCAGCACCCGCCAACGCCGCGTAACCGAGGTCCTGGGCCGACGGAGGCCCCTCTCCCCGGACGGCGACGACGAGGGCGATCGTCGCGACGCCCGCGGCCTGGGAGACGACGAGCACAGTGAGGACGGAGAGCCGCCTGGCCCGGAGGCCCGCCAGGAAGTCGCCGAGACCCCAGCTCAGGCTCGCCGCGAGCGCGAGCAGGGGCCCTGTCAGGAGAAGCTCGCTCCCGCCCGCTCGAGGATCTCGACGGTGTTCGCGAACGCGAACTCACGCCGCGGCGGCAGGCGGTCGGCGGGGAACCAGGCCAGCTCGGCGACGTCGTCCGCCGGGCGCGGTTCCCCCTCCCCTAAGGTCGCCTCCCAGTAGAGGTTCAGCGTCCAGATCCCGTCGTCGCCGTAGCGGTCGGGTATGCCGCCGAGGAACGCCCCCGGCTCGACCTCGAGCCCGGTCTCCTCGCGGAGCTCTCGCCGCAGCGCGGCGAGCGGCTCCTCTCCTTCGTCCAGGAAGCCGCCGAGCAGGTCCCAGAGGCCGGCGCCCGGCTCGCCGGCGCGGCGCGCGAGGAGGATGCGGCCCGTGCCGTCGCGGATGAGCGCGCTCGCGGTCGGCGCAGGGTTGGCATACTCCTCGAGCCCGCACGAGGGGCAACGGACGGACCGCTCCGCATGCTCGAGCGTGCTCGAGCATTGAGGACAGACATGCCACTCCGCAAGCTGGCCGGACGTTGCCACTAGGATCGAGCCTATATGCGGACCTTGGAACGTCACGCGCCCGGCGACGAACGGGACGGCGAGTGAGGCACCAAGGGGCGACCGTGCACGAGCTGGCCCGGGTCGCCGAGCTCTCGACGCTTCCCGGAGAGACGCTGACCAGACTCGCGCGCGAGCTCGAGCGCTACGAGCTCGGCGCCGGAGAGGAGCTCGACGTCGGCGAGCGGTTCGCGGTCGTCCTCAGCGGGCTCGTGAACGGCCCGGAGGGAGTCCTCCGTCCCGGTGACCGCGCCGCTGGGCGCGTCCGGGCGCTGACACCGGCCGCGGTGGCCGCCTGCGATCGGTCGGCCTACGACGCGATCGTCGCGGCCTAACCTTGGCGGCGTACGCGCGACCGCGCGAAGCTCTCCGGGGTGAGCCCGGAGCGCTCGAGGCGGCGGACGGAGCTCTCGCGCCCCCAGCGCTCGATCGCGCGCCCGGCAGCGCGGATCCCGCCGAGGAACTGGAAGAAGAGAAGCCCGAACGCGTACAGCGCCCCGATGACGATCCACTCGACCATACGCTCAGGATACTCCGCCGAGCTCGGCGAGGATTGCGTCCGCCAAAGGCGGCCAGGCTGCCAGCGCCCACTCGCCGAACTCCAGATCGGTGAGGCACGCACACGCAACCTGCGCCTCCGGGTCGACCCAGAGAAATGTCCCCGCGCCGCCGAAGTGGCCGAGCGTGCCCGGGGAGTTGGCGGACCCAGTCCAGTGCGGGCGCTTGGCGTCCTTCAGCTCGAAGCCGAGTCCCCAGTCGTTCGGCTCCTGTCGGCCGAGGCCCGGCAGCACACCGGCCAAGCCCGGGAAGGCGACCGCGGTCGCCTCGGCGAGCGTCTCGGGCGCGACGAGCGTCGGCGCCAGCAGCTCGCCGCCGAAGGCCGCCAGGTCGCGAACCGTCCCCCAGAGGCCCTCGGACGGCCGCCCCCGCAGCTCGACCCGGGCCAGCCCGAGCGGCTCCAGCACCGCGGCGCGGAGGTAGTCGTCGAACGGCATCTCCGCCCGCTCGCCGAGGAGGTCGCCGAGGAGGTCGAAGCCCGTGTTCGAGTAGATGCGCCGCTCGCCCGGGCGCGCGATCGGGGTGCCGCCCTCGAACGGGAGGCCGGACGCGTGGGCGAGCAGGTGGCGCACGGTCGAGCCCGGTGGACCGCAGGGGTCGTCGAGATCGAGCACGCCCTCCTCGGCGGCCACGAGCATCGCGTACGAAGTGAGGAGCTTCGTGACCGACGCCCAGCGGAGGAAGGCGTCCGCGGGGCCGCGCTCCGCGACCACGCTCTCCGGGGTCACGACCGCGACGGCGGCCCTCGGCGCCGGCCAGGAGTCGAGCTGCTCCAGCGCTTTCACGGTCGGCGATACTAGAGGCGTGGAGCGCCGCATCGTCTCCTCGGGGTCTCCGTACGAGCCCGTCGTCGGCTACTCGCGCGCGGTGCGCGTCGGCGACAGGGTGGTCGTCGCAGGCTCCGCGCCTATCATGGCCGACGGCTCCGATCCGCCGCCCGACGCCTACGGGCAGGCGCGTCGCTGTCTCGACATCGTCGTCAAGGCACTGGCGGAGGCAGGGGCGTCGCTCTCCGACGTCGTCCGCACCCGCGTCTACCTGACGGACGCAGCCGCGTTCGACGGCTTCGCCAAGGCACACGGAGAGGCGTTCTCGGACGTGCGCCCGGCGAACACGACCGTTGTGGTCGCCGCCCTCCTCGATCCCCGCTGGCTGCTGGAGATCGAGGCCGAGGCGGTCATCACTGAGTCAGAGTGAGCCGGTCGCCGACCTGGACGCCCCAGTCGTCGAAGGCGCCCTGGTTCACCTCGAGCGCGCTCCTGTAAGTCGCCCCCGGGTCGTAGAGCTCGCAGGGGTCCGCTTCGCACGGCTCCATGTCGAGGATGCTGACGATCGTCCCCTCCGCGTCGGCGAACGCGATCGAGAGCGGGATCAGCGTGTTCTTCATCCAGAAAGCGCTCGCCGCATCCTCGTCGAAGAGGAAGATCATCCCCGCGTCGGCCGGAAGCGATTCGCGGTTCATGAGCCCGACCTCGCGCTCCTCAGGGCTGTCTGCGACCTCGACCGGGACCTCGACCTCGCCGTCCGCCGTCTCGATCACGACGGCGGGCCCGCTCTCCCCGTCTTCCTCCTCGTCATCGTCCTCCTCGGTGGTCGTCTCATCGGTGGTGGCGGGCGCCTCCTCGGCCGTGGTCGTGCCGGTGCCCGAGACGGTCGTCGTCGGGCCGGCGGGCTCGTCGTCGCCCCCGCCGCATGCGGCGAGGGCACAGACCAGAGCGAAGAGGGCAACGCGCTGCATCGCCCAATCCTCGCAAAGATCGAAAGGCCGGCGACCGGCGGCCGTCAGTGGCGGAGGAGGACGAGCGCGGCCGGCCTGAGGGCGAGCCGCCCGAGAACCCTAGCCCTGCGGCCTGCGCCGCACTCTTCCTCCTTCCGGGAAACCCGTCCAGCGGGTCCCATACGAGACGCGTCTCGCCCCTGTCTTCTTCCGCGCGGGTCGCAGTAGAGTTCGTCGCTCCCATGAAGCAGATCTATCCCGCCTCCATCACCGGCAAGGGGTTTGCCGTGGGAGGGAGCGTGCTCGACCATCGCTTCGGCGCGTCGGAGCCGTTCACGCTCGGGGTCGAGGAGGAGTACATGCTCCTCGACCCGCAGACGTTCGACCTGGTCCAGCACGTGGACACGGTCCTGAGCGCTGCGCAGGACGGGGAGTTCGACGAGCGCATCGGGCCGGAGCTGATGCAGTCCGTGCTGGAAATCTCGACCCCGGTCTGCAAGACGGCCACGGACATCGACCGCGAGCTCCGCAGGCTCCGGTCGCACGTCACCCAGGCGGCGCACGGGCAGGGCCTCCGTGTGGGCTCGGCAGGGACGCACCCGTTCAGCCTCTTCGAGCGCCAGCGGATCACTGCGCGCGACCGCTACCGGAACCTCGTCGACCAGCTGCAGTACGTCGCTCGGCGCGAGCTCATCTTCGGCTGCCACATCCACGTCGCCGTCGACGACGCGGACAAGGCGGTGCACGTGATCAGCGCGCTCCTCGTCCATCTCAGCGAGCTGCTGGCGCTGTCGGCGAGCTCGCCGTTCTGGCGAGGCGAGCCGACCGGGCTGTCCTCCAGCCGGCAGATGATCTTCGCGGCGTTTCCGCGCTCGGGCCCGCCCCCGCGCTTCAGCGGCTACGACGACTACGCCGAGGTCGTCGGCCAGCTCGAGAAGACCGGCTGCATCGCCGACTACACGCACATCTGGTGGGACGTTCGCCCGCATCCGCGCTTCGGCACGATCGAGGTGCGGGTCATGGACGCCGTCACCCATGTCGAGGAGACGGTCGCCATCACCGCCTACGTCCAGGGCCTGGTCAAGTACTACTCCGAGCTCTACGACGCCGGGAAGGAGCTGCCGAGCTACCACCGCATCCTCGTGACGGAGAACAAGTGGCTCGGCGCCCGCTACGGCCTCGAGGCGCCGGTGATGGATCTCGCCACCGGCCGCCGCAACCGCGTGCCGATCGCACAGCTGATCCGGCGGGCCCTGCGCGACATCGAGCCGCACGCGCGGGAGCTTGGCTCCGATCGAGAGCTCGAGGGCATCCGCGAGATCCTGGCCCGCGGCAACGGCTCCGACCGCCAGCTGCGGGTCTTCAACGCCAACCGGGACATCCTCGAGGTCACGAGAGAGATCTCCGACGCAACCGAGGCTGGCGTGACGGTGGCAGCGTGATGAGCGTCGCTCGCCTCCCGCTCCCCCCCCCCCCCGCACGGGTGCGGCGCG
>Ga0081538_10000197_pt1 | contig 66585 bp, 77 predicted proteins | sample TabmetS5T2R1_FD_71022 | JGI IMG/M metagenome (GOLD analysis project Ga0081538, IMG submission 71022) | Tabebuia heterophylla rhizosphere microbial communities from the University of Puerto Rico - S5T2R1 | ecosystem: Host-associated > Plants > Roots > Rhizosphere ... | reverse complement strand
GGCGGGGCGCCCACGTGGTGCCCCGCGGAACGAAGCCCCCCCCGGGTCGCCCCCGCCGCACCACCGATGGCGGCCGCGCTGACGGTGGCCGCGTGCCGGAGGCGAGCCTTCGACGGCGTGGCGGTGGGGTCGGGCTGGCCTTCCGCCGCTGCGGCGGTCATGGGGATGGGAGCGGGTACGACGCCACGGCGTCGCGTCCGCCGTCGGCCGGGGTCGTTGGCGACACAGCCGACGAGTCGGTCCTCGACGTGCCCGAGATACGACACGGCGAGCGACGCATCGGCGCTTCGGCCGCGACGGATGTCGACGGTCAGCAGCACCAGGTCGACCTCCTGCGCCAGCAGGACCGTCTCGATGCCACCCAGGACAGGAGGCGCCTCGAGGACGACCAGGTCGACGCTCTTGGTCACCCGGTCCAGCAGCATCGCCAGGTCGTCGAGGTTGTAACCGACCATCCCGTGGCTCGTCGGCGTACCGGCGGGGAGCACGCGCAGCCGCGCGACGTCGGTCGGCCGCAGGGCGGCGTCCAGGGAGCTCGACCCGTCCAGCACCTCCATCAACCCGGGCTCCGGCCGCAAGCCGAGCAGCTGGTCCACAGAGTGACCGCGCGAATCGGCCGAGACCAGCGCCACCCGCATTCCCTCGGCCGCGAAGGACGCCGCCAGGTTGGCCGCGATCGTGGTCCGCCCGGCCTTCTTGGTCGGGCTGGTGACCAGCAGGCAACTCGCGCCGTACTCGCGCAGGGCACCGACCAGGCCGGCGGTGAGGTGGCCGTACGGCCCGGAGTCGTCGCTCGACGTACTCCCCGTCGCCTCGTCCCGTTCGATCCGGTCGGGGCGTTGGGTGGGGATCAGAGCCAGCACCGGCAGCCCGGTCGCGGCCTCCACGTCGGAGATGCTTCTCAGCCGGCCGGAGTAGCGGTCCCAGAGGAACGCGATGATCAAGCCGAGACCGATGCCCGCGAGCAGACCGACTCCGACGACGACGGGATAGCCCGGCAGGTCCGAATCGTCAGCCAGCCATGCCACGCCTGGTGCGGCGAGCGCCGTCAGGATCGCCACCGACGCGATCAGCGCGGCCCGTCGCCGCACCAGTCCCCTTGGATTCTTTGTGATCGATGTGGAGCCGGACGTCATGATGGGTCCCTCCCGAGACTGCTCGTCCCTCAGCGCTCCGCCAGGCATGAGCCGAATGCGGCGGTCGCCGGCACGGCAGATCCCCGAGCAAGTTTCGTCTACTGCTCCCTTTCGGTCTGGACCCGGGGCGTACCTCGGCCGTGACGACTGCCGGATGTTCTACATTCGATGTGATGCCCTGCAAAGTGCCGAAGGTCCTAGCTGCTGAGAAATAGGACGTCCCGGTACGTCCGTCGCGAGCGGCGTGGGATCGGGGCAGGTCAGGCCTATCGAACGCGGCTCTCGACCGCCGAGTCCGCCGGGTCGCGTGCCCCGTTCCGGACGCCGATCGTCCGCAACCGGCTCTACGGTTGCCGCATGACTTAGGCAGACCGCCACCGGAGCCGAGGCCGATCACCCCCGCGGCAGCTCCAGCTGGTCGACGCCGGCCAACCCTCGATCGGGTCATCGATCGCCTAGACATGGAGGTTGCGATGGACATCGTTCTCGTCCCGGGACTGTGGCTCGACGGACCGACGTGGGAGCGCGTCGTCCCGCTGCTGGAGAAGGACGGGCATCGTCCTCGCCCCCTCACACTGCCCGGCCTGGAGTCGGTCGACACCGACCGCTCGGCGATCGGCCTCGCCGACCAGGTCGCCGCGGTGGTCGCGGCCGTCGACGCAGCCCCGCCCGAGGAGAAGGTGCTCCTCGTCGGGCACTCGGCGGGGTCCGGGATCGCGTACGGCGCTCTCGACCGACGTCCCGACCGCGTGGCGCGGGCGGTGTACATCGGCGGCTGGCCGACCCCGGACGGGGAGCCGGTGGCGGGCGGGTTTCCGACCGAGGGCGGCGATCTCGCCATGCCGCCGTTCTCGGAGTTCGACTCCGCCGACCTGCTCGACATGGACGACGCCGACCTGGCGGCGTTCCGCGCCCGCGCGATTCCGTCGCCGGCCCGCCTCGCCACCGACCTGCAACAGCTCACCGACGAGCGCCGGTACGACGTGCCCGCCACCCTGGTCTGCCCGGAGTTCAGGGCCTCGGACATCCAGCAATGGATCGCGGGCGGGGAGCCGTCGCTGGTCGAGCTCACGAGGATCCGTGACCTGACCTACGTCGACCTGCCCACGGGCCACTGGCCCCAGCTCACCAAGCCAGAGGAGTTGGCCCGCGTCCTGCTGGAAGCCGCCGAGAGCGGCTGACCGCACCGACCCGACCGGCCGGTGCTCCGAGCGCGCGACCGCCGGTCGCAGAACCCTGTCGGGCCCGAGGGGGATCGCCCTGATGGTGACGGACTGACACGTCTGATCACGTGACGTGGTCCCGTTCGTCGTGCAAGGGTAGATCTAGTGTTCTTCAAGAGGTATCCACGGTTTGTCGCGACGAGCTCGGTGGCGAGCACGCCGGGCCGGCTGAACCTACGCCACCAGGCGATCTTCGACGACAACCGGGACATCTTCGAGGGCTCCCACGTGCTGGACATCGCGAGCCACGACGGCCGGTGGACGCTCGCGGCCCTGGAGGCCGGCGCCAAGCACGTCACGGGCATCGAGGCGCGGGCCGATCTCGTCGAGCACGCCGAGGACAACCTGGCGCACTACGGGGTCGACGACGATCGCTACCACATCATCCAGGGTGACGTCTTCGAGGTGCTCAACGGCATCGAGCACGAGCTGGAGGCCGACGTCGTCCTGTGCCTCGGGTTCCTCTACCACACGCTTCGCTACCAGGACCTCTTCCACGGCATCCGCTCGGTCGACCCGACGTACCTGCTGCTGGACACCGCCGTCTACCGGTCCGATGAGCCGGTGGTCCGGATCCGGGCCGAGGACGTCGACCGTCCCGGCAACTCCGTGACCAACCACCTCGCGCTCGGCGGGCGGATGCTGGTCGGGCGGCCGTCGCCGGCGGCGCTGGAGCTGATGCTCGACTCGTTCGGGTTCGAGATCGAGAAGAAGTTCGACTGGCAGCGCTTCCTGCGGACCCGGCCGATGGTGACGACCGTCAAGTCGTATCGTCGCGGCGAACGGGTCACGTGGCTCTGCCGCCGGCGGCACTGACCCGGGTCGAACTCATGACGCCGTGACCAGTGTGGCTGCTGGTAACGCACGGGGGTCATGAGGCACAATGGACGTCGGTCACTGGGTTCGGTGCCCGCGCAGGTCGCTGGGGAAGGCGTACCTCGAGGCACAAGGGAGGACCCGGTGACTGTCGCGATCCCACACGCCACGCGGACGACGACGCGTGGCGTGCTCTACGTCCATTCCGCCTCGTCGGCCCTGTGTCCGCATGTCGAGTGGGCCGTCGGCGGCGTGCTCGGCGTGCCGGTCAGCCTGGCCTGGACCGCACAGCCGGCCGCGCAGGGCGCCTACCGCAGCGAGCTGTCCTGGCAGGGACCGACCGGAACGGCCGCGACGATCGCGTCGACCCTCCGCGGCTGGAAGCACCTGCGGTTCGAGGTCACCGAGGAGCCGACCGCCGGCACCGAGGGCGCGCGCTACTCCTACACGCCAGAGCTCGGGATCTTCCACGCGGTCACCGGCGTGCACGGCGACATCATGATCCCCGAGGACCGGCTGAAGGCCGCGGCCGTGAAGGCGGCCCTCGGCCAGTCCACGCTCGAGCTGGAGATCGACAAGCTCCTCGGCAAGCCGTGGGACGACGAGCTGGAGAGCTTCCGGCACGCCGGCGACGGGGCGCCCGTGCGGTGGCTCCACCACGTCGGCTGACCGCGTCAGACGAGCTGACCGCGTCAGACGATCTGGACGACCACCGTCGGCGTGGACTCACCGGTCTCCGCGGTGATCCGGAAGCGGTTAGGTCCGGTGTGGCCGGTGATGATCGAGGTGGAGTACGTCCCGCGCTCGTTGGTCGTCATGGTGACCGGGAACTCGGTCCAGACGCCGCCTTCCTTCCGCTCGACTTGCAGAAACACGCCCGAGCCCATGCCGGGGAACCGACCGGTCAGGGAGACCTCTTCGGAGGTGTTGGCCTGCATCGGCGACGCGTTGAGCGTCGGCTCGCGGGGCTTGCGGGTCTTGGTCGGCTCGGTGGGTGTCGTCGGGGCGGTCTCCGACGGCTCGGTCGGCGTGGTGTCCTCGGTGTCCTCGGTGTCCTCAGGCTCGCTGGGACTCGCGGTGAAGTCTTCGATTGGATCGTTCGTCACGCCGGGTCGGCCGTCGTCGGGCGCCTCGACGTCGTCGATCCCCGTCGAGTCCACCGCCCGGCTGCCGAGCCACCCCACACCCAGCCCGACGACAGCACCGACGACGACGAGCGTCACGACGCCGAACAGGATCGCGCGGTTGCGCGCGCCGACAGGGTCGTCGGCGTTGAGATTCACCGGGTTGCTCCTCCTCCCGCGACGCCGGGGCTTGACGACCAGGATCTGGCGGCTCTCGATCAGACTCGCCCATGTTCATGAGTCATGTCCTAGTGTGCCAAAGCTGGCTGTCTCGCCAAGGGGTGCACTCGACGTGTCCTTCGGGACCTTCGTCCCTTCCGAGCACCGTCGCCAGTGGTTAGACAGGGTCCGTGACGTGGAAAGCGCGGCCGATTCGGCTGTTCCTCCTCGACGATCATGAGATCGTCCGGCGTGGGCTTCGGGACCTCTTCGAGTCCGAGGGGATGGTGGTCGTCGGCGAGTCGGGGACGGCCGCCGAGGCGACGAACCGCATTCCGGCCCTGCGTCCGGACATCGCGATTCTCGACGGACGCCTGCCGGACGGCAGCGGCATCGAGGTGTGCCGCGCCATCCGCTCGATCGATCCCTCGATCAACGTCGTGATCCTCACCTCGTACGACGACGACGACGCGCTGTTCGCCGCGATCATGGCCGGCGCGGCAGGCTACGTCCTCAAGGAAGTGTCGAGTACGGCCCTGATCGACGCGGTCCGGCAGGTCGCGGCCGGCCGGTCGCTGCTGGACCCCGCCGTCACCCAACGCGTGCTCGAGCGGATCCGCCGCGGCGACGGCGACACCCGCGAGCTGGACCAGCTCACCGACCAGGAGCGCAAGATCCTCGAGCTGATCGCGGAAGGGTTGACCAACCGCCAGATCGCCGAGCGGCTCTACCTGGCCGAGAAGACGGTCAAGAACTACGTGTCGAGCGTCCTCGCCAAGCTGGGTCTGGAGCGCCGCACCCAGGCCGCGGTGCTCGCCTCGAAGCTCATGACCTGAGCGGCTCGCTCGGCCCGACCGCTCTCCTAGCTGCTCCGCGACGACCGGAGCGGCACCCGCCACTCGAGGACGGTGCCCTGCGGCACCGCCGGATAGATGGTGACCTCGCCGCCGAGCACTCGGGCCCGGGCCCGCATGTTGCGCAGCCCGCTCTCGTAGGCCGACTCGTCGATGCCGACGCCGTCGTCGATGACCCGCGCGCTGACCTCCCGGTCGCTCGCCGCCAGGTCGATGTCGACCAGCGACGCGTGCGCATGCTTCGCGACGTTGGACAGCGCCTCCCGCAAGACCGCGAGGAGTTGAGCCCGGAGCTGCGTGTCGATCACGGTGTTGAGCGGACCACGGGTCGACAGCCGAGGAAGGAAGCCGAGCACGTTGGCGTAGTCGGCCATCAGGCGGCTGAGCTCGGACCGCAGCGAGGTTGGCGCGTGGTGATGGAGCTCGAAGATGGTCGTCCGAAGATCGCGGATGGAGACGTCGAGCTCGTGGACCGCGGTCTCGATCCGCTCGCGCACCTCCGGTCGGATCGCGCTGCGCTGCGCTCCCTGCAGCATCAGCCCGGTGGCGAACAGTCGCTGGATCACGACGTCGTGGAGGTCCCGGGCGATCCGGTCCCGGTCCTCCAGCACGACCACCGTCTCGCCGTCCATGCGGGCCTGGGCGAGATCGAGGGCGATCGCGGCCTGGTCGGCGAACGTCTGGAGCATGTACTCGTCCTCGCTCGACGGCGGCGGCGAGGGCTCGACGACGACCAGGATCCCGCGGACGTTCGAGCTGGAACGGAACGGCACGAGCAGGGCTTGCCGCTCGGCGTGGTCGTCGGGTACGGCGGTCGGCCCGAGCAGGGTATGCAGGTCCGGGATCGACGTCGCGAGCCCTTCGGTCACGACCCGCTCCAGGGCCGGGTCGTCGCTCCCGACCGACATCCCGCGGAGGTCCTCGACCGCGTCCCCGTCGACCTCGTGCACCACCAGGTCAGAGGTCTCCTCCTCGGCGAGCAGGACGCACGCCGCGTCGCTCCCGGACAGCTCCCGCGCCCGCTTGGCGACCGCTCGGAGGGCGGCGTCACTGTCGGCTCGCTCCAGCAGCATGCGGGTGATGTCCGCCGACGCCTCCAGCCATCGCCCTCGTCGCTGGGACAGGAGATAGAGCCAGGCGTTCTCGATCGCGACCCCCGCGGCGGCGGCGAGCGAGACCACGGCTCGCTCGTCAGCCGAGGTGAATCCGTCGCCGGCCTGCTTGTCGGCCAGGTAGAGGAGGCCGAACAGTCGGTCGTTCGCGAACACGGGAACGCCGAGGAAGTTGGTCATCGGGGGGTGGTTGGCCGGGAACCCGTACGCTCCGGGATGGTCGCTGATCCGACGCAGCCGGAGCGGCCGAGGATCGTCGATCAGCTCACCGAGGATGCCGCGTCCGTGCGGGAGCTCCCCGATGCGCTTGGCCTCCTCGTCGTCGAGCCCGTCGACGACGACGTCGACCAAAGCCCGGTCCGACCGGACCACGCCCAGCGCGCCGTAGCGGGCGTCGGACAGCTCCCGCGCGCCCTGCACGATTCGCGCGAGAACGCTGCGGGTGCCGCGGTCGGAACCCGCACTGACCGCGTCCACGATGGCGCGATGAAGCGAGTCGCTCACCGGGGTCGGGTCAGTCGCCCTCGATCGCTGACCGCCGGTCATGGTGTCTCCTCTGCCCCGAGACACGTGAGAAGTGAAAACTGTGGCACCGCTGTGCCGGATCGGAGGAATCGTAGGCCGAACGTCCCGTCCATTCCAGGTCTTTGGTCCGTATCCAGGACAAGGGGTGCCGTGGCAGTGTGCCGACGGGATCGCTCCGACCATTGTGGGGTCGGTGGCGATCCCATCCGACGGGACGGTGAAACGCAGGATGAGTGCCCGAGTGTTGGTCGCCTACGGCAGCCGCGGCGGGGCGACCGCCGAGCTGGCGTCATGGCTGGCCGACGAGCTGCGGGCCCAGGGCTGCGTCATCCGGATTCACTCCGCCGGCGCGGTCGATGACCTGCGCGGATTCGACGCCGTCGTGCTCGGCGGGCCCATCTACCTGCGGCGCTGGCACAGTGCCTGTCGGGATTTCGTCCGGCAGCACCGCTCGGCGCTGTGCGAGATGCCGGTGTGGTTGTTCAGCAGCGGCCCGCTCGAATCGGTGGACGACGCCAACGAGCCATTGCCGGTGGCGTACGTCCGAGCCACCCTGCGTGGTCTCCCGGCCCGTGGACATCGGACGTTTGGCGGTCGGCTGACTGCCGACGCCGGCGGGCTCGCCGGATGGTGGCTGGCACGCGGCGGCTCGGCCGGCGACTACCGCGACGAGTCGCGGGTCCGAGACTGGGCTGCCTCCATCGCCGACGAGCTGGCCGCACCGACACGTCATCATTCGTCCCTCACCACCGCGGCTCCGCTGAAGGCACCGGCAGCGAGATCCCTCAACGCCTGATCCACCGCGTCGAAGCCGTAGCGCGTCGTGTGGACCCGTACGCCCATCCGGGCGGCGACGCCCAGGAGCTCCTCGCCGTCGCGGCGCGTGTTGGACGTGACGCTGCGCAGGTCGCGCTCGTAGAACAGGTGCCGCTCGTAGGTCAGCGGCGGCACCTGGGTGAGGTGGATGCCCGCGACCGCGACCGTGCCGCCCGGACCGACCGCCTCGAGCGCCGCCGGGACGAGCTCGCCGGCCGGGGCGAAGACGATGGCGGCGTCGAGCCGGACCGGCGGCGCGTCGTCGCTTCCCCCGACGAAGGCCGCACCCATCTCGGCCGCGAGCTCACGTCCGCGCCGGCCACGCGAGAGTACGTAGAGCTCGGCTCCTTCGGCCTGGGCGATCTGGGCCGTGATGTGGGCGCTCGCGCCGAAGCCGTAGATGCCGAGCCGGCCCCCGGGCGGGAGCTCGGCCCGGCGAAGCGCCCGATAGCCGATGATGCCGGCGCACAACAGCGGTGCGGCCTGCTCGTCGTCGTACGCGTCGGGGATCTCGTACGCGTAGGCCGCCGGGAGCGTCGCGTACTCCGCGAAGCCGCCGTCGTCGTCCCATCCGGTGTAGCGCGAGTCGGGGCAGAGATTCTCCCGACCCGATCGGCACCAGCGGCAGGCACCGCAGGTCGCCCGGAGCCAGGCACCGCCGACACGGTCACCGATGCCGAAGCGCGTGACGGCCGTGCCGACGGCGACGACCTCGCCCACGATCTGATGGCCGGGCGTCACGCCGGGTCGCCGCGGCCGCAGGTCGCCTTCGACGAGGTGGAGGTCGGTGCGGCAGACGCCGCAGGCGCGGACCCGGACGAGCACCTCGTCCGACCGCGGCTCCGGCCGGGGTCGGCCCTCGATCCGGAGGGCGACGGAGTCGATCGGGGCCGGCGCATCGAAGATCCAGGCCCGCATCGTCGCCATGGCACCAGTGTGGCGGGTGCGGCGACGCGAGACATGGCGGGCCGGTGCGCGGTCCGCTCGCCCCGCTCCCCCACGCCGGGACGATCGGCCCGGATGTGCGCTTGCGCGGTTGTCTTGCCTACTCTGCGGGTTGGCATGAACCGACCGGGAGGGGTGAGTCGTGTCACGGGAGCTGATCGGCGGTCGCTATCTGATGCGGCGCCCCGTCGGCCGTGGCGGCATGGGCACCGTCTGGCTGTGCACCGACCAGACCCTGCACCGTGACGTCGCGGTGAAGCAGATGGGCTCCCTGCCCGGCGAGACCGCGGCCGGGACGGCTCGGGCCATGCGTGAGGCACGATCGGCCGCCGCGATGAACCACCGCAACACGGTCGCGGTCTACGACATCGTCGACCACGACGACGCCCCCTGGCTGGTCATGGAGTACTTCCCCTCCCGCACGCTCAGCGAGATCGTGAACGAGGACGGATCGCTGCCGCCGGCCCGCGCCGGCCACATCGGGGCGCAGATCGCCGACGCGCTCGCCGCCGCGCACAAGCTCGGCATCATCCATCGCGACGTCAAGCCCGGCAACATCCTGGTCGGCGACGGCGACCACGCCAAGCTCGGCGACTTCGGCATCGCCCGGGCCGAGCTCGACGCGACCCTGACCCAGACCGGGATGATGACCGGCACCCCGGCCTACTTCGCACCCGAGCTCGCCACCGGGGACGGGCCGTCGCCGGCCTCCGACGTCTGGGCGCTGGGCGCCACCCTGTACGCCGCCGTCGAGGGCCGGCCGCCGTTCGGCACCGAAGGCAACCCGGTACAGATCGTGTCCCGGATCGTCCACGAGCCGATCCCGCGTCCCGACCACGCCGGTCCGTTGCTGCCGGTGCTCCACGAGATGCTGGCCAAGGACCCCCGCGCCCGGCCCTCGATGGCCGAGGTCGCGACCCGACTGGAGCAGCTTCCGGACCCCACCCGGCTCACGCCGTCGCCGCCGCTGGCCGCTCCGGCGGAGGGTGCGCAACGGCGACGAGGGTGGCGGCGGCTGGCCCCGGTCGCGCTGAGCCTGGTCCTCCTCCTGCTGCTCGCCGCCGGCGGCTGGGCCCTGATGAGCGGCGACGGGGACGACGGCGACCCGGCTGCCGACGACCCGGGCCGACGCGATCCGGCTCAGCAGCCCGCCGAGACGCAGCCGTCGGAATCCCAGCCCACCGACACCCAGCCCACCGACACCCAGCCCACCGAGAGCCAGCCGACGCCGGACCAGACCACGCCGCCGGCCACCGATCCCGAGGAGTTCGTCGAGAGCTACTTCGCGCTGATGCCGAACGACACCGACGCCGGATGGCAGATGATCGGCGGCTCCCTGAAGACCCAGGGCAAGAGCAGCTACGAAGACTTCTGGAACAGCATCGACTCGGTCCAGGTGAGCAACGTGGTCGCGGAGAGCCCGACCAGCGTCGTCTACGACGTCACCTACGTCGGTTCCAACGGCTCGTCGAGCGAGCACAAGCGGATCACGCTCGAACAGCGCGGCGACCGCTACCTGATCGTGGACGACCAACCGGCCTAGCCCGGCCCGGCGTACGCGGGCTGCGGGCGGGAGCGGCCGTGGCACAGTGGAATCCATGCGCGCGCTGGCTGCGGTCGTCGCCCTCGTGCTGCTCGGTGCGTGCGACGGTGGATCGGGGGCGTCGCGGTCCGAGCCGGACCCGACACGATCGTCCCCGGAGACGACGTCGACCGACGAGCCGTCAGCGACGCCGAGCGGTTCACCCGACGTCCGGCCCGCGCCGAAGCCGGTGCGGTTCTCCGCGGCGGCGGCGATGCGGACCGTCGAGTTCCTCGCCGGCGACATCGGTCCCCGCGAGGCCACGACCCCGGCGTACGCGCGCGCCGCCCGCTGGGTCGAGCGGGAGCTGCGCGGCCTCGGCTATCGGGTACGCCGCCAACGCCTGCGGGTGCCGGCCGGCGTGTCGTGGGGCGTCCCGGTCCCGGCCGGCGACACCTGGAACGTGATCGCCTCCCCCGTCGGCCTGCGCCCCGACGAGCCGCACCTCATGGTCGGGGCCCAGCTCGACACCGTGCCGCAGGCGCCGGGCGCGGAGGACAACGCTTCGGGAGTCTCCGTCCTGCTGGAGATCGCCCGCATGGCGGCGCAGCGACCGACTCGGCTGCCGGTCCGGTTCGTGGCGTTCGCCGCCGAGGAGCCGCGCGGTGAGGGCGAGGCGTGGCACCACTTCGGATCCCAGGCCTACGTCCAGCGCATGTCGCCCGCCGAGCGGTCCGCGATGCGCGGCCTCGCGAACCCGGACCGGGCGGGGACCGGACGCAGCGTCCCGGTCTGCACCGGCGGGCTCGGCACGACCCGGGTCCAGCGGTCGCTGCTGGCGCTCGCCCGTCGGACCGACGTGCCGGCGCACCGATGCGTCAACACCACCAGCGACCACTGGTCGTTCGAGCAGGCCGACATGCCAGCCGCGCGGCTCGGCGGCACCGACTACCCGGAGTACCACAGCCCGGCCGATCTGCCGCGGGTCGTCCGGCCGATCCAGCTCGCGCGCACCGGCCAGCTGATCTGGGCCTGGCTTCGCTAGCGCCCGGCTCCGGGACCCGCCGACGTACGGCTACCCGACGGGATCGAGCACGGGCTCCGGCTCGGGCACGTACGCGAGCTCGTCCCGCCGAATCAGCGTCAGGGCGGCGACGATCCCCAGCGCCGCGATGCCGGCGCCGGCGAAGAAGGCGGCCTGGAACCCGTCCACCAAAGCCTCGGGAAGCGCTGTCCCCGCGGCGACCGCGCTCTCGGTCTGAGAGCTCGCGATCGTCGACAGGGCGGCGATGCCGAGCGCGCCACCGATCTGCTGCGAGGTGTTGAACAGACCGGAGGCGAGACCGGCCTCGGCGGGCTGGACACCGGCGAGGGCGGCGATCGAGATCGGCACGAAGGAGAAGCCGATGCCGAGGCCGGTGAGCAGGAAGCCGGGCAGCAGGTCAGCGGCGTACGAACCGTCGACCGAGACCTGGGTGAAGTAGATCAGGCCCGCGGTCAGGCTGGTCATGCCGACGACCAGGACGGGCTTGACCCCGAGCCGGGTGACGAGCTGGGCGGCGACCGCGGACCAGAGGATCGCGGTACCGGCCACGGCCAGGTAGGCGACACCGGTACGCATCGCCGAGAACTGGAGCACCTGCTGCATGTACAGGGTCAGCATGAGGAACATCGAGAACATCGCCGTGCCCATGATGAACCCGGCCACGTTGGCCCCGCTGACGGTCCGGATCCGCAGGATGCCGAAGCGCATCAACGGCTCGGCCTGCCGCTGCTCCCACGCCACGAACCCGGCCAGCAGGACCAGCGCGAGGACGAAGAAGGCGACGGTCTGTCCGGCCAGCCAACCGTCCTGGCCGGCCTGGGTGATCGCGTACACCAGCGAGGACAGGCCCACGGTCACGAGCACGGCGCCGGTCGCGTCAAACGTCCGCACATGCGCGTCACGGCTCTCGGCCAGCAGGAGTGGTGCCAGGACGAACGCGGCGACGCCGACCGGCACGTTGACGAAGAAGATCCACTCCCAGCTCAGGGCGTCGGTGAGGATGCCGCCCGCCAGGACTCCGGCCGCGGCACCGAAGCCGCCGACCGCTCCCCAGACACCGAGCGCGATGTTGCGCTCGCGTCCCTCGTGGAACGTCGTCGACAGGATCGACAGCGCCGCCGGGGAGATGATCGCCGCACCGAGACCCTGCAGGGCCCGGGCGCCGATCAGGGACGACTCGGACCAGGCGAGCCCGGCGAACAGCGACGCCGCGGTGAACACGATCACGCCGGCGAGGAAGACCCGGCGACGACCCAGCAGGTCGGCGGACCGCCCGCCGAGGAGCAGCAGACCGCCGAACACCAGGGCGTACGCACTCATCACCCATTGGAGGTTCTCCTGCGAGAACCCGAGGTCGGTTTTGATCGACGGCAGCGCGACGTTCACGATCGCGATGTCCAGGACGACCATGAACTGGACCGCGGCCAACAGGCCGAGACCCCACCACTTACGTCGCTCCGACGTGACCATGTCGTGTAGACCCTTCTTCTCTCTTCCAAGATCAGCTTGCAATCTAACAGCGTCTACTTTCGATTTGCAAGCGATTACTTCGCAAAAGCAAGTCGCCGGCGTAGACTGGGGGTATGTCGAGGGGTTATGACCAGTACTGTCCGATCGCGCATGCGCTCAATCTCGTAGGAGAGCGGTGGGCGCTGCTGGTGATACGTGAGCTGATGCACGGACCGATGCGGTACACCGACCTGGCGGCCAGGCTCGGCATCGGCACGAACATCCTCGCCTCCCGCCTGCGCGATCTCGAAGCCGCCGGCGTCCTCGTCAAGCGGACGCTGCCGCCCCCGTCCGCGACGCGGGTCTACGAGCTGACCGAGTACGGCCGCGAGCTGAAGCCGGCGCTGCGGGAGCTGGCCCTCTGGGGCGCGCGGTCACTCGGCCCGCCCACCCCTGACGACGAGCTCTTCCCCGGTTGGCTCGAGAACGCCATCGACACGATCCTCGCCACGATCGCGCCGCCGGGACGCTTCGTGTTCCGGGTCGGCGACGAGGTCGCGTCCCTGGTCGACGGCACCGCTCAGCCCGGCCCGGTCGACGACCCCGACGTCGTCGTCGAGGCCGACGCCGACGGCATCTACCAGATGTTCGTCGACCGCCGCCTCGATCTCGTCTCCGTCGAGGGCGATCGCGACCTCCTCAACCGGCTGATCGACGTGGCGCCGGCGCCGCTCACCGCCTAGAGCACGATCACCACGCGGTCCGCTGGGGGCGATGGTCCCGCGCCATCCGGGTAGTTCGCCTGTGGCCTCGCCCCGCTGATCGCGGCCCCTACGGCGCGGCTTCCACGATGGCGCCTGCGGCGTAGGCCCCACGCATCGCGCCGGACTCCGTCACATCCTGCCAATGTCGCGATGTGTGGGATACGTGTCGTGGACGCCATCCCGGTCGACGGCACGCTGGAGGCACCGGAGCCCGCGCACGTGGGCGATCAGGACCAGACGAGAGGACGCGACGATGGGAATCGTGAAGACCGACATCACCGTCTCTGCCGACGGCTACCTGGCCGGACCGAACCAGAGTCCGGACCACCCGTTCGGCGAGGGCGGCCTGCGGCTGTTCGACTGGGAGGAGGATCCCGCGAACGCGACGGGGTTCCAGGAGAGTCCGACCGGCGCGTACGTCATGGGCCGCAACATGTTCGGGCCGATCCGCGGCGAGTGGGACCTGTCGTGGACCGGCTGGGACGAGGAGCCGCCCTACCATGCGCCCGTGTACGTGCTCACCCACCACCCACGCGATCCGGTCGCAGTGAAGGACACCACGTTCCACTTCGTCACCGACGGCGTCGAGTCGGCGCTGGAGCAGGCGCGCACGGCCGCCGGCAGGCTCGACGTGCACATCGCCGGCGGCGCGGACACGGTGCGGCAGTACCTGGCGGCGGGCCGACTCGACGAGCTCGTGTTGCACATCGCGCCGATCACCCTCGGCGGCGGCGAGCGACTGCTGGACGGCGTCGGAGCCCTCACGTTCGACCAGGTCGAGGGGAGATCGACACCGGCGGTGACCCACCTCAGGTACCGCATCGCGCGCTGAGGCGGCCCGGATGTCGGATGCGGCCGCAAGCTACGTGGTGCTGACGGATCGCCGCGACGTCGCACCCGCGGTGAGTGGAAGTGCCTAAGGCCGGGCAGGTTCGAGGGCGTCGATCGGTTCGAGGGCGCAGCCGACCTGATCGTCGCGGTCCAGCAGCCAGTTGGAGATCGACACGACCTCGCAACCGGCGTACCCCCGTGCGGCCGCCAGCAGACGCACCCGGGTGAACCACGCCAACGTCAACCGACCGTGGACGGGTCGCTCTCGCCCACGGACCCCCCAACCCCGGATCGCCAACATCGCGATCGCCATCACGTACGCCGTCACGATCGTCGCCAGCGCGGTCGGCGAGTGGAACTACTACATCCTCGGCAGCGCGATCGAGGTTGCCCTGCTCGCCGCCATCGCCTACTACGCCTGGACATGGCCGCGGCGACCGCACCCGCTCGAGGGAGACTCAGCCACGCAGCGCGGCTGACCGACGTCGAACCAGGACGCGCCGCGACCGGGTTTGCTGGACCTCTTCGCGGGTACTCCCCGTGCCGGTCAACCTGGTGCGTCGTGCTCCGTCGCGTCGTGCTGCCGAGGAGGCGACCGTGTCGACCGAGCCCGACGTCGAACGGCCCGATCAGCACGACGTACTCGCCGAGTTGGACTCTCGAGGGACGACGTCGTTCTACTGGTACCTGGCGCTCCTGTCGTGCATCGGCGGCTTCCTGTTCGGATACGACACGGCCGTCATCGGCTCCGTCCTCGACTTCGTTCCGTACGAGCTCTCCGACTTCCAGACCGGCTACCTCGTCGCCGGTGCGTCTCTCGGAGCGGCCGCGGGAGCCCTCGCCGCCGGGCCGTTCACCGACCGCTTCGGGCGCAAGTCCCTGCTCATCCTGGACGCCGCGATCTACGCGGTCGGCGCGATCCTGTCGGCGGTCGCCCAGGACACGACGCTGCTGCTCGTGGCCCGGACGCTCATCGGCCTGGCCGTCGGCGCGGACTCGGCGGTCGCCACCGCCTACATCGCGGAGTTCGCACCTCGCCGCAAGCGCGGCTCGCTCATGATCATCCAGCAGTGGATGATCACCGTCGGCATCCTGTTCTCGTACCTCACGGCGATCGCCATCTTCAAGATCGCCCCCGAGCACGCGACCGGAGTCGACTGGAGGATCATCCTCGGAATCGGCGCGCTGCCCGCCCTGCTCGCGCTCGCCCTCCGGGCCCGGATGCCCGAGTCACCGCGCTGGTTGCTGCTGCGGAAGCGGTACGGCGACACCCAGCAGGCGCTGGCGACGCTGGGCATGGAGGTCTCGGAAGAGCAGGTACGGGAGACCGCCGAGCGGCTCGAACAGAAGAAGCGCCAAGAGGCGAGACGGACGCTATGGACGCCTGGCGTGCGACGCGCCCTGATGGTCGTGTGCGGGTTCTTCGTCTTCCAGCAGATCACGGGGATCAACATTCCGTTCTACTACGGGCCCCAGCTCCTGGGCGAGTACCTCCAGACCGGCAAGTCCGCGGTCGAGGCGGCCGTCGCCGGTGTCGAGGCCGCCGCCATCCTCGGCACGGTCAACGTCGTCGCCACCTACTTCGCGTTCCGCTACATCGACCGGATCGGCCGCCGGAAGCTGGCCATCGGGGGCTTCCTGGGGATGGCCGTCTTCATGCTCGTCGCAGCCTGGGGCGTGGCGAACCTGACCGGCCTGCCACGCGTGTGGGTCATCATGATCGGCTTCTCTTGCTTCATCACGTCCTTCGCCATCGGGGTCGGCGGCACCGGATGGCTCATCCAGGGCGAGGTCTTCCCGACGGCGGTCCGCGGGCGCGCCGCCGCGACCTGCGCGAGCGTCAACTGGCTGGCCAACTTCGTCATCGTCCAGTGGTTCCCCACCCTGAACACCGCCATCGGTCTGGCCTGGGTGATGATCATCCTGGCGTCGTTGGCGCTCCTGGCGGTCGTCTTCGTCGCCGTCTTCCTGCCCGAGACCAAACACGTGTCGCTGGAGGAAGTGACCGCCACCTTCGAGAAGCAGGCGACCGGACGAAGGCCGGAGCGATCGCGAACCTGACCGTCGAGGGGGTTAGCTGAGGATGCCGGTGAGTACGCCGATACCGAGCACCAGGAGCGCCGGCGGCCACAGCAGAACGAGGCCGGCGTAGAGAAGCGGCGTCCACCACTGTCCGAGCGTCCGCGCGTACTCCCTGCCGTCGCCCCGGTCGACGAGGTAAACCACAAGGGCGAAGGCACCACCGACTCCGAGGTACGCGAGCGCGCCCACGAGCACGAGGTCCACGCAGACTCACCTCGCTCTCCGCCGGTTCGGCAGGTCTCGGGCCTCCACGCTAGATGATCCGACGGCGCAGGTCCGGCGTATGCCCGAGCCAGACCCGGGCCGGTCGAAGCCGGCGTCAGACCGTGGCGAGCACGCGGTCGAGCGGCCGCGGGATCCGGTCGGGCTCGAGAGCGTCGACGAGTACGCGGGCGTACCGGGCTTTGCGGCCGCTGGTCGTACCCAGGAAACGGCGCAGCTGCCGCTCGGCCGGACGTCCGCGCTGCGCCGGCTGGTTCTGGAACATGCGAAACCTCGCCAGGTCCTTCTCCGCGGCGAGAACCCGCTCGACACCGGCGACGCCGAGCGCGCGAATCAGCTCGTCCTCCAGGTCCGCCACACAGACGAAGAAGCCAAGCGTCTCCATGGCCGATCGGGTCAGTCCGCCGTTGACGCCGGCCTGCTCCTCCAGGCTACGCCGGAAGTAGCGCTCCTCGCCCTCGTCGCACAGGCCGCGTACCTCGACGGAGAGCGGCCCGAGAATCCCGAGGAACCGACGAGCGCTCATGGCGCCGCCGATCGGCAGCACGCAGACACCCTCGCCGACCAGGTCGCGATGCCGGCGGCGGGCCAGTGCCTCCAGCGCGACCTGGTCACTGACGCCTTCGACGAGCACGACGGCCGTCAAGGCGGCACCAGCCTGCTCGCGGGCGACCGCGGCGGCTGCGGGCGCGTCCCGGCCACCGGCTGCCCAAGTCCGGACGGCGGCTCGGAACCGCGGCAGCTCTCGCACGCTCCCATCGTGCAGGTGACGGCCGGTGCCGTCATCCCGATAGGGCGAGAAACCTGCCCAACGACCGAGCCTCCCCGTCCAGACACCGTAGTCGGCCCGGGGGGTTCAGCCGCCGAAGGTTTCGGTCACATCACCTTCGTCGATTCGCGCCGGGTACGACCACTCGACCGCGTACTGATGGCGTGTCAGTCGTCGCTCGGGGGCGGCGGGATGGGGTTCTCCCGCAGCGCGTGCGCGACGGCGTGGAGGTTCGACGCCATCGCGGCGCCGGTCTGGAGCGACCAGTCGTGGCCTTCGTCGGTGTCGGTGAACTGCGGACCCGGCCCGGGCCCGCGGTTCCAGTAGGTCCATGACTGACCCGGGACGGTGAATCCCAGGTCGACCAGCGCCCCGCTGATCTCGGAGATCACGTGATGCGCGCCGTCCTCGTTCCCGGTCACGACGACACCGGCGACCCGGTTGTAACCCACCGGACGGCCGGCGTCGTCGGTCTCGGCCAGCATGGCGTCCATGCGCTCGAGCATCAGTTGGGCCAGCGACGACGGGTGACCGAGCCAGGTCGGGCTCGCCACGACGAGGATCTCCGACGTGGTGATCGCCTCGTGCACCCGCGGCCAGTCGTCCTCGTCGGAGATCCTGGTCTCGACCCCGTACGGGAGGCGAAGGTCGGCGAGCCGGAAGGTGCGAGCCTCGACGTCCTTGGCCTCCAGCTTCTCGATGACATGGTCGGCCAGCAGCTGGGTGTTGGACTGCGTGTCCGACGTCTTGAGCGAGCAGTTGACCACGGTTGCGCGCATGGCGACGGTCACAGATCCCGGCGTACGGAGTGGCTGGAGTCCTGGGCCTGCTGTCGGACGTCGGATGCGGCTTCGTCGGTCTGGTCCTTGACCTCCGAGGCCGCGTCCTGGGCCGTCGACCTCACGGACTCGGCGGCCTCCCGCGTGGGCTGCCGCATGTTGTCCGCGACGTCCTGGGCGGCGTGCTTGGCCTCTTCGGCGACGGTGCGGCCGAGCTCGGTCGCGTTGTCCTGGAGTCGGCTGCCGGCGCGCTTCTCGGTCTGGGTCGCCGGGAGCAGTGAGGACGCCAGCCACCCGACGCCGAAGGCGATCAGGCCTGCGGCGAGCGGGTTGCCCTCGGTTCGCTCGCGGACCACGTCGGGTGCGGACGTGGCGGTGTCGGTCGCCGTCGACACCATGGAGGTGGTCTTGGCCTTCGCGGTACCGAGACCGCCCGAGGACCGGGCGTGCTGGGGCTCGGAGCTGCCCATGATCCTGTCCTTGGTGCGGTAGACACCGTCGCGGAGACGGCCCTTGGTGCGCTGAGCGACTCGGCCGGGGCTGAACTTCTGGCTGAGCATGTCCACGTCCTCGCTCAGGGAGGCGCGGGTGGACTCGATGTCGTCGCGGATCTGGTCCGGGTCTCTGGTCATCGTCATCTCCTCAACGGTCGCTGCTCGTCGGGTGGCTGAGCGCGGCGGGGGTTTCCCTGAGCGTTTCGACGGTTCGTTCGGGCTTGGGTCGCACGCGGCGCATCCGCGTTCGTCCCATGACGAACAGGGCAACCGCCACCACCGCCCATGCGGCGGCGACGATGAGGGCCGCCCATGCCTCGTCCACCACGTTGGACAGCGCCGCCCAGGCGGCGACCGACAAGAAGAACACGGTCAGGTAGCCGGCGAAGCCGGAGCCGCCGAGCATAGACGCGGCCTTGCCGGCCTTGACGGCCTCCTCGCGTACTTCGGCCTTGGCCAGGTCCATCTCCTGTCGCATCAACGTGGAGAGGTCACGGCTGATCGCCGCGAACAACTCTCCGACGGACACATCGGACGGGTCCGGTGCCTCGGTCGCTGTCATCTCCGGCTGGGACGTCTGCTCGGTCATCGGTACCGCCCCTGCTGGGTCGCCGGGTCGACCGGACCGGTCGGTTGGACCGGTTGGTCGTACGGGCTCGGCTGACTGGCACCGGGGTCCATGACGTCGGTCGGCTGCCCCGTCGCATACGGCGTACCCGGCGGGGGCGCCGGCGTCTGCGGCGGTACGGCGGGAGCCGACGCCTGCGGCGGTACGCCCGGAGCGGCGGCCGATGTGGTGTCGTCGTCCGAACGCGCGACCTCCACGCCCGAACGCGTCGCCCTGCCGGCAATCACCCCGGCCGCTCCGGCGGCGAGCAGGAACGTCCCCGGATGACGCCGGGCGAATCCCCGCACGTCGTTGACGAGGCCCTCGGTATCGCGACCGTCGAGCCAGCCGGCCACCCGCTCGACCTGCTCGGCCGCGCTCCGTACCAGCTGCTGTGCCGTTCCGCCGGTGCCCGAGTCGGACATCGCGTTCAGCTCGTCACTCAGCCTTCGTAGCCCGTCGGCCGCTCGCCGCTGCTGGGCTCCGGCCTGCTCGGCCACCTGCGACCGCGCCTGGTCGGTCAGGTCGCGTAGCTGATGCGTCGCCTCCGATACGACCCGGCCGCCCTGCTCACGCGCCTTGTCCGCGACGTCGCCACCGCGGTCGGCGGCGACATGGGCCACGTTGCCCGCTTCCGCTCGCGCCTTGTCTCTCGTCGACCCGGACTCATCGCCTGCCGTCGGCGGCGGCTGGCGCCAGGTGCTCTGTTGTTCACTCATCGAACCCTCCACTTGCCCGCGCGTACTGCTCCGGTACTCCCTGTTCGAGCAACGGCCCCGGTACCCACAGGTCGGGGAAGGAAACCCTGGCCCGCGTTCACATCGCGAGGTGAAGAACCGGATGACGACCAACTCGTCCGAGACCGTCGCACTCGAACGACATCGCCGTGTTGGCGCCGCTCGGGCGCCGGTCGACATTGGTGCGGTCGACGGCGTCTGCGACGGGCTACCGGGGGTACAGCCCTGAGCATGAGTCGTTCTGCGAGGAAAGCCGCCGCCACGCGAGCGGGGCGACGTTCCCGGTTGGTTCCACTCGTCCGACGCGTCGAGTCGGCGCCGACCCTCGACGCGGTCGCCGACCGGCTCACCCCCTTGGCTGAGCCGACGGTCTCGTCAGATCGGGTGCGCGGCTGGCTGCGTGGCGAGTGGCTCGGCCACGCCGTGCATCCGCTTCTCACCGACCTCCCGATCGGCGCCTGGACCTCGACGAACCTGCTCGACGTGTTCGGCGGGCACCGATCGCGGCCGGCAGCCGAGGGCCTCCTGGCCTTCGGACTCGCGGCCGCCACTCCAACGGCGGTCACCGGCGCGGCAGAGTGGGTCGCCACCACGGGCAAGCGTCGCCGGGTCGGTGCCGCCCACGCGGTCCTCAACCTCACCGCGTTCGGCCTCTACGGTGCGTCGTTCGTCCTGCGCCGCCGGGGCCGGCATCGGCTGGGCGTCGGTCTCGGCCTACTCGGCGCCGCGACCGCGACCGTCGGCGGGTACCTCGGCGGCCACCTGACCATCGCCCGCGACGTCGGCACCAAGGACCCCGCCTTCGAGCGCGAGTAACCCGCGGCGACGGGTTAAGTACCGAACGCGCTGGGTACTGCGGTCAGATCGTCGACCCGAAGCGGAAGGGCCAGCCATGAGCACTGTCGAAGAGTCCGTCGAAGTCGATGTCCCGGTACAGACGGCGTACAACCAGTGGACCCAGTTCGAGTCGTTCCCGAAGTTCATGAGCGGCGTCGAGTCGATCACCCAGATCGACGACAGGCGCAACCACTGGATCACCAACGTCGCAGGCGTACGGCGGGAGTTCGACACCGAGATCACCGAGCAGCATCCCGACGAACGGATCGCGTGGCACACCGTCGAAGGCGACACGCGACACGCTGGGGTCGTGACCTTCCACCGGCTCGACGACCAGCGGTCGAAGGTGATGATCCAGCTCGACTGGGAGCCCAGCGGAGTGACCGAGAAGGCCGGCTCGGCGGTCGGCGTGGACGATCGCCAGGTCAAGCTGGACGCCAAGCGATTCAAGCAGTTCATCGAGAGCCGAGGCACCGAGACCGGCGCTTGGCGAGGGGACGTCGACTGAGGAGGCGTCACGTGCAGGGCAGCTATCCCCGGTTGGCCGTGGTGACCGGAGCCGACTCCGGCATCGGGCAGGCGACGGCCCAGTTGCTGGCTTCGGAGGGCTTCGACGTCGGCATCACCTATCGCCACGACGAAGCCGGCGCCACAGCGACCAGACAAGCCGTGGAGAAGCGGGGCCAGCGCGGCGTCGTCGCACGCCTCGACCTCCGGGAGCCGGCGGGCGCCGCCGAGGTGATCGACGGACTGGTCGACGACCTCGGCGGACTGGGCGTCCTGGTGAACAACGCCGGGACGGGCCACGACGATCCCGTCCTCGACCTTCCGTACGAGCGCTGGCGCGAGGTCATCACGACCGACCTGGACGGCGCTTTCCTCTGTAGCCAGCTGGCGGCCCGACGGCTCATGGACGCGGACCACGGCGGCCGGATCGTCAACGTCACCAGCGTGCACGAACACGTGCCCCGCGTCGGCGCCGCGGCGTACTGCGTGGCCAAGGCCGGGCTGGGCATGCTGACCAAGGTGATGTCCCTGGAGCTGGCCGAGCACGGCATCACCGTCGTGTCGGTCGCCCCCGGCGAGATCGCCACCGAGATGACGGGCAAGGACGAGTCCGAGGCGTACGGGACCGAGCGACCCGGCAACCCCGTCGGCCGACCCGGCCATGTCGCCGAGGTGGCGTCGGTGATCGCCTTCCTGGCATCGCCGCGGGCGTCGTACGTCACCGGTACGTCGATCGTCGTCGACGGTGGACTGACCAACATGGCCGCCCACGGGCACGACAGTGCCGCGCCCGAGTGGCGGTCGGCGTAGCTCACCCACCTCCGCCGGAAGCTGTCAGCGCGGTCTGCGCCAGCGCGCGTGGCTGCGGTCGGACGCCCATCGCCACAAGAGCAGCACCCAGACCAGCGCCGGAAGCCCGAAGACCACGGCCGCCACCTCGCGACCGGCAACCGCGAGGACCAGGCCCAGCAGCACGAACGGCAGCGCCAGCCACGCCGCGGCGGCGAACACCACCCAGCGCCATCGACCTTGCCGCACCACCGGCGCGTGGAGCGGGGGCGGCGGAAGACCCGCGAACACCGGACCGAGATCTCCGTGCGTGTCAGCCCGGTAGAGCAGATCGATCCGGCGGCCCAGCTCAGCCTCGTCGAGTCGCCCGAGCGCGTACTGCTCGGCCAGCTCGTCGGTACACGCCTCCCGCTCGGCCGCGGTGAGTCGAAGCTGCCGCAGCTGCCGCCGCCTGGCGAGCTGATGCGCCTCCCGACCGGTGGCAGCGACCCAGCCGAGAAGGCTTGCCGTACTCGAGCGTCGGATCCGGCGGTTGCTCGCTGCCATCGGGCCTCCCTCCCTCGTCTCGAGTAAACCAGCGTCGACAGCACCCCACCATGGAGCCGATCGACCGGCAGCCGATTCACCCGATCTCGTCGAGGGTGGTGAGACAGAACGGATGTCCCACTGGATCCGCGAACACGAGACAGTGCTCACTGTTGGGTTGAAACTCGAACTTGACGGCCCCCGCCCGCACGACACGCTGCTCCGCTGCGACCAGGTCGTCCACGAGAAAGTCGAGATGGAGAATCGACGTTCCCGACGGGCCCGGCCACTGCGGGGGTTCATAGCCGTCAACGGTCTGCAGGTCGATCCGTCCTCCCGGCGTGACGACCGACGCCCACGCGGGATGCGAGAAGGTGATCTCGCCCCCCGTGATGTCGGCGTAGAAGACGGCGAGAGCACGAGCGTCGGGACAGTTCACCGTCACCGAGCTCAAACGGATCTCATCGGACATAGACCGACATCCTCCACTGCTTGACGATGGGCCGCCTCCCGGCCCCGACGCTCGTGGATCAGGTCCGCCAGAGCATCACCGCGATGCTCCCACCGATGGGCGTACGAACCCAGACGCGCATCCATCGGAGACGGTCCGATCGAACGCGTAGGCTGGCCACGTGCCGATCGACTTCACGGTCACTCGTCTGTCGATTACTCCGGTCAAGGGTCTGTCGCTGCACCATCCCGACTCGATCGATCTCACGACCCAGGGCGCCGCCGGCGACCGGCTGTTCTATCTCGTCGACGACACCGGAAGGCTCCAAAGCTGCACGCACAACGCTGGCCTGTACGGACTCGAAGCGGCCTACGACAGCGAGACGCGCCGGCTCGAGATCACTCGGGGCGATCAGCTCGTCGTCGGCGGAGTCATCGAACGGGCTGGGGTGGTCGACACGGACATGTGGGAGCGTCGCACGATCACGTCCGACGTCGTCGCCGATCCCGTCTGGAGCACCTTCTTCTCCGACATCGTGGGCAAGCGGGTCCAGCTGGTCCAGGCGCGCGGCTCCGCCTACGACGTCCAGCCCGCGACCCTGCTCGGGACGGCCTCCGTGACGGAGCTGGCGCGACGGTCTGGCCTCTCCGAGGTCGACTCGCGTCGCTTCCGCATGCTGATCGAGTTCTCCGGCGGACAGCCGCACATCGAGGACTCCTGGGACGGGAGACTCCTCCAAGTCGGCGAGGCCCTTCTGCGCGGTGGCGGGCCGGTCAAGCGGTGCGCGGCGACCACCCGGCACCCCGACTCCGGGTCGGTGGACCTCCAGACGCTCCGGCTGATCACGAGCTACCGCGGCCGGCAGGACTCCGCGTTCGGCCTCGGCGCGAACTTCGGCGTCTACGCCGACGTCGTCGAGCCCGGCAGGATCTCGGTCGGGGACAGCCTCCGACTCCGCATCCCCAGGCAACCATCGGCCCCGGCCATCGAGTCCTAGTACGCAAGGTCGGCCGAGGACGGCACCCAGGAGATTCCGTATCGACCTTGAGCGAGTCGGTGACCGTGCCGCCCACCCGGAGGTGCGTCAGCCATGAGCGTTCAACGAGTCGGCTCCGTCACGGCAGCCGCCGTTCTCCTGTCGGCGATCGCGACCGCGCCGGCCGAATCCCTCGCCGGCCGGCCGACGTGCCGGGGCGTCACGGCGACCATCGTCGGCACCGACAGCGGCGACGACCTCGTCGGCACTCGGGGTCGTGACGTCATCGTCGGGGGCGCCGGCCGGGACGTGATCAAGGGACGCGGCGGCAACGACCTGATCTGCGGGTCCACCGAGCGCGACAACGTCCGCGGCGGCTCCGGCGCCGATGTGATCCTGGGCGGCGACCGCGGTGACACTCTCCGCGGCGGCCCGGATGACGATTCGATCCTCGGCGGCGACGACTCCGACAGCATGTGGGGCGACAGCGGAGACGACCGCCTGCACGGCAACGGCGACAACGACTTCATGAACGGCGGCTTCGGCCACGACCGGCTGCTCGGGGGCCAAGACGGGCTGGTGCGCGACGACTGGTGGGGCGACCGTCTGATCGGCGGTCCGGGCAACGACTACTTCGACGGCGGCGACTTCAAGGGTTTCGACAGCGTCACCTACATCGACACGGACGTCGCCATCGCCGCCGACCTGGCGGCCGGCACCATCGTGGTCGGCCGCTACACCGATCGAGTCGCCAAGGGCTCGATCGAGGAGTTCGTGGGCTCTCGGCACGACGACGTCTTCCTCGGCTCGGCGAGCCGTGACTTCTTCTGGGGCGACCACGGCGACGACCTGATCGACGGTCGCGACGGCGACGACGGCCTGAACGGGTCGCAGGGCGACGACCACGTCCGGGGAGCTACCGGGAACGACCACCTCGTGGGCGGGGACGGCAACGACCGCCTCGACGGCGGCGCGGGTACCGACGAGGCCCACGCCGGCATCGGCAACGACACCTGCGTCAACGTCGAGACCCCGACCAACTGCGAAACGACCGGCTGAGCATCGTCCGGGTCGCCCGCCCACCGCGTCGGCGGCGACCAACCACAACGGCCCCTCGGCTCTCCGTAGCTCGCGCGACGGCTGCCTCCGACACCGCACGTTCACCCGTGCCGGGTGACCCCCACGTGGGAGCCCGGTGGTCAGGGTGGAGGAACAGTCGTGGACGGTGTCGTCTCTCGCACAGCCGACGACAGTCCTGCCGACCGCTCCGAGCGCCAGCCAGAGGAGACGCGATGACCGACCGACCGCTCCCGACCGAGCAGGACACGAGGCTCTTCGGCAATCGCTTTCTCACCCATGAGGTGCCCTCCCGCCACTTTCCCCCCGACGGAATGACTCCCCAGGACGCGATGCGGCTGGTGGCCGAGGATCTCGCCCTCGAGGGTCAGCCGATCCGAAATCTGGCGACCTTCGTGACGACCTGGATGGAGCCCGAGGCACAGCGCATCATCTCCGCGAACCTGCACCGCAACTTCATCGACCACGCGGAGTATCCGCGGACCGCCGAGATCGAGCAGCGCTGCATCCGGATGCTCGCGGATCTGTTCCACGCCCCGGGGCAGACGACTGGCGCGCGCACCCAGGGCTCGTCCGAGGCCATCATGCTCGGGAGCCTCTCGCTCAAGTGGAACTGGCGAAGACGCCGCGAGGCGGCCGGCGAGTCGACGGCCAAGCCCAACCTGGTGTTCGGTGGCGACGTCCACGTCGTCTGGGAGAAGTTCTGTCGCTACTTCGACGTCGAGCCGAGGATCGTGCCGCTGCAGCCGAGCAAGTACACGATCGGTCCGGACGATGTCGAGCCACACCTCGACGAGAACACGATCGGGGTCGCCGCCGTGCTGGGGACGACGTTCACCGGCCACAAGGACGACATCGTCGGCATCAACGACCTTCTGGTCCGGATCAAGTCGGAGCGCGGTCTGGACATCCCGCTCCATGTCGACGCGGCGAGCGGCGGCTTCGTCTGGCCGTTCCTCTATCCGGACTCGGAGTGGGACTTCCGGCTCGAGCAGGTCCGCTCGATCAACGTCTCCGGGCACAAGTTCGGGCTCGTGTACCCAGGCGTGGGCTGGCTGATCTTCCGCGAGGAGTCCGACCTCGCCGAGGAGCTGGTCTTCGAGGAGAACTATCTCGGCAGGACCGACAAGACCTTCACGCTGAACTTCTCCACCGGATCGGCCATGGTGCTGGGTCAGTACTACAACCTCGTCCGCTACGGCCACGCGGGCTATACGTACATCATGCGGAACATGCAGACGAACGCGCTCACGCTGGCGTCCAAGCTGGCGGAGACGGGCCTGTTCGAGCTCATCGAGCCTGAGCACGAGCAGCTGCCGCTCGTGGCGTTCCAGCTCGCCGACGACTCGTCGTACGACGAGTTCGACATCGCGTGGCAGCTCTCGGCGGAGCGGGGATGGATGGTCCCCGCCTACACGCTTCCACCGAACGCCCAGGACGTGACCATCATGCGTGCGCTGGTCAAGGAGACCATGAGCCGAGAGCACGTCGACACGTTGGCTCGCGACATCGAGCAGGCCTGCGCGACCCTGAAGCGCAAGGGCGGCGCCCACGAGTCCGAGCGCAAGAAGGTCGTGACGAGTCCGGGTCACTGATCGGTCGGACCAGGCGCCCTCGCGACATGCGCGACCACGGCGCTTGTCAGTAGCATCCCCCTGTGCCTGCCCGAGTACGACCATGACGTGGACGCTGGACGAAGCATTCGAGACCCCCGACGGGGTCGTACGGTGGGCGGCGTTCGGTGCCGGCGACCCGATCGTGCTGGTGCACGGCACGCCGTACTCGTCGTATCTCTGGCGAGACATCGCGCCGGCGCTTGCGCGCGATCGGAGGGTCTTCGTCTTCGACCTGCTCGGCTTCGGCCAGTCCGACCAACGCGAGGGCCAAGATCTCAGCCTGGCGGCACACGGCAGGCGGCTCGCCGGGCTGCTCGACCACTGGGACCTCCCACCGCCCAGCGTCGTCGCCCACGACATCGGCGGTGCTGTGACGCTGCGAGCGCTGCTCCTCGACGGGGCTGACTATCGCGACCTCACACTCTTCGACGCGGTCACCGGAGGCGAGTGGGAACGTGGGCTGTTCCAACTCATCCTCGAGCACGCGGACGTCTTCAGCCAGCTTCCCGACCACGCCCACGAGGCGATGGTCGCCGCCCACATCCGCCACGCCACCCATATCGGCTATCGACCCGGAGTCCTCGACGCTTACCTCGCCCCCTGGCGCGGCCCCACGGGGAAGGCGGCCTTCTACCGCCAGTACCGCCAGATCCGGCAGACCCATACCGCCGAGTACGAACACCTGCTGAGCGACATCTCGATACCGACACGCATCATCTGGGGCACCGAGGACCGCATCCTGCCGCCGAAGTACGGGGAATGGATCCACGCCAGGCTCCCGCACGCTGAGTTGCACTGGGTCGAGGACGCCGGCCACCTCCTGCAAGAAGACGCTCCTGCGCGCCTGACGGCCCACCTCACGGCGGAGCTCCCCGCCCGCGCCTAAAGGTCCTGCGACGCCACTCCCGGGCGAACCGGCGACCGATCCGACATACGCTCGCCCCCGTGACCGACTACCACCACGTCGATGTCTTCTCCCCCATTCCCTACGCGGGGAACAGCGTTGCGGTCTTCGTCGACCCGCCGACGCTCACCGCATCGCAGATGCTCAGGATCACCCAGGAGCTCCGGCACTTCGAAACCATCTTCGTCACCAGGACGGCCGCGTCGGAGGTCGACGCCCGCGTCTTCGACCTGACTCAGGAGCTCGACTTCGCGGGACACCCGGTGCTCGGCGCCGCAGCCGTGCTCCACGATCTGGCCGAGACGCCGACCGACGAGGAGCGCCAGTGGACGATCGCGCTCCGCGCCCGGACCGTGCGCGTGACGACCCGTCGCGAGGCCGCCGGTCAGGTGTCCGCTCTGTTGGACCAGGGGCGACCCGACTGGATCCGCCAGACCTCCACCATCGACCGGACGGCCGTGGCCGCGGCCTTCGGCCTGGAGGCGTCCGACCTCGACGACACCCTGCCCCTCGAGGTGGTGTCCACCGGTCTCAGGTACCTGATCGTCCCGGTACGGAAGGAGGCGTTGGCTCGCGCCTCGGTCACGCACGCCGACCTCGCGAGGTTCCTCGACCGGATTGGCGCCCAGTACGCGTACGTCCTCGACCCGGCAAGCGTCGAAGGCAGGCATTGGGAGAACGACGGCTCGGTCGAGGACGTCGCCACCGGGAGCGCGGCCGGCTGCGTTGCCGCCTACCTCGTACGGCACGGTCGCGCCGCCGTCGACACTCCGATCGCGCTCGCGCAGGGCCGGTTCGTCGGCCGACCGAGCACTCTCGTCGCGACCGTGCACGGTTCGCCCGACACCATCGAGCGGGTCACCGTCGCCGGAGACGTCAGCGTGGTCGCCATCGGATCGCTACGCGCACTGCCCGAGCCCGATCTGGTCTGAAATCGGCCGCGATCCCTTGGTCATTCCGGTAGGGCATATGACCAAGGTTCTCTTTGTGAAGCTGATACAGAATTGCGGTGATGGTGTATTCTGCTCATGCGAGCTTCTGCGAATAGTTCGATATCTGGCATGAGACTTCATCCTTTGCGATGAATAAGCCCGCTAGACATCCTGAGATAGTCAACCGGCCCTTGCCATTGGGATAACCTCTGCCTGGCATTCGACTGCGATGTGGCTGCGGAATGGTGCTGGACCTGCGACGACACCACTCGGCTGGCCTGGTCGTACCGAAGTCCTTTCACAGGAACGAGGGAACTTCTATGCGGTATTCGCGGCTTCTCACCGTCGCCGGAGCGGTAACGCTGCTGGCGCTCGCTTCCGCATCGCCGGCCCAGTCCGACGAAACGGTCAACTTCAGCCTCGACACACTTAACCACAGCGGTGCGAGTGGGTCGGCCACACTCACCGCCCGCGACAACGGGTCGCTCCACGTCAGCATCGAGGGCACCGGGTTCACTCCGAACCAGCCGCACGCTCAACACCTCCACGGGGCCGCGGTGGGCAGCAGTGAGTACTTCTGTCCCCCGCCGACCGCGGACAAGAACGGTGATGGACAGGTGGCGACCGAGGAAGGGGTGCCGATGTACGGCTTGGTCGTCGTGTCGCTGACCACCAAGGGCGACATCAGCTCCGACAGCGCGCTCGCGCTCGACCGGTTCCCGGTCGCCGACGCCAACGGCAACCTCGACTACGAGCGAACCATCTCGGCCAAGCGAATCCCCGACGCGGTCGTCGAGCATCTCGAACACCTGCACATCGTCCAGCACGGGCTCGACGTCAACGGCAACGACAAGTACGACCTCAAGGGCCTCGGCGAGTCGGTGTTCGCCAGGTTGCTCGGAGTCGACGGCGTACCGGAGGAAGGCACCAATCCGGCCACCTGCGGAGAGGTCACCCCGATCGGCTCGGTCGACACCGGCGGCACCTCCTCCGATGGTGTCGAGCAGCCGATGCTGTTCGCCGTCGGGGGACTCGCGCTGTTCACCGCGGCCGGTGTGTTCTGGCTGCGTCGCCGCTGGGCGCAGACCAGCTGAACCATGACGGGAGGCAGCGGGGTCCCGTGGGCTCGCCGCCGACGCGGACGGTGGATCGCCACCGCGGTCGGCGGCGTCCTCGCGACATCGGGCGTTGTCATTCTGGGCGTGGCTCTTGGCGGCCAGGAGCCCGCGCCGCCACACGCACCCAGCGCCGCCGATCGCGGGTCAGACGTCCACCGGTCCGATACCGCGCCTCCACACGCCGATCTCCGTACCGGACCCCACGATTCGGGTATGGACTTCTCACGCCCCACCCAGTTGTCGATCCCCAGCCTCCACGTCACCTCCGACCTGGAGGACCTCGGACTCGACGACCGAGGCGTCATGGAGACGCCGACCGACCCGAGCCGCGCCGGGTGGTTCACCCCCAGTCCCGCGCCGGGCGTCCCCGGTGCTTCGGTGATCGCCGGACATGTCACCTGGGGCCAGGAACCGGCAGTCTTCTTCCGGCTCGGCGAGTTGCGCCGGGGTGACCGGATCGAGGTCGAGCGGGCCGACGGGTCGACAGCAGCCTTCGAGGTCCGTCGCGTCGGCACGTTCCTCAAGCGATCCTTTCCGACCGACGCCGTCTACGGCCAGGTCGGCCACCCGAGCCTCCGGCTGATCACCTGCAGCGGAACCTACGACGACGAGACCAACAGCTACCCGGAGAACCTGATCGTCTGGGCGACGCTCGTGTAACGCGATCGAGTCGGGACGATCATCATCCTGGCGGCAGGCCGGCCGCGGACAGGACTGCGACCTCAGCTCCACGCGTCGATGACGACCTTGATGTCGTCGTCTCGCCGCTCGAGCGCGTCGGCGAATCGGTCGACTGGCACGGCCCGCGTGATCAGGCGGGCGAGCCACTCCTTGTCAGCGGCGGCGAGGGCGTCAGCCGCCTGCTGGTAGTGCCGGAGGTTTGCGTTCACCGATCCGAAGATGGCGTCGTTCTGCAAGACGATCTCTCGGCCGATCGCGCCGGCGTCGAGCGTCAGGCGTCTCCCCTTCGGTGAGACGCCGGTCAGGCACACGACACCATCACGGCCCGACCGGCCGAAGACCTCGATGATCACCGACGGGACTCCGGAGCATTCCACGATGATGTCCGGCTCCAAGCCGACCTCGCCGAGCGACCTACTGTGATACGTCGCGCCCAACGCATCGACGAGCTCGGGCTTCGGGCCCTCCTCCACGACGTCGAAGACGTGGACGTCCAACGAGCGCTGGCAACCCAACAGCGCTGCCAACAGACCGATCGGGCCCGCACCGGTGACCGCCACCGTCTGGGGCTCCCAGTGCGTCCGCCGGCCGACGCGTTCGATGTGCTCCCAGGCCTTGGCCACCACGCTCGACGGCTCGAGGAGAACTCCGACCCGCTCGAGGCCGCCGTCCAGCCGTACGGCGAACTCCGGCTCCACCCGAAAGCGCTCCGACGCGTACCCATGCCGGCCCTTGATCCCGCGTTCGGTGTAGCGGCCGTTGCGACACATGTCCCACTCGCCGACGCCGCAACTCGAGCACGGCACCGGATCGGGACGGCGTACGACACCCACAAGAAGGTCACCGGCCGCGAAGCCACAATCCGATGGTGCCTCCAGAACCCGACCGAGCGACTCGTGGCCGAGAGTCAGGCGGACGTCGCCCTGGGGCGACTCGCCATACCCGCCGGCGACGATCTCCAGATCCGTTCCACACACTCCGATCGCGAGTGTCTCCACCAGAACCGCGCCGTCGCTGGACGGAGGCTCCGCCACCTCCTCCAGCCGCGGGTCCCCCACGCCGGGTGTCACCGTGAGCGCTCGCATCCGTCACCTCTCGAGCAAGGCTAGCCATCCGGACCGGGTGCCGCCGTGCCGCGGTCCCGCCTTGGTACAGCCCACCTTCGATCGCCGGTCATGCGCGTTCGCCCGACTGGTCTCGATCGGCTCGACCACGAGCTTCGAGGTGCGCGGAGCGCCTTGGCTCTTGACGGACGTCGTTCCCCGCTCCCCATCGACACAGCGGTTCCGGCCGCCACGGGGGGAAAAGACGACCGGAACCCTGCCCGGGCCGTGAGCCCCTCGCGGTCCGGACTCTGCGCCGAGTACCCAGGTGCCAGGTGGGGAAACGTCAGGACGCCCAAACGCCGACCCACGCACAGATCCTCACCGAGGTGACTGCGCTCGTGATAGCGCGACGTCGGCCATGCCCTCATCCAGCCTCGTGGGTGGCGCCGATCTCATCTGCGGCCGCCGTGGCGAGGATGATTCGCCATCGACCGCATCCACAGCGTTGATAGCGCACCAAACCATCCAAAGTGTGATGGCTGGATCGGGTGTGCCAGGCGTGCGCGTGGTCGTCATCTCGTCCGAACTTCCTCGCCATCAGGAGCAACCTCTCTCAACGTCCAGGCCCAGCGCCGGGTCGGTCCGGCGCGATAGGTGCAACATGTCGTGTTCCTTGGGAAATGCGGTGACAGGAGGTACTCAACCCGGCGGTGGCTTCAGCGCGCCTTCAGCACGCCTTCAAGGCCCGACCCTGCTGGTTCTCGCGGCGGCGACGAGTTTCGCCGCTCGATCCGGTCTACGTTCCGTCACCCGACCGCCGAGGAGGCTCCATGCGCAAGGTCGTGTTGTACACGCTGATGTCACTGGACGGTGCCGTCGACGATCCGCGTCGCTACTTCCCGGGCACCGATCCGACGGTGCCGACCGCGCCGGTGTTCGACCCCGTGCTAGCCGACCTGGAGGCGCGGATGATCCGCAGCCAGGACGCGGTGCTGCTGGGTCGCCACATGTACGACGAGTGGTCGCGCTACTGGCCGACGTCCGACGAGCAGCCGTTTGCGGCGTTCATCAACAGCGTCAAGAAGTACGTCGTCACGTCGACCCCGCTGACAAGCTCGTGGGGTGACGCGGAGGCGGTGACCAGCCCGATCGCCGACGTCGTGCGCGATCTCACGGCGCTTCCCGGCGGTGACATCGGCGTCCACGGCAGCATCGAGCTGGCGCAGTCGCTCCTCGCGGCGGGCCTCGTCGACGAGTTGAACCTGGCGATCGGACCCGTCCTCGACCCCACGGGCCGACGGCTGTTCGCGCGCCTCGACGAATGGCACCGACTCGACCTGCAAGCCGCGACCCCGACGCCGACCGGAAGCCTCTGGATCACCTACCGGGTTCCATGACGCCCTGCGCACGGCAGGCACGCGTTGAATGCTGTGCTGGGCGGCAAACTCGCGTCGGCACCGGGCCTCAACGAAGGATCCGAACTGGCCCGACGTCGATTCGAATCTCGGACGAATCGTCACGCAGGATGAACACCGTCGCTCCGCTACCGTGCTCCCACTCGTGCGGGAGGAGGAACCACCGGTCGTTGGCGAACAGCAGCGTGTGCAGACCGGTGTAGGCGTACGTGAAGGAGCCGCGTTCCGAACCGAGCCGAACCTCGGTCACCCCCGGGCCGTTCAGCTCGAGCGCGACCGTGCTGTAGACGATCGCTTGCGGCTGAATGGGCAACGACGCTTCGGTCAGCTCCGCGTTCGACCTGCCGCGATCTTGCGCCAGGAGGCTCACGGTCCAGAAGGCTCCGACGATGACCACGGCGACAACCAGGCCACGGCGGAGGAGCACACCGCCCTGGAGTAGGTCTCTCACCGTGGCTGTCGGGTTCGAGAACGTCAAGAGCACCCAGAACGTGTACTCGAGAACGAGGGCCGCCGCGGTCAGCGAGAGCGGCGAGAGCAGACCTCGAGGATCGGCGTAGAGACCCGATGCGCCGATGACCGCGAGGACGACGGTCGCGCAGAGGAGCAGCACGACGATGCGTCGGAGCCAGATCGTGCTCAGGCGAAGGCACCAGGCCGCAAACGCGCGATGCGCGAGGTAGGCGATGACGAGGACACCCATCAGAGTCGCGACTGGTCGGAACAGGGTGTCCGGGCTGCGAACGATGTAGTCCGCTGGCGAGGGATCGACGACTGTCAAGGTGATCCCGAAGTACGCGTAGTAGGCCTTCAGGCTCACGTATCCGTAGTAATAGAGGAGCGCCGTCAGCAGCGTGGTAGGCCCAAGCAACTGAGCGAGATCGGCCAGGCGTTCACCCAGGCGCTTTTCGGATGCGTCGGCGTTGGCCTTGTCCGCCTGGCTGCCTGTCACGACGAGGACTCGGCCGGCGACGACGGCAGTCCGGACGATTCTTCCTCCGGCGTCGGACTCGTCGTCGACTCAGTCGGCACGTCAGGAGTCGTCGACTCAGTGGTCGGCTCGTCGCCAAGGACCCTTTCCTCCAGCATCGCGGTCGCCTCGGCCGAGACAGTGGTGGAGAAACATGGAGGGCCAGAGCAGTCGTCCGGATCGGTCTCGGCCGGGTAGATCGTCAGCTGCGCGAGGGCGGACCCCGGGTCAGGACCGAAATCGATCTCCACGCAGGACTCCCCCGGCTGCGGTGTGCACGGCTCGGACTCGGGCAAGAACTGCAGCACTTCATGACACCCGAGTCCAGGAATGCCACCCTCCTCAGTGCACTCCTCCTCGATTTCCTTCCGCTGCTCCTCGGTGACGGCGATCTGAACTGCGCCGTCGACCGGAACGAAGATCGAGTCGCCGCCATCCTGGTCATCACCGGAATCGGAGCCGCCGCCACCCGAGCACCCAGCAACCATGAGGCCCATCAGGACGACGATCGACGCGACCGACCGATGACCCCGCCGACGATCGAGCCGGCTCCGTGTCCGTTCGTCGAGGAATGCAGACGGTGAGACGGTCACGATGCCCTCCAGCCCGCCGACGGTGTCACTCGATACCGAGACGGCGGCGGAATGGGGCTCTCCCCGACCCGTTGCCTGTGTCAGCGCACACCTAGTGGCCTACCTCGACTGCTACTCCGGTCAAGCGACGCGAGATAGGGAAGAAGGTCCCGGATTACCCGCCATGAGGCCTATCAGGTGTGCTGGTGTCATGGGTGCATCTGGGCACCCTTGAGCACCTTGTCCACGGCGTTGCGGGGTCCGTGCAGCGCGATGCCGACCAGGTCGAGCTGGTTGCGGCGTACGCCACGGACCGCCGCGCGGTTGTCACGGTCGTTGCCGGTCGAGAACAGGTCCGAGGTGAACACCGACATCGGCAGCCGACGATCCAACGCCTTGGCGTGCGCCGCGACGAGTACCTCTTTCGTACCGGCGAACACCAGGACGGGCTGCCGGAACATGGGCAGGTACTGCGTGTCGTCGGCGTCCGCGTACGGTTCGCCGATCAGCTCCGGGTGGGCGGCGGCGACGCCGCTGACCAGGAAGGCACACACGTTCAGGCTCTGCCACGCGAGCAGGTCGTCGCGTAGCAGCACCGCGATCTTGGTGTCGAAGCGGATGGGGTCCACGAGTCAACAATGCGGGGCTCTCGGGTCGAGGGTCTTGTACATTCTTTGCGTGCCGCCCGGGCCGGAGATCCTTGCCTGGCGTCCGCAGGTCGCGGGTCTCGCCGAGGTCTTCCACGCCCACTTCGTCGACCATGCGTACCCGATGCACACGCACGACGCCTGGACGCTGCTGATCATCGACGACGGCGCGGTGCGGTTCGTGCTGGACCGACACGAGCACGGCGCCCTGCGCTCACTGGTGACCTTGTTGCCACCCCACGTACCGCATGATGGCCGGTCGGCCGGCCCGTACGGGTTCCGCAAGCGAGTGCTGTACCTGGACGACACCCTCCTCGCACCGACGCTGACCGGGCGGGCGGTCGACCAGCCAGGCCTCATCGATCCCGTCCTGCGCACGCGCATCCATCAGCTGCACCAGACGCTGATCCAGCCCAACGAGGAGCTGGAGGCCGAGAGCAGGCTCGCGCTGATCGCCGACCGGCTCCGGCTGCACCTGCAACGCCAGGTGGCTGCGCCGCCACCCCGGATGAACGCAGGGTTGGCCGGCGGACTACGCGACCTGCTGGACACCAGAGTCCGCTCCGGTCTCTCCCTCGCCGAAGCGGGCAAGCTGCTCCACGCCCATCCCGCCCACCTGGTCCGGTCATTCACGCGGCAGTACGGCATCGCACCCCACCAGTACCTGACCGGCCGGCGGATCGACCTCACCCGCCGGATGCTGCTGGCCGGAACACCACCGTCCGAGGCAGCCACGGCGGCCGGCTTCTACGACCAGGCCCACCTGACTCGGCATTTCAAGCGGGCCATCGGCGTCACCCCCACTCGATACGCCACTCGACGCTGAACGGCTTCCAGGAGGGCGAGCGGTGGGTCGTCGCCGACCGGACCGGTCAGCGGGCCGCCAGTTCGTCGAATGTCGCCATGTCTCTACCCGCGGCTCTCCTGGCTCAGGCGAGCCACCGACGCAGCTTCTTGCGCGAGGCTCGTGGCCAGATCGCCCGGTACTTCGCTTCCAGCGCGGCGGCGTGGGCTTGCTCAACTCCGTGCAGTCGGCCGTAGGTGAAGGCGTTCTCGCCGTCGAGGTACGCCTGGACGCCGAGCTGACGCAGGATGGGCCGAGTCACCACGGTGTCGTGGTGGTCCCCGAGTGTGGACTGAACCCGCTTGACGGCCTTGGCGAACCGCTTCGCCTTGCCGCCATAGACCGGGGTCATCGTTTCGGCCGCGTAGCGGGCCCGCTTGGCCGCCTTCCGGACCTCGTGCAGGCGTTCGTCGAGCGTGGTCGAGTCGGATGCCTCCTCGGCGGCGGAAACTCGCCGACGCAGGCGCTTGTACTCCTTCTCGACCCGCCCGGGCAGGACCGCCTTCGCCGCCCGAGACGCCTTGGGTGTCCAGGGCGGATCCGCGACGAGCGAGTCGAGCTTGTCCACCAACGACAAATAGCGCTCGGACTCCATCGCCTCGACCGACCGTTCGTGCGCTGAGCGGTACGAGCGGCGAAGCTCGTCGTCGATACGCTGCTTGACCGGTCCGATGACGAGCTCGACCGGTTGCTCGGCGACCAGATCGGTGAATCGCTGGTGCACCACCTCGGCATCTCGGGCTTCGCCCAGCACGCCAGCGATCCACTTCAGCTCGTCGCGCAGCGGCTCGGTCTGCTCACGGTCGAGCAGCGGGCGAAACGTCGCCAGCGCGCTACGCAGCCGCCGCATGGCTACCCGCATCTTGTGAATGGAATCAGGGACGTCGTGGCGTACCAGCGGATCGCGGTACTTGAGCTCGGCGACCTGCTCTCGCAGCCGCGCCCGGACCACCAACGCCGCCGGACTCTTCCGTCGGATCGGGCCTTCCGCATCGTCATCCGGGCGTGGAACGCCGTCGCCGATGGCGCGGTCGAGTTTCGTTCGTTCGACCGCGGCCTGCGCGCCCGCCAGCTCGAGCAGTTGTGCGGCGGACTCGAGATGCCGCCTCTTACCCGCGGCGAGCTCGACCTCCCACTCCCGCCAGGCGGTGAGCCGCCCGGAGTCGGCCGGAGCCAGCGCCTGCGCCCGCACCCTGTCGTCGGACACCTCCACGAGGGCATTGGCCTCGGAATCGCACAGTCGGTACACGCTGCGATGGGTCCGTATCCGCGCGATCGGAATCAGGTCCTCGCCACGGGCGTACAGCTGCACCGCCACGCGCAACGGCTTCGGCACCGTCTTCACCGCGCGGCCCAACGGAACCCGAAGCTCGTCCCGGCTACCGTCTCCGGCGGGGACCTTCAGGTGCCAGCCGGCATCGTCGCCTCCGGTTCGCCGTCTCAGGGTGAGACCAGCGGCCGCCAAGGCGAACTGGGACGTGTCGAAGTAGGTCGCCTCCAGCTCCGCGGCGAACGGGCCTTCGACGCTTGCGACCCCGTCGATCCCGCCGAGCTCGGGTACGTCGGCGTCGTCATCTGCCTCGAACTTGTGCTCGACCTCTGTGTGTACCGGCGACATCCTTCGGTTCTACCCGATCGGATGCCTCGCACCAAGCCACGCTTGTCGCCCGGGCGAGGTGCGGGACCATGGGGTGGCCGTCCTTGCTCGACCGTCGATGCAACCCGTCGGCAGTAGGCTCGCGTCCATGCCGTCCGCGACTTCGACCCAGGCCGAGATCCGAGCGCTCCTGGACAGCAGGTCCGAGGCGATCTGGACGAAGGACCTCGACCGACTGCTGTCCTTCTACTCCCCTGACATCGTCTACTTCGACATCGTGCCGCCGCTGCAGTACGTCGGCTCCGCCGCGCTCCGGGAGAGGTTCTCGCACTGGTTCGCTGGCTTCGAGAGTTCGATCGGCCAGCGAATCCACGACGTGACCATCGAGACGAGCGGGGACCTCGCGGTGGCATCCATGCTCATCAGAGCGGGCGGGACCCGAAAGGACGGGGACGAGGTCGAGTTCTGGGTACGCGCCACCTCCAGCTTTCAACGGTCGGCCAACGGGTGGCTGATCACGCACGAACACGTCTCGCTGCCCGTCGACCTCGCAAGCGGCAGTGCGGTCACGGACCTGGTTCCCTGATCGGATGTCGAGGGCCGGCTGGGTCTGGGTGCCATGGAGAGGTCGGCGCATACAGGAGTTGGCCCGAATCCCGAACCGACGGCTTGAACTAGGCTCGCGCCGATGATGCGAGTCCTGGTCACCGGCATGTCGGGGGTCGGCAAGTCGAGCGCCCTCGACGAGCTACGACGTCGTGGCTACAAAGCGGTCGACACCGACTACGCCGGCATCACTGTGACGACCGACGACGGCGAGACCATCTGGGAGGAGGCCGCCATCCAACGGCTGCTGTCCACCGAGGACGCCGACGTGTTGTTCGTCAGCGGCACCGTTGAGAACCTGGGCAGTTTCCGTGAGCAGTTCGACCGCGTGATCCTGCTCAGCGCGCCCGCCGATGTCCTGGTCCAGCGGTTGACCACCCGTACCAACAACCCGTACGGCCGACAGCCCGAGCAGGTCGCAGCGACGCTGCGCTACAAGGACACGGTCGAGCCGCTGCTACGCCGAATCGCGACGATCGAGATCGACACCACCCCGAACTTGGACCAGGTGGTCACGGCCATGCTCGAACACGTCCGCCCGGCGTCGACAGAGGGTCGGCAGGACCCACCGGGGCCGGTCGGTACCGGATGACACCAGCGACGCGTTGCTCGCCGTCCGGCGCCGCGGTCGCTGATATCTCTACGACGCCGGAGACCGGCCCCGCGACGCTACGCGAGGAAAGCCGGATTTGTCTGGCCGACCTCGATCAGGTGCCCGTCCGGGTCGCGGATGTAGCAGCGGATCTCGGCTCCCCGGTCTTGAGGCGGCGTGAGGAACTCGGCCCCACGCCCGCTCCACTCGTCGTAGACCGACTGGATGTCGGCCACCCGAATGTTGAGGAAGCTGCTCGTCCGATTCGGGTCCGGCGGCGTTTCGAGGATCACCTCAGGCTTGTCGTCGGTCGGTCCGCCGCCGACGTTGATGATGATCCAGCTGTTCGCGAGCTTGACGAACGACGGCTCGCCAGCCCGCACCGTCTCACCGCCGAGTACATCGGAGTAGAAGCGGCGGGAGCGTTCGACGTCGTCAGAGACGATGAAGTGTGTGAGCAGGATTCCTTCGTCGGGCGCGGGGAACTCGGGCATCTGACACCTCCTGGGCTCCGGTCGGTCACCCATCGTCGCAGAACACGAGGCTGCGGGTGGACACCCGATGCCGGGCTTCCAGTGACAGGCATTGGCGACCGCAGGCCGCCCATCTTGGGCTAGCCAGACACGTACGCTCATAAGAACCCCGAATCGGGACTTTCGACCCTTCGCAACACCCGAGGCCCGATCCCTACGGTTCGGACATCAGCAGTATCGGTCGTAAAGGCGCGGCGTAGACACCGCGACGAGTGGGCCGCCCGCGATTCGTGCTGCGTGAGGGAGGAACGATGCCCGGTGTCGTCTTTGCGATCCTCGCCATCGTCGGTGCGGCGATTCAGACCTATCGACAACCGAAGCCACGCAACCGTGCGCGAACCGCGGAGATCTTTCTGCTGTGGTGGCTCGTGGTCGCGGTCGGCGTCAGCTCGGTCGTCGGCGCGGCCTTCCACGTGTTCGACGGCGCAGCGATCGCGGAGGAGATCGGCTTCACGCGGGGGGACGGCGGGTTCCAGTTCGAGAACGCGATGGGCGATCTCGCGCTTGGTGTCGTGGGGATCATGTGCCTGTGGTTCCGCGGCAACTTCTGGATCGCCGCCCTGACCTTCCTCGCGATTCAGTTCCTCGGCGACGCCTACGGCCACTTCTACCAGTGGATCGAGAACGACAACACCGAGCCCTACAACATCGGAGTGCCGCTGTGGCTCGACATCATCCTGCCGATCGTCGGGTGGTCGCTGTTCGCGGTCTACAAGCGGGCAGGTAGCGAACGCACCGCCGAAGTCGCCCCCGCGACCTGAGGATCAGCCGGTCACCCTCACACGCGGCAGCCAGCGACCGCCCATGCCCGGGCTCCCACCTACTGCAGCCCCTCGGTCACGTCCTCGGGTCGGGCGTCGACGTCTCGTACTGCGGTCGGCCGGTGGGCCGGTAGACCTGGATCGTCAGCCCCTTCGGGGTGGTTCGCGAGTCGACCAGGTCGAGCGCCGCGTCCGGGCCGGTGTCGGGGAACAGCCGCGTGCCCTGGCCGATGACCACGGGATAGATCAGCAGGATGATCTCGTCGACCAGGTGGTTGTCGAGCAACCATCGGGTCAGGGTGCCGCTGCCATGGACCTGCAGCTCCCCCGACGACATGGCTTTCAGCTCGCCGACGGCCGCGGCCACGTCACCGGAGAGTACGGTCGTGTCCGCCCATTGCGGGTCGGTGAGCGTGGTCGACGCGACGTACTTGGGCCGCGTGTTCAACGCCACCGAGATCGGGTTGTCGCCCTGATCTGCTCCCCAGGAGCCAGTTCCCCAGGAACCGGCGAAGATCTCGTAGGTCCGCCGGCCGAACAGAAACGCGTCGGCGCGCTGGTAGACCTCACCGAGGTACGTCGCAGCCTCGTCGTCGAACAACGGTAAGGCCCATCCACCGCGCTCGAATCCGCCCCTGCGATCCTCGTCCGACGCGCCGAGTCCTTGCATCACTCCGTCGACGGAGACGTTCGTGATGGTCGTCAGCTTCATGGTCGCGGTTCCCTTCTCGATGGGTTGTCACCCCCGGCGAATCCGTTGCGAGAGACGCAGCTGCGACGCCGCTGCCGGACGGCCGTCGGCCTTGCACCGAAGGCGCTGCACCGGATGCTGCGCTTCCAACGCTTTCTCTCGCTCGTCCAGCAGGCGATCGCCGATCGCCGCGCGCCGACGGACGACGGGCTCACGCTGCTCGCCCTCCGCGCCGGCTACGCCGACCAGTCCCACCTCACGCGCGAGTGCGGCCGGCTCACCGGCGTCTCGCCGCGGGTGCTCCTCGCCGAGACGCAAGCGGCCTGCGCGTGCGGGCACGATCACTCCGCGTCCTTCGCGCCCGTGCTGCGTGCCGAACCCGAGACGCGCCCCACTCGGGACGACCCGCCCAGCGGCAAGCTCTAGCGCGTCACGACCAGGTCGTGGCTTGCTCCTCGAAGTCGGAGGTGTGCGGCGGGATCACGCAGAACACCAACCCACCCGGGTCGACCATCTGCCAGAAACGGCCGCCCTCGAGGCTACGCAGCCTGGTCGCACCGAGCTTCTCCAAGCGTTGCACCTCGGCCTCGACGTCGTCGGTATCGATGTCGAGATGAATCCTCGGCTGCGTTCCGTCGCCTACCTGCTGCAGCTCGACGAGTAGCTCGCCGCTGAAGACTCCCAGTGACCGGTACGGATAGTCGGGTGGGACATCCCGTTCGGCCGTCCGGCCGGTCGCCGCCTCCCAGAACCGCAAGCTCGCCTCGAACGACGCGGAGGGATGGTCGATGAACAGAGCACCCACACGACTCTTGTGCATCTGCGGTCTATACCCACTCGACGTCGTTTGATGCGGCCAGCCGCCGTCGTGGGCCTGGCCGCCACCAGTTCCGGGCTGATACCTAACGGCGCGATCGCCAGACCCATGCCGGCCCGGGGGACTGCGTACGCCTCCGACGCCCGCATCCGCAGGGTCGAGGCCCTCGATGGCCGCGTAGAGTCGAGCCGCCGGTCTTCGGATGAAAGGACGTGCCGTGACGACCAAGAACGACTTCGCCGAGGAGGACTGGAACCGGATCGTGCGAGCGCCGTTCGTTGCCGGTCTGGCCATCTCGCTGGCGGATCCCGGCGGACCCATCGAGGCGGCCAAGGAGACGATGGCGACCCTCAAGGCCGCCACGAATCCGGCCAGCCGAGAACAGCTGGTGGCCGAGCTGGCCCTCGACATCCAGAACCAGGTCCAGCAGAAGCAAAACCCCCTCAAGGGATACCGCCCCTCGTCACAGGAGGGGACCGCACCGGCTGGTGAGCAGGTTCTCGTCGAGCTGAAAGCCGTCCAGGCCATCGTCGCGGCGCGGGCCACCCCCGAGGAGACGGCAGCCTTCGGCGACTGGCTGGTCGCGACGGCACAAGCCGCCGCCAATGCCGCCAAGGAGGGCGGATTCCTCGGGTTCGGCGCGGAGCAGATCAGCAAGGGCGAGCAGCAGATGCTGGATCAGGTACGCGCAGCGGTCTCACCGTCCTGACCGACAACGAACGCGTGAGCCGCCGTACGTGAAGCGGCGCCATCTGCTGTCCTGGTAGGCGCTACCGCGGATACCTCGACGACAGGCGCCTAGAGTACGGCGTCAGCCAGCAGGTCGACCTGGCCGACGTGGGTCGAGCACGGGTAGTAGACCAGCTCGTCGGCGCCGGCCTGAGCGAACTCGTCGCGGTACTGGACTGCCGTCGCGGGAGTCACGACTGCACGATCGGCGATCCGGCCCGCCACACCGTCTCCGGCGAAGCCGTAGTAGGAGCGCACATAGGTGTCGGCGTCGTCCCGCGCGGTGTCGCCGAGCGCGAAGTAGCACAGGGCAATCAGTCGCGGCTCACCTTCGCGGCCCGCCTCGCGCCAGGCCGACCGTGCTTTCGCGGCCCCGGCGGTGAAGTCGTCGGGACTACCACCGCCCATGGTCCAGCCGTGGCCGACCTCACCGACCCGCCGGAAGGACGCGTCGGCCGTACCTCCGATCAGGAGCTCGGGACCGCCCGACCGGGTTGGTGGTGGACCGATCGGGCCGGCGAACCCACGCTCCGCGCCACTCCAGATCTCCGTCATCTCACGCAACATCGCGTCCATCCGACGACCACGGCTCTCCAGTGACACGCCGCTGACCGCGTAGTCGTCGCTGCGCCCACCGACCGAGACTCCGAGGGTGAGCCGACCGCCACTGAGCGAGTCGATCGTCGCCGCCTGCTTGGCCAGCAGGGCCGCGTTGGCTCGGTACGGCACGATGAGGATGTCGGTCAGCAGACCGATCCGCTCGGTGACCGCAGCCGCCGCGGCGAGAGCGATCAGGGACTCGTAGTTCGCGAACACCAGGCGGTCGATCGTCCCGAGCGAGGAGAACCCACGCTCCTCCGCCCGCCGCGCCCAGCCCACAAGCGCCGCCTTGTCGACGCCCGGAACCGTCGACGGGAGTCCGATACCGACCTTCATCTCGACCTCCTACGATCGGCCTCGTGTCGAACCTACCGACCTGGGCTCGCCAGCTGGTCGACTCGGCTCGAGTAGCCAGGCTCGGCATGCTCGACGACACCGACCGGCCACGGGTGCTCCCCGTCACGTTCTGCCTCGTCGGCGACGACCAGGCCTGGACCGCCATCGACCACAAACCGAAGCGATCGCCCGACGCCGAGCTCGCCCGCGTCCGCTGGCTCCGCCGTCGTCCCGAAGCAACCCTGCTCATCGATCACTACTCCGACGAGTGGGCCCAGCTCGCCTGGGTCCAGCTGATCGGCCGGATCGCGATCCTCACCGACGCCGAACCGCCCGCGGAGCTGCTCGCCAAGTACGAGCCCTACCGCCACCAACCACCACGGGGACCCCTGCTCCGACTCGACATCGAACGCACCTCCCACTGGCGAGCCGCACCGACGTCCTAGCGGAGCGCCAACCTGGCCGGATCGAGCCGTCCAGAATCCTCTACCAAGTCCAGGTCGTCTTCCCAATCCGCCTCGTCCAGCCGCGGCAGTAGACATGCGTCGTGGGCCAGGTCCGCGGACCCGACCCACAACAGTGCTGAGGGCCTCAGTGGGCGAGCTGGCGCCGGTGGCGCTGAGCCAGGTGCATGAGCGCGGCCCCGATCGCGAACGCACCCAACACAGCAACGGCGAACAGCACCCACTGCAGCCCGCTGAGCGAGCTGTCCGAGACCGACTGGATCGGCACGGTGCTCGACCCGTCGTACCCGCCTCCCGGTCCGCTCGGATCCGGGGGTGGGTTCATGGCCGCGGACTGGCCGGTCGTGACGAGCACCAGGCTCACGACGGTTGTCGCGAGCACGGCGAGCCGGGTGAATGGATGAATCGTGTGGCGCATGATGACCTCCGATGTCGTGGTGACTCCCACGGTTCCCCGCCGAGGCCGGCAGCGGAATTCGAGGTTTCGCGCACGATGATCGGCGTACGCGTTTTGGCGCATGTCCAGATCGGGCCCGGCGTCTTAGCCTGGGAGCATGGGTCTGACGGAGGTGCGAGAGACATGACGAGCCGCTGGGTGCTGACCGACCAAGACGTGCAGGACCTGCTCGCCGTGCTCGAGACGTGCAATACCGCCGACGACGGCGACATCTTCTACCCCGACGTGCTCGTCGGACTGCGCGAGCTCATCCCATGCGACGACATCACGTTCCAGCTCATGGATGTCAGGGAGCAACGGATCGGCATGCTGGAAGTGACCGACGACGGCATCCAGCGTGCGGAATCGGTCGGAGCCGAGGACGAGTACACCCACATGTTCTGGCAGGAGTTCTGGAACGACGACGGGTGCGCGGGCCCTCTGCGCACCGGCGACTACGCGACGGTGCAGCGACACTCGGACTACTGGACCGAGCGCGACTACGCCAACACCCCACTCGGCTCGCTGGTCGCCGGCGACGGCATCCGGTACGAAGTGCTCGTACCGATGACGCCGTATGGCCTCACCGACCGGCGACTGCTGTTGTTCCGGTCCGACGGTCCGGACTTCACCGAGCGGGAGCTGATGATGCTACGGCTGGCCCGGCCGCATCTGGCCGAGCTGCACACGCGTCGCGACCGCGAACAGCGCGGCCAGCCGGACCTGACGCCACGGCAGTGGGAGATCCTCCGCCGCGTCGCCACCGGCGCCAGCAACACGCAGATCGCCCGCACGTTGGGACTGTCCGAGGCCACGGTGCGTAAGCATCTGGAGAACATCTTCCTGCGGCTGCACGTGCTGAGTCGGACCGAAGCGGTCGCGCGGGTGCGCCCGTTCATCGACGCCGCCTGACCCTCCCCCGGTCTCCTGCCGGCGCAAAGGCCGACATGGCGTGCGAGTCCTGTCGTCCTCGTCACCAGTGCTGACGGAGTCGACGTCCTTCGCTAGGGTTGACTGATCGAACAATCAGTCAGGAGTCCCTGCGATGGATCCCAGAAACGTGGCTGATATCGCCTCGCCGACCAACACGCCGGAGTCGAGAGCCAGCCAGAAGGCGTCGGCCCCCACGCGCAGCCTGCCCGGCGTCGCCTACACCGATCCGGTGCTGTACGAGCAGGAGCTCACTGAGGTCTTCGAGCGAGCGTGGATCCTCGTCGGTCACATCTCGGAGCTGTCCGAGCCGGGTCAGTACGTCACCGCGAACGTCGGCCGCGAGCCTATCCTCGTCATCCGCGGCCACGACGGCGAGCTGCGCGCGATGTCGAACGTCTGTCGGCATCGGGCTTCGACGGTCCTCGAGGGCACCGGTCGCACTCGCTCGGTCATGCGGTGTCCGTATCACGCCTGGACATACGAGCTCGACGGTCAGTTGGCTGCGGCGCCGTCCGGCCAGGGATTCGCCCATCTCGACCGCGATCAGGTGGCCCTGCCGCAGTTCCGGGTCGGTGTGGCCGGTGGCCTGGTGTTCTGCTGCCTCGACGACAGCCAGATGTCGCTGGAGGAGATGCTCGGCCCGGTGGGGCCGTATCTCGAGTGGCTCAACATCGCCGGCCTGACGGTGCATCGCGGCGACGACCAGAGGGCACGGTGGACCGAGGACTTCGACGAGAACTGGAAGATCCTCGCCGACAACTATCTCGAGGACTATCACGTGCCGGTCGCGCACCCCTCGCTCGTCCGCCTCGTCGACGTCCGGAAGACGATCGGCGACAACAACGAGTGGAGCGAGTGGTCGCGCGTTCCCTACCGCACCCGTCCGTCTCGTGATCCCCGTGAGCGCGAGTACCAGAGCCTGCTCCGTCGGATGCCCGGCATGCCGGAGGAGTTCGAGGGGTGGATGGGCCATGTCTGCATCTGGCCGACGACGTTCATGGAGATCTACCCCCATCACATCGACACCTGGCAGCTCGAGCCGACTGGCCTGTTCACGACGCGAGCCACCACCATGACGATGGTGCATCCCGACGAGGACGACCAGGCCAAGCGTGCGCGCGAACTGATGCGCGAGCTCAACGTCGACATCATGAGCCAGGACGTCGACATCACCACCCGCGTGCAGCGTGGCGTCCAAGCGCCGTCGTACCACTCGGGCATCCTCAACGACGAGCAGGAGTTCTCAGTGATCCGCTTCCAGCAGCGGTTGCGCGAACTGCTGCCGCGGGTCGCCGAGCTTGAAGCAACGGCTACCGGGGAGCGCAGCGTTGCCTCATCCTGACGCCTGGCTCTTCCTGCCTCCAGAGGTCGAGGCTCTGGTGCCGCCCTTGCTTGCTCGCCTCGCAGCCACCGGGGGCGGCTCGCCGGAGGACGTCGAGAGCGACCAGCGGTATCGCATCGAGACGCTGATCCTCGAGGGCGACGCCGAGCAGTGGCGGACGTTCCTACGCGAGGCGACCGAGATAGTGGCCGAGTACGCCGGTGAGGACGCAGCTGCGCGCACGCTGCTCGCCTCGATCCTCGACGATCAGTTCCTGCTTGCCCGCGCGGTGATCGAGCCCGAACCCGCCGACCTCGATGCGCGCAAGAGGTTGGCCCGCGCCGGCGCGACGCCGCCGCGCTCCAGCCGCGTGTGAGCCCGGATCGCGAAGGTGAACCACTCGCGCCTCAGTGGCGAGCCGCCCCAGCACAGGGCGGGACTCCACCTCCAGCCGCCGGCGCTGACGCGCTCGGTGGTGGCGGTGGCCGCCGTGGTGAGGCGGGTGCCACGGCGGCCGACCGGTCACCACAACGTCAGTTGCGCGGGGTGGAAGTCGTCGAGGAGGTCGGCGTGTACGGAGGCGAGTTGGGCGGGCATGAAGTGGGGGTAGGTCACGTACACGGCTTCGGCGTCCTCGGGCGCCTCGTAGATGACGCGGGTTCCCTTGGTGATGTGGAGGATCTCGCCCGCCTTGGCGGTGAAGTCTCCCTCATCGGTCCGGAACGTGTAGGCGCCCTTGGTGACGATGTTGACCTCGTCATAGGTGACGACCCACTCGTTGGACTCTCCAGACCGATACCGCAGGAATCCGACGCCCAGTGAGTCGCTGTTGGTCTCGTCGAGAACACTGCCGAGAAACATCGGGCGGTCCTTGTACTGGTACCAGGTCGCGACGTCGTCGATGGTCAACAGCTGTGCGCTCATGATGCCCGCTCCAACGACGGTGGGGACGTGGTGCTCGTGCGTTGATGGAGCTGGGCGGCGAGGACGGCGAAAGGCATGTCCAGCGCCGCGTAGACGTCTTGGGCCTTAGGGTCGGCGTTGTCGCGGACCATTTCGACGATCGCGGTCGCGTAGTCGACGACCGGGATGCCCGCCGTGGTCAGGCGCTGCAGGCCGGCGGCCGCCTTCGCGTCGTTGAAGGTCCCGCACGCGTCGAGTGCGACGCGGACGTCGTACCCGGCGACCGTGGCCGAGAGCGCGGGGAACGTGGCGCAGACCTCGAGCGAGAGGCCGGCGATGATGAGCTGTCGACGGCCGGTCGCTTCGACCGCCGCCCGGAATCGTGGCTCGTCGAAGGCGTCGACGGTGGTACGACCGATGACGTCGACGTCGGGGAGCTCGGCCACCAGCTCGGGCATGGTCGGACCCCACATCCCGTCGGGCGCGGTGGCGGTCACGATGATCGGCAGGTCCAGCACCCGCGCTGCTCGAGCGAGAGCGAGGACGTTGTGCTTGAGCACCGCGACGTCCAGGTCGCGTACTCCGGTCAGCAGTCCGACCTGATGATCGATCAGCAGCAGCGCCGTCGAGTCGCGCGACAGCAGCGACGGTCCAGCACCAGTTGGTTTCTGACTCATGCTTCCTCCACGTTGGCTGGCTGGCGCCAGCCGTAACAGGCCAATACAGTCACAGTTTGTGACTATCTCTTTCGTATACTATCTCGGGATGGCGAGGACCCAAGATGCGACGCCGTGACCTGGTCCGCCGCGACCCGGACCTGGGCGTCCTGGCGGCCCGGCTGCTGTTCGGCCTTCAGGACGAGGTGTTCGCTCGGCTGGCCACCCACGGCCACGACCAGCTCCTCCCGCGGCACGGAGCGCTCCTGGCCTACCTCGACGACGAGGGCCTCCGCGCGACCGAGATCGCGCAGCTGTCCGGTCAGCACAAGCAGGTGGTCGGGCGCCTGATCGACGAGCTGGAGGCCATCGGATACGTCCGGCGTCGACCCGATCCCGCCGACCGACGCGCCAAGCTCGTCGTCCTGACCGACCGCGGGCAGGACGAGCAGCGCCTCGCCGACGAGATCATCGCCGACATCGAACAACGACATGCCCGCACGGTCGGCGCCGACGCTTACACCCAGTTCCGCCAGACGCTCCGCACCATCGCCGACCCCGACCCCTCTCCTCCCGACTGAGATACTCCTCGGCGTCGAGATTCAGGCCGGTCGCAGGTAGCACGCGTCGTCGGGTCGTTGGGTTAGTCGAACAGCCAGTGCTCGAGCTGGGTGCGGTCGATCGTGGGCTGTGTCGCGACCAGGTCGTCGATCAGGTCGTCGGTGGTGTACGGGTGGAACGCGCGGCGGCGATGGAGATCGGCAAGGAACGCGATCATCTGCCGGTTGCCACCGAGCTCGTGGGCGACCTGGCCGAGGACTCTGGCGCCGAGGCCGTACGCGGCGAGGTCGAAGCCTGGTTCGACGACCGTACGCCCGCTGGCGATGTCGGTCTGGATCCATGGTGGCAGCGGCCGGCTGTGACGGTGACGATCGTGGCCCTCCCACCAGACGACGACGGACTCGTCGATCCAGGTGTCACGCCAGGTCCGGTTGACGGTGGCGGCGCCGAAGTACATGTGGCCGAGCTCGTGCCGCAGGGAGCCGATCCCGGTACGGGTGGCACCGAAGTACTCCATGCCGCTGCCCCACCCGGTCAGGAGGATCTGCATCGTGGGCATCGGGAACGGCCCGAAGTCGTCGGTCAGCTCGTCGATGGTCTTCTGGGTCACCTGTCGGGCGCGTCGGACAACTGCTGGCGAGCGATCCGAGACGATCCGCACCCGCACCCCGCCGGCGTCGAAGCTCACGACGCGTACCTGATGGCAGGGGATCGCGGCGAAGAACACCGTATGGCTGGCGATCGGCCGTCGGGTGTCGAGCTCCCAGGTCTGCACTCCACTCGTCTCGGTACGGCGGATCGCTCCGGAGCCGAGCATGGTGTACGGACGGTCGGCATGCACCCGCAACCGGATCCGGTGGCGGGTGAGCTCCTCGGGCGAGCTGATCGTCGGCCAGAGCGTCTCGGTCTCATCGCGTGGACCCACGGTGTCGTCGAAGTTCGGATAGAACCACCCCGGTGGGGCCTTCGGCGTCGGACTCGACCACCGCACCCGCAGCTCATGCGTTGCGTCGGGAGCGAGCTCGCGCTGCACCTCGAAGGCGGGCTCCGCCGCTCGGCCGGTACGCACGATCTGGAGGTCGGCGGGATCTGAGGGATCGAGCCGTTCTCCGTCGAGCTGTAGCGAGGTGAGCATCTCCCGCTCGCGGCCCGGTGGAAGTCGTCGTGACGGGTTGAAGTGGAACAGCGCCCGGCTCTGGCCCGGGCGCATCTCGAAATGCAGCACCGCAGCACCCCGAACGTGGTCATTGGCGGGCCAGTAGTCCAGCGTGGTTTCGTGCGCTGTCAGGTCGACCCGGAATGCCGCCGCGAGCTTGGCGTCGAGGGAATCGGGGGTGTTGGCGCCGGCGCTGTCGGTGTCACCTGAGGTACAGCCGGCCACGAAGCCCGCCGCGACCGCCGCGACCGCCGCACCCGCAGCCCACCGACGACACCTGCGGCCTGCCGTCGACGCACTGCGCACAAACGGCCATCCCCAGCTAGCCACGGAAACCACAAGTACAAGTGTCGGCTGTGAATGCCGCGGCGAGCCAGCGGCATCTGGCTGGAACAAGTACAGTCATAGCCTGTGTTACCCGAGCTTCGCGAGCTGCGGTACTTCGTCGCCGTAGCCGAGGAGGGCACGTTCACCGCCGCAGCCCAACGCCTTCACCTCAGCCAGCAGTCGGTCTCCGCGGCGATTCATCAGATCGAACGGCGTCTGGGAGTCGACCTTCTTCAGCGTCGAGGGCGAGGCCTGCGCCTGACCGAAGCCGGCGAGGCATTCCTCACCGGTGCACGGCTGACCCTGGCCAGCGCGACCGACACGATCGAGCACACGCTCGATGCGGCCAAGCACCCAAGGCTTCGGATCGGCTACACCGTCCTCGCGGCGGCAGAGCTCACCACGCCGATGATCGCCACGCTGCAGGCCAGACAGCCCGGGCTGGAGGTACAGCTTCGTCTCGCCGACTTCGACGACCCGTCCGCAGGTCTCAGCCGCGGGGCCGTTGACATCGCTCTACTGCGTCGGCCTGTCGCCGGACCGCTCGACTTCGAGGACCTCTTCTCCGAGCGGCGTGTCGTGGTCCTCCACGTCGACCACCCGCTCGCCGGACGTCGCGACGTGGCGATCGACGAGCTCGCCGACGAACCGATCATCGCTGACCCAGGCCCGGACCGGACCTGGCGGGAGTTCTGGATGGGATGCGACCTCCGATCGCACCCGCCGGCACAGACCGTCACCGTCGACAGCTTCGACGACGAACTGGCCACGGTCGCGCTCGGCAACGCCATCTCGATCACGAGCGCGGCCGCGGCACGCCTGCACCCACGACCGGACCTCGTCTACGTCCCACTGCGCGACGCCACCCCCTGCACGACCTCGCTCGCCTGGGCATCCGCCGCCCCACCCCCGCTCCTACCGCAGATCATCGCCGCCGCCCGGCGGGTGAGGAACAAAGCGCATGCCGACGGAACCTTCGATCGCTACCACTGGACCCTTCCAGACGGCAACGATCGCGCTCGGGAGCAGGAGCCCCACGCCCGCGCGACACCAGCGGCGACCGATCGCGAGTAGAGCGGTCGCAGGCTGCTTGGGCATGACGCGGCCGAGTGGGCCGGAGCTGGCGTGGGCCGGCTGGCCTCTGCGCTGTTCCTCCTGGGTGTGAACGCAGCGACCAGCGGGAGCAAGGTCGTCGGCGGCAGGACGTCAATGACGCATACCCACCGATGACAGGAAATCGTATGAACCGCTGCGTGCTGTCGTGCGTGTGGAGGTAGTAAAGAGGAAGGTGGGGATGTGTCTCGGGCTGCGTCTGTCGACGAGGCCTACGCTGGCTTCTACGACGCGTCCTATGGTCCTGTGGTCGCCCAGGTCTACGCACTGGTCGGCGACCTGAGCGAGGCCCAGGACGTCGCCCAAGAGGCCTTCCTGCGGCTGTGGACGCGGTGGGAGCGGGTATCAACCTACGACGACCCGGCGGCCTGGGTCCGTCGAGTGGCGACGAACCTCGCGATCAGCCGATGGCGCAAGGCGCGCTACGCCAGCCGGGCCATCATCCGGCACGGGCCGCCGTCCGACGTGGCCGAACCGTCGGTGGACTCGGTGTCGCTGGTTTCGGCGCTGCAGCAGATTCCGGCGCCGCAGCGCCGGGCTCTGGTGCTGCACCACATGGCCGGCTTCTCGGTCGCGGCGGTGGCCGAGATCGAGCGAACCGCGGTCGGCACCGTCAAGACCCGACTCTTCCACGGCCGAGCGGCGCTGGCTCGCCTGCTGGCCGACACCGCTGTTGGCAACAACTTCGGGGTGAACCATGGCTGACCATCGCAACATCGACGAGGCGTTCCACCAGCTGGCTCGCGACATCGGCGTACGAGTGCCGCGCCCCAGTCCGCTAACACTGGCCCGGCGAGCAACCCGGCGCCGCCTTCGACAGATCGTTCTCGCCGCCACTACCGCGATCGCCACGGTCATCCTTGGCGGGGCGGCCCTGGTTCAGGGCTTCTCCGCCGCCGACGACAGTGCGCCTCGTCCCCCCACGACTGCCGACACGACCGCCCCCACACCCGACGATCCCGCGGTGCCGTCTGTTCGGTGTGCAAGACCCGAGCGCAGTACCGATGAGCTGGCCCGCGGCATCCAGCTGACCTGGTCGAGCTCCTTCAGTTGCGACAGGGCGCCAGCCGAAGGCAGATTCAGACTCACCATCCACCTCGCCACGACGACCAACGGCCGAGGCGCACTGTCTCTGGACATGATGCAGCCGATGCGTCCCCGGCCACGATCAGTCGACTACGGGGCCCAGGTCGGGGCCGCCACGCAGCTACCGCTTGTGCTCGACGACGGGGGTGGTGCTGCCGACCTGGTCGTCCGAGGTACCTACGAACTCGAGACGAGGACCGAGGACGAACGGGCAACCCTAAGGCTGCGACTCGTCGGCCATGTCGTCTCGAGCGGCGCCGGTTTCGAGGTTGACGTCGTCGTGCGTCTGCGGCCCTCGGGGACCCTCGAGAAGGACCCCGACCAGTTCCACGCCCACAAGCCGAGCAAGTCCACCAATGGAACGCCAGACCAGACAGCGCCCCCCAGGTCCGATCGACAGCCGGACACAGCATCGCGTCCCGATGCCGACCGGATGCGTCGTTGGGCACGATGCCTCGCCAAACACTCGACGGTCGAAGACTGGGCCGACATGACATTTGACCCGCTGGCCGAGTGTGGGAGGCGACCATGACCTGCGAACTCGACCAAGCACAGCAGACGACCAGCCTGTGCCGGGTACGGGTCTGGTTCGCCGGCGAGGTCATCTGCTCTCACGTCGCCGAAGCCGAACGCGCGAAGCGCTACGCGGTACTGATCGTGCAACGCTTCGCTGGATTGCGCGTCACCATCGACCCCGAGCCAGCGCGACACGAACTCGCTGCATTGGCCGATCCGACCCGGAGACCGGTCCGGTGACCGAGCCAGATCTTGTTACGCGCGTCGAGAGCCGCGGAAGCGTCCACATCCGCTGTGACCAACCAGCACAACCTGTCGCCGTCCTCGCCCTCTCTCCCGGCGCCAGCCTCCGACGCATACTGCTAGCCGCCTGGAAGCCAGCCCGCGAACCGGCACCGCACCGCGCCTGGGGCGAGCTCCTCGTCGAGCCTTTGCGCCGCTAGCCACTCGCATGCCGCGAGTCCTGCTGTGACGACGATGCGTTTGGAGACGCCTTGGCCATCCCGGACATGACGACAAGAGCGGACCAGATCGACGACCCGATGCTCCTGCTCGCCCGAGTTGGCTATCGCGTCTACCACATCTTCCGCGGCGAGCCAGGCGAACAGCGGACCAGCATCGCGGATCCCGACATGACCGCCGACCTGGACCGACTTGCCGAGCTGATCAACACCGACGACCACCCCCGAGACACCGATTGACCAGCCTTGGATCTCGACCGCGTCGCCATGCGACCACAAACAGGCTGACTCATACCGCCGTGAGTATCCAGCCGTCGACCCACACCCGACCAGCAAGGTCCCGCGATCGGAGAGGAGGGCGTCCATGATCAGGAAGCTCCGGATGTCCCGCGAGCCCCACCCTCAGCTGCGGCGCCTCGCTCCCCTCGTCGGCACCTGGCGGGCACGAGGCCACACCGCAGCCAGTGTGCTCGGACCCAGCGAACCCGTCGACATTACCGAGTCACACGTTTGGCTCGACGACGGCTCCTTCCTCGTCAGCACCTACCGCGCGGTCTTCGGCGACAAGCCCGCTCACCACGGGCTCAGATACTGGGCCTACGACACCCAGACACGCCGGCTTCGGAACCTCTGGTTCAGCGGCCGCGGTCCGTTCACCACCGGCGCCAACAGCTACGACGAGGTCGCGTCGGCGGACAAACTGACCTTCCAAGGTCCGGCACGCTTCCAGTACGACCTCGACGACCACGGCACAGTCAAGTTGAACCCTGACGGCACGCACACCGTCGCATGGTGGCTACCCGACCCCGACGGCAACTGGACGCCCTGGATGACCCTCACCTTCACACCGGCATCCGATCCGTCCGAGACGCCCTGGGTTGCCGCCAATCCAGTCTGACGCCCACCGGCCGGGCTGCGTGTCGCCGAGCGCGACGAGCCGCCGCAACTCATCCTCGGCTCGAGCGAGGTGCATCTCCGCGATCGTCTTGGCCGCGATCATCAGCTCGCCCGCGCCCGCTCGCTTGAGCGAGCGCGCTCTCCGGTACGCCGGCAGCGCGCAAACTCGTCTCCAAGAGTCTCCATCGGGAGTTGCTCAACCACTTCACAACTCCCTGGTCGACCGACAGCAGCGTCGTCGCTGGCCGTGACCCGCGGAGGTCGCACGTACTCATCACGAGTGATCCAACTCAGCTCTTGCGATGGTGAGAGCACGTCGTTGGCGATGACGGTCTCCACGACAACCATCCGGACTGATCATCCAGGCACGTTTCTCTGCTCGCGCAGTTTGGCGTCGGGTTAGGGCTGGTCGGTTTGGTCGCGTAGGGCTTGGACTTCGGCGCGGAGTTGTTCGGTTTCGTGTTCGAGCTCGAGGACGTGGCGGGCGCCGGCGAGGTTGATGCCGGCGGCCAGCAGCGTGGTGATCCGTCGAATGCGGTCGAGGTCGTCGTGGCTGAACCGTCGAGTGCCGCCAGTGGTGCGGGCCGGGACGAGGAGGCCCTTGGCCTCGTAGTCGCGGAGGGTTTGCGGGTGGACGCCGGTGAGCTCGGCGGCGACCGAGATGCCGAACACGCCCTGGTCGGAAGGGAACTCGACCGTCATGGGTGCCTCCGGCCGTCATGGGAGGGGGTCACGCGAGTGGGTCCGGCCACGATCGGGGGTGTCGACCCGGCGGGGGTCTGGTGGATGGTGATGGGGACCGTCGCCGACGGCTTCCGGGGCACCACCGGCTGTTCGGCTTTCGGAGGGCTCGTCGAGGCGGCGAGGGTCTGGTAGGCGTGGTTGACAGCGGCGAATCGCTCGGCGGCGACCGGGTCGGGGCCGGCGATGTCGGGGTGGTATCGCTTCGCCAGACGGCGGTAGGCCCGGGCGACCTCGCCGGGTGTCGCATGCCGGGTCAGCCCGAGCACCGCGTACAGCTCATCGCGCCGGGTGGCCACAGCATCGCCTCCATCAAGGGCTGATCTTCGACATCAACTATAGATGATCGCGAGTCTTGACTCAGAGAATCTCAGTCATATCCTTGAGATCGATGACTTGGAGCGCGATGTGTGCGCACGGATCGGAAGGAGGACCAACTGTCATGTTGATGCGTACCGACCCGTTCCGCGAGCTCGACCGGCTCACCGACTCGCTGTTCGGGACCCAGACCCGGCCGGCGGCCATGCCGATGGACGCCTACCGGCACGACGACCACTTCTACATCCACCTCGACCTGCCCGGCGTCGACGCCGACTCCATCGACCTGACCGTGGAGCAGAACGTGCTGACCGTACGCGCCGAGCGTCGATCCCCGGCGGGCGAAGGCGCCGAGCGAATCGTCGGCGAGCGGACCTACGGCGTGTACACCCGGCAGGTGTTCCTCGGCGAGACCCTCGACGTCGACAACCTGCAGGCCGACTACGACGCCGGCGTACTGACCATCCGGCTCCCGGTCCTCGAGGCGGCCAAGCCCCGCAAGGTGCTGGTCAGCCAGAACGCCGGCCGCAAACAGATCAAGTCCTGACCCACACCACCCGATCCCCCTCAGCGGCGGTCGGACCGGAACACCGCCCGGTCCGACCGCCCACTCGCCCGGCCAGGTCCGGGCCAGCCGACGCCGGGCGCCGGATGCCACACGGCTCGCTGCCTTACGGAGTCGTCGAGCAATCTGTAACCCCTGACTTGCGGCTCACTGGTGGGGCGGGCGGGACTCGAACCCGCGACCCAGGGATTATGAGAGCCCTCATCTGGGGCTATACGAGGCAACGCCAGGCGACCGAAGTCCTTCGGCTGACCTCTCGAGCGGCGTCCAGGAACCGTGGTTGACGCCACTTCATGCCACGAACCATGCCACGCGCATCGCGTGTGGCAGACCGGCGCGCTGAGCCTTCCGCGTCTAAACGCCGTGCCGCGCGCTATCCAGGTGAGTGCCGAATCTGGCTCTCCTGATGGTCAAGGCGCGCCTGCGGCGCGCCAGGCGGCCGGGGCTGCTCGCTTGCGGGCGATACCTCCGGCCGTCGTCCTCGCTCGCGCCCCGGCCGCCCAGGATGAGGGCGCGCCGATCGAGGCAGCTCGCGGCAGTCTGGCGAGTGAACGTACGAGGCCCCGCATCCGCGTAGCACCAGTCTTCGGCCTCCGTTCCACGCGTCAAGGGCGCCTGTCGGCGTCACTACGTGATCGAGCTAGCTCGACCCCTGACCCGCTCCACTCCGGCCTACGATCGGCAGCTACGGGGTGCAGGACCAGGAGTGGCCGAGTCCTGCCAGGCGAGGATCGCGCTGTAGCTCATCGTGATGCCAGGCTTGCGACATGAGCATCACGGTTCGGCCAGCGGAGGCAAGCGACGCGCCACGGATCGTGCAGATCTACGTCGAGTCCTGGAACACGGGATTCGGTGAGCTGATGCCTCACATGGTCGCGGATGAGGATCGACTCAACCGATGGACGGCCGACCTGACGAACGGGCGAACCCGATGGTGGGTCGCGGAGTACGACGGATTCATCGCCGGTTTCGTCGGGATCGGTCCCAGCCGCGATCCTGTCGATCCCGAGCTCGGCGAACTCGACACGATTGCAGTGGACCCAGCGCACTGGCGCAGAGGCATCGGGACTGCCCTCATGCGAACGGCACTTGACGCGCTTGTCGACGCCGGATTCGCGGAAGCCATTCTCTGGACGCTCGCCGGATACCACCGAGGACAAACCTTATACAACTCGACAGGCTGGACCCGCGACGGCCGAAGCCGTGACAACGGGCACCAGGTGTCGTTCCGGCACAGTCTCCGGCCGGAGCAATGATCGGGCGTGCGCGGTGACTCCAGTGGCCGGGCAGCGTCGTTCCTCGGCAGAAACTAGGCAGCGCCACTCTGATCGAGGGATGACAGTGCGCAATGATCGACACTCGCCCAGCGCGAATCAGGCCGTCAGGAGCAGTGGTTGGCCCGCGTTGACAGGGGAGGATGGCGTTCGCCCCGAGGGGGTCACGGGTCACCTGAGAAGCGTCAACCCGGTAGCCGCGCCCGAGCTGCCTCGGTAGCGTTCGCCGGATGAGCTACCTCGTTGGGATCGTGCTGGACTGTCGGCATGCGTCGAAGCTCGCGCGGTTCTGGGAGGCCGCGCTTGGCTGGCGGATCCGGGCCTACGACGAGGCCGAGGTCGCCCGGCTCGCCGGCCTGGGCCTGACACCGGAAACCGATCCGATGGTGGCCATCGACTCCCCGGACGGTTCGCTGGTCTTCTTCCTCCAGGAGGTTCCTGAACCCAAGACCGTGAAGAACCGCATGCACGTCGATGTCCAGCTGCGAGACCAGGCTCACCTAGACGACCTCCTCCAGATGGGTGCCACGGTGATCTCCGAGCATGACGGCTGGCGGGTCCTGGCCGATCCCGAAGGCAACGAGTTCGACGCCATGCACCCGGTTTAGGACGAGCGGTCACCCCAGCGCGAGCCACCGGTCACACAACTATGCCGAGCATCGGACAGGTCACAAACACGCGCAGCCTGCCGACACAAGGACCGCCGACCCACCCACAGGCACTGAGTCGACGTCGTTCCAGGTTCGGCATAGGTCGAGGGAACCGACGAGTCAGCAGGAAGTCAGCAACACTCCCGAAGTCGCGCGATACGCAGCCTCAACGATCGACACACGAACCCTCCGTCACCTGCAAGGACAGGCGTCCATCGGCATGCGAACGCACACCCAAACAGGCCTGACACAGAAGAGGTCAGCGGGCTGTCGATCCGATCACGACTCGGCGGCGTCCGGCGTGGTGATCTGGGGCGCAGTGTCGGTATGCACCGAACCGAACTCACTCAGTGAGCCCCTGCTTGTAAGGCAGGCGGCGCTCAACGCTGTGCAAAGCACCGGACTGAGCGTGAGACGGCCGAGCGCAAGTCGAAAGTTATGTGCTCACTGATCACGTAGCATCCAGAACGCTGCTTCCCAACACCTTAGCCACTGCAATGCGAGCGCGATCGCCTCGCCAAGGTCGTCGACATTGGTCCCCAGGCAGCCTGGATCGCGGGGCTCACGCGTGGCATCTGCGGATGGCGAGTTCCTTCTCGTCGGGGTCCTCCCGGTGGTGCGCAAGCTTCACGTCGTGCAGGTCGAGGTCGGGTCTTCGGGTCCTCGAGTGCATCCAGCTCAGCCCATCACTTTGGCCAGCGTCGTCTCGGCCACCTCGGCCTCCTCTCCATCATGTGTGGGATTCCGGATGCCCTGCTGCGTCGTCCGTACGGACCTCGACGTCTGCGGCACTGGTGTCGCTGTGACTTCGGACGACCGTGGCGGTGCCGGCGACGGCGGCAACGACCAATGCGGGGACCATGGTCCAGGCGCCGACGAAGCCGGCTGGGGGGTTGGGATCGACCAGCCGGTCTGCGGCGCCGACGACGACGAAGGCGACCACGTTGAACACGCCGGCGACCGGTCCGGCGATGGGAGCCCACCGTCCCGGCACCGACGCGACGAGGAGGGCGGCTGCCAGGATCAGTACGAGGCCGGGCGGAATCGTGGGTGTGTCCGTCACACCGGCGACCATCTGGGTCACGAAGCCGACAGCGGCTAGCAGCAGAGCGACGACGGTGAGCTGCCGGGCATGGAGGAGCGTTCGCGGCACCCTCACTCGGTGGGGTTCGCGCATCATGGTCGCACCGAGATCGGCTCCGGGTTGTCGAGGTGTTGCAGGTAGGTGTCCGGTGGGCCTTCGACGTGGAGTTGCGGGAGTCGTCGGTCGAGCGATCGTGGCAGCCACCAGTTGGTGCGGCCGAGCAGGTGCATCACCGCCGGCACGAGCAGCATTCGGACGACGGTGGCGTCGACGAGGATGGCGGTGGCCATGCCGAGGCCGATGACCTTGAGGAGGAGGTCTGGATTGGGGACGAACGCGGCGAAGACCGCTATCATGATCGCTGCCGCGGCGGTGATGACGCGGCCGGTGCTAGCGAGACCGTCGGCGACGGCGCGAGTGTTGTCGCGAGTTCGGATCCAGCTCTCACGGATCCGGCTGATGAGGAACACCTCGTAGTCCATCGAGAGTCCGAAGAGGACGGCGAAGACGATCACTGGGACCCATGCCGGCATGGGCGTTTCGGTGTCGATGCCGAGAAGTTGGCCGGCCCAACCGCCTTCGAGTACGTAGGCCATGACGCCGTAGGCGGCGGCGACCGAGAGCAGGTTCATCGCCGCTGCGGTCAGCGGGATGACGATGCTTCGGAAGGAGAGGCACAGCAGCAGCATCGACAAGGCGATCACGCCGCCGAGCAGGAAGGGCAGCCGGCTGGAGATGTTCTCGTTGGAGTCGATGTTGGTGGCGGTGACGCCACCGATGTGGGCTTCCACTCCGGTGCCGTCGATCGCGGCCGGGATGACATCGTCGCGGAGCGTGTGGACGAGATCCTCGGTCGCTTGGTCCTGTGGCCCGGTCTCGGGGATGACCGTGATCAAGCCGGCGTCGCTGTCGGCGTTGACCGCGGGCGCTGCCGTCGCCACACCGGGAGTGTCACCGATCGCGGTCGCCAGATTCTGGACGGCGGGGGTGTCGTTGGCCGTCGCCAGCTCTGTCGCCACCAGGAGCGGTCCGTTGGCGCCGGGTCCGAAGGCCTCGGCGGCCATGTCGTAGGCCTGCCGGGACGACCTGTCCCCGGGGTCGTTGCCGGCGTCGGGGAGTCCGTATCGGACGCCGAGGAACGGCGCGGCCATGACGAGCAGTAGGCCGACCCCGAGCACAGTGGCGAGGATGTTGTGTCGCTGCACCAGTCGGCTCCATCGGACCCAGCCTGCGGCTGGCACGGAGTGCCCGTCCGCCGCGATCGGAGCGGCCCGGCGGCGTCCGATCGGCAGTCGCATTCGGTCCACCCACCGGCCGAGGTATCCGAGCAGAGCGGGGAACAGGGTCAACGCCGCCGCCATGACGATGAACACCGCGACGACGGTGACCACGGCCGCGCCGCGCATGAAGGACAGGCCCATCGCGAACAGACCTAGCATGCTGACGACCACGGTGGCGCCGGCGACCAGGACGGCGCGTCCGGCGGTGTCGAGAGTCGCGACTGTGGCCGACTCCGGGTCCAGGCCTGCCGCGCGCCATTCGCGGAACCTGGTGACCATGAGCAGCGTGTAGTCGATCCCCAGTGCGATGCCGATCATCGTCGCCAGTGCGGTAGACCAGTCCGGAACGTCGGTGAGCGCGGCGATCACCCCGGCGAAGGTCCCACTGACGGCGAGGCCGGCCAGGGCGACGCCCAACGGAAGCCCAGCAGCGACGACGGTCCCGAACGTGACGAGCAGGATCAGAGCCGCGACGACGAGCGCGATCATCTCCGAGCCTGGCTCGCTCTGCTCGGCGAGCTGGATGGTCTGCCCGCCCAAGGCGACCTCGAGGCCCGAACGCTCGGCCTCGTCGGCCGCGGCCAGCAACTGCTCGGTGTCCTCGACCGGCATGTCGACGGGGTTGACGACGTCCAGGTTGAGCCGCGCGATGAGGGTCTGACCGTCGTCGGCCATTCCGTCCGGGCCGGTGTAAGGGTCGGCGACGGCCGCAACGTGCGGCAGGCCGCGCAGCTCGTCGAGCAGCGCGGTGACCTCGGACCGTACCGCCGGATCGGCCACGGACTGGTCGGCACGGACGACGACATCGACGGTGTCCCCGGACTGCGTCGGGAACCGATCCTCGAGCAGATCCTGGGCCCGCTTCGAGTCCGAGCCCGGCGTGGAGTAATCGGCGGTGAAGTCGCCGGCGAACGCGGCGGACAGGCCGATCGCCACGGCGAGCGCGGCGATCCACCCGACGACGACGCGCCCTCGGCGCCGATAGGAGACTCCGGCAAGCCGGCCGAGCGGGCCGGGCCCCGACGCGATGAGGGAGTCTCGGCGGTCGTCGAGGGTGGATACGTCAGTCATGGCGGGCCTCCGCTGGTGGATTCACGGAAGCGATCGTCGCGCCGACGACGCAGGCGCGTCCTCCGCCGGCGGATGTCTGGAGGTACGCAGATCTGCGTAGCCGGCCCGTTCCCAACCCGCGCTTCTCGTCGTAGCCGACTACGCCTCTGGTCGCAGCAGATCCCCGCCCGGGAACCTTATGATCCCAGGTATGCGACGTCGGCTCGCCTCGCTCCACCTGCCGGTATGGGCACAGGATGCGTTGCTCGCCGTGTTCATCACGGTGATGCAGGTTCAGGGCACCGTCGGAGCCTCGGAAAACTCGGAAGTGGAGTCGCGACCGCTCGACGACTTCGGACACCTGGGATACGTCCTTCTGGTCGTGAGCGGCCTGGTACTCGCGGTGCGCCGCCGATGGCCGGCGCCGGTATTCGCCACGATCGCGCTCGCCAGCCTCACCTACTACAGCCTGGACTTCTCCGACGGGCCCGGCTGGCTCGCTCTCTTCGTGGCCCTGTACACGCTCACCGCGTACGGCGACGGGCGCCGCTCACTCCTGGTCGCCGGCGGCGGCATCATCGGGTTGGCCATCGGCTGGCTGATCGCCGGGGCGGACGTCGAACCCCAAGCCGCCATCGGCTGGGTGTTCTTCCGCATCGGCGCATCGGTCATGAGCGCCGCCCTCGGTGAGTCCGTCCGCACGCGCCGGTTCATCGCGGCCGAGGCGCAGCAACGTGCCGAGATGGCCGAACGCACCCGGGAGGAGGAAGCCCGCAAGCGGGTCGACGTCGAACGGCTCCGGATCGCACGCGAGGTCCACGACACCGTCGCGCACGCCATCGCGATCATCAACGTCCAGTCCGGTGTCACCGCCCACGTACTCGACAAGCGCCCGGACCGGGCCCACGAGACGTTGGTCGCGATCGAGCAGACGAGCTCGCAGGCTCTGCGTGAGATGCGGGCCATCCTCGGAGTGCTGCGAGATGCCGGCGACGGGCGAACGCCCTACCCCGGCCTAGAACAGATCGACGATCTCACCGCACAGGCACGCGATGGCGGACTCGACGTCAAGATCGAGGCCACCCCCTCCGCCGAGCCCGTACCGAGCGCGGTGAGTAACGCGGCCTACCGAATCCTGCAGGAGTCGATCACCAACGTGATCCGTCACGTCGGACCAACCCGAGTGACCGTCGCTCTCGACTACAGAAACGATGCCTTGGAGATCTGCGTGATCGATGAAGGCCGCCGAGACGCCACCACCGCCACGCGTTCGACCAGCAATGGCACCCGCTTCCCGGCTGAGACGGGGCGAGGGATCGCCGGAATGCGCGAGCGCTGCCAACTGCTGGGCGGAGACCTGACCGCTCAGACGCGGCCGGGCGGCGGGTTCGAGGTCAAGGCACGACTGCCGCTGGCGCCGACCGGAACGACACACGCATGAGCCCCGCAACCCCGTCGGCGCCTGGCGGCCCGTCTCCGATCAAGGTGCTGCTCGCCGACGACGAAGGCCTGGTGCGATCCGGCTTCAAGGTCCTCCTCGACCTCGAAGACGACATCACGGTGGTCGGAGAAGCCACCACCGGCGCCGAAGCTCTCGACCGCGCCAGGGCGACCCGTCCCGACGTTATTCTCATGGACATCCGCATGCCCCACCTCGACGGGATCGAAGCCACCCGCGAGATCGCCAACACATCCGGCCTCCACGATGTCCACGTCCTCATCCTCACCACCTACGACACCGACGCCTACGTCTTCGAAGCCCTCCGGGCCGGAGCCAGCGGCTTCCTGCTCAAAGACGCCGGACCAGCCGAGCTCCTCCATGCCATCCGGGTGGTCGCCGCCGGCGACGCGCTCCTCTCGCCACGGATCACCCGACGCCTCATCGCCCAGTTCACTGCCAACCAGAACGCCGCCCAGGCAGCCGCAGACCGACTCGCGCCGCTCACCCCACGAGAGCGCGAGGTCCTGGCCCTGGTCGGCGAGGGGCTGAGCAACCACGAGATCGGACACGAACTCTTCCTCAGTCCAGCCACTGCCCGCACCCACGTCAGCCACGCCATGGCGAAGCTCGGCGCACGAGACCGCGCACAACTGGTCGTCATCGCCTACCAGACACGACTAGTCAGCCCGCGACCATGAGCCAGACAACGGCTCGGCCACAACGAAACTCGGGCGACTCAACACGCTCAACCCGAAGCAAAACTAGCGAGCGCCTGCTTGCAAAGCAGTTGGTGCTCAACGCTGTGCTGACCGGCGAATCGAGCGTGAAACCGGCCGAGCGCAAGTCGAAGGTTATGTGCTCCGTGACGCAACGTCCTTGAACTCTGCTCCGCCACAGCTTGACGGTCGCCTCGCTTTTCCGAGCCCGGCTCTCGATGTCAATGTTGCGCGCTTCGGGCGCGTCTGTGTGGCGGCCTGTATGTCTGCGACGACACCTCAGGCGACGCGTTCGTGAAAACCATCCCGCGTCCCCGCCGGTGCCGACGGGCTCCGGCCTAGGTGCGAGACGTCGGCGTCGCGTTGCTTAGCCGCGCTGTCCTTCTTCGTTCCTGGCGGGTCCGACCGGATGGCCCGGTCCGAAACCGCCGCCTGGTGAGCCCTCGGCTGGGAGTCAGCGGACTGCTTTTGCTCCATGTGGTATGCCAGGACCGTCCCACCGCCGATCGTCACCAACAAGATGACCTCCATCATCACGGCGAACAGGAACCACAACCACTCATTGGGCACGACGATCGCAACCCTTCTCTGTCGAGGCCGGGGACCTCGGTCAGATCGGTCCCCGGCGGCCGGCGTACTTACGCTACACTCGATGTAGCGTAATTGGGAGGCATCATATTCCCGTGACTGCTCAGGAACCGACCAGACGGGGACGCCCGCGACGCGCCAGCACCGACGACCGCATCCTCACCGCGGCGCTGGACCTGCTCCGCACCGGCGGGCCCTCGGCCGTCACGGTCGAGTCCGTGGCGCTCCGCTCCACCGTGGCCCGGACCACGATCTACCGCCGCTACCACGGCCGCAGTGACCTGCTACGTGCCGCCATCGACCGGATCGCCCAGCAAGAAGTCCCGCCCCAACAGCTCAGCGTCCGCGACAAGCTGCGTTGGGTACTTGAGCGGGTCCGACTGGTCCTGGAGCAGGGACTGGGACGCGGCGGCGTCGCCGCGGTCCTCACCAACAGCGCACCGGAATTCACCGAGGCCTTCCGGCGCTCGCTCACCGCGCACCTTCAGCCCCTGCAGGAATCAATCGCCGCGGACGCCCAGCGCGGACTACTCAGAACCGACCTCGACGCCGACATGACAATCAACCTGATCTTCGGCTCCTACCTCGCCGAAATGCTGCGCTACGGCCAACCCCGCGACGACTGGATGGACCGCACCCTCGACATCTTGGAGACGGCGCTTCGGAGCACACCAACAGCAAACCAGCATCCCCCGACCTGACCCTTCGACAACTCCCACTCCAAGACGGGTCTGATCCGCCACCACCAGCGCTTCCCCGCGGCGGACCGTCACCGGCCCGCCTACTGGGTGGACTTGGAGTCACCATCGATCGGGATCATCTGTCCGCTGATGGTCCATGTCCGCGGCGCCGTCGACGACCTCGCCGTCGGCCGGCACCCGTCCGCCGGGGCGAACGCCACAATGTCGCCGACCACCAGTTCTGCCGTGCCGCCGCGACCAGGCGGTCACCCTCGACCTTCTCCGCCTCATCCGGCAGCAGCGCCGCGAGGGACTCGAGGGCCGAGGACGTCTGCGCCAACGACCGCATCTCCAGCCAGTGGCCGAGCAACATAATGACGATCAGCAGTGCCAGCTCCCACCAGACGTCCAGCTCTTTGGAGAGCAGCCCCAAGCTGGCGCCCCATGAGGCGACGAAGGCCACCGTGATGGCCTTGATGGTCTGCGGGTTCATCCGGGTGGTCACGCTGAACCAGGCGCCGTGACGGATCGCGGTGCCGACGAACGCGCGTGGCTGTAGTAGGCCGAGTCCGCCCGCGCCAGGGTCCTTCCCTTCACGCCTGCGGACCGGGCGGATGTGATGGCTTCGGCGAGCATCCGGCCCGCACCGGTGTGGGAGGTGCTGTTGCCCTGCGGAGCCGGGCCCGGGCGATCACCGGCGCGGTCAGCGGCGTACTGATCGTCGCGAGCTGGAGATTGAGTCCCCGCACCTCGCAGTGGCCGAATGCAGCGCCCTGCTCGGCATACCCGTGCACCTCACGGATGGGTGTCATCGAGGTCGATGAACGCGATCCCATCCGCTGTGTCGACTTCCCAACGCCGAACGCCCATTGAGCCACACGATCACCCCGGCACCGTACGACGGGTGGCTGAGACTCACCAGAACACCGGTCTTGCTCAACAGGCTCCGAAGTCAGTGCTGGTCGCTTCGGCGACTATCGTTCGGTGCCGGTGAACATTGATGAGGTGCCAGCCGTTCATTCGTTGCTTGCCGACGTCGAGCGTGACGACAACGTGCGGGGTGTTGTTCTAGCCGGCTCGGCGGCGCGACGGATGCGGACCAAGTACTCCGAGGTCGACGTCTACTTCGTCCTCGAGGACGCCACCGGCGCTGCAACGACCAGGCCGCCAGCGCTGGACACGGTCGTGGTGACCCTCCACGAGCTCCGGTCGCGGCCGAAGCCGCGGGATGTCGAGAAACGGAGGTCGCGCGCGGCTGCGATCGGGGTGTGGGCGGCGTGTCGCGGGGTGTCCGGGCAGAATGGCGCGCGTGGGTGAGGTCTTTGCGGGGCGCTATGAGCTGGTGGATCTGATGGGCAGTGGGGGGATGGGCTCGGTCTGGCGGGTTTGGGATCACCGGGACCGCCGGTATGTTGCCGCGAAGGTGCTGGGGCAGGCGGACGCGGCGTCCTTGTTGCGTTTCTTGCGTGAGCAGTCCCATCGGGTGCAGCACCCGCACGTGGTGACCCCGATGTCGTGGGCGGGCGAGGACGACCGAGTGTTGTTCACGATGGCTCTGGTCCGCGGCGGTTCGGTTGCGACTCTGGTCGGTGATCACGGCGCGCTGCCGGCGTCGTGGGCGGGCACGCTCCTCGACCAGTTGCTCGACGCGCTCGGGGCGGTGCACGCGGCTGGGCTGGTACACCGGGACGTCAAGCCGTCCAACTTGCTGCTCGAGCCGACCGGGACGCGTCGGCCGCATCTGAGGCTGTCTGACTTCGGCCTCGCCATAGCCGTTCATCTGGACCGGCTGACCCTGGCCGGACAGGTCGTCGGCACGCCGGGCTATCTCGCACCGGAGGTACTCAGCGGTGCGCCGCCCGATCCGAGTCAGGACCTGTACGCCGTCGGGCGGGCGGCGGCGGCGATGCTGCTGGGCGCGCCCGCCCCGGCCGAAACGCCGATCGACGAGCCACCGCCTGGGTGCCCCAGCCGGCTGTGGTGGATCATCCGAAGCCTGAGCGAACTCGATCCGACGCAACGGCCACCAAGCGCTTCCGCGGCCCGTGCCGCTCTCCAGGCGGAGTTGCCCACCTGGACGGATACCCACGACGTCGAGGTCTTCGACCAGATGCCTCCACTGCCGGCGGGGTGGACCGAGGGCGGGCCCGGCGCGCGCCGGGCGGGGGGCTCGCCGGGCCCCGCCGGA
>Ga0081538_10000196_pt1 | contig 66606 bp, 67 predicted proteins | sample TabmetS5T2R1_FD_71022 | JGI IMG/M metagenome (GOLD analysis project Ga0081538, IMG submission 71022) | Tabebuia heterophylla rhizosphere microbial communities from the University of Puerto Rico - S5T2R1 | ecosystem: Host-associated > Plants > Roots > Rhizosphere ... | reverse complement strand
TCCTCGCCGCTACAGGGATTGATGTCGGTGAAGACGTCGAGGATGGGCTCCTCGACCGGGGGGTTGGCGGCCGCCGGGACGGCGAACGCCAGAGCAACGACACTCAGCAGGCCGATAACCAGTTTCATGATCACACCTCGCCGCAGGGAATATAGGACCCGGCCATCGTTTCAGACCGTGTCGGGCGTTACAAGTGGCCGCGCGGCCCGAAGCGAGTTTCACACCGAGCTCTAGCACCGAGGCTCGTACCTGCTCGGCTCTTCAGACCGCCCCAACGCACCCCGCGAAACGAGGTCCGCGTAGTCGAGCTCGGCCTCCTCGACGAGGACGTGGGACGGGGCGGTCGGGTACGCGGTCGTCGCGCGGGACGAGCGCGCAGACGGCCGCGAAGAGAGCGCTCGGGACGTTGACCCACCTGGCCGCTCGCGTCTTCGCCGCAGCCGAGCGGATGCGCCAGCGACCGCGCCTCTCGTCAACGTCGCCCCAGGTGAGCGCTTCGAGCTCACCCACCCGCATCCCGGTCGCGTCGAGTACGAGGTCGGTGGACTTCGGAACAGCCGTCGACTTCGCCTTCGACTACCTCGAACGGCGTGACCCGAGTCGGCAGGGCGTCGTCGACGCACTCGAGATCGTCCGGGTCGCGGGGTCCAAGCGGGAGACCGTGTGGACGTACAGCCACGCGCAGTCGCGCAGCATTGCGCGAGACCTCGTCGGCGTCTGGGGCTTCCACCCCGGGAGCGGCTGGAGCAGCCCCTACCGAACGCCGCCCCGGCCGGTGCCCGCCCGCAACCACTAGCTCCCACAGCTCTTTTACATCCGTTTGGGCGAACGGCGTAGACAGCCGCGGGGGGCGGAGTACCTTGGACGTGGCCGTTATGTCCGATCGGGGGCTCGTCGTCAGCGAGATCGTCTCGCAGCTGGTTGCCGATGCCCGGCGCCAGGAAGGCTTGTCACTGGACGAGCTCGCCGACCGCGTCGGCGTTCCGCCGACCTACGTCGACCTGCTCGAGCGCCGCTCGCGGCAGCCGACCGTGGCCGTGGCCGCGAGCCTGGCGGAGGCGCTCGGCCTGAGCCTCTCCGAGCTCGTGGCGGAAGCCGAGCACGACGTCGACGGCGACGGCGACGGAGAGGCCGAGGTCGACCTCGTCCCCGCGCCGCCCAGGCGGCGCATCGAGCGCGCAAACCTGGGCGACTGCGTCCGCCTCGAGCAGACCACGGGGCTGACGCGCGAGGCCATCGCCGAGGCGGTCGAGTTCACGTGCCGGAAGCTCGACGTCATCGACCAGCAGACGCGAGACTCCGGCGCGCGCCCGTTCGTCGCCTTCGTCGACCTTCCCGAGCTCTCGTCTCTCGTCTCCACCGCACTGGGCGCCGGGCTCGCGCAGGCGAGGGTTCTCTCCCTAACAACGGGAACGACTCCGACGCTCTACAGACGCGATCGCGAAAGCGAGTTTAGATATGCGCGCGCTCCTCAACGGCAACTCGACGTGGAAGCTGCCGCTCGTCGCACGAGTCTTCGGAGGCGGGCGCTTCTCCGGGAAGGACTCGACGCCGTACGGCGACGGCGACAACGTCCACGACTTCATGCACGCGAAGGTCACCGTCGCGGACGACCATGTCTTCGCAGGCAGCTACAACCTCTCCCACTCGGGCGAGCAGAACGCGGAGAACGTCCTCGAGATCCGCGACCCCGAGCTGGCCGACCGGTTCGTCACCTGGATCGACGAGGTGCGGGCCCGCTACCGCCCGGCGCCGGTCACCGACGTCGGCGGCTAGCCGCCGACCTGCACCGTCGTGATGCCGCGCTCCGCGAGCGCGGCCTGCGCCGCGGCCAACCGGGCCAGCGGCACCCGGTACGGCGAGCAGGAGACGTACGCCAGCCCGAGCTCGTGGCAGAACGCTACCGAGCGGGCGTCGCCGCCGTGCTCGCCGCAGATGCCGAGCTTGATCTCCGGCTCGACGCCGCGCGCGCGCTCGACGGCGATCCGCATGAGGTCGCCGACGCCGCTCACGTCGAGCGTCTCGAACGGGTTCGCGTCCAGGATGCGGTCCTCGAGGTAGCGCGTGAGGAACTTGCCCTCCGCGTCGTCGCGCGAGAAGCCGAGCGTCGTCTGGGTCAGGTCGTTCGTGCCAAAGCTGAAGAAGTCCGCCTCCGCGGCGATCTCGTCCGCGCGCACGCAGGCACGGGGAAGCTCGATCATCGTCCCGACCAGGTACTCGAGCTGCCGCGAGGCCTGCTCGAGCTCCGCAGAGGCGGTGTCGAGCGTGAGCCGCCGGAGCCGCCGCAGCTCCTCGACGAAGCCGACGAGCGGGTGCATGATCTCGACGAGCGGCGGCTCGCCGCTGCGGTCGGCGACGGCGAGGGCCGCGCGCACGATCGCGCGCACCTGCATCTCGTAGATCTCTGGGTAGAGGAGCCCGAGCCGGCAGCCGCGCGTTCCCAGCATCGGGTTGGCCTCGTGGAGGGCGCGGATGCGCCGGGCCATCTCCTCGGACTCCGCCTCTTCGAGCGGCGGCAGGAACTCGTGCAGGGGCGGATCGAGCAGCCGAATCGTGACCGGCAGGCCGGCCATTGCGGCGAAGATCCCCTCGAAGTCCTCCTGCTGGAGCGGGAGCAGCTGCTCCAGCGCCTCGCGACGTTCTTCCTCGGAGGAGGCCATGATCATGGACCGCACGAGCGGGAGGCGGTCCTCGGCCATGAACATGTGCTCCGTGCGGCAGAGGCCGATGCCCTCGGCGCCGAACTCGCGCGCCTTGGCGGCGTCCTCGGGCGTGTCCGCGTTTGCCCGCACGCGCAGCCGGCGGAGACCGTCCGCCCAGCCGAGCAGTGTCTCGAAGGTGTCGTCGATCTGCGGCGGGACGAGCGGCACCTCGCCGACGATGACGTCGCCCGTGCCGCCGTCGATGGTCAGGAGGTCGCCCTCAGCGAGCTCGTGCTCCCCGAGCCTAATCCGCCGTGCCTCGATGTCGATGGACAGTGCCTCGCAGCCTGAGACGCACGGCTTCCCCATTCCCCGCGCGACCACGGCCGCGTGCGACGTCATGCCGCCGTGCGCCGTGAGGATGCCCCGCGCCTCGACGATCCCGTGGATGTCGTCGGGCGTCGTCTCGGTGCGAACGAGGACGACCGCCTCCCCGGCACGTCCCTGCTCCTGCGCCCGGTCGGCGTCGAGCGCCACCTTCCCGGTCGCCGCGCCCGGCGAGGCATTGAGGCCCTTCGCGGCGACCTCGTAGGAGGCGCCCGGGTCGATCATCGGGTGGAGCAGCTGGTCGAGCTGCGCCGGGTGGATACGGGCCACCGCCTCGTCACGCGTGAGGAGCCCCTCCGCCACCATGTCGACCGCGATGCGCAGCGCCGCCACGGCCGTTCGCTTCCCGGTGCGCGTCTGGAGCAGGTAGAGCGTGCCTTCCTCGACGGTGAACTCGATGTCCTGCATCTCGCGGTAGTGCTCCTCCAGCCGCGCGACCGTGTCGGCGAGCTGATCGAAGGCGCGTGGAAAGCGCTCCCGCATCGAGGCAATCGGCTCCGGCGTGCGGATGCCGGCGACGACGTCCTCGCCCTGTGCGTTGACGAGGATCTCCCCCCAGATGCCCGCGTCGCCCGTGGAGGGGTCCCGGGTGAACGCGACGCCGGTCCCGGAATCGTCGCCCTTGTTCCCGAAGACCATCTGCACGACGTTCACGGCGGTGCCGAGGTCGTCCGGGATCCCGTTCACGCGGCGGTAGACCTGCGCGCGCGGCGTCTCCCACGAGTCGAAGACGGCGCGGACCGCCTGTTCCAGCTGCTCGCGTGCATCCTGCGGGAAGGGGCCGCCGGCGCGCTCGGCGTAGATCCGAGCGAAGCGGTCGACGAGCTCACGCAGGTCGTCGGCAGAGAGCTCGACGTCCTCCAGGACCCCCCGCCCGTCCTTGAGGGCTGCGAGGTCGCGCTCGAAGAGCTGCCCGTCGACGCCGGCGACGACATCGCCGAACATCTGCACGAGCCGGCGGTACGCGTCGAAGGCGAAGCGCTCGTTGCCGGTCGCGCGCGCCAGCCCTTCGGCAGCCTCGTCGTTCAGGCCGAGGTTGAGGATCGTGTCCATCATCCCTGGCATCGAGACCGCCGCGCCGGAGCGGACGGAGACGAGCAGGGGGTCGGCCGGATCGCCGAACCGTTTGCCGGCGGCCTCCTCGAGCCGCTTGACTGCACTCTGGATCTCGGCGGCCAGGCCGTCCGGGAATGCTCCGCGAAGCCGCATGTACTCGCGGCAGGCCTCGGTCGTGACCGTGAAGCCCGCGGGAACCGGTAGCCCGATCGCGGTCATCTCCGCGAGGCCGGCGCCCTTGCCGCCGAGCAGCTCTCGGCCGAGCCCGCCCCCCTCGGAGAAGTCGTAGACGTACCGCGTCGCCATCGCCCTGGCCTCGAATTCTCCCATCAGGGGGAATCCCATGCACCGAGGATCCCCCGGCAGGGGAATAGCGCGCATCGTTCCCCTCGACCATTGTCAGAGAGCGGGCTAGGCAGACGCGGGGCGCCGCAGCCTACGTCTCGGCCCGAGAGAGAGGCGGTCGTGGCACCACGGGCCGCCTCTTCCTTTGCGGGAACTCGTCTAGGGATCCCCGGGCTCGCGCTTGTGCGCGAACCACTCGATCAGGCGGATCCCCACCCAGACCGGGGTGAGGAGGACGTAGAAGATGAAGAGGCCGGCCGCGAGGAGGAGCATCCAGAACGGCCACCAGTACCAGGCGATGGGAGGCTTCGGGCTCACGTCGTGGCCTCCGTTCGCAGGCGGCGCTCCTCGACGAGCCGGACGATGCGCCTCGCGGTCTCCTCGATCGCGAGGTTCGAGACCTCGATCACGGGGCAGCCGAGGCGCTTGTGGACGGACTCGGCATACTCGAGCTCGTCGTAGATCTCCGCCAGGTCGGCGTAGCGGCCGCCGCCGCCCATCCCGCGCACCCGCTCGCCCCGAATCGACGCGAGCGCCTCGGCGTCGATGGTGAGCCCGACGACCTTCGCCGGGTCGACCTTCCACAGCCGCGGCGGCGGCTCGATGCCCTTCACGATCGGCACGTTGGCCGTCTTGTACCCGAGATAGGCCAGATACATCGAGAGCGGCGTCTTCGAGCTGCGCGACACGCCGACGAGGACGATGTCCGCCTCGGTCAGCTCGTGCGCGCCGGCGCCGTCGTCGTAGCGGACCGCGAACTCGATCGCGGCCATCCGCTTGAAGTAGCTCGAGTCGAGCACCGTGCGGGCGCCCGGGCGACTGATCGCGGGCGAACCAGAGACGCGGGCGACGGCCTCGATCGGATGCCCGAGCAAGTCGCAGTAGTGGAGCCGGTACCGCTTGCAGAGGGCGCGCATGACCTCTCGCAGCTCGGGCTCCACGAGCGTGAAGAGCACGACTGCCCGCCGACCGCGGGCCCGAGCGGCCGCCAGGTGGATGTCCTCGACCGCCGCGATCCGCGGGTGCCGGACGACCTCGAACTCCTGGCCCGGAAACTGCGCCTCGACCGCCTCGACGACGCGCGCCGCGGTCTCCCCCGTCGAGTCGGAGACCACGTGCAGCTCAACGGGATCAGGCATCGGCTAGCGAGGGATCTGGGAGAGGTCGCCGAGCGCGCCGACCGCGTCCCGAACGTCGAGGAGGAGCCGGAGCCGGTTGGCGCGCACCCGTTCATCTTCGACCATCACGAGCACCTCGTCGAAGAAGCGGTCGACCGGTGCGCCCAGCTCGGCGGCGGCAGCGATCGCGCCCGCGAAGTCCCTCTCGGCCACCGCCGCCTCGATGCGCGGTGAGGCACGGCCGAGCGCGGAGATCAGCGCCACCTCGGCCTCGTCCGTCGCGAGCGACGGGTCGAGCGCTCCGGCGGCGCCGTCCGCCTTCCCGGCGAGGCGGTTGGAGCGGTCGAAGGCGACGTATGCGCGGTCGAAGTCCTCCGAGGAGGCCTCGGCTGCGAGCGTCTCCGCGAGCTCCGCGACGGCGCCAAGCTCCGTCACCCCGCCGGCCCGCGCCGCGCGGATGAACTCGACCGGTACGGCCAGCACGCCCTCGAGCCGCTCGAAGACGAAGTCGGCAACGTCTGCCGGGTCGTCCGCGACCTCGGCCTGCTGTTCGACGAGGAGGCCGAGGTCGCGCCGCACGAGACTGCCGACGTCGATCGCAAGCCCGCCCTCGACCGCGATCCGGCAGAGCCCGATGGCGGCGCGGCGAAGGCCGTGCGGGTCGCGCGAGCCGGTCGGGCGCTGGCCGAGCGCGAAGGAGACCGTCAAGTTGTCGATCTTCTCCGCGGCCGCGACGACGCGTCCCGGCTCGGTGCCCGGGAGCGGGCCGTCCGCGGAGTCGGGGAGGTACTGCTCCTCGATCGCCGCGCACACGGCCTCGGGAAAGCCCGCGAGGCGTGCGTACTCGGCGCCGATGTGGCCCTCGAGGTCGGGGAACTCGCGCACGAGCTCGGCGGCTTGGTCCGCCTTGGCGAGGCGGGCGGCCTCCCGCGAGGCCTCGCCTCCGCCCAGCTCTGCCACCAGCTCCTGGAGCCGAGCGGCCTTGTCGGCGAGGCTCCCGGCCCCGGCCACGAACGTGATCGAGCCGAGCTCCTCGGCGAGCGCCTCGATCCCGTTCGCCGCGTCGCGCTCGAACGTGAAGTGCGCGTCCTCGAGCCGGCCCTCGAGCACACGCTCGTTGCCGGCGATCACGACCTTGGCTTCACCACCGTTGGCCACGAAGGCGAAGCGCGCCCCGTCGAGCGGGAAGTAGCGTTGGTGCGACTGCATCGCCGTCTCGACGACCCGTGGAGGAAGGCTCAGGAAGCGCTCGTCGAAGCGCCCCTCGAGGACGATCGGGCTCTCGACGAGGTAGACGACCTCGTCGAGGACACCGGCGGGATCGCGCCAGCCGCCGATCGCGTCGAGGCCCTCGCTGATCTGGCGGCGCCGCTCATCCTGCTCCGGCTCCACCCCCGCGGCGCGGAGTGTCTCGAGGTAGTCGTCGGACTTGACGACCTCGACCTCGCCCCCGGTGAAGCGATGACCGTAGGTGAGGTGCCCGGCTCGAAGCCCGCCGGCTTCGAACTCGATCGTCTCCTTGCCCAGCTTCGCGCACAGCCAGCGCACGGGCCGCGAGAAGCGGAGGCCCTCCGGCTCCCACACCATCGACTTCCCGAAGCCCAGCCCTTCCACAATCGCCGCCAGCTGCTCCGGGAGAGCCTCGGTGATCCGCCTGCCGGGCACGACGACCCCGAGGAAGCCGTCGCGAACCTCCAACTCCTCCTCGGACACCCCCTGCTTGCGGGCGAACCCGCGGGCGGCCGTCTCACGGAGGTGCTCGGGAGGGCCCTGGACCCAGCGGTCGGGCTCGTGCTCGGCGATCTCGGCGACGAGGACCGCGAGCCGGCGCGGGCCGACGTAGACGCTCCCCCCGCCGAGCTCGGGCAGCCACCGGTCGCGGAGCTGAGCCTCGGCCTCGCGGCAGGCGGAGGCCGGGAGCTCCTCGCAGCCGATCTCAAGCAGCAGGCTGGGCAACTGACTCCACGTAGAGCTCCGCGACGACGCGCGCGAGCTTGCGGACGCGGCCGATGTACGACGCCCGTTCGGTGACGGAGATCGCACCGCGCGCGTCGAGCAGGTTGAACGCGTGCGAGCACTTCAGCACCTGGTCGTAGGCCGGGAGGGCCAGCCCGAGCGCGATCAGGTCGCGACACTCGGCCTCGTGCTCCCCGAAGCGCCGGGCGAGAACGTCGACGGGCGCCGCCTCGAAGTTGTAGGTCGACCACTGGCGCTCGTTCTCGCGGTAGACGTCTCCCCAAGTGACACCCGGCGCCCATTCGAGGTCGAACGCGGTCCGCTTGTCCTGGAGGAACATGGCCAGCCGCTCGAGGCCGTAGGTGATCTCCGCCGGCACGATGTCGAGCTCGAGGCCTCCGAGCTGCTGGAAGTACGTGAACTGCGTCACCTCCATGCCGTCGACCCAGACCTCCCAGCCGAGCCCCCAGGCTCCGAGCGTCGGCCCCTCCCAGTCGTCCTCGACTAGGCGCACGTCATGCTTTTCGAGGTCGATGCCCACGGCTTCGAGCGAGCGGAAGTACCGGTCGAGGACGTCCTCGGGGGCGGGCTTGAGGATCACCTGGTACTGGTAGTAGTGCTGGAACCGGAAGGGGTTCTCGCCGTAGCGACCGTCGGTCGGCCGAATCGATGGCTCGACGTAGGCCGCCTTCCAGGGCTCCGGCCCGAGGCAGCGGAGGAACGTGGCCGGGTTGAACGTGCCTGCCCCGACCTCGGTGTGGTACGGCTGCATGAGCACGCATCCGTCGTCCGCCCAGTAGTCCTCGAGACGGGCGATCATCTCCTGGAAGTTGAGCGCGCTCATCGAGCGAACATGCTACGGGAGCCGCTTGCCCGCCTTCCGCTCGCGGTGGTGGCGGCCGACCTGGAGGCTGGGCCACCGCTACGCCGGGGGCGTCGTCACAGTCTTGGCACATTCCGTGCGCCACGGATACGGATTCGAGCGTTAGGCTCGAAAGCGGGTGGTGGGCCGGGGTGCCCCACACGGGAGCCGCGGAATCAGGCCGAGAGGGTTCGCAGGCGAAAGCCGCCGTGCTCCTCGTACGACGCCTCGATCACGCGCAGGCACTGACGCAAGGCGACCTCCCCCAGCCCGAGGCCTCGCGCTGCGGCCATCGGCTGCTCGACGAGCGCTCTGATCCCCAGGAACCCCTCCTCGGAGACCGGAAGCGCCTCGGCGGAGCACTCGCGACAGACGGCGCCCCCCGCGCGCGCCGAGAAGGCGACGAGCGGCTTCACTTCGTCGCAGGCCGCACAGCTGGCGAGGTGCGGCAGGTAGCCGGAGAGCCAGAGGAGCTTCAGCTGGAAGGAGAGGACGAGGGGTTCGAGCGAGGGCTGGGCCGGCAGCTCCACGTCCACGTCGTCGAGGAGGTCGAGGAAGCGCGTGAGCGCATGGAACGCAGGCGGTTGCGCCTCTTCCTCGACGAAGAGCCTCAGCATCGCCTCCAGCCCGATGTGCCCGACGGCGAGCCGGTACGGGTCGGTGCGAGAGCGATCGTGAGAGCGGATCAGCTCGGCGCCGCGGACCGTGTGCAGGTCGCCCCGGCCCTCGTGAAGCAGGAGCTCGACGTGAGAGAGCGGCTCGAGGCGCGCACCGAAACGCGAACGCGTCTTGCGCACGCCCTTGGCGATCCCGCCGACTCTCCCCTTCTCGAGCGTGTAGAGGTGGAGGACGCAGTCCGCCTCGGAGAAGCGGATGGACCGGAGCACGACCGCCTCGGTCGAGAGCGTGCGCGACGACATGCGGCCACTCTAGTCGCTCCCTCGGAGGAATCGGCGTCACTCGGCGGACGTTCTCCCGGTAGTGGCCAGGATCCAGGTGTACAGCACCAGGTGGTGTGGCTACTGCGACCGCGCCCGGGCATTGCTCCGCGAGCGCGGCCTTGCCTACGAGGAGATCTTCCTCGACGACGATCCGACCTTCCGGACTCGGCTCTTGGACCTGACCGGCCGCTGGACCGTGCCGCAGATCCTCATCGACGGTGACCCGATCGGCGGCTACGACGAGCTCGCGGAGCTCGACCGCCGCGGGCTCCTCGAAGGCTCGCCGCCCGAGGCTCAGGAATAGCGGCCGCCGTCTTCCCAGCGGCGTCGGCTCAGCTCCCTGATGAACTCGCCGCCCGACCAGGCGCCGTACGTGAGCGCGAGCCCGGGGACGAGCCCTCCGAGGACGATCACGACGATCCAGTCCCAGGTGTACAGCGCACCGAGCGTAACCCCGAGCACCAGGTAGAAGGCAGCAACGAGCAGGCGCGCCATCCCGTCTCGAGGACAGCGCGGCCGGCGCGTCTAGACGCTCGGGGCCAAGCGCTCGGCCAGGTAGGCCAGGCCGAGCGGGTAGCGGTACTCGATCGCCATGTGCGTCGCGTCGAAGAGCTCGAAGTGGAGGTCGGTGATCCCGAGGCCGAGCAGGACGCGGCGGAACGCCTCGGCGCCGAGATCGAGGTAGTACTCGTCCTTCGTGCCGGCGTCGACGTAGATCGCCTTCAGGGACCGGAGCGCGTCGGCGCGCTTGGGAGCCATCCGCACCGGGTCCCACGCGAGCCAGCGCTCCCACACCTCGGGCACGAGCTCCCCGGTGTCGATGTCGAACGGCAGGTTGACCGTCCCGTCCGCATCGGTCGAGTAGCACGCCGCCATGCACCAGCCGTTGAGCAGGATCGCGTCGCTCGGCTTCGACAGGGCCGGCCGCGAGCGGAAGTCGTCCCAGAAGCGCTCGTACGAGCCCTCGTAGTCGTCGCGCAACGTGCGTGCAACCTCCCGGAACTCGGGCAGGTAGCACGTCTCGAAGAGCGCGTCGCCCGCGTGGGTGGCGAGGCCGCCGAAGAGGTCGGGACGGAGCATCGGCGTCACCATCGCCCCATAGCCGCCGCTCGACTTGCCCGCGATGCCGCGGTGCTCGGCTGCGGCGACCGTCCTGTAGCGGGAGTCCACCCAGGGGACGACCTCGTCGCAGAGGTACGTGTGGTAGTCGCCAGTCCCGGGCGAGTCGAGGAACTGGCTGCCGCCGAGGGACGTCCAGGCGTCGACCCAGACGACGATCACGGGCGGCGCCCCTCCCGTGGCGAACAGCTCGTCCGCGAGCTCCGGGAAGTTCCGGCGAAACGCCGTGCGGTTCCGCCACATGTCGAGCTGTCCCGTGAGGCCCTGGATCATGTAGACGCTCGCATAGGGGCGCTCGGGCTCATCGTCGTAGCCAGGCGGCAGGTAGACCCAGAGAGGCCGCTCGTGCGGGTCTCCCAGCGGATTCCCGCGCAGAGCATCGCTCTCGAAGACCGTCTCCTCGAAGCGGCCGACGGGCAGGTAGGACCACGGCTCCATCGCGCCTGATGCTAGTCGCGCCGCTGGCACGTCGGGCAGTACCAGGTGCCGCGGCCGGCAACCCGCGTCTTGGCGATCGGGGTCCCGCACCGCTCGCACGGCTCGTGCTCGCGCCCGTAGACGCGGAACTCGTCCTGCATCCTCCCGCGGCCGCCGTCGGCGCCGCGATAGTCGCGCAGGGTGGCGCCCTGGCGCCGGATGCCGAGCCGCAACGCCTTGCGCACGCCGTCCCGAAGCGCTCGAACCTGCTCGTCGGCCAGCTCGCCCGCCGGAGTGAGAGGGTGAACACGCGCGTACCAGAGCGCTTCGTCCGCGTAGATGTTCCCGACCCCGGCCGCGGCTCGCTGATCGAGGAGGGCCGCCTTGATCGGGGCGCGCCGGCCCCCGAGCGAGCGCCTCAGGCCCGCCGGCGTGAAGGAGCGGCCGAGCGGCTCCACGCCAACACGCCGGGCGGCGAAGTAGGGCTCGAGCTCGCCCGGCTCCAGCAGCTCCCACGTGCCGAGGCGGCGGACATCCCGATAGGCGACATCCGAGCCGTCGTCTAATCTGACGACAGCCCGCACGTGCGGATCGTCCTTGCGCCCCTCAGGCGCCGGGTGCAGGACGTTCCCGGTCATCCGCAGGTGAACGAGGAGGTGCCGCCCGCTCTCGAAGACGACAATCAAATACTTGCCACGCCGGCGCACGTCCGTGATGAGCTCGCCCGCGAGCGCAGCCGCCACGTGCTCAGGCGGCTCCGGCCTCGTGAGCCGAGGATCGAGGATGTCGACCCGCTCCAGCCTCCTCCCCGTGAGCCCCGGCGCGAGGCTGGCGCGAATCGTCTCGACCTCGGGCAGCTCGGGCACAGGCTCTGCGGTCGGCCCGCTAGTCCAGGACCTCGAGGACGATCGGCCTCGGCTCGGGCTCCTCGACTCCGAGGCGGTAGCACGCGGCGATCTCGCGCACAGCCCGGTCGGCTGAGGCCTCGTCGCGCGCGTGCACCTCGGCGAGCGGCTCGCCCTCGGCGACGCCGTCTCCCCGCTTGGCCAGGCAGACGACGCCCACCGCGTGATCGACCGGTTGTTGCTTGTGCACCCGGCCCGCGCCGAGGTGGAGCGCGGCCAGTCCCACGTCCGTCGCGGCGATCGCCTCGACGACGCCGGACCTCGGCGCCGGCACCGTCTGGACCACCGCTGCCTGCGGAAGGACCTCCCGCCGAGGGTCGCCGCCTTGCGCTCGCACCCAGCGGTCGTACAGCTCCCGCGCCGAGCCGCTCGCGACGGCCTCCTCGGCCAGCCGGCGCCCCTCGTCTGCTTCGACGCCCAGGTCGGAGAGGGCAAGAAGGTGAGCGCCGGCGCCGAGGACGAGCTCGGTGAGATCCGGCGGCCCGGCGCCGTCGAGGGTGTCGAGGGCCTCGGCGATCTCGAGCGCGTTCCCGACGGCGCGGCCGAGCGGCTGATCCATGTCGGTCAGCTCGCAGACGACCTCACGGCCGTCGAGCCGGCCGAGCTCGACCATGGTCCGGGCCAGCTCGCGCGCCTCGTCGAGCGTCTTCATGAACGCGCCGCCGCCGACCTTCACGTCGAGGACGATCGCGTCGGCGCCGCCCGCGATCTTCTTCGACATGATCGACGACGCGATCAAGGGGATGATGTCGACCGTGGCAGTCACGTCCCGGAGGGCGTAGAGCTTCTTGTCCGCGGGGACGAGGTCGGCCGTCTGGCCGATGATGGCGAGCCCGAGCTCCCGGACCTGGCGGATGAACTCGTCGCCGCCCAGCTCGATCCGGAAGCCGGGGATCGACTCGAGCTTGTCGAGCGTCCCGCCCGTGTGCCCGAGGCCCCGGCCGCTCATCTTCGCGAAGGGCACGCCGCAGGCTGCGACGATCGGCCCGATGACGAGCGACGCCTTGTCGCCGACGCCACCGGTCGAGTGCTTGTCGACCACCTTTCGCCCGATGGGCGACAGGTCGATCACGTCTCCGCTCCGGACCATGGCGTCGGTCAGGGCATGCGTCTCGGCGGCGGTCAGCCCCTGGAAGTACACGGCCATGCAGAAGGCGGCCATCTGGTAGTCGGGGATCTCGTCCCGCGCGAAGGCGAGGACGAGCTCGGCGATCTCGTCGTTCGCAAGCTCCGCGCCGTCGCGCTTCCGCTGGATCAGCGCGGCGGGGTGGATCACGGCTGCAGGACGGGAGTGCCCGGAATGCCCCGGCTGGGGGCCTTGCCGCCGAGCCACGCGTTGACGGTCGCGCCGACGTCGGCGAACTCCCCGTCGTGGCGTTGTCCGGCCGCGTTTCGTCCCTCGACGTACGCGAGGAAGAGCGCGTGCTCACGCGAGTGGTCGGTGGAGGCCGTCGTTGGGTCGCAGCCGTGATCGGAGGTCAGCACCAGGAGGTCACCGGGCCTGAGCGCGTCCAACAGATCGGGCAGGCGCCGATCGAAGTCCTGCAGGCACCGATGGAAGTTGAGGGGATCGTTGCGGTGGCCCCAGAGCATGTCCGTCTCGACCAGGTTGACGAAGACGAGACCGCCGTCGAGCTCCCTGAGGAGCGTTTCGGTCTGCCGGATTCCGTCGGCGTTGGACTTCGTCGGAAAGGAGTGGTCGATATCGACGCCGGCGAAGATGTCGTGGATCTTGCCGACGCCGTAGACCTCGTTGCCCGCCTCGCGCACGAGCGTCAGGTAGTTCGGCTGGCGCGGCCGGAGCGACCAATCGTGCCGGTTGGGCGTGCGCGTGTAGCCCCCCGGCTCACCCACGAACGGGCGGGCGATGACGCGCCCGACTGCGTGCTTGCCCGTGAGGATCTCGCGGGCGATCCCGGAGGCCTCGTAGAGCTCCTCCAGCGGGATCGTCTCCTCGTGCGCGGCGATCTGGAAGACCGAGTCGGCCGACGTGTAGACGATCCACTTCCCCGTGCGCTGGTGCTCCTCCCCCAGCTCGTCGATGATCTCCGTCCCGGACGCGGCCTTGTTGCCCAGGACCCCGCGCCCCGTGCGGTGGGCGAACTCCTCGATCACCTCGAACGGGAATCCGTGCGGGTAGGTCGGCATGGCCACGGGCGTGACGATGCCCATCAGCTCCCAGTGGCCCGTGGTCGTGTCCTTCCCCTTCGAGCGCTCGACCAGGCGCCCGGCCACGGCCGGCGCTCCGGCCATGGGCGGGCAGCCCTCGAGATCTTCGATGTTCCCGAAGCCGAGGTGCTCGAGGTTGGGAAGGTCGAGGCCCCCGACCGCCCTGGCGACGTTGCCGAGGGTATCCGACCCTTCGTCGCCGTACTCGTGGGCGTCCGGCAGCTCGCCCGCACCAACCGCGTCCAGCACGATCACGCAGGCGCGCGGCATAGGGCTATTCTACGGTGGTCATGGACACCGTCCTCGGGCTTGTCGGCATCGTGTTCTGGATCGCGGGCACCATCAGCATCGCCGCGGGTATCACGTTCGTCGTGGTCAAGCTCTTTCCGGGCGGCGACGAGGACCTGAAGCCGAAGCCCGAGTCCTAGCGTCGACCGGGGCTGCGACCGCGGTCCAGTCGTCGGTCTAGACCGGTTCGAGCGGGTAGACCTGCTCGAGCGGCGTGAAGTCGAGGCCGTGGGCGTCGGCGACGGCCTCGTACGTCAGCTTGCCGTCGACGACGTTGATGCCTCGGACGAGAGCGCGATCGCGCGCCACCGCTTCTCTCACGCCCAGGTCGGCGATCGCCTCGACGTACGGCAGCGTCACGTTCGTGAGCGCGAAGGTCGACGTGATCGGGACCGCGCCCGGTATGTTCGCGACGCAGTAGTGAACGATGCCGTCGACGACGTAGGTGGGGTCGGAATGGGTCGTCGGGCGTGATGTCTCGAAGCACCCGCCCTGGTCGATGGCCACGTCGACGAGCACGGCCCCCTGCTTGAGCCCCGGGAGCATGTCGCGGGTGATCAGCTTCGGAGCGCGCGCGCCCGGGATGAGCACGGCGCCGATGACGAGGTCCGCATCCGCGGCGGCGCGCTCGATCTCGAGGCGGTTCGACATCGCGAGCGTGATTCGCCCGTCGAGCATCATCTCCAGGTCGCGCATCCGCTCGACCGACCGGTCGAGGACCCAGACGTCCGCCTGCATCCCGACGGCGATGAGCGCCGCGTTGTAGCCGACGATCCCGCCGCCGAGGATGACGACCTTGGCCGGGGGGACGCCGGGCACGCCGCCGAGGAGGAGCCCGCGGCCGCCCTGTGCCTTCTCGAGCGCCCAGGCGCCCATCTGCGTGGCCAGGCGCCCCGCCACCTCGCTCATCGGCGCCAGGAGCGGGAGCTTGCCGTCGTCGGTCTCGACCGTCTCGTAGGCGATGCACGTAGCGCCGCTCGAGATGAGGGCCCTCGTCAGCGGCTCGTCGGCCGCGAGGTGCAGGTAGGTGAAGAGGATCTGCTCCTCGCGCAGCCTGTCGTACTCCTCGGGGAGCGGCTCCTTCACCTTCAGGACCAGGTCTGCGCCGGCCCAGACGTCGTCGACGCCCGCGATCCTGGCGCCGACTGCTTCGTAGTCCGAGTCCGGGAAGGAGCTCCCCAGCCCCGCGGCCGTCTCGACGATCACCTCGTGGCCGCGCTGCCTCAGCTCGCCCGCTCCGGCAGGGGTGAGGGCGACTCGGTACTCGTCCTGCTTGATCTCCTTGGCGACGCCGATCCGCATGACGCGCGCGAACGATAGCCGAAGCGGTGCGCCCGGATGGCCGCATTTGCACGGGGTTCTTCGCCGTGGAGGCGAACGTCAGACGGCGAGGGCGCGGGCGAGCCGGCCGGCCGCGTAGGCCGCCGCGAAGAACCACGGCTCCTCGTCCGGGCCCCGGCCCATGTGCGCGAGCGGGAGCCCCGTGCACGCGTCGCGCCAACCCGACGCGTCGACCAGCTCGACGTCAGCCAGCTCGGCCGGAGGCTCGAGTCCGTCCGGCCAGGCGACCGCGACCTCTGCGCGGGCGAGCTGCAGCACCGCGAGCGTGTGGTGCGAGAGGCCGCGATGGCGCTCGCGCTCGTCCGCGCTCGAGACCCTCGGGGCCAAGATGGGCCGTCCACCCAGCGCCGCCGCAGTGATCAGGGCGCTTGCCGCCGCGAGCGCCCCGTGGCCGAACCGAGAGCCCGTACCGACGACTCCCGGGCCGATGGAGCACACGACGGCGTCCATTCCCCCGAGGGCGCACGCGAGCAGAGCCGATGCCGTCGACACGCACTCGACGTCGCCCCCCACGCACGGCCCGACGGCCACCGTCGTCCGCAGGTACCCCTGTTCCCGCAGGAGGCGCACCGTGTCGGAGAGCGGCACGGGCAAGGCGCCCCCGGCGAGCTGGGCGTACGCGACGGCGAGCTCGCTGCCCAGCGCTGCGCAGACCGGTGCCACCTGGCTGTGGAGCGAGCAGGCGACCACCGGCAGGCCGGCAAGGTCGGCCAGGGGATCGTCGCCCCAGCTCTCCTCGGCGTGGCGAGCCGCGTGCTGAAGCGACGTGTAGGGAAGCTTCATCACGTGCGCGCCGTCCTCGGCCGGAAGCCCGAGGCCGCGCGTGAGGTTCGCGTGGAGGAGGTCGAAGCCGCCCGAGCCGAGCCCGAGCTCAGCGGCCTGCACGTTCACGAGCACGTCGTCGCCGAGGGCCACCGGGCCCGTCAGGGTCGGGTACGCGACGCACGGCCGGCCGTCGACCTCGAGCCTGACGAGGCCGTCGTGGCGCTCCGTGATCCGCGTCACCGTGCCTCGCCGCAGCGTCACCGGCACCGCGGCCTACCCCTCGCGGGCGGCGGCCACCAGCTCTAGCGTCACGGCCACCATCGCCTCGAGGTCCGCGACGGCAATCTGCTCGTCGGCCGTATGGACGTTGGCCATCCCGTTGGCGACGTTGACGCAGTGGAGGCCGCGCTCGTTGAAGACGTTGGCGTCGGAGCCGCCCCCGACCGCGACCTCGCGCGGCGCGAATCCCGCGCGCTCGAGGGCCGTGCGGGCAAGAACGAGCGCGGGGTCGTCCGGCGCGAGCCTGTAGCTCCGGTACTTGTCCACGACGGTCGCTTCCACCTCGCACTCCGAAACGGTGGCCGCGAACGAGAAGCAGTCGAGGATCTCCTGCAGGAGCTCGGCCAGCTTGCGCTCGTCCCGCGAGCGGGCCTCGACTGCGATCCGACAGTGCGAGGGGACGACGTTGAGGGCGGTCCCGCCGTCGATCAGGCCGACGTTCGCCGTCGTCTCGTCGTCGATCCGGCCCAGTCGCAGGTCGGAGATCGCGCGGGCGGCGGCCACGATGGCGGAGCGCCCGTCCTCGGGGTTGATGCCGGCGTGCGCCGGCCGACCGGTGACGAGCACGTCGATCGCGCGCCCGGACGGCGCCGCCACGACCACCTCCCCGACGGTGCCCGAGTAGTCGTAGACGAAGCCGAGCCGCGCCTGGAGGCGGGACACGTCGAAGGCGAACGCGCCCTCGAGCCCGGTCTCCTCGCGCGTGGTGAAGAGAAGCTCGATTCCCGCGTGGGGCCGCCCCTCGGCCAGGATGAGCCGAGCGGCCTCGAGGAGCACCGCGACGGCGGCCTTGTCGTCGGCGCCGAGGATGGTGCCGGCGCCGTTCGTGACGATGCCGTCGGCGACGAGGGGCTCGATCGGCCCCGACGGCGGAACGGTGTCGAGATGCGCGCAGAGGAAGATCGGCGTTCCGCCCTCCTGCGCGCCGGCTGCCGGCAGGCGCGCGAGCAGGTTGCCGGCGACGTCCTCGTCGGCCTCGACGCCCAGGCCACGTAGGTAGGCCCGCACCCGCCCGGCGACGGCGGCCTCGTCTCCGGAAGGGCTCGGGATCGCCGCCAGCTCGAGAAAGAGCGGCAAGACGTCCGAGGCCCAGGTGGTCGTCACGGCAGGGATTCTAGGGCCGCGCCTCGGGACAACTCGGCACACACCCGGCGCGTTTCCGCGCCCCATGCGTGCGAAGTTCGGCGTTAGGCTTGAAAGCGGGTGGTGGGCCGGGGTGCCCCAGAGGGGCTAGCGGGCCGCCGCCTCCGCCACCCGGCCCCGCTCGCGGGCCCGGGCCAGCGCGGCGCCGACGAAGTCGCGGAAGAGCGGCGCCGGGCGGGTCGGGCGCGACTTGAACTCGGGGTGGAACTGGCTCGCGACGAACCACGGATGGTCGGGAAGCTCGATGACCTCCACGAGACGGCCGGACTGGAACGTCCCCGAGACGATCAGCCCCTGCTCGACGAGACGCGGCCGAAAGTGGTTGTTCACCTCGTACCGGTGGCGGTGGCGCTCGTGGATGACGAGGTCGCCGTAGGCGGCGTGGGCGCTCGTGCCCTCGACGAGGTCGACCGCGTCCGCGCCGAGGCGCATCGTGCCGCCGAGGTCCTCGATCTCCTTCTGCTCCGGGAGCAGATCGATCACCGGGTAGGGCGTCTCGGGGTCCATCTCCGTCGAGTTGGCACCGTCGAGGCCACAGACGTGGCGGGCGAACTCGGAGACCGCGACCTGCATCCCGAGGCAGATCCCGAGGTACGGGATGCCCCGCTCGCGCGCGACCCGGCACGCCATGATCTTGCCTTCCCAGCCGCGCGAGCCGAAGCCTCCGGGAACGAGCACGCCGTCGACGCCGTCGAGCTCGGCCGCCGCCTCCTCGAGGCTCATGCCCTCGGCGTCGAACCAGCGGACGTTCACCCCGACGCCGTGGTGGATGCCCGAGTGCTTGAGCGCCTCGTGCACCGAGAGGTAGGCGTCGTGCAGCTTCACGTACTTGCCGACGAGCGCGATCTCGACCTCGCCGCTCCGTTTTGCGATCCGCTCGGCGAGCTCGTCCCACTCCCCCAGATCCGGCTCGACGTCCGGCAGGCCGAGCTTCTGCGCGACGAGCGTGTCGAGACCCTCCTCGCGGAGCGCCTGCGGCACGAGGTAGACGTCGCTGACGTCCTCGTTGGCGATCACGGCCTGCGGATCGACGTCGGCGAAGAGCGCGATCTTCTCACGGATGTCGCGCGAGAGCTTGTCCGCCGAGCGGCAGATGACGACGTCCGGATGGATACCGATGCGGCGCAGCTCGTTGACCGAGTGCTGCGTCGGCTTCGTCTTCAGCTCGCCGGCCGTCTCGATGAAGGGCACGAAGGTGACATGGAGGTAGAGCACGTTCTCGGGGCCGACCTCGCGCCTGAACTGGCGAATGGCTTCGAGGAACGGCAGGGACTCGATGTCGCCCACCGTGCCGCCGATCTCCGAGATGACCACGTCGGTGTCGCTGACGTCGGCGCCGCGGCGGATGCGCGCCTTGATCTCGTTCGTGATGTGCGGGATCACCTGCACCGTGGAGCCCAGGTACTCGCCCTTGCGCTCCTTGCGGATGACGGCGTACCAGATCGAGCCAGAGGTGTGGTTCGCGTTGCGGCCGAGGTTCTCGTCGACGAAGCGCTCGTAGTGGCCGATGTCGAGATCGGTCTCGGCGCCGTCCTCGGTGACGAAGACCTCGCCGTGCTGGAAAGGGCTCATCGTGCCGGGGTCGACGTTGATGTAGGGATCGAACTTCTGCACCTGCACGCGCAGGCCGCGGGCCTTCAGCAGGCGCCCGAGCGACGCGGCGCTGATGCCCTTCCCGAGCGACGAGACGACGCCCCCGGTCACGAAGACGTACTTCGTCGCGCGCTCCCTCACGGCCGCCGCCCCAGGCCGTCGAGCTCGCGGAGGCCGGGCGTCCGCTCGATCACGCGGCCGATCGACGTGCGCTCTCCGAGGAGGTTGAGGCCTGCGAGCGTTCCGATCGCGGCCCAACGAGAAAATCCGTGGAGGCGGTCCACGGACTTCAAGCCTAGCACGGCTCCGAGCGCATTCGATCCCGCGTCCCCAAGCATCGTCCTCTCCGCGAGATCGTAGGGAAGGAGGAGGACGGCCAGGCCGAGCGGGGCACGAAGCAGGACCGCCGCGAGCAGGTAGGCCTTCAGACACCGCCCTGGCCGGGTGTCGAGCTGGTTGAGGAAGTTGGCGGCGAGGGCGAAGAGGAGAGCGCCGCTCACGCTCCGAGTCCGCCAGAGGCCGACGAGCGGGATGCCCACGGCCTTGAGGGCACCGGTCGTCCGGCGCGCGCGCAGGTGCTCCTGGAAGCCGCGCTCGGCGCCGCTGAAGGCGTCGTCGAGGAAGCCGAAGAGCATGACGAGCTGGACTCCCGGATCGCCCTGGGTCGCCGTGATCCAGCCGACGAGCGGGAGCCGCAGGCCCCGGTGGTTGACCCCGAGCGGCCCCGCTGCGACGACCGCGTCGAGGAGCTGTCGGCCGCGATGGAGAAAGCCGGCCGCGTCGCGGCCCGTCTCCCGGTGGTCGAGGTCGAGCTCCACCTCGTCGAGGGCGAGCCCTGCGTTGAGGGCGTCGATGGTCATCCGCACCTCGGCGCCGAACCCGGGTGCCAGCGGAAAGCAGGTCGCCCGCGCCGACGGCCGCAGCAACCGCTGTCCCGAGAGGGGCTCGCGCAGGCTTCTGCCGGTTCGGAGGCGCACGAGCTCGCGCGCGACGCGCTTGGCCAGCCCGAAGCCGCCTCCCACTCGCCGGCTGAACGCCGCGACGACCAGGTCGGCGTCGCTCTCGACGAGAGGCCGGAGCGACCCGCGGAGGTCGGCGTCCGCGAGCAGGAGCGGCCCCGGAGCAGCGGCCCGCTCGCCTGCCGAGAGCGCCTCGCCCTTCCCCAGCCTCTCCAGCGGGAGCACGACCGCACCGGCGGCCTCGGCGTGCTCGGCCGTTCGGTCGGTCGAGCGGCCGTCGACGACGAGCACCTCGGCGTCCGGAAAGTCCCGCCTCAGGGCGGCGACGGTCTCCGCGATCCGTTCTTCCTCGTTCCGGGCCGGGACGAGGATGGTGAGGCCGTCGGGCCCCGGGACGCTACTCACCCTCGACCGAGAGCGGCTCGATCGGCGGGATGACGCCGTCCGTCGCGTCGTTGCGCAGCCCGTAGTGGCCCGGCTCCGCGCCGGCGAGCAGCAGCGCGAGCGCGAGCTTCCCGGCCGAGTCGTCGACAGCGTCCACGCTCGAGATCCCCTGGTCCCGGTAGCCCTCGAGGATCGCGGCCGGATCCTCGCTCTCGGCGGCGCCCACGACCGGGATCCCGGCGCCGTTCAGCCCGCTAACGACGCCCTCGAGGAGCGACGCCGTCGCCTCGGTCTCCGCGGCCGACCCTTCGTCGCCGGCGGCGTCCGGCGGCTGCCACGTGGAGACGACGACGGCCGCGTCGATCGGCGCCGCCGCCGAGCCGGACTGCTCCTCGACCAGCTGCGACTGGAGCATCGTCCAGAGGGTCTCGCCGTCCTCGACCATCTCGCGGCCGAGATCCCTGCCAAGGTCGGAGAAGTCGCCCTCGTCGTCGGCGTAGCCGGCCAGCACCTCGTCCCCCTCGAGAGCGGCCGTCAGCTCCCCGGAATCGACCGGGACGTCGAGCGCGACCACACGCGTCGGCGCGCCCGCGCCGGCGTCCGCCAGGGCGCCCTCCACGTCCGCGCGCACGCTGCCGTCGGCGGGCCCGAGGAAGACGACGGCGACGTTCCTGCCGTCGAGCCGCCCGTCCATGAGCGTCAGGTAGGCGCGCTCGAAGAGCTCCTCCGCCCCGCGGCCCCGCTCGGTCGCGGCCTGCTCGGCTTCGCGGGCGGCGTCGAGCTCGCTCTGGAGGTTCTCGTTGTCGTCCTTCAGGTTCTGGAGCTCGATGCCCTCGCCCGCGTCCGTCACCTTCCCCGAGACCGCGACGCCGAGGAGGATCCCCACGGCGAGCGCCACGAAGACGGCCGCCAGCGACGCGACGTGGTAGCGGAGGCCGAACATCGAGGGTCAGAGTAGTCTCAGAGCGTCGCGGCCGTCTGGCAGAGGTCGTGAAGGCGTGTCACGGCCGTCTGCGGGAGGCCGCGCGCGCCTTCGAGGACGAGGCGGTGCCAGGGCCCGTCGACGTAGGCCGTCGCGCGCGTCCGGCCCGTGCCTGCGTTGTCGAGGAGCAGGCCCGCGGCGATTCCCTGCTTGACGTCGTGCCAGCCGAGCTCCCACCCCTCGACCACCCGGGTCAGCACGATCAGGCCCTCGCCCTCCGGCTTGCGCAGGAGCCCGGGAGAGGTGCTTCGCACAACTTGCCAGCGGGCCTCCTCGGCGAGGCCGCGGCGGTCCGGCTTCACCCCGGTGTAGGCCGGCCACCAGTCGGGCAGGTGGTACGGCTCGGCGACGAGGGCCCAGACGTCGCTCCGGTCCGACTGGAGGACGGCCGTCGCCTCGATACGGCTCATTCGATCCCGAGGAGCGACCGCATGCGCTCGACGAGCGCCGACACGAGGTCGCGCAGCTCGGGCGACGCGATCAGGACTGCGGCGATCGCCGCCAGCGACGCGAGCGCGAACGCGATCACCATGCCCACCCCCACGCGCGGCCGGAAGAGCCGCGACACCCCACGGGCGTCCACGAGCTTCTCACCGACCTTGAGACGCGTCAGGAACGTCGAGGACATGCCGGCGCGGTTGCGCTCGAGGAACTCGATCAGGTTGAAGCGCGTGCCGACCGCGACGATCAGCTCAGCGCCCTTCTCGTAGGCGAGGAGCATGGCGGCGTCCTCGGAGATTCCCGGCGTCGGCAGGACGGTCGACGAGAGCCCGAGCCGGTCGAGCCGCGCGCGGCCCGGAGCACGTCCGTCCGGGTAGGCGTGGACGACGAGCTCGGCGCCGCAGGCGAGCGTCGAGTCCGAGACCGAGTCCATGTCGCCGACGATCACGTCGGGCTTGTACCCCGCGCTGACCAGCGCGTCGGCGCCGCCGTCGACGCCGATCAGCACCGGCTTGAAGTCGCCGATGTACGGCGCGACGATCGAGAGGTCGCGCTTCGTCTCCGTGCTGCGGGCGACGACGAGCGCGTGCCGGTCGCGGAAGCTCGTCCGGAGCTGCGGCATCTGCAGGCCCTCGGAGAGCAGCGCGGTCTCTTCACGCAGGTGGTGAAGGGTGTTCTCGGCGAAGGCTTCGAGCGCAGCGCTGACGCGCGTGCGCTGGTCGGCGAGGTCGCGCGCGAGCTCATCCGCGGAGTGCTCCCGGCCGGCGGCCAGCCGGGATCCGTTCCGGAACAGGCTCGAGCCCCGGACGACGAGCCGTTCGCCGTCCTTGACCTCCTCGAAGAGCTCGGCCCCGGGGGCGTCGATCAGGCAGACGCCACCCTCGACGAGCGCGAGCGGCCCGGCGTTCGGGTAGTTGCCGGTCGAGGACGGCGAGACGTTGACCACCACCCGCACCCCGGTCTCGAGGAGCTCCTCGGCCGAGATCCGGTCGAGGTTCGGGTGGTCGATGATCGCGATGTCGGCAGGGCCGAGGCGCTTGACGAGGCGTTTCGTTCGCTTGTCCAGCCTCGCGGTTCCGTTGAACTCGACGAAAGTCACCTGCGGCGCACCGTGGAGAGGAACTCGGCGCCTCCCAGCATACGTTCCAGCTCTTCCCTCCGCTCGCCGTCGTCGAGTCGCTCGATGTGCGTGCGCGTGGGGTCGCCGGACACCTTCTCGACCCGGAAGTGCGCTTCGGCGACGCTCGCGATCTGGGGCAGGTGCGTGATGGTGAGGACCTGCGCGCGGCCCGCAAGCCGGGCGAGCGCGTCGGCCACCGCATGGGCGGTCTCGCCGCCGATGCCGGCATCGATCTCGTCGAAGACCACCGTCGGCTCGCCGGCCGAGGCGTGCGCCACCGCACGGAGCGCGAGCGCGATGCGCGACAGCTCGCCGCCGGAGGCGGTCTCCGCCGCCGGCGCAAAAGGGAGGCCCGGGTTCGGGCGGACGAGGAATGCGACCGCGTCGCGGCCCACTGCGCCCAGCTCGCGCTCCGAGAGCTCGGCGCGGAATTCGCCGTCGCCCATGCCCAGGCCCTGGAGCTCCCCGGCGACGGCTTCGGCGAACGCCGGCGCCGTCTCGGAGCGGGCGGCGGAGAGCGCCGCGGCGAGCTCGGCGGCGCGCGCGTCGGCCTCCGCTACCACACGGTCCGCCGCCTCCAGCGGATCCGCTCCGGCCTCGACCGCCTCCAGATCGGCGCGGGCCGCGGCCGCCCGGGCCAGCAGTTCCTCGGTGTCCGCCGCCGCGAAGCGCCGTCGCGCGTCCGCGATCCGCTCCAGCTCGGCCTCGACGGCCTCCAGGCGGCCGGGCTCGGCCTCGAGAGAGGACAGGAACGACCGTAGCGCGGAGGCGCCTTCACGCACCCGGATCTCCGCCTCGCCGAGGTCGGCCGCGATCTCGCCCAGCTCGTGTGCCAGCCCGGCCACGGCTTCAAGCGCGCGGACGGCGTCGGCGACACGGTCGGCGGCGCCGCGGACGTCCCCGTCCTCGGGGTCGAGCGCCTCCGCGCCCGCGGAGGCAGCCTCAGCCAGCTCGGTGACGTGCCGGAGCCGCTCGCGGGTGGCGAGGAGGGCCTCCTCGCCGCCCGCCTCCATGCCCTCGGTCCGGGCGACGAGCTCCGCCAGCTCCTCGAGCCGCCGCGATCGGTCCGCCGACGTCCCGGCCAGCTCGTCGCGGCGACGGCGGGCCGCGAGCAGCTCGCGCCAGGCCCGCTGGAGCTCAGCGCGGCGGCGAAGCTGCTCCTCGCCGACGAAGGCGTCGAGGACGTCGAGCTGGTGCAACGGGCGCGCGAGCCGCCGCTGCTCGAACTGACCCGACATCGCCAGGAGCCGTTCGACGAGCGCCGCCAGATCCTCGCGCGGCACGGCCCTGCCCCAGGCGTACGCACGCGTGCGGCCGTCCGCGAACACGCGCCGCGCCGCGACGAGGCCCTCCTCCCCGGCGGGCCGAAGCTCGGCGAGCGATTCGTGCTCCGGGTCGTCCAGGATCCCCTCCGGGAGGTCGAGCTCGGCCTCGACATAGGCCTCCTCTGCACCCGGGCCCAGGTATGCGGCGTCGCCTGGCGCTCCGAGCAGGAGCCCGACGGCCTGGGCAAGGATCGTCTTCCCGGCGCCCGTCTCCCCCGTGACCGCGTTCAGGCCCGGCGCGAACGCGAGGTCGGCCTCGTGGATGAGGACGAAGCTCTCGATGCGTAGGCGGCGCAGCATCGCCCCTACGGGAAAACTTCGTGGTAGCGGGTGAAGAACGTGACCTCCGGCAGCATCGCCAGCCGGCAGTGGTTCGGGGCCACGACGACCGTGATTTCCTCGCCGCGCTCGAGCTCGCCCACTGCGTGCCCGTCGACGAGCACGGTCACGGGCAGCTCCTTGGAGCGGTTCGTGATCCGGAGGTCGAGCCCCCGCGGGACGACGAGCGCCCGCGCGCGCAGCGAGTGCGGCGCCACGAACGTCATCGCCATCGCCTCGAGGCCCCACATCAGCACCGGCCCGCCGTTCGAGAGGTTGTAGGCGGTCGAGCCCGACGGCGTGCAGCAGATCATCCCGTCACAGGGCTGGTCACCCAGGTCTTCGCCGGCCACCTCCCACCCCAGCTGCACCATCCGCCCCGGGCGCGAGCTGGTAACGACGACGTCGTTGACGGCCGGGTGCGTCTCGCCGTCGAACCTCGCCTCCAGGGTGCAGAGGTCGACGACGCGCAGCTCGCCGGCCAGGGCGCGCGCGAGCGCCGCCTCGAGCTTGTCGTCGTCCGAGGTCGTGAGGAAGCCGACGCGGCCGAAGTTGATCCCGAGCACGGGGATCCCCGTGCCCAGCGTAGCCCGAAGGGCGCGGAGCATCGTGCCGTCACCGCCGAGGACGACCAGGAGGTCGAGGTCGCCGTCGTCGAGTGACCCGACCCGGACGCCGGCGGCCGCAGCCACCTCTTCGACGCGGCGGACGGCCTCCTCGGCCACGTCGGGACGGCCACGGGTCGCCATGACGCCGACCGTGCGCACCGGCTCGTTCACGCGGTGCGGCCCGCGTCGGCGAGGTGGACGAAGAACTCACGGTTCCCCTTGGGCCCACGCACGGGCGACTCGGCAACGCCCAGCACGATCGCGCCCCAGCTCGGCGCCTGCGCGACGACCTCGTCGACGACGCGTCTGTGCACCTCCGGGTCGCGTACGACCCCTCCCTTGCCGACTTCGGCAGGACCGGCCTCGAACTGCGGCTTGACGAGGGCGAGCGCCTCCCAGCCCGGCCCAGCGCACGCGAGCGCCGGCGGCAGCGCCTTCGCGAGGCCGATAAAGGAGACGTCACAGACCACGAACGTCGGCCGGAACGGCAGCTCCTCGCACCTGATCTCGCGGACGTTCGTCCGCTCGAGCACCGTCACGCGCGGATCGTCCCGGAGCTTCGGGTGCAGCTGCCCGTAACCCACGTCGAGAGCGATAGCCCGAGCGGCCCCGGCCTGGAGCAGACAGTCGGAGAAGCCGCCGGTCGAGGCGCCGACGTCGAGGATATCCTCCCCGGCGACGTCCACCCCCAGCTCCTCCAGCGCGGCGGCGAGCTTCTCCCCGCCGCGCGAGACGAAGCGTCGGCCCTCGTGCAGCTCGAGCTCGGCGGCCTCGTCGATCTGCTCACCGGCCTTGGAATGGCCCTTAACCCGGCCCGCGAGGACCAGGGCCTGCGCCTGCGAGCGCGTCTCCGCGAGCCCCCGCTCGACGAGCAGCACGTCCAGGCGCTTCTTAGCGCTCATGGCGAGAGCGTACCCCGTCAACCCGCGGGCAAAGTGTCACGGATCTGCCCCCGGAGGAGCGAAACCGGGTCGATCACCCCGCGCAGGGTGATGTCGCCGATCGGCTCGTACAAGGCCGCCTCTTTCGCCAGCTCGGCGACGTCCGCGCTGACGAGGACCTCCCGCGGTCGGGCGTAATCCGCGATGCGCGAGGCGAGGTTCACGGTCTGGCCGAAGTAGTCGCCGTCCCGGGAGACGACCCCTCCCGCATGCAGTCCCGCGCGCCGGAGGCAAGCCTTCCGCCTCCGCGACAGCGACCAGGTGAAGGCTGCACGCAACCGCCTGCGCCGGGTCGGCGAAATGGAACATGACCCGTCCTTGCGACGGACGCCGCGCGCCAGCATCGCTGCCATCACGTGCTCCCGGAGGAAGCTGAGCTGCGACACGGCCAGACGGCGGATGTTCTCGCCGACGAAGCGACTCGAGGCAGCGAGCCCTTCGGCGTCGAGCTGCGCGAGGTCGCGGACCGCCGCCCGCTCGCGCAGCGCCCGCGCGTCGTCCTCGCACGGGCGCTGGCCGAGCTCGGGCGCCGGCAAGCCCCAGTTGGTTTCGATGACGAACGCGTACTCTCCGGCCTCGACGAGGCGCGCCAGATCGTCCAGCGAGATTCCGGCAGCGTCGATCGCCTCGGCAAAGCGGACGCGATGGATGTCCCGCGGCCCGAAGGTCGCCGACCCCTCACCGCGTTCGAGGATCCCGAGCTCGATGAAGCGCTCGATCTGCTCGGACGTCGTCCCTGCCTGCCGGGCGAGTTCCTCGGCCGTGAGGCCGCTCATCCGGGAACGAGCCTCGTCTCGATCGTCAGCCACGGCGCCTTCGCGAGGCCGCGGCGAAGCTCGCCCTCGTCCGCGAAGGTCTCCGCCAGGAGACGGCCGTCGCAGGACAGCGTCACTTCGGCTGCGCGGAACGGCCAGGGCGACACGGTCACCCGCCTCGAATCGCCTTCGAGCGCGACGAGCGTGTGGCCGACGGCGGGCTTCTCGCCCGTCACGCCGTGGAGGAGCGCCAACGAGAGCCCATCCCAGGTGAAGATCAGCTCGCGGTTGCGCTCGACCGCCTCGGGGGTCGCGTGGGCCCCGTAGCGCCGGTCGCCGCGGAGTGAATCGAGGACGCGCGCCTGGAAGTCGCGCTCGCGTTCCAGGTACTCGCCGAGCGCACGCTGGACGTCTTCGCCGTCCCCGGGCGGAAACCGCTCGACCAGAAGCGTTCCGTGCAGCGAGACGAGGAGGGCTGCGTACCGCGACTGCGGCAGGAGGAGCGTCGCCGCTCCGGACCAGAGCTCGAGGCGCCGCAGGCGCGGCAGCGCCGAGAACGTGTACGGCAGGCCGGTCTCCGGATCGCGCTCCGGCGACCGCTCCCATCCGACCCAGGCGATGTCGTGCTGGTCGGCGGCCAGGCACACCTCCTCCCAGGGCTGAAAGGGCTCGGCCCACGCCCGCGCGATCTGGCCGGACACCCAGGCGTGCGCGGGCTGGCCGATGACGATCGTTCGTCCGTCGTCCCGACGGTGGAGCATCAGATGCTCGGCCGGTGGACGGCGTGTTCGTCGGGGGCGGCTGCGACCAAGCCGGGCGCCGCGATCGTCCGCAGCCCGTACCGGCTGGTACGGGCAAGGGCGAGCGGGACGAGCCGGCGCCGTGTCGCATCCGTCATCCGCGAGTGCGGTGCTCGCCGGCCGAGCATCTAACTCGAACGGTCTCGGATGGTGGCGACCAGCTCCGCGAGCACGGACGTGTCCGCCGGAAGGCTCTCGAGGCGCTGGTTCACCCGCGCCCTGGCCTGGTCGGCCAGCCCGCGGGCGCCCTCGAGCCCGTGGAGCGACACGTAGGTCACCTTCCCGGCCGCTTGGTCTTTCCCCGGGGTCTTTCCGAGCTCCTCGGCCGTGCCGGTCGCGTCGAGGATGTCGTCCACGATCTGGAAGAGGACGCCGAGCTCGTCTCCGAACGCGCGCCACGGCTCGTCCTCGGCGGGCGCCAGGCCGGCCACGGCGGTGGCGGTCGTCACGCCGGCGCGGAGCAGCCGCCCCGTCTTGAGGGCGTGGAGGCGCCGCAGGCCGTCGGCGTCCAGCTCTCCGTCCGTCGTGACGTCGAGATACTGGCCGCCGATCATCCCGAGCGTCGCCTCCGCCAGCTCGCGGGCGACGGCCGGAGACGGATAGCGGAGCGCGAGGCGAAACGCCTCCGCAAGGAGGGCGTCGCCAGCGAGGATCGCGACGTCCTCGCCGAAGCGGACGTGTGAGCTCGGCTGCCCACGGCGCAGGTCGTCGTCGTCGAGCGCCGGCAGGTCGTCGTGAACGAGGCTGAACGTGTGGACGAGCTCGAGCGAGCAGGCGGCCGGAAGCAGCTCGGCCGGCTCTCGGCCGAGGGCCTCACCCGTCGCGAGGCAGAGGACCGGCCGGATGCGCTTCCCGCCGCCGAGGAGCGAGTAGCGGAGCGCCTCCTCGAGCCGCCCGAGCTCCTCCGCAAACGGGAGGCCCGCGAGGAAGCTCTCCGTCAGCTCGCGCAGGTCGTCAGGCCGATGCATCGGCCTCCCTGCGCGCGTTCTCCACCTCGGCCTGCACCTCCTTGGCCAGCTCGGCGAGCTCCTGGAGGATCTCCACCGCGCGCTCGGGGTCGTTCGACGCCTCGAGCTGGGCCCGGGCGGTCTCGACCTTCTCGAGCAGCTCCTGGAGACGCGCAACCGCGTCTGGCTCACTCACGTCTGTCGCGCCTCCCTCACCACGCGGCCGAGAATGCCGTTCACGAGGCGGCCGGCGTCCTCGCTGGCGTAGCGCTTGGCGAGCGACACCGCCTCGTCGATCGCGACCTCGACCGGCACGTCGCCCCGCTCCAGCTCGAAGAGCCCCATCCGAACGACGTTCCGCTCGACGACCCCGAGGCGGTCAGCGGGCCAGTCGTCCGAGGCGGCCGTGATGCGCCCGTCGAGCTCGGCGGCGTTCGCTGCGACTCCCTCGGCGAGCTCGAGCGCGAATGGGTCGACGTCGCCGTCGTGCAGGCTCGCGAGCGGCTGGCCCGTGAGATCCCACTGGTACAGGAGCTCGAGAGCGGTGCGGCGTGCTTCGCGGCGGCTCGTCACGGTGCCTCGGCGCCGAGCGAGCGAAGCGTTGGGCCGGTCTCCGCGATGAACGCCGTGGTGTAGCGTCCGCTCGTGAACGGCTCGCTCCCCAGGATGTCCAGCGCCAGCTCTCGCGTCGTGGGAACTCCTTCGAGCTCGAATTCTGTCAGCGCTCGACGCGCGCGGCGGACCGCCGCCTGCCGGTCCTCGCCCCAGACGATCACCTTCGCGACGAGGGAGTCGTAGAAGGGCGGGATCTCGTACCCGTCGACGACGTGCGTGTCGACCCGCACCCCGGGCCCGAGCGGGGGGCGAAAGCTCGTCACCTTCCCGGGCGCGGGCAGGAAGTCGCGGGCGGGGTCCTCGGCGTTGATGCGCAGCTCGATCGCGTGCCCCCTGAGCTCGGCGCTCCCGGTCTCCGCCAGCCCCTCCCCCGCGGCGACGCGGAGCTGGGCCTGGGCGAGGTCGATCCCGGTGATGAGCTCCGTGACCGGGTGTTCGACCTGCAGGCGCGTGTTCATCTCGATGAAGTAGAAGCGGTTGTCGGCGTCGAGCAGGAACTCGAGCGTCCCCGCGCCGCGGTAGCGGAGCGCTTCGGCTGCGCGACGCGCGGCAGCCTCCATCTCGGCGCGAAGGTCGGCGGAGAGGGCCGGCGACGGCCCCTCCTCGACGAGCTTCTGGTGACGGCGCTGGATGGAGCAGTCGCGCTCGCCCAGCGACAGCACCGCGCCCTCGCCGTCCCCAAGCACCTGGATCTCGACGTGGCGGCCGCCGACGATCGCGCGTTCGACGTAGAGCGAGCCGTCCGAGAACGACGCCTCGGCTTCGGCCGTGGCCGTCCGGAACGCGGCCTCCAGCTCGTCGGCACCGTCGACGAGGCGCATGCCGCGCCCTCCACCCCCCGCCGCAGCCTTGAGGAGCAGCGGGAAGCCGACGTCCTCGGCCAGCGCCCGCGCCTGCTCGAGCGTCGCCTCGCCGCTCGAGCCCGGGACCAGCGGGAGCCCGGCGGCGGCCGCAGCCTCCTTCGCCCGGATCTTGTCGCCCATGATCTCGATCGACTCCGGCCGCGGGCCGACGAAGGCGAGGTCGTTGTCCTCGCACGCCGCGGCGAACTCGGCGTTCTCGGCGAGAAAGCCCCAGCCCGGATGGACGGCCTCGCAGCCCGTCGTCGTCGCGGCGGCGACGAGCGACGGGATGTTGAGGTAGCTCTGCGCCGCGGGAGGCGGCCCGACGTGCACCGCGTCGTCCGCGAGGCGCACGTGCAGGGAGTCGCGGTCGGCGGTCGAGTACACGGCGACGGCCTCGATCCCCAGCTCGTGGCAGGCCCGAACGATCCGGACGGCCACCTCGCCCCGGTTGGCGATCAGGACGCGGCGGAACACGGGCTGGGGGGGTGAAATGTCGCGGTCCGCACACGTTCCGGCACGGTCCGCGCGCCACAGATGAGGATTTGAGCGTTAGGCTCAGAAGCGGGTGGTGGGCCGGGGTGCCCCAAGCCAAAAAGCCCCAACGCCAGCAGCACTAGAGCGCGTCGAGCGGTCGGCCGTTCACGGGCTCGAGCTCGAAGAGCAGGTCGCCGTACTGCACCGGGGCGGCGTTCTCGACGCAGATCCGCAGCACGATCCCCTCCGACTCGGCCTTCACCTCGTTCATGAGCTTCATGGCCTCGAGGATGCAGAGGGTCTGGCCGGTCTCGACCGTGTCTCCCTCCTCCACGAACGCCGGCGCGCCGGGCTGCGGCGCGCGGTAGAACGTCCCGACCATCGGCGACTCAACGCGGATGACGTCGTTCTGCGGCGGCTCGGTCGCTCCCTCGGGCTCCTCGTGTACCGGCGCCGTCGGCGCCGACCCGGTCAGGACGGGAACCTCGCCCCGCTCGTCGCTTCGGCGCACGGTGACCCGCATCTCTCCTTCCTCGATCGTCACCTCGCTGATGCCCGATTCCTGGACGACCCTGATGATCTCGCGCAGGCGCTCGGCCTCGCTCGGAGACAGGCCCGCCGTTTCGGACTCGTCGCGGCGCCCGCGGCCGCGGACGGAGCGGAGCAACGGCTCGGCCTCCTCGCCGTAGAGCGCGAGCAAGAGCAGCTCCTCCTCGCTCGCCGCGAGGCCCTTCGCATCCTCGCGGAGCTCCTCGAGCGCCACCTCCGCCTCCTCGGCCTGCTCGACGCCGTCGCCGAGGAGCTCCACGGCGCGGCTCACCGTCGAATCGATCTCCCCGGGGGGCGTCCCGTAGCGCCCCTCCACCAGGTCGCGCAGCTCGTCGACCACGAAGCGCCAGCGCTGCGCCGAGAGGACGTGGAGCAGCGCTTGCGACCCCAGCACCTGCCCGATCGGTGAGGCGAGCGGCGGCCAGCCACACTCGCGGCGGATGGTGTTCAACTCGTCGAGCACCTCGTCGAGGCGGTCGGCCGACCCGTGCTCGCGGAGGCGCACCTCCAGCTCGGCAACGAGGCCCGCCGGGAGCGTGTACTCGGCCGCACGTACCGCCACCCGTGGGGAGAGCGGCGGCACGGGCTCGTCGCCCAGCGCGACGTCCACGAGCTCCGACCCCCGCCAGAGCCGCTCCAGCTCGACACCCGTATCGAGCCCGATGCCGGCGAGCGACTGCGTGAGCGCCTCCGCGGAGACGCGGTGGAGCGAGAGGGCGATCGGGTAGAGCGCGACGGCAATCCGCTCGGCGCCTGCCCGCACGGCCTCGATCGCGGCGGCGAGCCCGACGCCGCCGGCGCCCTGGCAATGGAGCCCGACAGGCAGCCCGCTCGCCTCCGCGACGCGCTCGACGAGCTCGCGCGCCTTGGCGGGATCGAGGGAGCTCGCCGGGTCGTGGATGAGCACGCGCGAGGCGCCCAGCGCGGCCAGCTGATTCGCCCGCTCCAGGAGCACTTCCGTCTCTCCGCTCGGGCCCGGGCTGTGCGCGAGCCCGACCGAGAGCTCCTTGCCGGCGTCCCGGATCGCGTCGGCCGCCTCGCGGAGGTTCGCCAGGTCGTTGAGGGGGTCGTGGAGACGGAAGACGTCAATGCCGCTCGCCGCAGCGCTCGCGACGAATCGGCGAACCAGGTCGGCTGAGACCGGCCTCGAGCCCACGAGGAAGCGCCCGCGCAGCGCCATTCCGAGAGGGGTCGAGCAGCGCGTGCGGATGGCGCGGATCCGCTCCCACGGGCTCTCGACGCCGCGCCGGACGGCGCTGTCGAAGCAGCCGCCGCCGGAAATCTCCAGGCAGGCGAACCCTGCTTTGTCGAGCTCTGCCGCGAGCTCGTAGAGCCCTGCCGCGGACACCCGGTCGGCAAGTGGCTCCTGCGAGAGGAGCCGGATCGTCGTGTCGACGAGCTGCGGCACGGCTAGTGCCCCTTCAGGTGATGCTGGTGTGCCTCTGCGTCGCGAGCACCAAGCCAGAAACCGCACTCGTCCGAAGGCAAGGCTGGAGAAGCCTTGGTGAGGGCGAGAGTGGGTTCTGGCGCCGCGTGATCGCGGGGCGGAGGTGCGGCGTGCATTGCCTGAAGGGGCACTCTAGGCGCGCGAGATGTAGCGCCGCTCGCGCGTGTCGACCTTGATGCGATCGCCGACGTTGACGAAGAGAGGCACCTGCACGACCGCGCCCGTCTCCAGCGTCGCCGACTTCGTCACGTTCGAGACCGTGTCGCCGCGCACGCCCGGCTCCGTGTCGCTGACGGAGAGCTCGACCGAAGCGGGGAGCTGGACGCCGGCCGGGCTCCCGTCGACGAGCAGGAGCTGCACGGTCGACGACGGCTGCAGGAACTCGAGCTCCTCGGCCACGTCGCCGCGCGGGAGCATCAGCTGCTCGAACGTCTCCTTGTCCATGAAGACGACCTCGTCGCCGGCGTCGTAGAGGTACTGGACGTTCTTCGTCTCCGTCCGGATGCGCGGCATCTTCTCGCCCGCGCGGAACGTCTTGTCGACCACGGCCCCGGAGGCGATGCTCTTGAGCTTCGTTCGGACGAACGCCCCGCCCTTGCCGGGCTTCACGTGCTGGAACTCGACGATCCGCCAGACCTGGCCGTCGAGCTGGACGTGCATGCCGTTCTTGAACTGGTTCGTGGAGACCGTCTCGGCCACGGCGCAGAAGTCTAGTTGAGGGTCAGCAGGTCCTTCGTGAAGCTCGACAGGACCTCCGGGCCCTTCTCACCCACGACCACGAGGTCCTCGATGCGGACGCCGCCCTCGCCCACGAGGTAGACGCCCGGCTCGACGGTGACGACGTTGCGCGCGGCGAGCGTGTCCACCGACGTCGGCCGCAGGACCGGCTGCTCGTGCACCTCGAGGCCGACGCCGTGGCCTAGCCCGTGCAGCACCGGCGCCAGACCGGAGCTCTCGATCTCGGTCCGTGCGATCGCGTCGACGGCGGATGCGGTTGCTCCCGCCCGCACGGCCGCGAGCGAGCTCTCCTGCGCCGAGCGGCAGAGCGCGTACGCGCGCCGGAGGCTGTCCGGGAGCGGGCCGGTTGCGAAGGTGCGCGTGCAGTCGGCGCAGTAGCCGCCGACCTGCGCGCCGGCGTCGACGATCACGGTCTCCCCCGGTCCGATCTTGCGCCTGCCCGGGTGATGGTGCGGATGCGCGGCGTTCGGCCCGGAGGCCACGATCACCGGAAACGCGAGCCCTTCGGCGCCTTCCTCTCGGAGCGCGCGCTCCATCCACCACGCCGCCTCGACCTCGGTGCGGCCGACGAGCGCTTCCCGCGCGAGCCGCTCGTATGCCGCGTCCGTCACCCGCGCCGCCCGCCGGATCGCCTCGAGCTCGGCCTCCTCCTTCACGGCCCGGAGGGCGCTCACGACCCCGGTCGTCTCCACGAGCTCGGTCCCGTCCCGGGAGAGCGACCCGTGTCCCGCCACCGTGACGTGGTCGGCTTCGAACGCTACGGGCGGAATTGCGACCTCGCCGAGCCGCGCACCCAGCCAGCCCAGGAGGTCGCGGTCGGTCAGCAGGACCTCGGCGTCGGCGACGCCCTCGGCTGCCTCGACGTACCGGCCGTCAGTGGCGACGAGGAGGCGGTCGAGGCCGACGAGGAGCGCCGCGTTCGAGCTGTCGAACCCGGTCAGGTAGAGGACGTTCACGGGCTTCGTGACGAGGAAACTCCGGGCCCCGAGCCCGTCCAGCAGGGCTCGCAGCCTCTCGACGCGCTCGTTCACGCGTGCTCCTTCACGTAGACGAGCGCCTCCCGGTACCCGTCGGGGCCCTTGCCGATGATCCGATGCGTGACGACGTCAGCGATCACCGAGTGGCGACGCCATTCCTCGCGGCCCTCGATGTCCGAGAGGTGCACCTCGACGACCGGAGCCGTGCAGAGCTCCAGCGCGTCGCGGATCGCGTAGCTGTAGTGCGACCACGCGCCCGGGTTGACGATCAGCCCGCCGGCCCAGCCGCGTGCGTCGTGGCACCACTCGACGTACTGCCCCTCGTGGTTCGTCTGGAAGCAGCGGGCCGTGCAGCCGAGCTCGCGCGCCCAGCCGTAGATCCGCGTCTCCAGCTCGCCGATCCCGATGCCTCCGTAGACCTCAGGATCGCGCTCGTCGAGGACGTCGAGATTGACCCCGTTCAGGACCGCGACCTGCACCCGGCGAGTCTACTGCCGCACGAGCGCGGCCAGCGCCGCGCGGGCATCGGCGTCCGGGACCGTCGTGACGACGGGCTTCCCGGGCGCCTCGAGGAGGACGAACACGCCCTCGCCCTTCTTGTCGCGCTTGAGCGCCGCCCAGGCGGCGTCGAGGTCGGCGACCACCGGCTCCGGGCGCAGGAGCTCCTCGACGACGTCGGTCGACTGCCCGGAGAGCCGCAGCGCGGCCAGGAGCCCGAGCGCGACTGCCTCGCCGTGCGAGACGCGGTAGCCGGAGCCCGCCTCGAGCGCGTGGGCGAACGTGTGACCGAGATTGAGCCAGGCGCGACGGCCCTCGGTCTCGTGGGGATCCGAGAGCACGACGCTCGCCTTGTACGCGGCGCAGGCGCGGATCATCTCCTCCTCGGGAAGCGACCAGGGCTCCTCCCCGGCCAACAGCCCGGTCTTGACCACCTCCGCCGTACCGGCCCGCCGCTCCTGCTCGGGGAGCGTGGCGAGGACCCCCGGATCGATGGCCACCTGCTCGGGAAAGTGGAAGGCGCCGGCGAGGTTCTTGCCGTCCGCCGTGTTGATTCCGGTCTTGCCGCCGATTGCGGCGTCGACCTGGCCGGTCAGCGTCGTCGGGACGGCGACCCAGTCGATGCCCCGCAGGTAGGAGGCCGCGACGAAGCCGGCGACGTCGGTGGTCGAGCCGCCTCCGAACGCGATGATCGTGCCGTTGCGGCCGAGCGACAGCGCTGTCCACAGCTCTTCGACGACGGCAAGCGTCTTCGCGTCCTCGCCGGGCGGCACTCGATGGATCGGGGCGTCGACCGGAGGCGGGTGCAGCTCGAGGACGTTGGTATCGGCGACGACCTCGACGGGGCCGGCCGGAGGGCTGACGCCGCCGAAGTGGATGCCGAGCGAGGCCAGCAGCACGTCCTCGATGCCTCGCGCAACCGCGTCCGCAGCCTCCGCGTACGCCGCTTGTCGCGACTCGTAGAGCCTGCGGAAGTCGTCTTCCCGCTGCGCAAGCGGCCGGTCGGACCTGCGGACGCGCTCCCAGGCGGTTTCGACGTCGACGTCGAGGTAGACCGTGAACGCGCGGGCTCGGAGGCGCTCCCGGCTGAGCGGCGAGAGGACCGCCCCACCCCCGAGCGCGATCACGGAATCCGGGCCGGCGAGCACCTCGGCCAGCGTCTCCTCCTCGATCCGCCGGAACTCCGGCTCGCCCTGCTCGAAGAGCGCCGGGATGGGCCCGTGACGTTGCTCGATCAGCCCGTCGACATCGACGAACGGGCGAGCGGCAGCCTCTGCGACGCGTATCCCGACCGTCGACTTGCCGGCGCCCATGAAGCCGGCCAGCGCGAGATGTCGGCCTAGCGCGCCGACCAGGGGATCCGCTCCACGTACGCCCGCCAGGCGCCGACGAAATCCTCGAGCGCATCGCCGCCGAACTTCTCCTTCGCTGCGCGCGCAAGCTCGAAGGCAACGCACGCCTCGGCGACTACGGCGAGCGCCTCGACTGCGGCGACGTCGGAGCGCTCGACCAGGGCGTTCGCCGGCTCACCGGTCTCGAGGTCTGCGGAGCGCAGCGGCTTCATCAGCGTCGGCAGCGGCTTCATCGCCGCGCGGACGACGACCTGCTCGCCGTTCGAGACGCCGGCCTCGATCCCGCCCGCGCGGTTCGTCTCGCGCCGGTAGCCGCTCTCGTCGCGGAGGATCTCGTCGTGAGCCTCGGAGCCGCGGAGCCCGGCGAGCCCGAAGCCCTCGCCGATCTCGACGCCCTTGACCGCCTGCGTGCCCATGAGCGTCCAGGCCAGGCGCGCGTCCAGGCGCTCCCCCTTCGTCGCGTACGAGCCGAGCCCGGGCGGGACGCCGCGTGCGCGCACCTCGACGACGCCGCCGACCGTGTCCCGCTCGGCCCGTGCCTCGTCGATCCGCACTTCGAGGTCCTCGGTGACGACGCTCCCGGCGACTTCGATGCCGATCTCCCGGAGCAGCGCTTTCGCGACGCCCCCGGCGGCCACGATCGCCGCCGTGTGCCGGGCGCTCGCGCGCTCGAGGGCGTTGCGCACGTCGTCGTGTCCGTACTTCATGACCCCCGCAAGGTCGGCATGACCGGGTCGCGGGACTGTCACCGGCTCCTTGCCCTTGCCGGTCGGCTCGCCCTCGGGCGGCCACGGGCTCATGCCCCACGTCCAGTTCTTGTGGTCGCGGTTGCGGACGACGAGCGCCAGCGGCGTCCCCAGCGTGCGCCCGTGCCGCAGGCCGGCGAGCACCTCGACCTCGTCCGTCTCGATCTGCTGGCGCGGGCTGCGGCCGTAGCCCTGCTGCCGCCGCCGCAAGTCCTCCTCGATCCGCTCCCGCTCGAGCACGAGCCCCGCGGGAAGCCCGGTCACGATCGCCACGAGCGCCGGCCCGTGGGACTCGCCCGCCGTGGTCAGCGTCAGCGTCATGGCGAAAGACTACGAACTGCGGCGCGCATCGCCTCTCTCGGCGCCGTCAGCCCGGTCCAGCGCTCGAAGGACGCCGCGCCCTGCCCGACGAGGACGTCGAGGCCGTCGACCACGCGCTCGCACCCGGCCGCGCGGCCCGCGGCGATCAGCGCCGTGTCGCCCCCCTCCGGGTCGTAAGCGAAGTCGACGACCTGCCGTACGCCGCCGAGCTCGACGAGGAGCTCCTCCCGCACCGGCGTCGCGTTGAGGACGAGGTCGGCCCCGGCTGCGCGCGGGGGCCAGGAGTCGTGGGCGCTCACGTCCCCGTCCGAGACGAGCCCGCGCAGTCGCGCCGCGAGCGCGTGTGCCCGCTCGGGCGAGCGGGCCGCGACGCGGAGCGAGGCGCAGCCGGCGTCGACGAGCGCGGTCGCCACCGCCTGGGCAGCGCCCCCGGCACCGAGGACGAGCGCCCGCGCGCCCTTGGCCTCGACCGCGTCGGTCACGGCTTGGCCGTCCGTGCTCGACCCGAGCACCCGGCCGTCCCGGATCACGAGCGTGTTCACCGAGCCCGCCCGCTCCGCGACCCGATCGAGCTCGTCGCAGTAGGCGAGCACGGCCGTCTTGTGCGGGATCGTGACGTTGGCGCCTTTGAAGCCGAGCGCGACGAGCCCGCCCACGGCCTCCTCCAGGCGGCCGGGCTCGACGCCGAGCGCGACGTAGGCCCAGTCGAGGCCCGCAGCCTCGAAGGCGGCGTTCTGCATGCGGGGCGAGAGCGAGTCCCGGAGCGGATGGCGGAGCAGGCCGACGAGCGTCGTCGTCCCGCTCAGCACTGGAGGCCTTGCCGGCCGTAGTCCAAGAACTCCTTCTCGCTCGCCGTGAAGAAGTGGCTCTTGCAGTCCGCCTTCCTGACGAAGTAGAGGAAGTTCACGTCGGCCGGGTGGGCCGCGGCCTGCAGCGCAGCCAGGCCGGGGTTGGAGATCGGCGTCGGCGTCAACCCGACGCGCTTCCGCGTGTTGTACGGATGGTCCCGCTCGAGCTGGCTCTGGAGGATGGCCTGTGTGGGCGGGATGTCGTACCCGTAGCGGATGGTCGCGTCGATTCCGAGCGGCATCCCTGCGCGCAGGCGGTTGTAGATGACCGCGGCGACGAGCGCGCGCTCGCGCGGAACCTGCACCTCCTCCTCGATCATCGAGGCGATGATGAGGACGTCGTAGGGGGTCAACCTCTTCGAGCGGGCGTACTCCATGTCCACCTGTGACCACGCGTGCTCGAACGCATCGAGCTGGTCGGAGACGAGCTGCCGCGACGCCGTGTCCTCCGTGAAGTCGTAGGTGGCGGGAAAGAGGAATCCCTCCAGGTTGGGCGCGTCGACGTTCTTGAAGCCCGCGGGCAGGTTCTTCGTCTGGTCGGTGGCCGCGAGGTACGCCTTCGGCTTGAGCGAAGGAACGATGGCCCGCTCCTCCTTGGCGATCTCGTTCACCGCGGCGACGCGTTGCGCCATCTCCTTCCGCGTGAAGCCCTCCGGGAAGACGATGCGGAGGATCTCCTTCGGCGCCGTGTCGACGAGGCCGGTCGAGGACTCGCCCGCGCCCGACTCGTCCTCGCCCAGGCCGACGCCGGCGACCGCCCAGGCGATCGCCGCGACGAGGCCGAAGCCGACGAGGACGCCGAGGAGCGCCGCGACCCTGCCGCTGCGCGTCCGCCGGTAGTCGGACCTCACGCGGGGCGGACGCTCGCCTTCCACTGCAGGTAGCCCGTCAACAGGTGCGCGGCCGCCACGGCGTCCTCCGCCGCCTGCGTCCCGCCTGCCTGACGGGCGAGGGCTGTCGTGAAGCGTTCGTCGAAGGTCTCGACGGGGAGCTCGGTCGCGGCGCGCAACCGCTCGAGAAAGCGCTCGGTCTCCTCGGCCTGGACGCCTCGCTCGCCGCGGAGCGTGACCGGGAGGCCGACGACGATCCGCTCGACCCCCTCGGCCTGGGCCAGCGCCAGGATGCGGGCGAGCCCCGTGTCTGACGCGGCGCGCTGAACCACCTCGAGCGGGCGGGCAACCGTGCCGGTCGGGTCAGAGACGGCGACGCCGGTCCGCGCCGAGCCGTAATCGAGAGCGAGCACCTTCACCGCGCAGCGATTGTAGTCTGGGGGCAGGCGGCTACCGCTCAGCTGAGCGCGGCCATCAGGGCCTTCTCGGCCTCGGCGAGCGCGTCGCCGAGCTTCTCCGGCTGCTTGCCGCCGGCGCGCGCCATCGTCGGACGGCCGCCTCCGCCTCCGCCGACGAGCGCGGCCGCCTGGCGGACGACTTGCACGGCGTCGAGCCCGCGCTCTTCGAGGGAGCTGTCGAGGCTGACGACGAGGTGCACCCGGCCGTCCTCGCGCGTGCCGAGCACGACGGCGGCCGGCGCGTGCTTCTGGCGCAGGCTGTCGGAGAGCTCGAGGAGCGCGTCCGGCGTCGACCCGGCCACCTCCATGACGATCACCTCGACGTCCCCGGCCCTGCTCCGCCGCTCGTCGACGACCTCGGGCCCGGCGGCCTTGCCGGTCTTCTGCTTCGCCTCTTTGCGCGCGCGCTCGAGCTCGCCGCGTAGCTCGTCGGCCTCATGCGCGCGCGCCCGGAGGAACGCGTACGCCTCGCCGGACGTCACGGCCTCGATCCGGCGCACGCCGGAGCCGACGGAGCCCTCCGAGAGGATGGCCAACGGGCCGATCTCCGCCGTCGAGCGCACGTGTGTGCCGCCGCAGAGCTCGCGCGAGAAGCCGTCGACCTCGACAACCCGGACGACGCCTCCGTATTTCTCGCCGAAGAGCATCATCGCGCCGAGGGCCCGCGCCTCGTCGATGGTCGTGAGGAACGCCCGCACGGGCCGGTTCTCGAAGACGCGCTCGTTGACGATCTCCTCGACGCGCGCCCGCTCCTCGGCGGTGAGCGCCTGCGGGTGCGTGAAGTCGAAGCGGAGCTTGTCGGGCCGGACCGCCGACCCCGCTTGGCGCACGTGGTCACCGAGCACTTCCTGGAGCGCCTTGTGCAGGAGGTGCGTCGCGGTGTGGTTCGTCATGGTCGGGAAGCGCACCTTCCAGGGCACGACGGCGCGCACCCGGTCGCCGGCTGCGAAGCCGGAGCCCTCGAAGACAAGCGCCTGGTCCTCGCCGAAGCGGTAGCTGGCGAGGAGCTCGGCGCGCATGCCGTCCTTCTCGATCCACCCTTGGTCCGAAACCTGGCCCCCGCCTTCAGGGTAGAACGGAGACTCGCGGACCTTGGCCAGGAACGTGTCCTCCCCGATCTCTTCGAGGGCCCCGATCTGGGTGAGCACGTCGAGCTTCTCGTAGCCCACGAACTCCGTCTGGAAGCCGGCCCCACGCGCGAACTCGGCGGCCCGCTCGACGCCGCGGTCCGCACCGGCGCGCGAGATCTCGCGGTGCTCCTCCATGAGCCCGTCGAAACCGTCCTTGTCCACCGCGAGGCCACGCTCGCGCGCGAGCTCCATCGTCAGCTCGACCGGGAAGCCGTAGGTCGCCGTCAGCGCAAAGGCATCCTCGGCCGAGATGTCGCCTTTCGCCGCGACCTCCCCGAAGAGGCGCATTCCGCGCGAGAGCGTCTCCGAAAAGCGCTCCTCCTCGCCCCGCAGGACCTCCCGGATCCGGTCCCGGTTCTCCGCCAGCTCCGGATACCACGGTGCCATCTGCTCGACGACCACGTCGGAGAGGCGCCAGAGCTCGTCGAGGCCGATCTTGCGCGCCTGTTGCACAGCGCGGCGGACGATCCGTCGCAAGACGTAACCGCGGCCCTCGTTCGAGGGCGTGACCCCGTCGCCGACGAGGAACGTCATCCCGCGGCCGTGGTCGGCGAGCACCCGGTGGGCCTTCGTCGCGGTCTCGTCAGCGTCCCAGGCGACCCCGCTCTCCGCCTCGATCCAGCCCATGATCGCCTGGTAGCCGTCCGTTTCATAGACGGAGCGGACGCCCTGCATGATGGCGGCCAGCCGCTCCAGCCCCATGCCGGTATCGACGTTCTGCGAGGGGAGCGGCGTCAGTGTCCGATCCACGTGCAGCTCGAACTCCATGAAGACGAGGTTCCAGAACTCGAGGAAGCGGTCGCAGCGCGGGCAGGCGGGCGCGCAGCCCGGGTCGCCGCAGCCGTACTCCTCGCCCCAGTCGTAGTAGATCTCGGAGTCGGGCCCACACGGTCCCGGCCCGCCGACCGACCAGAAGTTCTCCGAGCTCGGCAGCTCCACGATCCGCTCGCGCGGCAGCCCGATCGCCTCCCACAGCGCGATCGCGGTCTCGTCCGCGCCGAGCCCGAGCGCCGGGTCGCCGGCGTGTACCGTCGCCCAGATCCGGTCCCACTCCAGCCGGAGGTGCTCGCGGATGAACTCGGTGGCGAGCTCGATCGCGCCCTCCTTGAAGTACTGCCCGAACGAGAAGTTGCCGAGCATCTCGAAGAAGGTCAGGTGATGGCCGTCGAGCCCGACCTCGTCGATATCGGGGGTGCGGAAGCACTTCTGCGCTGTCGTCGTCAGCGGCGCCGGCGGCGGCTCCCGCCCCAGGAAGAAAGGCATCTGCGGCTGCATCCCCGCCGAGGTGAGGAGGGTCGAATGGTCGTCCGGGCGCGGGATCAACGGCCACGAGCGCAGCCGCTTGTGGCCCTTCGACTCGAAGTAGGCGAGGAAGCCTTCGCGAAGCTCGGCGGACGTGCTCACGAGGTCGATTCTAGGTGCCGCGCGGGCGTGGGCTACTCGACGCGGCGCTCGGCACCGATCTCCGCCCGCACCTTCTCGAGCGACCGACGGATGAGCCGCGAAACGTGCATCTGAGAGATCCCGACCTGGGCGGCGATCTGCGACTGCGTGAGCCCCTCCCAGAAGCGCAGGTGGATGATGCGCCGCTCGCGCTCGTCGAGGACGTCGAGGCCCGGCGCCAGCACGGCGCGGTCCTCGCTCACCTCGTACTCGTGCTCGAGCTCGCCCAGCGACTCGAGCGGGTCGAGCTCGCTGTCCTCGCCGCCGCCGGCAGGGGCCGAGAGCGACACCGTCGTGTACGCCTGCCCGGACTCGAGCGCCTCGAGCACCTCCTCCTCGGTGACGTCTGCGGCCTCGGCCAGCTCCGCGATCGTCGGCGAGCGCTCCAGCTCGACGGTCAGCCGCTCAAGCAGCTGGGAGAGGCGGACGTTGAGCTCCTGGAGCCCGCGCGGCACGCGGATCGACCAGCCCTTGTCGCGGAAGTGGCGCTTGATCTCGCCGATGATGTTCGGCGTCGCGTACGTGGTCAGCTCCACGCCGCGGTCGACGTCGAAGCGGTCGATCGCCTTGATCAGGCCGATGGAGCCGACCTGCACGAGGTCTTCCAGCTGCTCGCCGCGGTTCGCGTAACGGCGCGCGAGCGAGCGCACGAGCGGCAGGTACTGCTCGATCAGCTCCTCCCGCGCCCCCACGTCCCCGAGCTCGTGGTAGCGGCGCAGGAGCTCGCGGTCAGTCCTCCCTCCCGCCGCCGTCACACGGGCTCTCGCGGCTCGGGGCGGGTCATCGGCACGCGCTTCTCCAGGCGAAGGCGGTGCTGGCCGTCGACCTCCTCGAGCCGGACCTCCTCGACCAGCGTCGCCAGGAGCCGGGAGAGGGAGATGTCGTCGCCGGGGGGGCGTGCGAGGTCTGCCTGGAGCTCCTGCGGATCGAGCGGCCCGATCGTCATCGCCACCGCGCCCGGCTCGACCTCCAGCCGGACGGTGACCTCGTCGCCGACCACGTAGCCATCCCGCTCGAGCACGCTCTCGAGGGCGAGCTGCAGGTCCTCCAGGTGCTCGTAGGTGAGGTTGAGCCGGGCGGCGAGCCCCCCGACGACGAGCCTCGCAACGCCGTGGTAGGGCTTTGCATGCGGAATGGACAGCGTGATCGCGTCAGCGCTCAGGGCCGGCGCCACCTTCGCGCAGCTCGTCCGTGATCTCCTCCTGCCGCCGACGCGACGCCTCCCGGGCGCTCTCGTACGCTCGCCGCGGGCTCTTGCGGGAGCGCAGCGAGGAGAGGCCGTAGGCAATTCCCTCCGCCAGCCCCGAGAGCTTCAGCACCGGCCGCGTGATCGCCATGGAGACGGCCCTCACGGCCGTGTCGGCGCTGTCGGCGATGTCGACGGCGCTGTCGGTCACCTTGTCGGCCTTGTCCAGCTGGGCGTTGACGCGCTGAATCGTCCCTCCGGCCTCGTTGATGACGGGCAGGACCTCGCGCTCGAGGCCCGCCACGAACGACGTCGTCTGGCCGATCGTGCCGCCGAGTCGCACGAGCACGTACGTGAGCCCGAGCGCCACCAGCACGAAGAAGACGCTGAGCGCGATCCAGAGCGCATCGATCGCTTCGTAGGCCAGCGGCATTGGTCGGCAGTGTACGGACTTCTACGCGGCGGTCGAGATGAGGCCGGCGCCCACGACGACCCCGTCCTCGTAGAGGACCGCGGCCTGCCCGGGCGCGACGCCGTAGACGGGCCTGTCGAGCGAAAGCCGAAACCCGCGGCCGACCGGCTCGACGCTCGCGGGCGCCGCCGGCGAGCGGTAGCGAAGCTTCGCCTCGACCCGCTCGACCGGCACGAACATCCGTCCTGAGCCGACTCCGACGGTCGTGCGGGCGAGCGCTTCGTGCGGACCGACGACGACGGCGTTCGTCCTCGGGTTCGTCTCCAACGCATAGAGCGGCTCCGCGGCGGCGACCCCGAGGCCGCGGCGCTGGCCGGGGGTGAAGCGCCAGAACCCGTCGTGGCGTCCGACCTCTCGGCCGGACTGGTCGACGATGGCGCCTTCCTTCGGCGCCAGCCCGTGCCGGGCGAGGAAGTCGCGATAGTCGCCGCCGGCGAGGAAACACGCCTCCTGGCTCTCGGCGCGGCCGGCGACCTCCAGGCCGGCGGCCCGCGCCTGCGCCCGGGTTTCCTCCTTCGTCCGGCCCCCGAGCGGGAACCAGACCCGGTCGAGGAAGCGCGGGTCGAGACGGGCGAGCATGTAGGACTGGTCCTTGGTCTCATCGGCGGCGGTGGCGAGGAGCAGGCGGCCCCGGTGCGTGCGGAGGCGGGCGTAGTGGCCGGTCGCGAGCCGCGCCGCTCCGACCCGCCGGGCGAAGCCGAAGAGGGCCGCGAAGCGGAAGCTCCCGTTGCAGCGGACGCACGGGTTCGGCGTCTGCCCGTTCGAGTAGCCGTCCACGAACGGCGCCACCACCGCGCGGCGGAAGCGCTCGCGGAGATCGAGCGTGACGTGCGGGACGCCGAGCGCGTGGCAGGTCTCCCGCGCGGCGACGACCGCCGCCGGGGAGCAGCACGCGCGCTCATCGTCTGGACCGGCAGGGTCGGTCCACAGGCGCAGCGTCACGCCGACCGCCTTGTGTCCCGCGGCGCGCGCCTCGAGCAGGGCGACGGCGCTGTCCACGCCCCCGCTCATGGCGACGGCGACGCGGTTCGGGTCCGGCCGCGCGCGCAGCGCGGGCCCGAGGGCGTCGTGCAGCGCGTCCAGCGCGAGCGGGGCGCCGCGAACCGCGGCAGCTTCGAAGAGCGTCAGGCCCCGCACCGACCGGCAGAGCGTGTCGACGCCCGGGCCCTCGCCGTGCGCCGCCGCGATCCGGCCGCGGTCGACGGCGAGAGTGACCCAGGCGAGATCGCCGCCTCGAGCGGCGTTTCCGATCAGCTCTGCAGTGGCCATCGAAGAAAGAGTGCCCGACCCCGCCGATGAAGCTTTGTGCGTGAGGAACCTGGCTCTGCCAGGTGGGTGCCCTGCCGACCCGCAGGCCGGACGCGGGCTCCCTTTCAGTAGATGTTGGTTCTACATGTGCGCACGTCGCCACGCACGGAGTCGAGCACTCCCCGCACTCTAGCGCAGCCGGCGCACACCACTCTCCCGCGCTACTCGGTAAAGCGCCAGCGAACGGTGGTCGGGCCGGAGACACCGAGCGCAGCCGCGAGGGCGGGCGACAGGTCGAAAGCCCGTCCCCTCTCGACCGGGCCGCGCTCGACGACGTCGGCCTGGGTGCTCCGCCCCTGGTACTCGACGAGGATCTTCGCGCCGCACGGAAGCACTGGGTGGACGATGCCGACGGTCTCCTGCGTGACGGTCACGCCGCAGCTCGTCGGCTCGGCAGGCGGCTCGAAGACGCCGACGGGCGCGGTCTCCCATGGCACGACCGCGGTGGGCGGCGGCGCCGCCTCCGAGTCGTTGCGAATCTGGCTGAGCGCGATGGCGACGAGCGCGCCGACGAGGGCGACACCGGCCAGCGCGGCCAGGCGCCGTGCAAGCCTCGCGTTCATCACCCGGCGTGCTCGAGCAGCTCGCTGAACGATTCCCTGACGAGCTCGTCGAACTCGATCGGAAGCGAGCCGTCGGGGGTCGCGAACTGCCGTAGATGGACGAAGAGGAAGGACCACTCCTCGTAGCGGACCGGATCCCGCTCCGCCTCGTTGCGGGCGCGCCGCTCGAGGTCCCAGAGGTTCCAACGCCTCGGCTGGGCCGTCACCCGCGTGCGCATGTCGATCACCCCCGACGCCCGCGCAGCCGGGCGCGCGAGTTGCGGGGCCGGCGGCTCGACGGGGTGCGGCGGTGGAGTGGGCACTGGGCGCAGGGGCGGACGCGGAGTCGGTTGCGGCTTCGGAGCAGGCGTGGCGACCGGCTCCGGCTCCGCCGGCGGGCTGGGATCCTCTGCGATGGGCGCAGCAGAAGGCTCCTGCGAGGCGGACGGCGCGAGCACGGGCGGCGGCGGGCCGGAGACGACCGCCTCTTCTTCCTTGACCTCACGGTCTTCGACCCCGGGGCGCAGCGAGTCCTGTCGCCAGGACAGCCATCCGATCACCCACGCCAGAAGGAGGGCGACGGCCATGACAGTGCCGACCAGCAGAGGCCGCAGCTCGGCGAGCCAGAGGGCGAGCGCGACGGTCAGGAGGAAGCTTGCGAGCGCGAGAAGGCGGAAAATCGAGCGCCTGTCAGGCACGCTCCGGCGCCGGCATCCCGTCTACGACGGCGCCGGTCTCTCGTCCTCGCTCGGCCCCCCGTCCTGCTCGGTGTCATCGGCCTCGGCCTCCGGCTCGGGCGCCGGCTCGTCGTGCGGCTCGGACGAAGACTCCTCGGGCTCCGGCTCTGAGACCTGCTCCTCCTTCGCCCTCGCGGCGAGCGAGGAGGTCTGCGGCCCGCGCTGGGCCTCCACCGTCGCGTCGGCGGCCTTGACGATCGCGTCGACGGCCTCGTGGACGGCGGCGTCGCCGTGGCCGGCGGCGGAGAGCAGCTGCTCGGCGCCCATCCGCGCCCGCTGAACGATCAATTCGGCCTGCGCCCGTGCCCAGTCGAGGGTCTGCTCGACCTCCGCGCGCGCGGAGTTGGTGAGCTCGGTCGCCTGGTGGCGCGCCTGCTCGGTCAGGCGGTTGCCGCGCGCCTCGGCCTCGCGGAGCTCCGCGGTTGCGTCGCGGTTCGACTTCGTGAGGATCTCGCGTGACTCCTTGCGCGCGGCGCTCAGGATCTCCGTCCGCTGGCGCTCTGTCTCCTGGCGGATCCTGGCGATCTCGGCCTCCTGCTGCTGGACCTCCATGTGCTTCTCGCGGATCTCCTGCTCGGCGCGGCCGATCTGCTTGACCGCGGCGTCCTGCGCGTCGCGCTCGATCGTGTCGGCGAACTCCGCTGCCGCGCGGACGAGATGCAGCGCGTCCATGCGGACAGCGTGGCCGGACGGCTCGGTGACCGCGCTCTTCGGCGCCGCCTGCAGCACCCTGAGGTTGGCCTGCAAGGACGTGACGTGTCGGCGAAAGGCGTCGAAGGCCTCCTGCACCTTGGCGCGGTCGTAGCCGTCCTGGGCGATCGGGAGATCCTCGAGCCTCGGCATAGGCGTGAGGCCCGGCTGGGCCCGACCCGGTTCTTGCGTGGACATGTTCGCTACGCCTCCCCTCCGCGTTCCGATCGCGGGCTTTACAGAAGTATGCCCTTCCTCATCGGCCGGATCCCGCGGGTTCCTTTAGGGGATCTCAATTTCCCTGCTCATGCAGCTGAATTCCGAGCTCCTCGAGCAGTTCCTCCTCGACCTCCGACGGCGCGCCGCTCATCGGGTCGACGCCCGCCTGGTTCTTGGGGAAGGCGATCATGTCGCGGAGGTTCGGCTCCCGGCCGAGGGCCATGAGCATGCGCTCGATCCCGAACGCGATCCCGCCGTGGGGAGGCGCGCCCATGGCCAGCGCGTCCAGCAAGAAGCCGAACTTCCGCCGCTGCTCCTCCTCCGAGAGCTGCAGCGCGGCGAAGACCTGCGCCTGCAGCTTCTGCTCGTGGATCCGGAAGGAGCCGCCGCCGATCTCGATGCCGTTGACGACGAGGTCGTACGCGAGCGCCGTCGCGGCGCCCGGGTCGGTCAGCACGAGCTTCTCGGAGCCGGGCGCCGGGCGCGTGAAGGGATGGTGCACGGCCTTCCACCGCTCCGCCTCCTCGTCCCACTCGAACATCGGGAACTCGGTGATCCAGACGAAGCGCCAGGCCTCCTCGACGATGAGCCCGAGCTCGCGCCCCAGGTGCAGGCGGAGCGCGCCGAGGACGCGCGCCGCGACCGCCGGCTCGTCCGCCGCGAAAAGCACGGTCGTGCCCGGGTCCGAGCGGAAATGCGCCAGCTCGCCCTCGGAGAGGAACTTCGCGATCGGCGAGCGCACCTCGCCGTCCTCTGCGAAGACGAGGTACGCGAGGCCCTTCGCGCCCCACTCCTTGGCGAACGCCTCGAGGCGCTCGAGCTCGGCGCGCGAGAAGGCCTGCGGCACGCGGATGAACCGCACCGTCTCGGCGTTCGCGAAGACGCCGAACTCCGATCCGCGAGTAGCCTCGGTCACGTCCTCGATCTCCAGGCCGAAGCGGAGGTCGGGCTTGTCGCTCCCGTAGCGCGCCTGCGCCTCCGCATGCGTCATCCGCGGAAACGGCGTCGCGATCTCGTCGCCGACGCCCTCGCGCCAGATCGCCGCGCACATCCGCTCCATGAGCGCGAAGAGATACTCCTGGTCCGGAAAGGCCATCTCCACGTCGAGCTGCGTGATCTCCTGGACCCGGTCGGCTCGGAGGTCTTCGTCCCGGAAGCAGATCGCGATCTGGTAGTAGCGGTCGAACCCACCGATCACGAGCAGCTGCTTGAGGATCTGCGGCGACTGCGGGAGGGCGAAGAAGCGGCCCTTCTGCAGCCGGCTCGGAACGATGAAGTCGCGCGCCCCCTCCGGCGTGGGCTTGAAGAGGATCGGCGTCTGGATGTCGAGGAAGCCGTCGGCCTCCATCTCCCGCCTGATCGTGGAGACCATGTCTGCGCGGAGGCGGAGGTTTCGCTGCATCTTCGGCCGCCGTAGGTCGAGCCACCGGTAGCGGAGCCGCAACGTCTCGTCGACTCCCTCCTCGTCGAGCTGGAACGGCAGCGGCGTGCTCCGCGAGAGGATCTCGAGATCGTCGACCTGGAGCTCGACCGCGCCGGTCGGGAGGTCCGGGTTGACGTTCTCGGGCGCCCGCTCGGTCACCTCGCCCCCGGCCCGCAGGACGAACTCGTTGCGAATCCCGTGCGCGGCCTCCGCCGCGGCCGGCGCCCGTTCGGGGTTGATGACCAGCTGGAAGACGCCGCTCGCGTCGCGAAGGTCGATGAAGACGAGGCCCCCGTGGTCGCGCCGCGTGTCGACCCAGCCGGCGAACGCGAGCCGCTTGCCGACGTGCTTGCTGCCAACCTCGCCGCACATGAGGTCCCGCCACCTCATCGGAGCAGCTCCCGCAGCTCCTCGAAAGAGCCGACCGGCACGTCCTCTTGGCCCGGTCGGCGCAGCACCTGGCCGTCGCTCTCGACGACGAGGGTGGCCCGGGACCCGAGGCGCCCGGCCTGCGTCAGCTGACCCTTGAGCGACCGGCCGGCGTAGTCCGTGTCGCCGATAAGGCCTTCGGCGCGCAGCGCAGCCAGCCAGGGAAGGATCTCCGCTCTCCGGCCACGATCAGCGAAGGCGACGAAGAGATCGATCGGCGCTGGGCCGGCCTTGGCCGAGCTCGACATCGTCATGCGCTCGACGCCCGCCGCCCAGCCGACGCCCGGCGTCGGCGGGCCGCCGATCTCCTCGATCAGGTAGTCGTAGCGGCCTCCCGCGCAGATGGAGGCCTGGGCCGCGTCGAGCCCCTCATTCACGTACTCGAACACCGTACGCGTGTAGTAGTCGAGCCCGCGGACGAGCGTCGGCACGAGCTCGTACCCCACGCCGTACGCGTCGAGGAAGCCCCTGACCTCCCGAAAGTGCTCCTGACACGCGGCGCAGAGCGAGTCGCCGATCGTCGGCGCTGCCGCCAGCACGCGACGGACGGCGTCGTCCTTCGTGTCGAAGACCCGCAGCGGGCTGACCTCCGCCCGGCGCTTCGTCTCCTCGTCGAGGTCGGCCTCGTGCGCGGCGAGGAACGCCCGCAGACGCTCGACGTATGCCGGCCGGCACTCGCGATCGCCGATCGAGTTGAGCTCGAGCCGGGTGTGGACCACGCCGGCGCGGCGCTCGATCTCGGTGAAGAGCTGGATCAGCTCTGCATCGACGGCGGGATCGTCCGTCCCCATCGCCTCGAAGCCGATCTGCCAGAACTCGCGGTAGCGGCCCTTCTGCGGCGCCGCATACCGGAACATCGGCCCGGCGTAGTAGGTCTTGACCGGCTGCGGCTCGCGCTGGAGTCCGTGCTCCAGGTAGGCGCGCGCGACCGGGGCCGTGCCCTCGGGGCGGAGCGTCAGCGAGCGTTCACTCCGGTCCTCGAACGTGTACATCTCCTTCTGGACGACGTCGGAGCCCTGGCCCGACGTCCGGGTGAAGAGCTCCGTGTCCTCGAAGGTCGGCGTCACGATCAGGCCGTAGCCGTAGTCGTCCGCGGTCGACCTGGTGGCGTCGAGGACGGCCAGCCGGCGCAGCTGGTCCGCAGGCAGGACGTCCAGGGTGCCGCGCGGCGCCTGGATCTTCACGGGGCGGCGGTCCGAAGCTCGGCGAGGAACGGGTTCGTCGCGAGCTCGCGCTCCAGGGTCGTCGCCGGGCCGTGCCCCGGGTAGACGATCGTCTCCGGAGGCAGGCGCTCGACCAGCATCCGGATCGAGCCCAGGAGGGCATCCCAACTCGCCCCGGGCCGGTCGTAGCGGCCCACGGAGCCTGCGAAGAGCACGTCTCCCGAGAAGAGGCAGCCATCCGTGGCGAAGGCGAGATGGCCGGTCGTGTGCCCGGGCACGGACAGTGTCTGGAGCTCCATGCCGGCGATCGTGAGCAGCTCGTCCCCCTGAAGCGGCACCTCGGGGATGTGGGCGCGGATCTCCACGTCGATCCCAGGAGGAAGGAGCTCGTTCGGGCGCTCGAGCGTCTCGCGCTCGACTGCGGGCATGTGGACGGGCGCGCCGGTCGCCTCTGCCAGCTCGGCCACGCCTGCGATGTGGTCGAGGTCGCCGTGGGTGACGAGGATCGCCGCGCAGCGCGCGCCCGCGAGGACGTGCTCGATCCGCCCGGACTCGCCGGGCCAGCCCGGGTCGACCACGACCGCCTCGTCGGCGTCGGGGCGTCGCACGACGTAGCAGTTCGACTGGTAGGCGCCCAACGGAAGCTGCTCGACCTGAAGGGTCATCGGTCGGTGAGTCTACTCGCGCCCTCCACGGCGCCCGGTCGCACTCGGACGCCCCGCTGGGCCTCTAGACTTCGGCCGGATGCAGACCTGGATGCTCCCGGACATCGAGACTCCGGCTGGGAGTCGCTCGCCGGTCGTCCTGCGGAGCGAGGACGAAGCGCGGGCGGTCCTCGTCGGTCTCGACCCCGGGCAGGCGCTCGGCGACCACCAGGTCAAGGAGAACGCGTGGATCATCGTCGTGGACGGCACCGCGACGTTCCGCGCCGGGGACGAGGTGGTCGAGGCCTCTCCGGGGACCCTCGTCCGCTTCGAGCCCGACGAGCGGCACTCGGTCCGGACGGAGTCCGGCGCCAAGCTCCTGCTCCTGCTCGCACCCTGGCCTGGCCCAGGCCACTACCGGGGCCAGGAGAAGGCGCGCGCGCTCGGCTAGGCGTTAGTTCGTGCGCGCTTGGCGGCGCGGTCCTTCTCGTAGCGCCGCCAGAGCATCCGGTAGACGAAGACGTCGACCACGTAGCTGAACGGCATGAAGAACGCCAGCAGCACGACGACGTTGAAGATCACGCCCGCGACCGTCAGGTCCCGGGCAGTGAAGACGATGAAGAGCGCGATCAGCGGCCCAAAGATCGCCGTTCGCTTCAGCACGCGCTGGAGCGAGGGCTTGGCGATGGGCTTCCCATGGCGGTCGAGCGGCCCTGCCGGCTCCTTCCCCGGCTTGCCGTTCGCAGGACCGCCCGCCTCGGCCCGCCTCGGGGTCTCGAGGATCTCCTCGCCCTCGTCGGTCTCGAGGACGTACTCGTACTCGTGACGCTGGAGCTTCTCCCGTCTCCGCCGCTGCTTCTTGCTGGCCATCGTTACGCCACTTCCATTAGGACGCCGATGAGGACGACAACACCAATGAGCGTCGCCGCGGCGACGAAGGCGCCGGGGTTCCAGACGAGGTCGTTGTCCTGCCGATAGCGCGACTTCTGTCGTCTGCCGTGGCCGTGGACGTCGGCCGCCTCGGCGGCGGGGTCGGAGCGCGGGCGGCCCGCGGTGAGGCTCAAGGCGATCGCGACGCCGACGAGCCCCGCGGCGACGAAGGCGAGCGGCACCCACCAGCTCACCGGCTCAGCGCTCCCATACGACCTCTCCCTCCTTGACCACGTTCGCGACCTGCTCTCCCCCCAAATGGTAAGGGAGGTAGCGCCAGTCGGAGGCGTCCAGGAGCACGAGATCGGCTGCATAGCCCGGCTCGACCCGCCCCGCCCGGTCGGCGCAGCCCAGGACGTGCGCCGCGTTGACGGTGCACGCCGCAAGCGCTTCCGACGGCGAGAGGCCGAGCTGCGTGCACGCGAGGTTCATGACGACGGGGAGGCTCTCGCAGAACGCGCTCCCCGGGTTGAAGTCGGTGGCGAGGACGACGATCGCGCCCGCGTCGACCAGCGCCCGCGCCGGCGGCATCGGCCGGCCGAGGAAGAGCGCCGCGACCGGGAGGAGCACGGCCGCGACGTCGCTCCCCGCCAGAGCGCGAACCCCGTCCGGACCGGTCGCCTCGAGATGATCGACGCTCCTCGCCCCCAGCTCGATCGCGAGCGGGACGCCGCCCGCCTCCGTGAACTGATCGGCATGCAGGCGAAGCGCGAGCCCGGCGTCGCGGCAGGCATTCAGATAGCGCCGCGCCTGCGCTGCGTCGAAGGCGCCGCGCTCGACGAACACGTCCGCGGCGACGGCCAGGCGCGCGGCCTCCGGCAGCACCTCCTCGAGCGCGAAGTCCAGGTACTCATCCGCGTCCGGGAACTCAGGCGGCACCGCGTGGGCGCCGAGCCAGGTCGGAAGGCCCCCGGAGCTCGCGACGGCGCGGAGCTGGGCGCACTCCGTGTCGCGGTCCAGGCCGTAGCCGGACTTCGCCTCGAACGTCGTTGTCCCGTGCGCGTGCATCCAGCGCCGATGCCGCTCGACCGCAGCCGTGAGCGCCTCCTCGCCGGCAGCGCGGGTCGCCCGGACCGTCGCCAGGATGCCCCCGCCGGCAGCATGGAGCTCCTCGTAAGACGCACCGCGCGCGCGCAGCTCGAACTCGGCAACGCGGTCGCCGGCGAAGCACGCGTGCGTGTGGCAGTCGACGAGCCCCGGCACCGCGGCTCGGCCACGCGCGTCGAGCTCCACCACGTCGGCGGGCAGCTCCTCGGAGCGCAGCTCCGACATGGGGCCGACCGCGGCGATCCGCCCGTCGTCGCAGAGGACGTAGGCGTCCTCGACGACCCGCACTTCGCCGAGCGCCGAGCCCCGCAGGGGCGGCCGCCCTCCCGCTGGCAAGACCACCTGTGCGAGGTCGCGAACGAGGAGCGCCGGCACGGTGCGCGTCAGTCGTCTCGACCCGGCACGCGGAGGCCGGCCTCCCGCGCGACCTCGAGCGCCTCGTCGTAGCCCGCGTCGGCGTGGCGGAGGACGCCCGTGCCGGGATCGGTCGTCAACACGCGCTCCAGGCGGTCGGCGGCGTCGTCGCTTCCGTCAGCGACCACCACCATGCCCGCGTGGATGGAGTTGCCGATGCCGACGCCGCCACCGTGGTGCACGCTGACCCAGGTCGCGCCCGCGGCGGTGTTCAGGAGCGCGTTGAGGATGGGCCAATCGGCGATGGCGTCCGAGCCGTCTCGCATCGCCTCGGTCTCACGGAACGGCGAGGCGACCGAGCCGGAGTCGAGGTGATCGCGCCCGATCACGACCGGAGCGGACACGACGCCCTCGCGGACGAGCTCGTTGATGGCGAGGCCTGCCTTGGCCCGGTCCCCGTAGCCGAGCCAGCAGATGCGGGCCGGCAGACCCTGGAAGGCGACGAGCTCCGGGGCGAGTGCGAGCCAGCGCTGGAGCAGGAGGTCGTCCGGAAAGAGCTCGCGCAGCGCCCGGTCGATCTCTGCGATGTCCTCCGCGTCTCCTGACAGCACGGCCCAGCGGAAGGGGCCGACGCCGCGACAGAAGAGCGGCCGGATATAGGCCGGGACGAAGCCCGGGTATGTGAACGCATCCTCGACGCCGGCCTGTTGTGCCTCCCCCCGTAGGTTGTTGCCGTAATCGAAAACATAGCTCCCGGCCCGGACGAACTCGAGCATGCCGTGAACATGGCGCGCAATCGACTCGGAGGCGCGACGGAGATACTCCTCGGGGTCGGACTCGCGGAGTGCGGTGGCCTCCTCAACCGAGAGCCCAATCGGGACGTACCCGTTCAGAGGGTCGTGGGCGGCGGTCTGGTCGGTGACGAGATCGAACGCCTCCCCGCGGCGGGCAAGTTCGGGTATGACCTCGGCCGCGTTGCCGAGCAGCCCGACCGAGAGCGCCGTGCCCTCCTCCGCCGCGCGGCGCATCCGCTCGAGGGCGTCGTCGAGCGAGCTCGTCGCCTCGTCGAGGTAGCGGCTCTCGAGCCGCCGCTCGATGCGCGTCGAGTCGACCTCGACGCACAGAATGGCGGCACCCGCCATTGTGGCCGCGAGGGGCTGAGCCCCTCCCATGCCGCCGAGGCCCGCCGTCAAGATCGTTCGCCCCGTCAGGTCGGCCGAGCCGAAGTGAGCCTCCCCCGCGGCCGCGAACGTCTGGTACGTGCCCTGGAGGATGCCCTGGGTGCCGATGTAGATCCAGCTGCCCGCGGTCATCTGCCCGAACATCGTCAGCCCGCGGGCCTCGAGCCTCCGGAACTCATCCCACGTCGCCCAGCGGGGGACAAGCAGCGCGTTGGCGATGAGAACTCGCGGTGCGCCGCCGTGAGTCCGGAAGACGCCGACGGGCTTGCCGCTCTGAACGAGCAGCGTCTCGTCCTCGTCCAGCTCCAGGAGGCAGCGAATGATCGCCTTCAGCGCCTCGTGGTCGCGCGCGGCCTTGCCCGTGCCCCCGTAGACGACGAGCTGCTCCGGATGCTCGGCGACCTCGGGGTCGAGGTTGTTCAGGAGCATGCGGAGAGGCGCCTCCGTCTGCCACGAGCGCGCGTTAAGGGCCGTACCGCGCGGGGCGCGCACCGAGGTCAGGTCGCCGCACAGCTCCTCGACGAGGCTCTCGAGGCCGGCGGCCCGCGTCACGCGAGCGCCCCCACGTCGTGCTCGACCGCCGCCACCAGCTCACCGCTCCGGACCGCGGCGGCCACGGCCTCGATGTCTCCTCCGAGCGGCCGGTCCTCGAGGACGGTCGGCGAGAGGGAACGCACGAATCCGTGCGCGGCGCGGGCGCCGATGCCGGGCTCGAGCGGCGCGAGGAACTCGATTCCCTGCGCCCCCGCGAGGAGCTCGATGGCGAGCGCGCGCTCGGCGTTCGCGAGCACCTGCAGGCACTTGAGCGCGGAGGCGTTCCCCATCGAGACGTGATCCTCCTGACCTGCGCTCGTGGGGATCGAGTCGACGCCTGCGGGGTGGCACAGCACTTTGTTCTCGCTCACGAGAGCGGCCGCCACGTACTGCGGGATCATGAACCCCGAGTTGAGCCCTCCGTCGTGCGTGAGGAACGCGGGTAGGCCGTCCGAGAGCGACGGGTTCGTGAGCCGCTCGACCCGGCGCTCGGATATGGACGCGAGCTCGGCGACGGCCATCGCCGTCGCGTCGAGGGCGAAGGCCAGCGGCTGGCCGTGGAAGTTGCCGTTGGAGACGAGCTCGCCCAGCTCGACGAGGACGAGCGGGTTGTCGGTCGCGGCGTTCAGCTCCACCGACACGGTCGTCCGCGCGTAGGCGAGCAGGTCGCGGCTCGCACCGTGCACTTGGGGCGCGCAACGGAGCGAGTAGGCGTCCTGGACCTTGTCGCACCAGCGGTGCGCCTCGAGGATCGCCGACCCCTCGAGCAGGCGGAGGACGTTCGCCGCCGAGGCCCGCTGCCCCTCGAGCGGGCGCAGCTCGTGGATCTCCGGCAGGAAGCTCGCGCGCGAGCCTTGCAGCGCCTCGAGCGAGAGGGCGCAGGCGATGTCGGCCGTCGTCGCCAAGCACGCCGCCCGCACGAGCGCGAGCGCCCCGGCTGCGGCCATGAACTGCGTTCCGTTGATGAGCGAGAGGCCCTCCTTGGCCTCGAGCACGACGGGCTCGAGGTCGACGCGAGCCAGCGCCTCGGCCCCGGGAAGCTCCTCGCCGTCGAGCGTCGCCTTTCCCTCGCCTACCAGCGGAAGCGCAAGATGGGCGAGCGGAGCAAGGTCGCCGGATGCGCCGACCGAGCCGCGAGTGGGCACGACCGGGGTCACGCCGCGATTCAGGCACGCGAGGAGCAGCTCTACGGTCTCCGGGCGCGCGCCCGAGTAGCCCTTCGCGAGCGTGTTCGCCCGCAGAAGCATCGCCGCCCTGACGATCTCGCGCGGGTACGGCTCTCCGACCCCGCACGCGTGGCTGCGCAAGAGGCGCAGTTGGAGCTCGGCGGCAAGCTCTGGCGGGATCGTCTTCGAGACGAAGCGACCGAAGCCGGTGTTGATCCCGTACGTGTGCTCGCCCGGTGCCGCGCCCGCGATGTGCTCGACGAGCTCGCGAGCCGCCACGAGCTTGCGCCGACCCTCGTCGGCGAGCCCGGCCTCGGCGCCGTCGACGGCGACGGCCCAGACGTCGGTTAACGTCAGGTCGTCTCCGGTCAGCGACACCGCGGTCGTCAGCGCCATTGAGGCAAGTGTATTGAGCGTCGTCGGGCGCGAGGGGCTCGCTCTGCGACCTGCTTCCGCTCGAGCGAGACGCTAGAGGCACTCAACGGCGATGAACCGCACAACCGCCGACACCGCCTCCTGATCGATCATGCTGATCGCCTCGAAAACAATCGGCTCGCGGCCGGACACCTCTGCTCCGTCACCCGTCGATTGCGTGCTCTCCCACACGGTCGTGCCCACGTGCCGCCCGTCGCCGAACAGCCACACCTTCACCCGGACGACCACACAGTCCAGGCCTCCGTAGCGGAGCCCACCAGAGACCGTCGCTTGCGCGAAGTCCGGGATGATCTCGGGGCTCTCGAGCTCGAACATACCGTTCCAGCTGCGGTAGTCGACCTCGATCACACCCGGTGGAGGCGCGGGCGGGACGCCTCCGCCACCGCTCCCTCCTCCACCACCATCGCCGTCGGCACTGGCCGTCGCGGCGCCGCCGGCTCCGGTTCCGCCGCCCGCGGTCGTCGTGGGGCGGGCCTCGGTCGACGCGCCGTCGGTATCGGTCCCGCCGACGACGGTGACGACGACGGTCCCGCCCGCGCCGGAGGTCGATGCCTGAGCGACGTCCGGGGCGGAGCCTCCTTCAGATCCGCCGGCGAGGGCGGGAACGATCCCGAAGCCGGCCAGGAAGAAGGCAGGCACGAGCGCAACAACCGTCCACCGCGATCGCAGCCGGCTCATCGACCTCCTCCTGGTGCGTCCCGAAAAGCCCCCCGCAGGAGCGGCCTTAGCCTAGCTCGGTCCCGCCCACGGGCCAATCCCGCCGACGCGCTCGACGGTCATGCGCAGGCGGAACCCGGGCGGCGGGTCCGGCATCGGAGGGAAGGCAACATCCGGTCCGAGGTAGGTATGCGCCAGCTCCTGGAGCAGCTCCGGCGCGCCGCCCTCCTCGACCGCCGCACGGCCGTGGACGACGAGGTACTCGCGGAGGCCGATCTGGTTGGTGTGCGGCGTCTCGATGGAGAGCGCGACGCGCGGATCGCGTCGGATGTTTCGGAGCTTCTGCCGCTCGCCGAGGTGCCCGGAGACGATGTCGTCTCCGTCGAGGCCGACCCAGACGATCGTCACCTGTGGGCTCCCGTCCGGGTTGAGCGTCACGAGGTGGGCGAGCCCATCGGACTCGAGGACCGCACGGGCGCTTTCCGGGAGGACGCTCATCCGCCCGCCTACTCTAGTTGGGCCATGGCCGACCCGGTCACCAACGCTCCCGAGGAAGCTCGCGTCGACGCCGTCACGCCGCGGCGCGGCGCCGTCGCCCTGCTGCGTCGGCGGGACTTTCGGCGGGTCTACGTCGCCGTCTCCGCCAGCGAGCTCGGCGACGCATTTCAGTACATCGCGCTCATGTGGTTCGCGTTCGAGGCGGGGGGGCCGCTCGGCGTCCTGGCCGTCCGGCTCGCGGACAGCGTGCCGGCGCTCGTCTTCGGCCTGCACGGCGGGCTCGTGGCCGACCGCTGGGACCGGCGGCGCGTGCTGATCGCGACGGACCTCGTCCGGGCTGCGGTGCTCGTCCCGGTGGCGGTTGCCGGCCTGGCTGGAGAGCTCCCCCTCTGGGGCCTCGTCGTGGCGGCGTTCCTGCTGACGTCGGCGACGAGCTACTTCGACCCGGCCTACGGCGCTCTCCTCCCCGCCCTGGTCGACCGCGAGAACGTCCAGCAGGCGAACGGGCTCGTCCGTGCGACCGCCGAGGCGCTCTCGGTGGGCGGCTGGGCGGTCGCGGCCGGCCTCCTCGCCGTGCTTCCCGTCAGCGCGTTCTTCGCCGCGAACGCGCTGACGTTCCTCGTCTCCGCCACGATCCTCGCCGGCGTCCGCACGGGCGGCCGGACGACGGCGGCCGAGAGCGGCGGCGCCGCCGGGCTCGCCCGCGGCTTCGAAGCGATCCACGAGCGGCCGTTCCTCGTGGCGGCCGTGGCCGCCCTCGGTCTGGCGGTGACGATAGGCGCCGGGACGTGGATCGCGGGCGCCCCGGAGCTAGTCAGCGACAACCTGGGTCGCGCGGCCGGCGGCTTCTCGCTGCTCATGACCGGCTATGCGGTCGGCGCCATCACGGCCGGTGCGTTCCTCGCCCGCCGGCCGGTGCGGCGGAAGGCGTTCGGGAGCCTGGTCGCCTGGAGCTTCTACCTCCCCGCCTACCTTCTGCTCGGTTTCGCCGACTCGCTGGCGGTCGCGATGTGCGGCGCCTTCGTGGCGGCGCTTGGCGAGAGCTCGGCCGTCGTCCTCCTCAATTCGGCCGCGCAGGAGGACGTGCCCGATCGCGTCCTGGGCCGGGTCATGGGCGCGATCTCGCTCGTGCACCGCGGCGCCCACGCGACCGGCCTGCTCCTGATCGCGCCGCTCTTCGCCGTGCTCGAGCCCGAGCTCGTCTTCGCAGGCGCTGCGCTCGCGGTTCCCCTCGCCGCCGGCGGCTGCGCGGCGTGGGCGCTGGCTACCCGTCGAGAAGTCGCAGCTCCAGCACCCGCGACGGGTCGAAGCCCTCGATCCTGAGGAGCGCGCCCGCGGCTTCGACGGCCACGCCGGCGGGCATGAGCCCGACGAGCTCGGATCCAACGATCTCGATCCCGCGCGCGTCGGCCTCGGCGCTGACACGCGCGACGATGTCCACCAGCGACGCGGCCTGCCAGTCCGTCACGTTCATGCTCACCTGGACGAGCCCCGCCTTCGGAAGTGCGAGCCCGAGCGCGCGCACACCGGGGAAGCCTCCGTTGCGCTCGCGCACGACCGCAGCGATCGCCCGTGCGGCCGCGAGGTCCTCCGAGCGGAGGTTCACGTTGAAGGCGACGAGCGGCCTTCGCACGCCCACCAGGACACCACCCGCGGTCGGGTGCAGCTGCTCTGGACCGCGGTCGGGGCGGAGCTCTCCCGCATCGACACGGCGCTGGAGCTCCTCCGGGCCCCCGCGCCGGTAGAAGGCAGGCTCGCGCCCGTCCTCGGTCAGGCGGCCGTAGAAGAACACCGGCAGCCCGAGCTCCGCGGAGATCCGGTCCGCAAGCGCGAGCGCGGCGTCCCGCGCCGCCGCCTCGGCATCTGCCTCGAGCGGCACGAGCGGGACGACGTCCGCGGCGCCGATCCGCGGATGCGCGCCCACGTGCTCGCGCAGATCGATCCGTGCCGCCGCGGCGGCGATTCCGGCGAGCAGGGTCTCGACGAGATCCGGCCCGCTCCCGACCAACGTGAAGACCGAGCGGTGGTGGTCCCAGTCCGTGTGGACGTCGAGCAGCTGCGCCGGGCTCGAGAAGGCCGTGATCAACTCGGCCAGCGTCGCCTCGTCACGACCCTCCGACACGTTCGGGACCGATTCGAGCGGCAACGCCATCCGCTGAGCTTACGAAAGCGCCGCTCGGGACACGGAATGGCCGGAACTAGACTCGACGTTAGGTTCTCTGGTGGCAGCCTCGCACCCGTACCTGCGCACATTCGTCCGCCTGCTCGGCTTCCTGCGCCCGTACCGCTGGTCCCTCGCCGTCTCCATCGTGCTCGCCGTCGGTTCCCAGGCCGCCGCGGTCGCGATCGCGTTTCTCACCGGCGACGCGCTCGAGAAGGCCGTCGGCTCCCACGACCGCAGCCGGCTATGGGCGATCGCGGTCGCCATCCTCGTCGTCGGAGCCGCCCGGGCCCTGTTCATGGCCGGGAGGCGCCTGATCTCGGGCCGGCAGGCTCTGGGCGTCGAGTACGACATGCGTGACGAGGTCTACTCGAAGCTCCTCCGCCTCTCGTTCGGCTTCTACGATCGGCACCAGACGGGCCAGCTGATGTCGCGGGCGACGGTCGACCTCCAGTCGGTGCGCTTCTTCCTCGGCTACGGCCTCATTTTCTTCTTCCAGCACATTCTCACCGTCGTCGGAGTCACGATCGTCCTCTTCGTCGTCGACTGGAGGCTCGCGCTGGCCGCGACGGCCTTTACGCCGCTTCTCGTCTTCCTGGCGTACCGCTACTCCCACGTCTCGCACCCCGTGCTGCGCGACGTGCAGCAAAGGATGGCGGACGTCGCGACCGTCGCCGAGGAGAACATCGTCGGTGTCCACGTCGTCAAGTCGTTCGCGCAGGAGCAGAGCGAGACCGCGAAGTTCGGCGAGAAGACCGAGAGCGTTTTCCGCCGCTCCATCGACGCGAACAGGCAGCGAGCGATCTACGTGCCGCTGCTCTCGTTCCTGCCGTTGCTCGCGCAGGCCACGGTGCTCTTCTACGGCGGCCACATGGTGGCCAACGGAGACCTCGCCCTCGATGCGTTCTTCGCCTTCAATGTTCTCGTGCTCATGTTGGTCATGCCCCTGCGGATGCTCGGGATGTGGATCGGCCAGGCACAGCGTGCGACCGCCTCGGGGGAGCGGATCTTCGAGGTGATCGACGAGCACGAGGAGGTCGCAGACACCCCCGGGGCCCGTGAGCTCCCAGCGGGCGACGGCCACGTCGTCTTCCAGGGCGCGGGATTTGCGTACGCGGAGGGGCGTCCGGTGCTCGAGGACATCGATCTCGAGATCGCGCCCGGGCAGACGGTGGCGCTCATCGGGCACACGGGCTCCGGGAAGAGCACTCTCGCATCGCTGGTGCCCCGCTTCTACGACGTCTCGCAGGGCCGGGTCAGCATCGACGGCGTCGACGTCCGAGACGTGAGGCTGGCTTCGCTCAGGCGGGCGATCGGGATCGTCGCGCAGGATCCCTTCCTCTTCTCGGCGACGGTGCGCGAGAACATTGCGTTCGGCGCTCCCGACGCCGGGGACGAGGACATCGTGCGCGCGGCGCGCCTGGCACAGGCCCACGAGTTCATCGATGAGCTTCCCGATGGGTACGACACCGTGGTCGGCGAGCGCGGGATCACGCTCTCGGGCGGCCAGCGCCAGCGGATCGCCATCGCGCGGGCGCTCATCCTCGACCCTCGGGTCCTGATCCTCGACGATGCGACCGCCTCCGTCGACGCGTCGACCGAGGCGCGGATCCGCCTCGGCCTGCGGGAAGCAATGAAGGGCCGGACGACACTCATCGTCGCGCACCGGCTCTCGACGCTCGCGCTCGCCGACGAGCTCGTCGTGCTCGACCGAGGCCGGATCGCGGCGCGCGGGTCGCAGGCAGAGCTCCTCGAGGGCAGCCCGGTCTTCCGCGAGATCTACGAGCACGGGCTGCTCGAGCGCGAGTTCTCCGAGCGCGTCGAGGCGGCGGGAGCATGACGATGCGGCACGATTTCGGCACGGTCGCGTTGCCCATCCACGGGGCTTTCCGCGGTAGGCTCGAAGCCATCGGGCTGGGGAGGTGGGCTTCCCTTTACCCGGGCGCGCGTCGATCGGTTGTTGTCCGGCGGGTGCGGAGGCACGGGGCGTGAAGGTCTGGCAGGCGGGCTCGCACCTGACCATGCAGCGCGGCGCCGAGGTGAACGACTGGTCCTGGGCGCAAACGGCACGGCGGATCGCGACGCTGGCGCGTCTGACGGCGCAGTACCGGGCACGGACGGCGCTCGCGGTCGGATCGCTCGTTCTCGCGACGCTGACGGCTCTGGCGCCGCCGTTCCTCGCCAAGCTCGCGATCGACGACGGCATCGCGGACGGCGACATGGAGGCGCTCGGGGTCATCGTCGCCCTCTTCGTCGCCGCCGGCTTCGCGAACCTCCTGGCCAGCATGGCGCAGACCTACTTCACAGGCTGGACCGGGGAGCGGATCCTCGCGGACCTGCGGAACACGCTCTTCCGCCACCTCCAGCGCCTGTCGCTCGGCTACTACGAGCGCAACCGCGCCGGCGTCGTGATCAGCCGTCTGACCAACGACGTCGAGGCCCTCGACCAGCTCGTCACCGACGGCGTCACGAGCCTGTTCCAGAACAGCCTCTTGCTCGTCGGCTCCGCGGTGATCCTCTTCTTCCTCGACTGGCGGCTGGCCCTCGCCGCGCTCGCGGTCTTCCCGCTCATGGCAGTCGCGACGGGCATGTTCCGCCGCCGTTCGACGCGCGCCTACCGGGCCGTGCGGGAACGGCTCGGCCTCGTTACGGCGACGCTCGCCGAGGACATCGCCGGGATGCGGGTCGTGCAGACCTTCACCCGCGAGAAGGCCAACCAGCGCCAGTTCCGCGCGGTGAACAGCCGCTATCGGGACTCGAACCAGGAGACGGTTGTCCTGAACGGCGTCTACTTCCCGTTCGTCGACTTCCTCTCGGCCGTCGCGACCGCCGTAGTCCTCGGCTTCGGAGGCTGGCTCGCGCTCGAGGGCCAGGTGACGGTGGGCACCCTCTTCGCGTTCCTCCTCTACCTCGCGAACTTCTTCGACCCGATCCAGCAGCTCTCGCAGCTCTACAACACGTTCCTTGCGGCCGTGGCCGCGCTCGACAAGATCATGGACGTCATGGACGAGGAGCCCGAGATCGTCGACGCGGACAGTGCGAAGCCGCTGCCGCAGATCGACGGGGAAGTGCGCTTCGACGAAGTCCGCTTCGGCTACGGCGACGGACCGGAGATCCTGCACGGGATCGACCTCGCCGTTCCGGCCGGGACGACGGTCGCGCTCGTGGGCCACACCGGTGCCGGGAAGTCGACCATCGCCAAGCTCCTGGCGCGCTTCTACGACCCGCGCGAAGGCAGGATCACGATCGACGGGAACGACCTGCGCGAGGTCACGCAGGAGAGCCTGCGACGGCAGCTCGGGATCGTCCCGCAGGAAGGTTTCCTCTTCGCCGGAAGGGTGCGGGACAACATCGCGTTCGGCCGTCCGGACGCGAGCGACGAGGACATCGCCGCCGCCGCCCGCGCGGTCGGTGCAGAGGACTTCATCCTCGAGCTCGAGGACGGCTACGACACCGAGGTCGCCGAGCGCGGCAGCCGCCTCTCGCTTGGACAGCGCCAGCTGGTCGCGTTCGCGCGAGCACTGCTCGCCGATCCGCGCATCCTCATCCTCGACGAGGCGACGTCGAGCGTGGACATCGGCACCGAGCGCCGGATCGAGCTCGCGCTCCGTCGGCTGCTCGCCGGGCGGACGGCGTTCATCATCGCCCATCGCCTGTCGACGATCCGGCGCGCCGACCTCATCGTAGTGCTCGAGCACGGCGAGATCGTCGAGCTGGGCACGCACGACGAGCTCGTGGCGCTCGACGGCCGCTACCGCTCCCTCTACGGCGACTGGGCCGCGGCGGCCTAGGACCTGGCGCGTCGGCCGGTCGCTGCCATAAGCTCCCGCGCGTGAATCCGCTGAGCGGCGTCTTCGGTGAGGCGTGGGATCTGTACAAGGCCCACTGGCAGCACTTTTTCTCGATCGCGATCGTGGTGTTCCTCTTTCTCGCCGGGATCGGGATCCTGCTCGCCTTCCTCCTCGGCTGGCTCGGGATCCTCATCAGCGCGTTCATCAGCATCGCGGGGACGTTCTGGCTCCAGGGAGCGCTGATCCAAGCGGTCAGCGACGTGCGGGACGGGCGGGCCGACCTGTCCGTGTCGGAGACGTTCGGCCAGGTCTACCCGAAGCTCGGAACGATCATCGTCGTCGGCATCCTGCTCGGGATCGCGATCGCCATCGGCCTCTTCCTGCTGATCGTGCCTGGGCTCTACCTGATGACGATCTGGATCGCCGTCATTCCCGCCGTCGTCCTCGAGAATCGGGGCATCGGCGAGTCCTTCGGCCGCAGCCGCGAGCTCGTGCGTGGCTATGGGTGGAACGTGTTCGGCGTGATCGTGCTCACGATCCTGATCCTGATCGGCGTCGGCATCGTCGTCGGCCTCATCCTTTTGCCGCTCGCCGACTGGCTCGGGAGCCTGATCCAGCAGATCGTCGCCAACACGATCGTGACGCCCTTCGTCGTCGCGGTCTGGACGCTCGTCTACTACCGGCTCAAGGGCCGGGAGGAGGCGGAGCCGGCGGAGCCGCTGCCCGAGCCGGAGCCCGAGCCCGGGGCCGCGGTCTAGCTCCTCGGCAGCCCGCGTGTAGGCTCCGGGCGGGATGACGGAGCTCGATCCGAGCACCGAAGAGCGCATCGAAGACCCGGTCGCGGAGGAGGCCGAGCGGGAAGCGCTGCTGACGCCTGCGCAGGCGATCGAGCGCATGCGGATCAAGGTGCCGCCGCGGGCGAACAAGAAGCTCCGCCTCCTCGTCGAGCGCGTGAACGCCGACCCGCAGGTCAAGTCGTGGTGGCACGTGTCGAACGTGAACGCGGTAAAGCGGCTCGAGATCAACGACCACTCGTGGGTCCACATCCAGATCGTCGCGAACATCGCGCTCAAGCTCCTGCGCCAGCTCGCCAAGAACGGGGTCGAGCCGAGTGTCGTGCGCGACTATGGGATGAGCCAGGACGACGCCGAGATCGTCGTCGCGCTGGGCGCCTTCCTCCACTGCATCGGCATGGCCGTCCACCGGGACGGGCACGAGGACTGGAGCCTCTTCCTCGCGCAGCCGAAGATGCGGGAGCTGCTCGACGGGATGTACGACGAACCGGAACTCACCGTCATCACGTCCGAGGTCCTCCAGGCGATCACGAGCCATCGCCAGGACGGCAGGCCGCTCACGCTGGAGTCCGGCGTCATCCGCGTTGCCGATGCGCTCGACATGGCCGAGGGCCGCTCGCGGATCCCGTTCCAGCACGGACGCGTCTCCATCCACTCGCTCTCGGCCGCCGCGATCGAGGGCGTCGAGATCCGCGACGGCGAGACCGCTCCGGTGCTGATCGAGATCACGATGAACAACTCCTCTGGCATCTACCAGGTCGACGAGCTCCTGAAGGCGAAGCTCCGCGGCTCCGGCCTCGAGCCGTACGTCGAAGTCGTTGCGCACATCGACACCGAGGCCGAGAAGAGCCTCATCCCGCTCTACAAGCTGGAGCTCTGAGGCGGCTACAATGGCGCGGCCGTTGCGGGGTCGTCTAACGGTAGGACGCCCGGCTCTGGACCGGGTAGTCTAGGTTCGAATCCTAGCCCCGCAGCCTACGAGAAACCCCCGCAAGCGCGGGGGTTTTCTGCCTCTAAGGAAGACGGTTCCTTCTTTCAGTTACTCGCCCGCTTGGGCGGGTCTCTCCTGGCTCGAACGCTCCTCCAAGCCCAGAGTTCGATTAGACATGCGAGCACGAGTCCGGCAATAAAGATCGCGCCCCAAGGCGACGGGGGCCACGCACCGAACACGCCCATCCCGAAGACGATCAGGATGAAGATCCAACAAACAGTGTCGAGGACGATCCACCAGCCACGGAACTCGACCACGTCGACTCAGCTCCCTCTAGCGCCTATGCCGCGGGGGCGAAGAAGTCGAGAAGCAGCTGATTCCCGCGCAGCTCGGCGGGGCCGAGTGGCTCGGAGTTAAGCCACTCGGTCGCCCGTCGAACGACGGCATGCGGAGACGGCCGGCCACGGCCATCTAACCAACTCCCGCCGCATCGGACATGCAGCTCATGAGGCGGCTCCGTTCGTCCTCAGTGATCTCAATCCAGTGCGAACCTCTTCGACGAAGAGCTCCGGCTGCTCCCAGGCGGCAAAGTGCCCGCCTGCAGGGAGGGCATTGAAATGGATGAGATTGTGGTAGGAACGCTCGGTCCAGCTCCGCGGAGCTTCGTAGACCTCTTCAGGGAAGACGCTTACGGCAGCCGGAACGGAGATGTTGTAGTCGTTGAAGAAGCCCCCCTTGTATTCCACATAGAGCCGAGCCGAAGAAATCCCCGTGTTCGTCAACCAGGCAAGGGTGATGTTGTCGAGAATGTCGTCCCGGCTCAGGTCACCGTAGGGACTGCCGTCAACAAAGAGTTTCGCGATGTGCCCGTAGCTGGCCACGTCGTGGTCGATCATCCAGGCGGCAAGGGCGACGGGTGAGTCTGCCAACCCGTACAGGGTTTGCGGGTGTGCGGCCATCATCAGTTGCGTAGGGACGTGTTGGTAAAGGAACGCCATCTGGTCGTATGCCCGCTGCTCCTCAGCCGAGAGACCGGCCGGCGGCGGTTCGCCAAGCTGGAGCGCCCGGGCAACGTCAGGGGGCGCGGCACCGGAGAAGTTCACATGGATGCCGATCAACTCCGGAGGCGCCTGGTCA
>Ga0081538_10000195_pt1 | contig 66942 bp, 70 predicted proteins | sample TabmetS5T2R1_FD_71022 | JGI IMG/M metagenome (GOLD analysis project Ga0081538, IMG submission 71022) | Tabebuia heterophylla rhizosphere microbial communities from the University of Puerto Rico - S5T2R1 | ecosystem: Host-associated > Plants > Roots > Rhizosphere ... | reverse complement strand
TGGTCTGGCCGCCGTCCCCCTCGCTCGGCTTCGTCAGGTAGTCGTGCATCCACTGACGGACATCGGTCACCGGCTGCCAGCCGGGCTGCGGGTTCCCGAACGGGTGGCTTCCCGCGGACTGGCTGATCAGGAACGGCTGGTCGGTGAACTCGGCGAGCACGACCGCGCCTCTGAACTGGCTGACGCTCCCGGGCGCGGCGTCGGTGAGCCAGGCGTCCGGCCGGACTTTCGTGTAGTCGGCCCACGTGAGCTCCGCCTGATCGACCCAGTTCTGCTCGTCGATGGGCTGGAGCAGCGGGTGGTCTCCGAGGCTCGGCGGAGCTGCGGTAGCGACCGCGGCGGCAACCGAAGCCGCCAGCACCACCGCGGCGAGCGCAACGGCGGTACGCGCAATTCGGGCCACCTGCCTCGAGCGTTCCTTCGAAGTCATCGACATCCCCCCAGGTCGAGATCCTCTACTTGCCGCTCCGCAGGAGGCGGGATCCTACCACCCTCCTCGTTGCCACTTTTTCACCGCTTCTCGACCGGATCGATGCATTCCCGCGCCGGTTTCGGAACTAGGGTCCTCGTGTGGATCCGACTCGGCTCGCGGCCATCCCCCTGTTCTCGACGCTGCCCGAGCCGGAGCTTGCGGTCGTCGCCGGCTTGGCCGGCGAGCGGGAGGTGCAGAAGGGGCATGTCCTGATGGCCGAAGGCGAGTTCGGGCACTGCCTCTTCGCGATCGAGTCAGGCACCGCCGCCCTTACCCAGGACGGGGAAACGATTCGCACGCTCGGGCCCGGCGAGGTGATCGGCGAGGTCGCCGTGCTGGCGGCGGGCCGTCGTAGCGCGACGATCGTCGCCACGTCGCCGATGCGGCTGCTCAGCTTCTTCAAGCGCGACGTCTGGGAGCTCGACGAGCAGGCGCCCGAGGCGGCACGCCGGCTGCGCGCGCTGATCGAAACCCGCACGATGCCGGCGTCGTCCTGAGGCTCGGAAACTAGCGAATTCGCCAGGAGCGGACGGCCGGGCTCGGGTCCGTGTTGCCCGCGGCGTCCCGTGCGCGAACGCGGAACACATGGACGCCCCTCCGCAGCCGGACATACGCCCGCGGCGAGCGGCACGCGGTCCAGCGGCGGCTGTCGAGCCTGCACTGGAACCGCGACCCGGCCTCAGTCGAGACGAACCTGAAGCGGGCACGATGGGCGCGCGTCCTCCGGGGCGGTGACGCGGTCAACCGGGTGTTCGGCGGCGAGGTGTCGCGGACGAGTCGTGCTGCCGGGGGAGGCGGGCCGGGCGGCGGAGGCTGCGGCGCGGGAGGCGGAGGAGACGCGGACGGCGGTACAGGCGGCGGTGGAGGCGGCGACGTGTCGAAGCGGTAGACGTGCACGTCCCACTGGGCGAACGTGTCCGTGATCGACCCGCCGTTGGCAGCGATCGAGCGTCCCTCGGTGTACACCGTGCCGGTCGTCGCCGTCGGCGGCAGCCCGGTGATCGTCACGGGCTGCGACCCTCCGCCGTGACGGGCGGCGATCACCCAGAGGTCGCCGCCGGCGCCCGCGCGGCTGATTACCTGCGTGGTCGGGTCGTTGCTCGTCAGCACCTGGGTCGAGCCGGGGTTGACGAGAGCGGGTGCAATCGGGCTGTCGGCGTTGATCTCGTCGATGAGGCCCTCGAGGACGGTGTCCCAGAACGTCCAGTTCCAGCCGAGCGCAGCGTCGGCCGGCGTCCAGCAGCGGTTGATGTTTCCGCCGTAGAACGCGAGGCTCCGCGCTCCGTTGAGGATCGCGTCGTAGATCATGTACCGCTCCTGGCGCCGATCCGGGAGCACGAACTCGCCTTCGTTCGGCCCCGAGCTGCCGCTGGCGCAGACCTGCAGCGTCGTCCAGACGGCGTGGTTGGGCGTCACCGATGCGATCATGTCGGTCCACAGGCCGACCTCATGCAGGTCCGGATCGTTCCGGTCGGCCCAGGTGACCGGGTAGTGGTCGACGCCGTGGATGTCGGTGACCGCGCTATAGGGCGCCAGGTCGGAGGCGGTGCCCCGCGGCGCCTGGATCGTCACCCAGAGATGCTCCGAGTCCGTTGGCTGCTGACACCAGCCCGGCTCTCCGCGCGAGGTCGCGACGCAGTACGCGTACTGCAGCTGCGCCGGCTGGAACCCCGCCCAGTGCGGCTCGTCCGCTCCCTTCCAGAGCGCCAACGCCGGGTCGTTGCCGAGTAGGGCGATCACCTCGCGCAGGCGGGTGTCCTTGAGCTTCCCCTGCTCGGCGTCGGCCAGCGTCGCCAGGTTGACCCACGTGTAGACGCCGCGCTCGGCCGCCTCGCGGTTCCACTCCACGGCATCGGCCTTGTCCTCGGGCCACCACGGCCTTGCTGCCGGGCCGACCTTGAAGACGTTGACACCGGCACCGACCACCTCGTTCAGCGCGTCGGCGCCGCTCGGCGTCGTGCTCCCGAGCTCGGGCCCCTTCGCCAGCACGATCGGGAAGACCTTTCGGCCGTCGATGACCGTCGTCCCGTACTGGCCGATCGTCGTGACCGCGGCACCGGCGCCCTCCGCGACGACGACGGCGACGAGCACGGCGACAGCAGCCGATACGCGTCTAGTCGACACCCCCGACGGCAGAGTAGCCGGGCCGGTTCAGCCCTGCTCTCGCTTGACCCACTCCGCGAAGAACGGCTCGATGATCCGGTACGCGCCGTTCTCATCGCGTCCGACGAGCTCCTCTTTCACGAGCTGACCGACAGCGCGTTGGACATGACTCGCCGAGGGAAGCCCGTGCCGGGCCCGGTAGTCCTCGCCGTGTGCGCCGGACGGCTCGTCCGCGAGCGCGATCATCAGCAGCCGCTCGTTGTGGGTGGCGTCCTCCCAGATCTTGGCGAAGTGGTTGTGCTCCGAGCGAAGGACTTCGGTGATCGCCCACTCGACGTCGGCGAGGCTGGCGAAGTGCCCGGTCGGGACACGGCCCCAGACGAAGTAGGCGAGCTCCTGGGTGCCGTAGGGATGGCCGCCGGTCGCGGCGAGGAGGCGGTCGAGCGCCGCGTCGCGAATCGCCCGGTCCGTGTCGTCGAACCGCTGCCGGATGTAGGTCGCGAACTTCGGGAGGGGGATCATCCCGATCTCGACCCGCTTCGCGCTGCGCCAGAAGGGCTCGTTCTTGTCGTTGAAGATCGACTCGAGGACGTGCCGCTTGCTGCCCAGGTAGACGTGCGCCACCTCGGGCTGGGTCTGGAAGACGGCGCGCATCAGGTTCGGGAACTGCGGGTCGAGCTTCAGCACCTCCTGGAACTCGTCGAAGATCAGCGCCACGCGCCGCTTGCGCTCCGCGCCGATCTTGCCGGGGAGCTCGAGGAGCCTCTCGATCGTCTCGTCGATCCCGGATGCCGGCCGCCGGCCCGTCTCGAAGCTGAAGCGGAGGCTGGCATCGTCCGGATCGACCTCGATCGAGGGTGTGACGCGAAGGCCTCGGAAGAGCGACGCCGCTCGCTCGACCGCCTGACCGACCGGCGACGCGAGGTCGTCGTAGATCGTCTTGGCGAGCGCGCCGGCGAAGCGCTCCTTCGTCGGCGTCTTCATCAAGTCGGAGTAGGCGACGAGGACCTTCTTCGCGAGCGCCTGCTGCGCCGCGCGCAGGACGAGCGACGACTTCCCGTACCGCCTGGGCGCGAAGACGAGCACGTCCTGACCGTTGTGGATGTCGGTCGCGAGGTCCTTCAACTCGTCCTCGCGGTCGGTGAACGCCTCGTCGAGCGCCAGTGCGCCGAAGATGAACGGGTTGGTGTCGCTATACATCCTTGTATTATACTGAGATGTATGCCCGCGGCGGTCCTACGCGGAGCCGGTCATACATCGACGTATTATACGGTCGTGTATGACCGACTAGCCGGCGGCCGGCAGCGTGAAGTTCACGCGGGCGCCCCCGCCGGGCCGGCTCTCGGCCCAGATCCGGCCGCCCTGAGCCTCGACGAGGCCTCTCGCGATCGCGAGCCCCAGTCCGGCGCCGCCGGCGGATCGCGCACGATCGCCGCGCCAGAAGCGGTCGAACATCCGGCGTACGGCCTCCGGCCCGACGCCGTCTCCGGTGTCCTCGACCGTCACCCGCACCTCGTCCGCGCCCGGCTCGACCACGACCGCCACTGCCCCGTCGGAGGGCGTATGCCGCAGCGAGTTGGTCAGCAGGTTGAAGAGGACTCGCTCGACCTTGTCCGGAGCGCAGCGCGCAGCGGCCGAGCTGTCCACGCGCGCTTCGAGGCGAATCCGGCGCGACTCCGCTGCGGCCTCAACCCCGCGGAGGCAGGCCTCGACGACCGGTGTGAGCGGCGCGTCCCGCAGCTCCAACGTCAGCACGCCGGCGTCGATCCGGGCGAGCTCGAAGAGATCGTCGATCAGACGCCCGAGCGTCTCGACCTGCTCGCGCATCGCGGGCAGGTAGCGATCGGGCGCCGCGAGCCCATCCTCGAGTGCCTCGAGCATCGCCTGGAGCGACGCGAGCGGCGTCCGCAGGTCGTGGCTCGCCCAGGCGACGAGCTGGCGACGGGCGTCGAACAGCTCCTCGAGATTGGCGGCAGTCTCGTTCAGCGACCGGGCGAGCTCGGCCAGCTCCCGCGCGCCCTCGGGCTTCGCGCGGGCGGCGAGGTCGCCGCGCGCCAATGCGGCGGAGGTGGCCTCGAGCCGCTCGATCGGCCTGACGATCGAGCGGCCGAGGAGCAGCGCGCCGACGAGGGCCGCGGTCGACGAGCCCGCAGCGGCGGCGAGGATCGTCAGGTCGTGACCGGACTCGAACATCACCACGCCCGAGAGCACGACGGCGGCGAGGGGCAGCAGGACGGCGAGGAGCGCGAGGCCTATGAGCTGCAGGCGGACCGTCGGCAGCGTCCGCAGCAGCAGCGTGACGACGAGACCCGCTCCCAGCGTGAGCGCCGCGACGAGGAGTGCGAAGAGGATCACGACGCGAACCTGTAGCCGACGCCCCAGACCGTCTGCAGGAACTGCGGGTGGGAGGGGTCGTCCTCGATCTTCTCCCGCAGACGCCGGATGTGCACGGTGACCGTGCCGGTGTCGAGCGCCGTCGAGTAGCCCCACACGCGGCTCATGAGCTGGTCCCGCGAGAAGACGTGGCGCGGGTGGGCGGCCATGAACTGGAGCAGGTCGAACTCCTTCGCAGTCAGCTGGAGCGGGCGGCCCGCCTTCCTGACCTCGCGCGTGCCCGACACGATCTCCAGGTCGCCGAACGTCATGTGCTCGACCGGCGGGACGGAGGGCTCCGCGCGGCGGAGCACGCTCCGGACGCGGGCGACGAGCTCCCTGGGCGAGAACGGCTTCGTGACGTAGTCGTCGGCGCCGAGCTCGAGCCCGACGATGCGATCGGCCTCCTCGCCCCGCGCGGTGAGCATGATCACCGGCAGCTGGGAGCTCGACCTGATCCAGCGGCAGAGGGCCAGGCCGTCGGTTCCCGGGATCATCAGGTCGAGGACGACGAGGTTGGGCTCCTCTCGCTCGACGAGCTCGCGCGCGCGGTTCCCGTCCGCCGCCTCGAGCGTGCGGTAGCCCTCGCGCTTCAGGTAGCGCGCCACGACTTCGCGCACGATCGGCTCGTCGTCCACGACGAGGACAGTGGTCATCGACCCGAATTCTCGGCGCTCGACCATTGCGAAGCGGTTAAATCGCGGATTTCAGCCCCTGTTAAGAACGCCGTAACCCGCGCGAAAGGTCTGCCTCCTAGCGTCCGCCGCCTCCAACGAAAGGAGCTGTCGGATGTATCGATGGAGACAACTGGCGCTCGCCGTCGTCCTCACGGTCGCGGCGCTGAGCCTCGCGGCGTCGGCGTCGGCCCGCGGCGACGGCGGCGGGGGCGCGGTGTACACGCTGACGAACGCGGCGGCCGGGAACGGCGTCGCGGTCTTCGACCGCGGCCGGGACGGCTCGCTCACGCCCGAGGGCACGGTCTCGACCGGCGGACTCGGAACCGGCGCCGGCCTCGGCTCTCAGGGGGCACTCGTCCTCGACCGCGACCGGCTCTTCGCGGTCAATGCGGGGAACAACACGATCTCGTCGCTCGAGGTCGACGGCGACGAGGTCGAGCTCGAGGACGTCGCTTCGTCGCGTGGAGTGCGGCCGATCAGCCTGACCGTACACGGCCCGTTGCTCTACGTCCTGAACGCCGGCGACGCGACGACCCCGGCGAACATCACCGGCTTCCTCGTCTTCCGGGGCGAGCTGATCCCGCTCCCGGGGTCGAGCCGGCCGCTCAGCGCGGCCTTGCCGGACCCGGCGCAGATCGAGTTCACGCCTGACGGCCGCGTGCTCGTCGTCACGGAGAAGGCGACGAACCGCATCACCACCTTCCGTGTCTTCTTCGGCTTCGCGAGCGGTCCCAATGCGCAGCCGTCCGCTGGCCAGACGCCCTTCGGGTTCGCGTTCGACCCCCGCGGACGCCTGATCGTCTCCGAGGCGTTCGGCGGCGCGCCGGACGCGAGCGTCCTGTCCTCGTACGACGTGAGCCGCAGCGGCGCGGTCTCGGTGATCGATCCGAACGTCGCCACGACGGAAACCGCCGCGTGCTGGGTGGTCGTGACGAAGGACGGACGCTTCACCTACACGACCAACACCGGGAGCAACTCGATCACCGGGTACGCGATCGGCCGTGACGGAGGCCTCACGATCCTGGATGCGGACGGCAAGACCGCGGACACCGGCGCAACGCCGATCGACGCGGCACTGTCCAAGGACAGCACCTTCCTCTACGAGCTGAGCTCCGGAGCCGGCGAGATCGGCGGCTACGCCGTCAACTCCGACGGCAGCCTCGCTCCGCTCGGCACGGTCGGCGGACTGCCCGCCGGCGTCGTCGGCCTCGCGGCAAGCTGAACGCTCCTCCAGATGGGGCCGGGATCGTTCCCGGCCCCATCGGCTCTTGACACGCATCGACGGTCTTCGATACATTCATGATCGTCGATATGGCGACGATGACCGTCGTTGAGGAAGGGACCCGGGCGATTGCCTGCTGCGGGCCCATTGCCGCTCCCACGCTTTCCGCCGAGGAGGCGGTTGCGACCGCGGAGCTCTTCAAAGCGCTTGCCGATCCTGCGCGGGTGCGCGCGTTGAATCTCCTGGCGACGAGCGACGAACCGGTCTGCATCTGCAATCTGGTCGAGCCTCTCGGCCTTTCGCAGCCGACCGTGTCGCACCACATGAGGAAGCTGCTCGACGCGGGCGTCGTCGAGCGCGAGCAGCGGGGCAAGTGGGCCTACTTCTCGTTGAAGGAAGACGCCGTGGAGACACTCGCGGCGGTTGCAGACCTGAAAGGAGCGATCCGCCGATGACCACGACCACTGACGGGATTCGGGACGACGTGAGACGCCGCTACGCCGAGGCGGCACGCTCGGCCGAACGCGGAGGCTGCGGCTGCAGCGACGACGGCGGCTGCTGCGGCAACGTCGCCTGCGACGGCGAGGACGGCTCGTTCGGACCGACGCTCTACTCGATCGAGCAGCTCGGCGAGTTGCCGAACGCGGCGGCGCTCGCCTCGCTCGGTTGCGGCAACCCGACCGCCGTCGCCGAGCTCCACGAAGGTGAGACGGTGCTCGACCTCGGCTCCGGCGGCGGCATCGACGTCATCCTGTCGGCGAAGCGAGTCGGCCCGACCGGGACCGCCTACGGAGTCGACATGACCGACGAGATGCTGGCACTGGCCCAAAAGAACGCGAAGGAGGCCGGCGTCACGAACGTGCACTTCCTCAAGGGCATGATCGAGCAGGTTCCGTTGCCGGCGGAGTCCGTCGACGTCGTCATCTCCAACTGCGTGATCAACCTGTCGACCGACAAGCCGGCAGTGCTCGCGGAGATCGCCCGCGTGCTCAAGCCAGGCGGCCGAGTGGGAGTCAGCGACATCGTGGCCGAAGACCGTCTGACCCCGAAGCAGCGCGCCGAGCGCGGGAGCTACGTCGGCTGCATCGCGGGCGCGCTGGCGAAGGGAGAGTACGAGGCCGGCCTCGAAGGCGCCGGTTTCGAGCAGGTCAGCGTCGAGTTCACACACGAAGTGGCGGACGGGATCCACGGAGCGATCGTGAAAGCGGTGAAGACGCCTCACCGCGAGGTTCACGACTCTTTCACCGGATGAAGGCCAGACGTTTACCCACCCCGCCTAGCCTCCCACCGAGACTGCCCGCGTGAGCGTTGAGCTCGATCCCGTCACGCAGGGACATCTCGAGCGAGGCGTGGAGGGCCTGGCGGACGAGTTTCGCGGCATCTTCTCGCGGGAGACCATCGATCGCTACGTCCGGGAATCGCTCGAAGAGCTCCCGGCGGCACGATTCACCGACTTCGTCCCGCTGCTCGTCCATCGCTTCGCGCGCGAACGCCTGCGCGCACTCGGTCAGGCGGAAGGGAGCATCGTGAAGGAAGTGCCTGAGGTGCTCTTCGTCTGCGTCCAGAACTCGGGTCGGAGCCAAATGGCAGCGGGCCTGCTGCACGAGCGGGCCGCGGGCCTCGTGCACGTTCGCTCGGCGGGCAGCGACCCGGCCGAGAGGATCAACGAAAACGTCGTGACCGTGATGAGTGAGCTCGGCATCGATCTCTCACAGGAGTTTCCGAAGCCGCTCACGGATGAGGTCGTTCGCGCCGCGGACGCCGTGATCACGATGGGGTGCGGTGACGCCTGCCCGATCTATCCGGGGAAGCGCTACGTGGACTGGGACGTCGACGACCCCGCCGAGAAGAGCCTCGACGAAGTGCGGGAGATCCGCGACGAGATCGACCGCCGTGTCGCCATGCTCCTGCACGAGCTGTCCGTCGAGGCGCCTGCCGCACGCGCCACGTAGCGCCCTCCGGGCTAGTGGTGCTGGTCCGGCCGCGACGCGTCCGTGAACTCGCGGAACTCGCCGGTGACGAGGTACGCGGTTTGCTCGCCGATGTCGACGGCGTGGTCTCCGATCCGCTCCAAGCAGCGTGAGACGACGATCATCCGCAGCCCCCACTCGCGGAGCTCCGGATTGGGACCGAGGTCGAGGATGCGCTCGACGACTCTCCGATTCGCGCGGTCGATCAACTCGTCGAGGACGACGAGGCTCTCGGCTCCGGCGAGGTCGCGCTCGGCGAACGACCTCATCGCGACCCGCGTCATCTCCTCGGCACGGCTCCCCATCTCCTCGAACGCCTCGAGGAGCGCCTCGTCCTGGGGGAGGTCGGCCGACAGCTTGGTCAGCTTCGAGATCGTCACGCACAGGTCGGCGCAGCGCTCGAGACCGAGATTGATGTGCAGGACGGCGAGCACCAGCCGCAAATCGATCGCGACCGGCGTCTGACGCGCGAGCAGCTGCTCGATCCCCTGGCCGATCGCGAGGTAACGGTCGTCGACCTCGTCGTCGAAGGCGATCACCTCGTCGGCGAGCTCGGCATCCTGCGTCTCGAGGGCCTTCAGCGCGCCGCGCAGCGAGCGCAGGACGAGGTCGGCCTCCTCCTGGAGGTGGGCCTCTAGGCGGTCCAGCTCCTCCTGGAACGACAGCCGCACACCAGTGGTTCTAGCCAAATCGTCCAGTGACGTAATCCTCTGTGCGCTTGTCGGAAGGCTGGGTGAAGATCTTCGTGGTCGAGTCGTACTCGACGAGGAGCCCGACCCGCTCGCCCTCGCCCGCCCGCGTCACGCTGAAGAACGCGGTCATGTCGGCGACCCGCGCGGCCTGCTGCATGTTGTGCGTGACGACGACGATCGTGTACTCGCGCTTGAGCTCGTGCATCAGATCCTCGATCCGCGTCGTCGCGATCGGGTCGAGCGCCGAGGCCGGCTCATCCATCAGGATGACCTCCGGCTCGACGGCGAGGCAGCGCGCGATGCACAGCCGCTGCTGCTGTCCGCCCGAGAGGCTGAGCGCGCTGGCCTTCAGCCGGCCCTTCACCTCGTCCCAGAGCGCAGCCTGGGTGAGGGCCTTCTCGACCCGGTCGTCGAGCGCGTCGTCCATCCCGAGCACCCGCGGCCCGAAGGCGACGTTGTCGTAGATGGACTTCGGAAACGGGTTCGGCTTCTGGAAGACCATCCCGATCCGCTTCCGGACCTCGACCGGGTCGACGTGGGCGCCGTAGAGGTCTTCGCCGTGGTAAAGGATCTTCCCCTCGACCTTCGCGCCCGGAATCAGGTCGTTCATGTGGTTGAAGCAGCGGATGAACGTGCTCTTGCCGCAACCCGACGGCCCGATGAATGCGGTCACGAAGTTGCGGTAGACCTCGAGCGAGACACCCTGGAGCGCCGGGTTGCCGTTGTAGGAGACGCCGAGGTCCTTGACGTCGAAGACGACCTCCCGGAACTCCTTCGGCGGAAGCCGCTGCTCACGCTCGGCCAGGTTGACGCTCACGTCGGTCATTTTGACTGACACTGCGTCTACCACCTCCTCTCGTAGCGGTTGCGGAGCCAGATCGCGAACGCGTTCAGCGTCAGCAGGATGCCAAGCAGGACGATGATCGCCGAGGCCGCGAGCGTGCGGAACTCCTCCTGGGGGCGGGCGATCCACTGGTAGATCTGCACGGGCAGCGCCGTGAACTCACCCAGGACCGTCGGGTTGAACGCCACGTAGGTCAGAGCGCCGACCAGGAGGAGCGGGGCCGTCTCGCCGAGGCCGCGGGAGAGCGCCAGGATCGAGCCGGTCGCGATCCCGGGAGTCGCTGCGGGAAGCACCTGCCTCCACACGACCTGCCATTTCGTCGCTCCCAGCGCGTAGGCGCCATCGCGAATCGTGCCCGGAACGGCGCGGATCGCCTCGCGTGCCGCGATGATCACCGTCGGCAGGACGAGCAGGGTGAGGATCATCGCCCCGGCGAGCAACACGCGGCCGAGGCCGATCCCGCGCACGAGGAAGGCGAGCCCGAGGATGCCGTAGACGATCGACGGGACGGCGGCCAGGTTCTGGATGTTGACCTCGAGCAGCCGGTTGTACCAGCGCTCGCGGTTCGCGTACTCCTCCAGGTAGATCGCGGTGCCGACGCCGAGCGGGACGGTGAACAGGAGCAGGAGGATGCCGAGGTAGATCGTCGCCAGGATCGCCGGCTCGGCGCCTGCGATCAGCGGGTCGGTCGACGGCGGCTCGAAGAAGAGCACGGCGTCGACCCACTTGTAGCCCTCCTTGAACACCTGGACGAGCAGCGCGCCGAGCATCACGAAGCCGATCGCCAGCGACAACCAGAGGAAGCCCTGGAAGACGCGGCCGATCCAAAGACTGCGCCGAGATGCCGGGGAGAGGTTGCCCGGGATGACGCTCATGGGACAACCTCCGCGGGCCGAAGGCTCATTCGTAGACCTCCCGGTACTTGCGGACGAGCCGGATCGAGATCAGGTTCATGATCAGCGTCATCACGAACAGCGTCGCGCCGACCGCGAAGATCGTCTTGTACTCGATCGACCCAGTCGGGACGTCTCCCTGACCGGTCGCGGCGATGAAGGCGGTCATGGTCTGGACGGCCTCGAAGGGGTTCCACGTCCAATTCGGCTGGCCGCCGGCGGCGATGAGCACGATCATCGTCTCGCCGACGGCGCGTGAGACGCCGAGGACAAACGAGGCGATGATCCCGGAGATGGCGGCCGGCACGACGATGCGCGTCGCGACCTGGTGCCTGGTCGACCCCAGCGCGTACGCACCGTCACGCAGGTCTCGCGGTACCGCGGCCATCGCGTCCTCGGAGACCGACGCGACCGTCGGCAGAAGCATCACGCCCATGACGAGGCCGGCGGCGAGCGCACTGAAGACGCCGACGTTGAAACCGAGGTCCCGGAGCAGCGGGCTGACGAAGGTGAGCGCGAAGTAGCCGTAGACGACCGTCGGGATCCCCGCCAACACCTCGAGCGCCGGCTTGAGAATCTTCCGCGTTCGCGGCCGCGCGTACTCGCTGAGGTAGATCGCCGATCCGAGCCCAAACGGGATGCAGACGGCGCAGGCGCAGAAGACGACGAGCAGCGTTCCCGCGACGAGCGGCAGGACGCCGAACGAGGCCGGCTCGAACAGCGGCGTCCACTCTTTGCCGGTCAGGAAGTCGACGATCGAGACCTCGCGGAAGAACTCGATCGCCGGCTCGAAGAGCGCGACGACGATTCCGACCGTCGTCGCCACGGAGACGAGGGCGCAGAGGGCGAGGACGCCTTTGATGACGTCCTCGCCCCAGCGCCGGCGTGAGGCGCGAAGCCGGAGTGGCTGTGGTGCCGCTACGTCGCGAGTCGCCACTCCGGCTTCCGAGTCCTCCTAGTGCCGCTTCAGGTGATGCTGCCGCGCTTCTGGGTCGCGAGCACCAAGCCAGAGTGCGCACTCCGACGAGCCAAGGCTGGAGAGCCTTGGTGAGGAGGAGGGCACGCTCTGGCGCCGCGTGATCGCGGGCCAGAAGCCGGCGTGTATCGCCTGGAGGGGCACTTAATAGTTGTTCCGGTTCCTGATCGCGGTGTTGTACTGCCGCTTGGCCTTGGCGAGCTGTCGCTTCGTGAGGGGGACGATCTTCGCACGCTGCGAGATCGCCTTCTCGTTGATGATCATGTGCCGGATGAACGCCGCGACGACGTCGCGCTTGAACGACTTCTTCTTCGCGTAGACGAAGAGACCGCGCGAGAGGGGCTTGTACGCCCGGCTCTGGACGGTCGCGACGCTCGGCGTAATGCAGCCGCTTCCGCCGTCGACGCGGACGATCTTCAGCCGGTTCCGATTCTCGAGGTAGTACGAGAGGCCAAAGTAGCCGAGTGCCCCGCGCTCCCCGGCGACCCCGCGGACGAGCACGTTGTCGTCCTCGGAGGCCGAGTAGTCGGAGCGGCTCTGGCGAGCCCGACCGTTGACCTTCTCGGTGAAGAACTCGAACGTCCCCGAGTCCGTGCCCGGGCCGAAGAGCCGCAGCGGCACGTTCGGGAACCCGGACCGGACCTGGCTCCAGTTGTTGACGTTCGAGCCGCGATCCCAGATGCGCTTGAGCTCGGCGACCGTGAGGCAGTTCACCCATGTGTTTTGCCTGTTCACGGTGAGCGCAATGCCGTCGTTCGCGACCAGGAACTGGATGTAGCCGATCCCGGCGTCGTGGCAGCGCTGGGCCTCGGAGAGCCTGATCGGCCGCGACGCGTTCGAGAGATCTGTCTCGTTCTTGCAGAAGCGCTCGAAGCCGCCGCCCGTTCCGGAGACCCCGACGGTCACGCGCGCACCGCGGTACTGACGCTGGAAGCTCTCGGCCGCCGCCTGAGCGAACGGCGCGACGGTGCTCGAACCGTCGGCGGTGACCGATCCCCTGATCGTCGCGGCGGTGACGGCCGTCGTCGTGATCAACGCGACGACCGCTCCGACCAGCAGAAGCTTGCTAATCCTTCTCATCTCCACCCCTTTGCATAGGTTCCGCAGGCTGCCCTTCCGGCAGCAGCCCAGTCTCGGAAGTACGACGTCCGGTGTGGGTAGAAAGCGTGTGAACGTTTGGAGGCGATTTGGTGAAGCGGGACATGAAGCGGGACACCTAGTCCTCGACGCCGAGCCCGCCGCTTTCGAGGATGGTCCGCGCCCGATCGAGCTGCTCGGTGGTCATGGGGACGAACTTGGCCGCGCGAGCGAGGCGCGGCTGGTTGTCGATGAGGTAGGTCAGGAACGGGTCGATCGCAGGCTTCTCGTCGAGCGCCGCCTCGCTGACGTAGGTGAAGAGCGGCCTCGAGAGCGGCTTGTACTCGCCGCTCTGGACCGCCTCGACGCTCGGCTGCACGCACCCGTCGCCGCCGTCGACCTGGACGGCTTTCACCTTTCCTTCGTTCTCGAGCAGGTAGGAGAGCCCGAAGTACCCGAGGGCGCCGCGGTCGCCGGCGACTCCGGAGACCGTGACGTTGTCGTCCTCGGTCGCCGTGTAGTCGCTCCGACTCGATCCCTCCTCGCCGACGATCGCTTCGGTGAAGTAGTCGAAGGTGCCGGAGTCGGTGCCCGCACCGAACAGGTGGAGCTCCTCGTCCGGAAAGCTCTCGTCGATGTCCTTCCAAGTGCGGATCTTGGACGCCGGCTCCCAGATCCGCCGCAGCTGCTCGACGGTCAGGCATTCCGCCCACGTGTTCTCGGGATTGACGACTAGAGCGATACCGTCGTTCGCGACCTGGAGGTCGAAGAAGCTGACGCCCTTCGACTCGCAGGTCGCCTGCTCCTCGTCCTGGATCGGCCGGGAGGCGTTCGAGAGGTCGGTCTCGCCGCGGCAGAACCGCTCGAAGCCGCCGCCCGTCCCGGCCACGCCGACGCTGATGCGGACCCCGGGCTCGTCCTTGCGGAACTGCTCGGCGGCGTAGGTCATGAGCGGCGCCACCGTGCTCGACCCGTCGATCGAGATCCGGCCGCTAAGCGCCTCTTCTTCGAAGCCCCCAAGGGGGTCCTCCTCCGTCGTCACCGGTGGGCCAGCGCTTGGCCGCTCGCGACCACAGGCCGGGAGCAGCAGCAGAAAGAGGCACGTGAGCGCGAGGAGGCGCACCCGCCGAATTGTTTTCCGAACCGCGGTCGTGAGGTGGTGAACGTCTGGTTACGAACCGGTGAACGGGCTAGCGCTGGGGGAAGCGGGCCGTGATCGTTAGCCCGTGGCCGGGCGTTTGGGTCGCCTCGACGGTGCCGTCGGCTGCGACGGTGATGTGCTTGACGACCGCGAGTCCCAACCCGGAGCCGCCCGAGCCGCGCGCCCGGTCCGAGCGGTAGAAGCGCTCGAAGAGCCGCGGCAGATCCTTCTCCGAGACGCCAACACCGTCGTCGGAGGCCCGCAGCGCGTTCTGTTCCACGGTGATCGTGAACGACGACCCCGGGCCGGCGTAGCGGATCGCGTTCCGCGCCAGGTTCTCGACGACCACGGCGAGCATCCGCGGGCGCAGGGGCAGCTCGGCACCGGCGTCGCCGCCGACCTGGAGCGCGACTCCCGCCCGGTCGGCAGTCTCTCGGAGCTCTCCGAAGACCTGCTCGATGACCGGCAGCGCCCTCGTCGTTCCGAGAGACACGACCGCGCGCCCGGTCTCCAGCTCGCTGAGGAAGAGCACGTCGTCGATCAGCTCGCGGATCTGTTCGACCTCGGTCCGGGCCTGCTCGATCAGCGGCGTGGTGTCCTCGCCGGGAAGCGCCGCCGTCTCGAGCAGAGCCAGCAGCCGGGCGAGCGGCGTCCGGAGCTCGTGCGAGACCGACGCCGTGAACCCGGCCCTGAGCTCCTCGTAGGCCGCGAGCTCCCCGGGCGGGCTCAGGTACAGGATCGTCTCGGAGACCCCATCCACCTCGTACGCGACGCGCACGGGCTCGTGGCGGCTGGAGCCCTCGAGCAGCTCGGCAGGGACCGGGCGACCCTCGGCGACGCCGTCGAGGCCCTCCAGGGCGCGCCTGCTGGCGGCGATCACTCTATTCTCGGAGTCGAGCACGAGCATCAGCTCGCGGCTCTCCGCGACGAGCTTTCGAGCCCGCTCGGCCTCCACACGAAGTGCCTGTTCCTCATCGGCGGCTACCCTGCGTGCTCTCGCGAAGGGCCACTTCATAATCGCGCCCGAGTATGGCGAAGGTTCTGATCGTCGAGGACGACGAGGTGATCGCGGAGGGGATGGCCCGCCACCTCTCCGACGCCGGGTTCGAGCCGATCCGTGTTCTCAGCGGGACGCAGGGTCTCGCGCGGCTTCGCTACGAGCGGCCGGACGTCTGCGTCGTCGACCTGATGCTGCCCGGGACCGACGGCTGGCGCCTGATCGAAAGCGCGCGCAGCGAAGGGATCGGGACGCCGATCGTCGTGGTGTCCGCGCGCGGAACCGAGCACGACCGAGTCCACGCGCTCGAGATCGGCGCGGACGATTACCTCGTCAAGCCCTTCTCGATGAAGGAGCTCGTCGCCCGCGTGCAGGCCAATGCGCGGCGCGGCCCGCGTGCCGAGCAGGAGCAGCGCGGCGAGGCGATCGAGATCGAGGAGCTGCGTATCGACCCACGCGAGGTGCAGGCCTTCATCCACGGCGAGAGCGCGGGCTTGACGCCGACCGAGTTCCGGCTGCTCTACGCGCTCGCGCTGGAGCGAGGCCGGGTCGTCACGCGCGACGAGCTGCTCCAGCGCGTCTGGGGCCGCCGCGAGACCCACCGCGACCGGACGGTCGACGTCTTCGTTCGCAAGCTGCGCGAGAAGATCGACCGTCGGTCGGAGGACCACAACTTCATCCAGACCCGCTACGGCGTCGGCTACAAGCTCGAGGCCCAGGCCAAATGACCTCGGCTCCCTGGCCGGAGTCGAGGTGACTTGGTGAACGACCTCGGTCGAGCTGGTGAAAAGGTGGAGGCCGAACGAGTGGAAGGCTGATCGCGCCGCACAATTTGCGGCTCGATGGCCGTCGCCCTCGTCGCCCACCGCCTGACGCCGACCAACGTCGCGCTCGCGGCCGCTCCCGGTGTGGAGGTGCTTCCACCCGATCGAGCCCTCCGCACGCTCGTCGAGGGCGACGTCGCCATCGGCCGATTGGACGTCTCAGAGGGGCTCGACGGGATCGAGGTCGGCCTCTGGGAGCTCGCCCGGCTCGAGGGCTCGGGCGTCCGCGTCCTCAACCGGCCCGGAGCGCTCGTCGCCGCGCACGACAAGCTGGTGACGGCGAGGGCGCTCGCCGCCGCCGGCGTCCTGCATCCGACGACGGTCCACATCACCGCGCCCTCGAGCGGCGTTCCGATCCAACCGCCCCTGGTCGTCAAGCCCCGGTTCGGAAGCCTGGGCCGCGACGTCGTCCTCTGCCCTGACGTCGCGGAGCTCCGCGCCTGCCTGGCGGAGCTCGGGGAGCGGCCCTGGTTCCGCGCCCACGGCGCGCTCGTCCAGGAGCTCGTGCCGCCTCAGGGGCAGGACCTCCGCCTCGTCGTCGCAGGCGGCTCGGTTGTCGGCGCGGTGAGACGGATCGCCGCGGCCGGGGAGTGGCGCACCAACGTCGCCCTCGGCGCGACCCGCCGGCCCGTGTGCCCCCCACCGGAGGCTTGTGCGCTCGCAGTCGCCGCCGCGCAGGCGATCGAGGGTGATCTCGTCGGCGTCGACCTCCTGCCGACGCCGGAGGGCGGCTTCGTCGTCCTCGAGCTCAACGGCGCGGTCGAGTTCAACCACCAGTACGCCCTGGAGAACGGCGACGTCTTCACGCGGACGCTCGACGAGCTGCTTCGTGCGGGGGAGCCGGCGGCCGCAGTCGCCTGATCGATACACGGCGTTATCCAGCCCGTAGCCCATCGGGCCGCCGTTTCTGAGCAGACTGGCGCGCCGACGACGACTGACCAGGATCCTCACGTAGCGCCACCGGCGGGCGGCCCCGGGGAGGGGCCGTCCGTCGTTCTCCGCTTTTTCCCTGCCCCTTCACCGCTTTGCTTCCCACCCGCCGAGCGCGGGCAGCGACGCTTCGGCCATGGAGACTCGGCTGCTCCTCTGCGAGCTCCACGCGCACACGACGTGGAGCGACGGCGCGCTCACGCTGACCGAGCTCATCGACGTCTACGGACGGCACGGCTTCGACGTCCTCTGCGTCACCGACCACGCGCTGCCCGACGGTGCGCCGAGGCCAGCGCGGCCGCTCCGCCTGGAGCGGCGAACGCACGCCCAGTACCTGAGGGCGATCGCCTGCGAGGCCCGGCGGGCGCGCGAGCAGTACGGCCTGCTCGTGATCCCGGGGCTCGAGCTCACCTACGACGACCCCGATCCCGACCGCTCCGCGCACGCCCTCGCCCTCGGGCTCCGCTCCTACGAGCCCCTCGGAGCTGAAGCTGAGGACGCGTTTGGCGAAGCACGCCGGCTCGGTGCGGCGATCGTCGCGGCGCATCCGCACGGGCGCGACCCGGATCCGAGGCGGAACCGGACGACCCGGTGGTTCTGGCGGAACCAGGGTCGCCTCGACGGGCTCGTCGACCGGTTCGAGCTCTTCAACCGCGATCGGACGTTCGGCTGGGTCGCGTCCGCCGGGTTACCCGCGGTCGCGGCCGGCGACTTCCACCGCCCCCCACACCTGATGACCTGGAAGACGCTCCTGCCCTGCCGGAAGCAGGAAGACGCCGTCGTCGAGTACCTACGCTCGAGCGCGAGAGCGTACGTCGTCCCCTGGGGGCTCCGAGAGGAGCTGCGGGGCCGCGAAGCCGCGTAATCGTTTACCGGTTCGATACCGGCCTTTCACCACGCGAGTACCCAGCAAGCCGAGGTGGAAAGCCAAGATCAAGGGCGATGTCGAGCGTGCTGATCATCGAAGACGACGAGGTGATCGGGAAGAGCATGGCGAGCCATCTCTCGGCGGCGGGCTTCGAGCCGACCTGGGTGACGAACGGCGTCGCCGGGCTGGCGCGCCTCCGCTACGAGCGGCCCGACGTCTGTGTCGTCGACCTGATGCTCCCGGCCCTCGACGGGTGGGAGCTGATCGAGACGGCGCGGGGCCACGGCATCGGCACGCCGGTGATCGTCGTCAGCGCCAGGGGCAGCGAGCAGGACCGTGTGCAGACCCTCGAGCTCGGGGCCGACGACTACATGGTCAAGCCGTTCTCGATGCGCGAGCTCGTGGCGCGGGTCCGGGCCGCCGCACGGCGCGGCGTGCGCGACCAGCCGCCCGCCCGCGCGGAGGTGCTCGAGTTCGACGGGCTGAAGATCGATCCGATCAGCGTCGAGGCCTACCTCGACGGGCAGAGCGCGAAGCTCACGCCGACCGAGTTCAGACTCCTTTACGCGCTGGCGGCGGAGAGCCCCCGCGTCGTCAGCCGCGAGGAGCTGCTCCAGAAGATCTGGGGCCGAAGGCTCACCCGCCGCGACCGGACGGTCGACGTCTTCGTCCGCAAGCTGCGCGAGAAGATCGACGCCCGCTCGGAGACCTACGCGTTCCTACACACGCGGTACGGCGTCGGCTACAAGCTCGAGCCGTTGCAGAAGTAGATGGCGAAGGCAGCGACCGCGACCCTCGAAACCGACCGCTTGATCGACCGGGAGCTCTCCTGGCTCGACTTCAACAGCCGCGTGCTCGAGCTGGCCGAGGACCCGGACGTCCCGCTGCTCGAGCGGGTCAAGTTCTGCTCCATCTACTCCTCGAATCTGGACGAGTTCTTCATGGTCCGCGTCGCCGGCCTGATGGGACAGATTGCGTCCGGCCTGGCATCGCCGGCAGCAAACGGCCGCGCCCAGGAGACGCTGTCGGAGATCCGCCGGGTCGTCGCCGAGCTCACGGCGCGTCAGGCGAAGCTCTGGCGGAGCGAGCTACGGCCGCAGCTCGAGGAGAACGGGATCGTCATCGCGCGCGTCGACGACCTCCACGCCGCCGAGCTGGAGGAGCTGCAGGAGCTCTACGAGCGGCAGATCTATCCGGTGCTGACGCCGCTGGCCGTTGGACCGGGCCAGCCGTTCCCGTACATCTCCGGCCTGACGCTGTCGCTCGCACTCTTCGTGCGAGACCCGGATACCGGGGAGGAGCGTTTCGCGCGCGTCAAGGTCCCGGAGCTCCTGCCACGCTTCCTGCAGATCGGGGACCGCGCCGTGTACGTCGCGGTCGAGCACGTCATCGCCCACTTCCTCCCGTCCCTCTTCCCGAAGATGGAGATCGCGGAGTGTGCGGCCTTCCGCGTGACCCGGAACGCGGACCTGGAGGTCTCCGACGAGGCGGACGACCTGCTCGAAGCGCTGGAGCTCGAGCTCCGACGCCGCCGGTTCGGCGAGGTCGTGCGGGTCGAGGTCGCCGATCCGATGTCGGATCGCATGCGAGCACGGCTGCTCGGCGGGCTTGACGCGGGACGGGACGAGCTCTACCCCGTCGGCGGCCTGCTGGATCTCGCCGCTTTGCGAGAGCTGGCGGCGATCGACCGGCCCGAGCTCAAGGACGAGCCCTGGAGGGCGGTGACGCAGCCGCGCATCGCGGACTTCGACTCGGCGGCGGAGTTCTTCGAGGAGATCGGCCGCGGGGACATCCTCGTCCACCATCCGTACGAGTCGTTCGCCACCAGCTTCGAAGCGTTCGTCCGCGGCGCGGCGACGGATCCCGACGTCCTCGGCCTCAAGACCACCGTCTACCGCACGAGCGACGAGACGCCGCTTGTTCCCGCGCTGGTCGAGGCTTCGGAGGAAGGGAAGCAGAGCGTGTGCCTCGTCGAGCTGAAGGCCCGCTTCGACGAGCATCGGAACATCGAGTGGTCGCGCGCCCTCGAGCGATCGGGCGTCCACGTCGTGTACGGGTTCTCGAACCTCAAGATCCACGCGAAGGCGACGCTGATCGTCCGCCGGGAGGGCGACGGCCTCCGCCGCTACGTTCACGTCGGAACGGGCAACTACCACGCCCTGAACGCGCGGGTCTACGAGGACTTCGGGCTCTTCACGGCCGATCCGGAGATCGCCGCCGACATCGCCGACCTCTTCAACTACGTCACCGGGTTCGGGCGTCCACGGCGCTTCCGCAAGCTCCTGGTCGCGCCGTTCGCGCTCCGCTCCCGCCTCATCGACGAGATCCGCGCGGTCGCGCAGACCGCCGCGGCGGGCAAGAAGGCGTCGATCCGGCTCAAGGTGAACGCGCTCAGCGACCGAGCGATCATCGAGGAGCTCTACGAGGCGTCCGAGGCCGGCGTGCAGATCGACATCGTCAACCGCGGCGTCTGCTCGCTTCGTCCCGGCGTTCCCGGCCTGAGCGAGAACATCCGGGTCCGGAGCGTGCTCGGCCGCTACCTCGAGCACAGCCGGATCTTCCTGTTCGAGAACGGCAAGCGGTCCACGTACATGATCGGCAGTGCCGACCTCATGCCGAGGAACCTCGACCACCGGCTCGAGGTCGTCGTCCCGATCGAGGACAGCCGGGCTCAGCAGCGGATCTCGGCCGTGTTCGATGCGCTCCTGGCCGACAACAGCCAGGCCTGGGAGCTGCAGGCGGACGGAACGTGGACGCGGCAGCGGCCAAAGAAGGATGAACGTCCCAAGCCCGCGCAGACCACGCTGATGCGGAGCGCGAGGGCGCGGTTTCGCCGTCGAGCGGCCCCGAGCAGGCAGGATCGCTGATGCCGACCGGTGCTGCTTCCAGAATGGCGTCGATGCGAGCCGGCGTGATCGACGTAGGGTCGAACACGGTTCGATTGCTCGTCGCGGCGCCAAGCCGCCGCGGACTGAACACGATCCTGAGCGAGCGTACGCATATCGGCCTCGGCGCCGACATCGAGCGCGACGGCCTCCTCTCGGAACGGAAGGTGCTCGAGGCCGCCGGGCTCGCTGGCCGCTACGCGGCGCTGGCCAGGAGCTGCGGCGTCGAGCGCCTCGAGGTCCTGGTCACGGCGCCGGGCCGCCAGGGGCAAAACGCCGGCTTCCTGCACCGGGTGCTCGCCGAGTCCTCGGGGGCACCGGTCCGCCAGCTGTCGGCCGAGGACGAGGGTCGGCTGGCCTATGCCGGCGCGGTCTCCGCCTGCCGGCCCAAGGCGGAGAGCGTCGCTGTCTGCGACATCGGCGGCGGCTCGACGCAGCTGATGGTCGGGCCAAGAAGCGGACCGTCGTGGCTCCGCTCGCTCGACCTCGGCTCGCTCCGCCTGACCGAGCGGTTTCACCACAACGACCCGCCAGGGCCCGGAGAGCTCTCGGCCGCGACCCGCGCGGTCCGCGACGCGTTTTCGGGAGTCGTCGCCCCGGTGCCGCAGCTCGCGCTCGCCACCGGGGGAACGGCGCGCGCGCTCCGGCGAATCGTCGGCCGTCAGCTCGACGATGCGGAGCTCCTCGGCGCCCTCGAGCTGCTCAGCCGCGTGCCGTCGGATCAGGTGGCCGACCACTACGGAATCCCGCCCGCCCGGGCCCGGACGCTCGCCGCCGGCACGATCATCCTCCTCGAAGCACGGCGGCGACTCGCCGTTCCGCTCGAGGTTGCCCGCGGCGGCGTTCGCGAGGGCGCCGTGCTCGGCCTGCTCGCCGAGCTCGCCGTCGAGGCCGCCTAGCTCTCGATCTCGCCGTCGTAGTAGTCGACGTTGCTCTCGCGGCGGACGAGGACGTGGTCCTCGCCGCCGCCGGGGACCGGCCAGACGCCGATCTTGTCGCTGTCCGGGTAGACGGCGACCCCGGGGTTCATCCTGGTCGAGAGCATCAGCACCCGGACCGTCTCCTCGGTGCGGTTGGTGACCTTGTGCGCGCCGTCGGGGCCCTCGGGGAAGCAGACGACGTCGTTCGGCTCGAGCTCGTCCTCGCCGTCGGGGTGCCGGAGCGTCGGCCGGCCCTGGAGCACGAGCACCCACTCCTCGTCCGGGTACTCGTAGTGGTAGGGGCAGATGCTCTGGCCGGGTGGCAGCTCGTACACGGTTCCGCCGAGCCTGACTGCGTCGATCGACGGGCCGAACCTGGCCATGCCCGCGCGATAGCCCTCGGGATCGGTGTCGTCGTACTCGAGCTCGAGCTCGTCGAGGTTCGTTCGCCTCACGGGCTGCAATCTATCCGGGCGGGGGAAGGCGGCCGAGCTCGGCGAACGTCCCGTTCGCAGCCTCGACGACGATCGTCGCTCCCTTCTTCGTCTTGCCGAAGAGCGGGTGGATCTCGGGCCCATGGCCGCAGGCGGCTGCCGCCGTGCCGTGCAGCCCGGCGAGCAGCGAGCGCACCTGTTGGCCGTCGACGCCCTCCGCAAGGGCCTCGACGGCTTCGACCTCGAGCCCTCGGGCCGCGGCGAGGGGTTCGACGCTCTGCACGCAGCGGACGAACGGGCTCGAGACGATGCGCTCGAGCTTGAAGGGCGCCAGCTGCTTGACCAGGGCAGCCGCCTGGCGGACGCCTCGCGGGTCGAGCGGTCGCAATTCGTCGTCGGCGTCCCAGTTGCGCCGGTGACCGGCCGTGGCGTGGCGGATGACGAGGATCGGGGGCGGCACGGCGCGCAGGACGGCATGGTCGCGGTCGTACGTCAGCCACCGGAGCGCGTCCTCGCGGCGAGCCCACTTGACCTCGTCCACCTCGTCGTGGCGCTCGAAGTCACCCGACTCGACTCTCATCGTCCAGTAGCGAGCGACCTTCGGACGCCCGCGGGCGTCCTGGTACCGCGTGCTCGGCAGTTCCTGGCCGAGGACGCACCTGTAGCCGGTCTCTTCCTCGACCTCTCGAATCGCCGTCTCTTCGTCCGTTTCGCCCGGATCGGCCTTGCCCTTCGGAAACGTCCAGTCGTCGTAGCGGGGCCGATGGACCAGGAGCACCTCCTCGCCGTCGGGGCCGGCGCGGCGGACGACGCCTCCGGCGGCGCGAACCACCTCGGCGACTTCGCTCACCGCCAGTCGGCGTCGCCGGCGCGCTCGAGGCGCTTCCACGCCTTCTTCCACGCCTGGCGCTCTTCGAGCCGGCGGCTCCGTTGACGCTCGATCAGCCGCCCGGCCGCGAGCGCGGTGCGGCCCGTGCCGTGGAGGCGCCCGACGAGGTCGCGGATGCGCGCCTCGGCGACAACGGCGTCTTGATGCTCGCCGAGGATGTCCTGCAGCGCCTTCGCTCGCTTCACGTAGCGCTTGCTGCCGCCGCAGGCCTCGGCCGCGTAGCGGGCGCGCTTGACCCTGATCCGCACCTTGTGCAGCTCCTCGTCGGACGGCTCGCCGTCCAGCCGGGCGACGGTCTTCGCGAGGCGTCGGTGCTCCTTGGTCGCAGCCGATCGCAGGTCGCCGTCCTCGAGTGCGGGCGGGCGTTCGAGCTCCTGAAGCAAGGTTTGGTAGCGCTCCGAGTCCAGCGCCTCGAGGAGCTCGCCGCGCGCGACCTCGCGCTCCTCGTCGAGCAGCTCGAGCGCGGCGCCGAACGCCGCCGCCTCCTCAACCGTCTCGAGCTCGCCCAGGAGGTAGGCGATGAGGACGTCGCGGTCCCGCACCTCGCCGAGGGCGGCCCCGAGCCAGCGGAGCTCCTCGCGCAGGTGCTCCGAGCGCTCGCGATCGTCGATCTGCGTCCGGGCCGAGCGAAGCAGCGAGCGCAGCCGTCTCGTGGCGACGCGTTGCTTGTGCGCCGCCTCAGGATCGACGCCGGTCCTGACCTCCGGCTCGTACCGGAGCATCTCTTCGCGTAGAGCGCGAACGGTGCTTTCGAACGGGCGGGCCGGCATCGGCCGCATCGTAGACAGCCGCTTCCCTCCGTCCCGGCTGCTATAGACGTGCGGCGATGCGTGGCCGGGTCGGCATCTACGCGGCGGCCGGCACGGCCCTCGCCGTCGCCCTGCTGCTCGCGATCCTCGGGACCGGGGAGGTCGAAGGAGCGCTCTCGAACTGGCAGGCGCTCTGGCTCGGTCTCGTCCAGGGGGCCACCGAGCTCCTGCCGATCTCCTCGTCCGGACACCTGATCCTCGTGCCGTGGGCGGCCGAGTGGACGTTCCTCGAACAGAACGACGAGTTCAACCAGACCTTCGACGTCGGCCTCCATCTCGGCACGCTGTTCGCCGTCGTCGGGTACTTCTGGCGGGACCTCGTGCAGTACGTCGTCGCGTGGTTTCGTTCCGTCGCACGGCGGTCGGTCGAAAGCGCGGACGAGCGGATCGCCTGGTTCCTCTTCGTCGGCACGATCCCGGCAGTCCTGATCGGGGGCATCGGCGAGACGTTCATCGCCGAGAACCTCGGCGAGCCCTGGCAGATCGCGATTCTTCTCGCCCTGTTCGCCGTCGTGCTGTGGATCGCCGACCAGCGACCGACGCGGCGGCACATGGAGTCGCTGACGATCCGCGACGCCGTGATCATCGGGACGGCGCAGGCCGCCGCGCTGGCTCCGGGCGTGTCCCGGTCGGGGATCACGATCTCGGCCGGCCGCTTCTTGGGCCTCGACCGCGACACGGCTGCCCGGGTCTCCTTCCTGCTCCTCGTCCCGGTGACGCTGGGCGCGGTGCTGTTCAAGGGGACGACGGACGTCCTCTTCGGCGACCTGCCCGCCGGCTGGGAGGGCCCGTTCGTCGTCGGTGTGCTGGCGGCGGCCGCGAGCGGGCTCCTCGCGATCGTGTTCCTGCTCGGGTTCGTGCGGCGCCACACGTACACGCCGTTCGTCGTCTACCGCCTGATCGTCGCGGCGATCGTGCTGCTCGCGATCGCGACGGGCGTGCGCGAGGCCTCGTTCTAAGGGACCGCGGGAGCCACGTCCGTCCGACGCAGGTTCCGAACCTCGTCGATGAGGAGAACCAGCGCCGTCGCGGCGACGATGACGACCGCGGCGCCGACAAGCGTCTCGGTGACGCCGACGGTGTCGGCCACCGGCCCGGCGACGGCCGCGCCGAGCGGGATGAAGACGAACGAACCGAGGGCGTCGTACGAGTAGAGGCGTGAGAGCTGGTCGGGCGAGATCTGCTGCTGCATCGCGACGTCCCAGAAGACGCCGAAGATCTCGATGCCGAATCCAGCCGTAAAGGCGGCGAGCGCGATCACCACCGTCGGCGCCGGCGGGGCGAGCAGCAGGATCGGCAGTGCCATCGGGAAAATCGCCAGCGTCGCGACCAGCAGAAGCCGATCCGGCCGGTATCGCAGCGTGAACGCGCTGCCGAGGACGAAGCCTGCCGCCTGGGCTGCGAGGATGAGCCCCCAAGCAGCGGCGCCGCCGAGATCGTCGTCCGCCACGAGCGGGCCGAGCACGGACCAGGCGCCGACACCGGCCGCGTTGACGAACGCGAACTGGAGGACGATTCCCCAGAGCCAGGCACGCGAGCGGAATGCATCCCAGCCCTCGCGCAGCTCGCGCAGGAAGTGCCGCTCGGGCATCGTCAGATCGCGGGGGAGCCGCAGCGCCAGCAGGAAGGCGGCGCCGACGAAGTACGTTGCCGCGTCGAACGCGAGCGCCCAGCCCGGCCCGATCGCCGCAACCAGGATTCCGCCCGCCGCGGCACCGCCGATCTGGGTGCCGTTCCGGGTCAAGCGCAGCAGCGCGTTCGCCTCCTGCAACAGGCGAGCGCTGACGGTCTGCGGGACGATCCCCTGCGCGGCGGGGAAGAAGAAGGACGTCGCGACGCCACGGACGACCTGGAGTGCAACCAGGTGCCAGATCTCGGCGACATCCGCAAGGACGAGCACGGCGATCGCGGCCTGCGCTCCTCCCGCGACCAGGTCGGAGACCACCATCACGTGGTGACGCGGCAGCCGGTCGGCCCAGATGCCGCCGACGAGGATGAAGACGAGCTGCGGGACGAAGCCGGCGGCGACGACGAGGCCGAGGTCCGACGCCGACCCGGTCAGGTCGAGAACCGCGAACGCAAGCGCGATCGGCGCAAACGCGGTCCCGAACAGTGAGACCGTGCGGCCCAGGAAGAGCAGGCGGAACTCCCGCTCGCCGAGCGGGCTGAGCGCGGCACGCAGCACCGCCGTAACCTAGAAGACGAGGTAGAGCACTTCGCCGACGAGCGCCGGCTTCTCGGCGTCCTTGATCTCGATCTCGACGCCGAGGCGGTAGAGCACGCCCTCGCCGCGCCGCTCGCTGCTCTGCAGTCTCGCCTTGAGGCGCACCTGGGAGCCGACGGGGACCGGGGCGGTGAAGCGGATCTTCTCCGTGCCGTAGTTGATCCCCATCCGCACGTCGGAGACGTTCAGCACCTGCGAGACGAAGTACGGGAGCATCGAGAGGCTGAGGTAGCCGTGGGCGACGGTCGTCCCGAACGGGCCCTGCGCGGCCATGTCGGGGTCGACGTGGATCCACTGGTGGTCGTGCGTCGCCTCGGCGAACTGGTCGATCTGGCTCTGCTCGATCGTCTCCCAGTTGCTCGTGCCGAGGTCCAGGTCCTCGGCGGACTCGAGCTCGGCCAGCGTGAGCTTGGTGGTCAGGCCGTCGCCTCCTCGGGGATCCGTGCGCGCAGCGCCTTGCGGTCGAGCTTGCCGACCGGCGTGAGCGGGAGCGACCCTACGACGTGCACCTCGCGTGGGTACTTGTAGCCGCCGATCCGCTCCTTCGACCACGCGACGAGGTCGTCAGGGGTCGCCTCCTGGCCAGGTTCGAGCTCGACGAACGCGACCACTTCCTCGCCGCAGGCTTCGTCGGGCCGGCCGACGACGCCCGCGGCGGCGACCGCCGGATGCTCGAGCAGCGCTTCCTCGACGTCTCGCGGGAAGACGTTGAAGCCGCCGCGAATGATCAGATCCTTCTTCCGGTCGACGACGTAGAGGAAGCCGTCGTCGTCGAGGTACCCAAGATCGCCGGTGTGCAGCCAGCCGTCCACGATCGCTTCCGCCGTCTCCTCGGGCGCCTGCCAGTAGCCGAGCATCACCGAGCGCGAACGGACGCAGATCTCGCCGATGTCGCCGTCGCCGTCGATCCGCACGTCCACGCCGGGCACGGGCTTCCCCACCGACCCCAGGCGCGCGTGACCCGGCGGCGTCGAGGACACGAGCGCCGCGGTCTCGGTCAACCCGTAGCCCTCGCGGATCTCGACGTGCGGCAGGCGGCGCATGAGCTCCTCGGCCGTCTCCGGCGGGAGCGGCGCGCCTCCCGAGACGACGTACCTGAGCTCCGAGAGGTCGTAGTCCTCCACCGGCAGCGCCAAGAGGAGCTGGAGCATCGACGGGACGACGGCAACGATCTGCGTCCGGTGCTCCTGGGCGAGCTCGAGCCAGCGCTCCGGATCGAACCAGCGCAGCAGCACCGTCGGATGCTGCTCGACCGCATGCAGTCCGACCACGGCGACGAGCAGGCCGTAGGCGTGCGAGAGGGGAAGCGCGGTGAGACCGCGGGCGATCCCGGGGACATATCCGGAGTCGTGGCCGCTCTTGCCGGCCCACCAGAGGTTCTCGTGGGAGAGCAGAACCCCCTTCGACCGGCCGGTAGTCCCGCCGGTGTAGAGCAGCGCGGCGGGGTCGGACGCGTCGCGGGGGACGAGCTCGGCGGCGCCCCCTGCCTCGAGTCCGGGGAACTCGTCGGTGGCTACGACCCGGATCCCCTCGGGGACGTTCCCGACGAGCTCCGGGCTCGCGAGGACGAGCTTGGCGCCGGAGTCCTGGACGATGTGCTCGAGCTCGGCGGGCGGGAGCAGGAAGATCGCGGGCGTGACGACTGCGCCGGCCCGCCAGACGGCGTCGTAGGAGATCCCCACCTCCGGGCAGTTCGCCATCAGGACGATGACGCGGTCGCCGGGCTCGACACCGAGCTCGCCCAGTCCCCGGGCGAGCCGCCTGCCCCGCTCGTGCAACGCCGCGGAGGGGAACCACTCGCCCTCGAACCAGAGCGCGTCGTAGTCGCCGAGGCGCTCCTCAGCCTCGTCCGCCAGCCGGGCCAGGTTCAGATCAGCCAACGCGCATCGACCGGCCGCCGGCCTTGCCCATCATCGGGACCATCCCCTCCGGCGCAGCCCCCTCGGGGAAGCGTTCCCGCAGCTCGGCGAGCAGCGCGTCCGCGTCCCAGCGCTCGTCCGCGGCGAGGAGCTCGCCGGCGTCCCACGGCCGCAGCACGTTCACCGAGCCGCCCCAGACGAAGAAGCACTGGCCCGTGATGTCCTGCGCTTCGTCGGCGCAGAGCGCGACGACGAGCGGCGCCATGTTCCCGGGGTCGAGCGGGTCGAAGCCCTCATCGGGTGCCGGCAGATCGCCGAAGGTCTCCTCGGTCATCCGCGTGCGAGCGTTTGGCGCGATGCAGTTGACGGTGACGCCGTACCGGTGGAGCTCCTGCGCGGCGATCAGCGTCAGGCCGGCGATCGCCGCCTTGGCGGCGCCGTAGTTCGCCTGGCCGACGTTCCCGAAGACGCCGGACGGGCTCGAGGTCGTGATCACGCGCGCCCGCAGGCTCTCGCCGCTCTTCGACCGCTCGCGCCAGTAGGCGGCGGCGTGGCGCAGCGGCGAGAAGTGGCCCTTGAGGTGGACGGCGATGACGGCGTCCCACTCGTCCTCGGTCATGTTGACGAGCATCCGGTCGCGCAGGATCCCCGCGTTCAGGACGAGGATGTCGAGCCCGCCGTAGCGCTCGATCGCCCGTTGGATCATGTGCTCGGCGGCGCCGAAGTCCGAGACGTCGTCGTAGTTCGCGACCGCCTCGCCCTCAGCGGCGACGATCTCGTTCACGACCGACTGGGCCGGCGTTGCGTCGGTCCCCTCGCCGGCAAGCGTGGCGCCGAGATCGTTGACGACGACTCGTGCGCCGGCCTCCGCTAGGGCCAGCGCGTGACCGCGTCCGATTCCACGCCCGGCGCCGGTCACGATCGCCACCTTGCCCTCGAGGGACGGCATTGCTGGGAAGATCGTATTCGGCATGAGCTTCGAAGGCAGCCAGGTACAGAACGCGATCTACGTCTCCGGCGAGTCCCCGTGGCCGATCTCGCCGGAGGAGTGGGAGGCGCGCGCCTCGGAGGCGCTCGAGCCGGGCCCGTTCGACTACATCGCCGGCGGCGCCGGCTCGGAGGCGACGATGCGCGCGAACCTCGAGGCGTTCGAGCGCCGGCGGCTCCGTCCCCGGATGCTGTCCGGGAACCGCGAGCGTGACCTGTCCGTCGAGGTGTTGGGCACCCGGTCGCCCGCGCCCTTCTTCCTCGCCCCGATCGGCGTGCTCTCGATTGCCCACCCGGACGGGGAGCTTGCCGTCGCGCGCGCAACGGCGGCGACAGGCATCCCGATGGTGCTCTCCTCGGCGGCATCACATTCGATCGAGGACGTCGCCGGCGAGCTCGGGGGCTCGCCGCGCTGGTTCCAGCTCTACTGGGTCAACGACCGTGAGATCGTCGCGAGCCTCGTCCGGCGGGCCGCGGAGGCCGGCTACGGCGCGATCGTCGTCACGCTCGACACGCTGACCCTAGGCTGGCGCGATCGCGACCTGCGGAAGCCCTACCTGCCGTTCCTGACCGGCGAGGGCTGCGCTCAGTTCTTCTCCGACCCGGTCTTCCGGAGCAAGCTCGACCGTCCGCCGGAGGAGGACGTGCTCGCGGCAGCCGCCGCCATGCTGGCGACCTTCCCGAACCTCGCTCTGACCTGGGACGATCTCGCGTGGCTGCGGGAGCAGACCGAGTTGCCGGTGCTGGTGAAGGGCGTGCTCACCGGTGAGGACGCCGTGCGTGCACGCGAGGCAGGCGTGGACGGCGTCGTCGTCTCGAACCACGGCGGGCGCCAGGTCGACGGCGCTGTGGCCGCCCTCGACGCGCTCATGGAGGTCCGCGAAGCGCTCGGCATCGACGCGGTCGTCCTGATGGACAGCGGCATCCGGCGCGGCGCGGACGTGGTGAAGGCGCTCGCGCTCGGCGCAGACGCCGTCCTGCTCGGCCGCCCATACGCCTACGGGCTCGCGGTGGGTGGCCAGGAAGGGGTCGAGACCGTGATCCGGCACCTGATGGCGGAGACGGACTTGACGCTTGCGCTCATGGGCGGCACGCGGGTGCGCGACCTCGACTCGTCATGGATCGCGGCGTCGTCCTGAGCGAGCTCGACCGGTTCGCCGTCGAGGACATCGGCCTCGACGAGCCGGGCCCGGTCGAGGCGCGCGTGCGGATCACGGCGACCGGCGTCTGTCACTCCGACCTCCACGTCGTGCGGACCGGCCACAACCATCCCCTCCCCGTCCTTCTTGGGCACGAGGGAGCCGGAGTCGTCGAGGCGGTCGGCGAGGGCGTGGAGCACGTGAGCCCCGGCGACGAGGTGGTCATCGGCTGGCGCTCTCCGTGCGGCGAGTGCCGCTGGTGCCGGCGGGGGGCGAAGCACCTCTGCCGAACGCCACCGATGGCCCTGGGGCGGATGCACGCGTCCGATGGTCGGGACCTGATCGGCGTCTTTCGGGCCGGAACGTTCGCCACTCGGAGCATCCTGCACGGCTCGTCACTGGTTCCACTGCCCGTCGACCTCCCGGCGGAGCAGGCGTGCCTGATCGGCTGTGCCGTCGCGACCGGCGTCTGCTCGGTGCTGAAGACGGCCGAGGTGTGGGAGGGCGCCGGCGTCGCCGTGATCGGCTGCGGGGCTGTCGGGCTGTCCGTGATCCAGGGGGCACGCATCGCCGGCGCGTCGGAGATCCACGCCGTCGACCTCGACGAGCGGAAGCTCACGGCGGCGAGGCGGTTCGGCGCGACCCACACCGGCACCGAGGAGGCTCAGCGCCTGGACTTCGTCTTCGACGTCGTCGGGCGGCCCGAGACCGTCGCTCAGGGCCTCGAGCTGCTCGGCCACGCCGGGACGCTCGTCTACATCGGACTACCGCTACCCGGGACGGAGGCGACGGTGCCGCTCGAGTCCGTCTTCGACCGCCGCGTGCGGATCCTCGTCTCGCACGGCGGCGACCACGTCCCGGCCGAGGACTTCCCGCGCCTTGCGCGGCTCGCCGCGGACGGTCAGCTCGATCTGGCCGGCATGGTCACGAAGCGGATCGGGCTGGACGACGTCGAGCAGGCGTTCGTCGACATGGAGGCGGGCGAGGTGATCCGCTCGGTGATCCTGCTGTGAAGATCCCCGAGCTCCCGCCTGTCGCCCACCTCATCGGAATCGACTTCCTGGAGGGCGGCGACGGCAAGTGCACGATGCGGCTCGAGGCCGGCAAGCAGCACTCGAACCCGATGGGCACGATCCACGGCGGGATCATCTGCGACCTCGCCGACGCCGCCATGGGGGTCTCGTTCTTCACCACGCTCGCCGATGGGGAGTCGTTCACGACCCTCGAGCTGAAGATCAACTTCCTCCGGCCGTTCTGGACGGGGACGCTGCTGGCTCATGGCCAGGTCGTCTCGCGCGGAAAGACGGTCGGCCTGACCGAATGCCGTGTCGTCGACGACAAGGAGCGGCTGATCGCGCACGCGACGAGCACGGTCATGGCCCTCCGAGGCACCGCAGCGCAGGGCCGCTGAGGCGAAGTAACACAACCGAGCTCATCTAGGAGGCGTACAGCGCAGCGGTCTCGGCGGCCGCCGACGCGATCCGCTGGCGGAGCTCCCGTGGGGCGACTACCTCGGCGGTCGGCCCCCACGCCATCAGCCCGTGGAAGGCGCTGTCGAGCCCGTCGTACCGCGCGATCACGGTCGGCCGCTCGCCTTCCTCGACGATTCGGGCTTCCCGCAGGTAGCGAACCTGGCTGCGGGGGACCCGCACCGTCACCTCGGTCCGCGGCAGGCTGCGCTCGAAGGCCTCGGAGCGTCTCCTCCAGGCCGCAGCGAGGTCGAAATCGGGAGCGCGGGTCGCCGCCTCCGCGCGCTCGCGGGCCGAGACGATCCGCGAGACCCGGTAGACGCGCTCCTCCCCTCTCCGCCGCGCCAGGAGGTACCAGACGCCCGCCTTGAGGACGAGCCCGAGCGGGTCGAGCCGGCGCGACACCACGTTCGGGCCCTCGCGGTAGCGCATGTCGAGGCGACGTCCGCGCCAGAGCACGCCCGCGAGCACCGGAAGGTGGGGAACGCGGTCCTCCTCGCGGAACCAGCCCTTCGTGTCCACGTGGAAGAGCTGGGACGCCCGACCCGCACGCTCCTGCAGCTCCGCGGGCAACGAGGCGAGCAGCTTCAGGCGCGCGGCGGCGAGCTCGCGGCCGAGCCCGAGCTCGGCCGCTGGGCCGACGAACAACGCCTCCGCCTCGGTCGTGTCGAGCCCGGTGAGCTTCGTGCGGTAGCCGCGCTCGAGCCGGTAGCCGCCCGCCGGCCCCCTGACGGAGACGATCGGGACACCCGCCTCGGCGAGCGCCTGGGCATCCCGCTGCACTGTTCGCTCGGAGACCTCCAGGTGGGCCGCGATCTCCACCGCCGTCAACTGCCCCCGCGTCTGGAGCAGGAGCAGGAACGAGACGAGACGACTCGCACGCACATTTTCGACCCTATTCGATGAACACGACAGAAGATGGCGGGAATGCTCGCTAGGGTCGCCACGAGATGCGCTTCGTCCTCGATTCGAGCCGCCGGGTCGCCGTTCACCTGTGCCGCACGCTCCGGTCGGCCGACGAGGACGAGCGTCTCGTCGTCTTCTGCCACAGCTCGCCCGGAGCGGGCAGGTTCGACCCGGATCCGGCCCTGACGCGCGCCCGCGACGTGACGCTGCTCTCGGTCGACCGGCCGGGCTACGGCAGCTCGAGCGGCGTCTCGGCGGGCAAGTGGGCGACGGTGGGCGCCGCGGCCGACGACATCGCGACCGTGCTCGACGCGCTGCCGGTCGATCGCGTGGGCGTGGTCGGCTGGTCGGCCGGCGGGCGGGTCGCGCTGGCGCTCGCGGCTCGTCACCCGGACCTGGTCGACCGGGTCGTGGTGGTCGCGACACCGGCGCCGGACGAGGAGGTTCCCTGGGTCGACCCCGACCAGCGCGCGGAGCTCGAGCGGCTGCGGCAGCTTCAGCCCGAGGAGGCGCACGCCGCGCTCCGCAGGAGCCTGGCCCCGGTCGTGCCGTCCGACCCGTTCTCCGACCAGGCCCTGTGGCTGCTCGCCGCCGAGGGCACCTCCGACCAGGCCGCCCTGCGGAGTCCGGGGGTGCGCAACCGTCTCGGCGAGATGCTCCGCGCCGCGTTCGCGCAGGGAACCGCCGGTCTGGCCGCCGACATCGCCGGCTACTGCCTGCAGCCGTGGGGCTTCGAGCCCGAAGCCGTCGAAGCCGAGACACTCCTGCTCTACGGCGCGCGCGACCCGCTGGCCGGACCGCGCCACGCGCGCTGGTGGCAGGAGCGGCTGCCGAACGTGCGTCTCGAGATCGACCCCGACGCGGGCCATCTGGTGCTGATCTCGAAGTGGTCGCGGGCGCTTGCGTACTTGACGCCGGATCGAGAGCGGATCGGGGCCGCCGCCGGTCTCGGCTCGCCGGGCGAGGACTCCGACTTCGAGGAGTTCCCCGCCGCCTAGCCGCGCGGGCGCACAGACGAGGCCCTAAGAGTCGGCCCCGACGACGCGGGCGAGCAGGGCTGGGTAGTCCTCGTCCGCCTCCGGCTCCCAGCCCGCGACCAGGTGACGCCGCTCGATCAGCTCGGCGCTCTCGGGCTCCGTCGAACGCAGCGCCTTCACCTGGAGCGACCGAACGAGCTCGTCGAGCTGCCTGCGGATGTGGAGCGCGCCGAACGCCGGGTCGGCGACCGACCGCCGTAGCCGATCGGCCAGCTCCTCCGACGCGCCGGACCGATTGGCAACCAGACCGACCGCGTCCATTCGTTCGAGGTCACGAAGCACCTGCGCGCAGAGCACGTTGTGCGTTCCCTCCCAGCTCTCGAAGACGATCGCGTCGCGCCAGAGGCGGGGCAGCGGTGAGAAGTCCTCGATCGTCCCGTTGCCGCCGAGCACCTCGATCCCGCGGCGGACCGCGCGGGTCGCGGCCAGCGAGGTGACCACCTTGTTCGCGTTCACGAGGATGCGGTGCCAGGCGACGTCGTCCTCGCTCGCCGAGCCGTCGTCGATCCGCGCGACGAGCTCGGTCAGCTCGTTCGTCGACGCGAGCGCCGCGTCGGCCTCCGCCTTCATGACCGCGAGGTGCTCGCGGATCAGCGGGAACTCCACGATCGGCTGACCGAAGGCGGTGCGCTCGCGGGCGAAGGACGACGCCTCGTCAAACGCCCGCCGCATCAGCCCCGCCGAGCCGACCGCATTCAGCCAGCGGGAGGTGTTGAGCACGCCGACCGCGGTCTTGAAGCCCTCCTCCAGCGGCCCGAGTGGGAATCCGACGGCGCCGTCGAACTCGATTTCGCCGGTCGCAAGCGCCCGCGTGCCGAGCTTGTCCTTCAGCCGGCGAATCCGAAAGCCGCCACCCTCCCGCGGAACCAAGAAGCACCCAATGCCGCGCGTCCCCGCCGGCGCTCCTCGGGGGCGCGCGGTGACCACGAACTGGTCGGCATCCGCCACCGAACAGAACCACTTCTCGCCGTACAGGAGCCAACTGCCGTCATCCGGCACTGCCTCGACACGGTTCGCTCCCACGTCAGAGCCGCCATGTCGCTCGGTGAGGAATTGCGCGCCGCGCTCGGCCCGGTCGTAGTCAGTCTCGAGCAGTGGCGGTAGGAAGAGCTCGCGCAGGTCATCTGCGGCTGCCGTCCGCAGGACCCGCACGAGGCCAGCGGTGCAGACGACAGGGCATGCATGCCCGCCCTCGCCCACCTGCGCGAGCAGGTAGAAGAGCGCCGCCTGCTCGCGCGCCGGCGCCCCGACGATCCCCGAGGCCCACACGGCGCGGCCCGCGCGGTGGTACGCCGGGTCGAACTCGATCTCACCGTCGTCGCCGAGCCGCGGTGGATTGCGCTCGCACTCCTCGACCGCCGGGTCGATCACGTCCCGGACGACCGCGGCGAAGTCATGTGTTACCGCCGGTAGCACTCGATATAGGCTAAGCATCGTGGACCTCCGGGACAGCCCCGACGAAGCCGCGTTCCGCGACGGCGTCCGTGCCTGGCTGAAGGAGAACCTCCCCCCGGGCGATCAGCGTGAGTGGAGCCGCAAGATCTACGACGCCGGCTACGCGGGCCTGACGTGGCCGGAGGAGTACGGCGGCCGCGGCGCGCCGTACAGCCACCAGGCGATCGTGCTCGAGGAGTTCGCGCGGGCCGAGGCGCCGCCGCACATGGGCGTGATCGGGCTCGGAATGGCCGGGCCGACGATCATGGCGCACGGCACCGAGGAGCAGAAGCGCCGCTACCTGCCGAAGATCCTGTCGGCCGAGGACATCTGGTGCCAGGGGTTCTCCGAGCCCGGCGCCGGCTCCGACCTCTCGGCGGTCCGGACGTCGATCGACGCCCGCAACGGCTCGTTCGTCGTCAACGGGCAGAAGGTCTGGTCGTCGTTCGCCCACATCGCCGACTTCTGCATCCTGATCGGCCGCAGCGATCCGGATTCCCAGCGCCACGAGGGGCTCACGTACATCATCGTCGACATGCACGCACCCGGAGTCGAGGTGCGCCCGCTGCGGCAGATCACCGGTGAGGCCGAGTTCAACGAGATCTTCCTCACCGACGTCGAGGTCCCCAAGGAGAACCTCCTGGGCGAGATCGGCGGCGGCTGGCAGGTGGCAATGACGACGCTCCTGCACGAACGGGGCACGCTCGGCTTCGCGCTCGGCGGTGCCCTCGAGGCGCAGGTCCAGAAGCTGGTCACGCTGACGAAGGACCGCGGCGCCGACGACCCGATCATCCGCGACCGGGTCGCGCAGGAATGGATCGAACTCCAGGCGCTGAAGCTGACCAACTACCGGTCGCTCACGACCCTGATGCAGACCGGGATCCCGGGGCCGGAGGGCTCGGTCTCGAAGCTCCACTGGTCGGAGCAGAACCAGCGGCTGACGAAGCTGGCGATGGAGCTGCTCGAGGGCGAGGACGACGGCTACTGGGGGCACCAGCAGCTGCGAAGCCGCGGGAACACGATCGAGGCCGGGACGTCGGAGATCCTGCGCAACATCATCGCCGAGCGCGTCCTCGGCCTTCCGAGGAGCCGCTGATGCAGTTCGCGTTCACCGAAGAGCAGGAACTGCTGCGCCGCGAGGCCCGCGAGGCGCTCCAGAACGGCGGCTGGAGCCGCGAGGAGATCGGCGCCGCCGGGCTCGGGTTCGTCGACCAGGCCGTCCTCTTCGAGGAGGCCGGGCGAGTGGGCGTCGGCGAGTCGCTGTTCGATGAGAGTCGCCCGGAGGACGAACGGCTGGCGGCGCTCGCGAGCGAGGCGGTCGGGATCGGGAAGAAGGCGCTCGAGCTCGCCGTCGAGTACGCGAAGGAGCGCGAGCAGTTCGGGCGCAAGATCGGCGTCTACCAGGCCGTCTCCCACAAGCTCGCCGACACGTTCGTGGAGACGGAGCTCGCGCGCTCGCTCGCCTACTGGGCCGCCTGGTGCGTCGCCGAAGGGGACGAGCAGGCACCGATCGCAGCGGCCGCGGCCAAGTCCTACGCCGCGGACGCGGCCGTTGCGGCCTGTGAGCGCTCGATCCAGGCGCACGGCGGGATCGGCTTCACCTGGGAGCACGTGCTCCACGAGTACTACAAGCGCGCGCTCTGGATCCAGGCCTACGGCGGCCACGCACGCATCCAGCGCGCGAAGATCGCCGCCTGGCTGCTGGATTGATGCGCACCGCGCTCGTGACGGGCGCCTCGTCCGGGATCGGGCGGGCGTGCGCCGCCGCGCTCGTGAGGTCGGGCTGGCGAGTCTTCGCCGGTGTCCGCCGTGAAGGCGACGCACCCGAGGGGACGGAGGAGGTACTCCTCGACGTCACCGAGGCGGAGCAGATCGCCGACGCGGCAGCCCGGGTCGAGCGGCTGGACGGCCTCGTCAACAACGCCGGGATCGCGCTCGCCGCGCCGCTCGAGTTTGTGCCGCCGGAGGAGCTGCGCTACCAGCTCGAGGTCAATCTCGTCGGACAGGTCGCCGTGACGCAGGCGCTCCTTCCCGCGCTGCGAAGCGCGAAGGGCCGCATTGTCTTCGTGGGCTCGATCGCCGGCCGCAGCGCGCTGCCGTTCCTCGGCCCCTACGCCGCTTCCAAGCACGCGCTCGAGGCCGTCGCGGATTCGCTCCGTCTGGAGGTGAAGCCGTTCGGGATCCACGTCTCGATCGTCGAGCCAGGCTCCATCAAGACCCGCATCTGGAGCACATCCGCTGCCCGGGCCGACGAGCTGATCGCGACGGCGGACGGACGACTCGGCGAGCTCTACGGCGAGCGCATCGCAGCGTTCAGGAAGCTCGCGCTCAAGCGAGGCGCAGGCGGAGCGCCGGCGGAGGCCGTGGCGAAGGTCGTGCTCGCCGCGCTGACCACGGAGCGGCCGCAGACGCGCTACCTCGTCGGCCGCGACGCGAGGCTGCGAGCCGGGTTCGAGCGCCTGCCGGACCGACTCCGCGACCGGATCTACGAACGGGTCCTACTCAAGGGCTAGGAGGAGCGATGGGATACGCAAAGGGATCGATCGACGAGATGGGCGAGGGGCCGGGCTTCCGCAAGGTTCGGCGGGAGCTCGGGGTGACGGCCTTCGGCGTCAATGCCGTCATCTACCCGCCCGGACAGGAGGGGTTCCTCCACTACCACGACGAGCAGGACGAGCTCTACTTCGTCCATCGGGGCCGTGCCTCGTTCACGGTCGACGGCGACGAGTTCGAGCTCGGGCCGGGCGGGGTCGTCTACGTCGAGTCGACGACGCCGAGGAGGATCGACAATCGGACCGACGAGGATCTCGTTCTCTTCATCGTCGGCGGCAAGGACGGGTACGTGGCCCGCGACGGGCAGCTCGTCGACGTCGAACGCGACCTCCCGCGTCGCCAGGCCTTTACCGCCAGTGAGAAATAGAGTTCCCGTGGGTCTACTTCGAGGAGGCACCGGTCGATGAACGGCTTGATGATGGACTACCAGCTCTCGCTTCCACCGATCCTGCGGCGCGCGGAGACCTTCTTCGGCGACCGGGAAGTGGTCACGAGGCTCCCTGACAAGAGCTTCCACCGCTACACGTATCGGGACATGGCGACGCGGGCCAAGCAGCTTGCAGTCGCCCTCCAGAAGCTCGGCCTCGAGCGCGGCGACCGCGTCGCGACGCTCTGCTGGAACCACTACCAGCATCTGGAGGCCTACTTCGGGATTCCGTGCGGGGGGTTCGTCCTGCACACGCTCAACCTGCGCCTGCATCCGTCCGACCTCGCCTACGTCGCCGGCCACGGCGGCGACCGCGCGGTCATCGTCGACCGCAGTCTCGTGCCGCTGCTCGACCAGTTCCAGGGCGAGACGCCGATCGAGCACGTGATCGTGGTCGAGGACTCCTACGAGGACCTGCTGGGCTCGGCGAGCGCGGACGAGTGGGAGGATCCGCAGCTCGACGAGCGCGAGGCGGCCGCGATGTGCTTCACGAGCGGCACGACAGGGCGTTGCAAGGGCGTCGTCTACTCGCACCGCTCGACGATCCTGCACGCGCTCGGCGTGGCGACCACCTCGCCGCTCGGGCTGCGTGTGGCCCACGGCGACACGCTGCTTCCGGTTGTCCCGATGTTCCACGCGAACGCCTGGGGCTACCCGTATCTCGCAGCGATGCTCGGGACGAAGCTCGTCTTCCCCGGGCCGCACCTCGACCCCGAGAGCCTGCTCGAGGACTTCGTCCAGGAGAAGGTCACGTGGACGGCGGGCGTCCCCACGATCTGGCTCGGGATGCTCCAGCTGCTCGACGCGAACCCCGGGAAGTGGGACCTCTCGCAGATGAAGGGGATGCTCGTCGGAGGCTCGGCCGTGCCACGGTCGATGATCGCCGCCTACAAGGAGCGCCACGGGCTGAACGTCGTCCAGGGCTGGGGCATGACCGAGACGTCGCCGGTCGCCTCCGTCACCGACTTCATCGGCGACCTCCAGGACGCAGACCAGGACACGCAGTTCGACTTCGTCGCCATGGCGGGGGTCCCGCTGCCCTTCGTCGACATCCGCGTTCGCGCCGGCGACGAGGACGTCCCGTGGGACGAGGAGTCGATGGGCGAGCTCGAGGTGCGCGGCCCGTGGGTCGCGTCCGGCTACTTCGAGGACGACAGCCAGGCCGACCGCTGGACCGAGGACGGCTGGTTCAAGACGGGCGACATCGTGTCCATGCACCCGCGCGGCTTCATCCAGATCAAGGACCGCTCGAAGGACGTGATCAAGTCCGGCGGCGAGTGGATCTCGTCGGTCGAGCTCGAGAACGCGCTCATGTCACATCCCGCCGTCTCCGAGGCGGCCGTGATCGCGATGCCGCACGAGAAGTGGGCCGAGCGGCCGCTCGCAGTCGTCGTGCTGAAGGAGGGCGAGACGGTCACCAGCGACCAGCTGTGCGACCACCTGGCGCCGCACTTCCCGAAGTGGTGGCTGCCGGACCGCTTCGAGTTCGTCGACGAGATCCCGAAGACGAGCGTCGGCAAGTTCAAGAAGACGGCGCTGCGGGAGCAGTTCGCGCAGGAGCAGGTTCCGGCCTCTTCGTGAAAGCGGTCGTCCTCCGCGAGCCGGGCGGCCCCGAGCAGCTCGAGCTGACGGATCTGCCGGACCCCGAGCCGGGGGACGGCCAGGTCCTGGTCCGCGTGCGCGCCGCGGGCGTGAACTTCGCCGACGTGTTGGTGCGGCAGGGCCGGTACCCGCAGGCGCCCGAGCTGCCGACGGTGCTCGGCCGCGAGATCGCCGGCGAGGTCGACGGCCGGCGGGTGATGTCGGCCTCGGGGGCCGAGAGCGGGGCGTACGCCGAGCTCGCCGTCGCCGACCCCGAGTGGCTCGTGGAGCTGCCGGGGTCGGCGTCGTTCGAGGAGGGCGCGTCGTTCCTGACGACCTTCCTAACGGCGTGGATCCCGCTTCGCCGCGCCGGGGTCGGGCCCGGATCGACGGTGCTCGTCCACGCGGCCGCAGGCGGCGTCGGCTCGGCCGGAATCCAGCTGGCGAAGCATCTCGGCGCCCGCGTCGTCGCGACGGCGAGCTCGGAGGAGAAACGTGGCTTCGCGCTCGAGCTCGGGGCGGACGAGGCGTTCGGCTACGACGACTTCGCGGAGCAGGTTCGTGCCGACGTCGTGCTCGACGCCGTCGGTGGCGAGATCTTCAAACGGTCGATCGGTGTCCTGAACCCGCTCGGGACGATTGTGGGAGTCGGCTTTGCCGACGGCTGGTGGGATCCGCTCGACACGGCGCTGATGGTCGGCCGCAACCTGTCGCTGCAGGGCTTCTACCTCGGCCGGCTGATGAAGCTGCGTCCGGAGGTCGTCCAGGAGGCGACCGGCGAGGTGGTCTCACTCTGGGAGGCCGGCGCGGTGAAGCCGGTCGTCGGCGCGACGTTTCCGCTCGAGCGCGCACCCGACGCGCATCGGCTGATCGAGGAGCGCAGGAGCGTCGGCAAGGTCGTCCTTGTTCCCTGAGACGGGGCTAGTCACCGGCTCGGCCGGTGGCATCGGGCGAGCGATCGTCGACCGGTTGGAGGGCGAAGGCGCCGATGTGCTGGGGCTCGACCTCGTGACCGGCTTCGACGTCTCCGATCCCACGGCCTGGGAGTCGGTCGATCGGGTCGCGCTCGCCTGCCTGAACGCAGGCATCGGCACCGGCATCGCGTCGATCAGAGAGCTCACCGCCGAGCAGTACAGGCGCGTCGTCGGGACCAATGTCGACGGGGTCGTCTACGGCGTGCGCCGATTGGCACGTGTGATGGACGAAGGCGATGCGATCGTCGTCACCGCCTCGCTCGCCGGCCTGACCACGATGGTGCTCGACCCGATCTACTCGGGCACGAAGCACTTCCTCATTGGCTTCGTCCGCTCGGTCGCACCCCAGCTGGCCGAGCGCGGGATCACGATCAACGCCATCTGCCCCGGTGTGGTGGACACGCCGATGCTGGATCCGATCCGCGATCGCCTGGCGATGACAGAGATCGAGCTGCTGCGCCCGGAGGAGATCGCGGACGCGGTGCTGATGGCCGCGCGCGACGGCTCGACAGGAGAGGCGTGGACCTGCCTGCCGGGGCGCCCTCCGGAGCGGTTCGAGTTCCATCGCTTCTTCGACTCGGCCTAGCCAAGTAACACAGTGTTACTTGACACAGAATCGGCGCAATGAAGGGGCCGAGGACCGGCGACACTGAACGGCGTGCCGACAATGGCTCCCCGCATCCGCAAGGAGCTCCTCGAGGCGGTCGTTCGCCACGACAAGCGAACGCATCCGATCGCCGAGACCTGTCGACGCGTCGGCCGTGACGCCGAGAGACTCGGCTTGACCAGGCCGAGTTACCAGCGCATTCGCGAGCTCGTTCACGAGTCGCGTCGGATCCGGCGAGGCCCGAGCACGACGAGCGTACTCCTCGATGTCGCCTTCCGCGTGCGGCCACCGGAAGCCGTTCTCGATCACCTGTCGGGGACCGGAGTGCCGCAGCTACGACGCTAGCCGTTCAGTCCAAGTAACACAGTGTTACGTGGCCTCCAACGGCTCCTGGATGTCCATCCGTTCGACGAGCCCGTCCCGGAACGTGTAGACGTGGCGTACGCGGCCGTCGGAGAGCAGCGTCCCTTCGAGATCGCGCACGACCTGGTGGACCTCGACGACGATCCGGCCTTCGTCGTCGAGCTCGAAGCCGACCGGCTCGACATGTGAGTCGATGACGCCGAACTGGCGCGTCCAGTAGGCACGAACTGCGACGTGGCCCCGCTCTCGCCCGCCGTCCATCCCGTTCGGCCAGTCCACGTCCGGATGCATGGCCGCGAGGGCGCTGTCGATGTCCCGGGCGTTGAAGGCCTCGTACGCTCGGCGGATGAGCGCTTCCTCCTCGATCAACCGCGGTCCGCCACTTTGACGAGCGCCTTGCCGCGGTTTTCACCTCGAAGCATCCCCATGAACGCCGCCGGTGCGTTCTCGAGCCCGTCGGTCACGTCTTCGCGCCACGTCAGCTTCCCCTCAGCGACCCAGCCGGCCAGACGCAGGGCGGCTTCGTTGAAGCGGTGTGCGTAGTCGTTGATGAGGAAGCCCTCCATGCGCGCCCGGTAGACGATGAGCACACCCGGGTGGAAGGTCGGCTCGGGGCGCTCGAGGTTGTACTGCGAGATCTGCCCGCAGATGACGATTCGCGCGCCGACGTTCAGCCGCCGGTGCACGGCGGTGGACATCTCTCCGCCGACGTTGTCGAAGTAGACATCGACGCCGGCGGTGCACGCTGCCTTCAACGCGTCGCGGAAGCCTTGGTCCTTGTAGTCGAGCGCGACGTCGTAGCCGTACAGGCGGCAGTCGGTGCACTTGTCCGGCCCGCCGGCGATGCCGATCGTCCGGCAGCCGGACAGCTTCGCGATTTGGCCGACGACCTGGCCGACCGCTCCCGCGGCGCCGGACACGACCACTGTGTCACCGGGCTTGGGACGCCCGACGTCGAGGAGCCCGAAGTACGCGGTCATTCCGGTCGCCCCGACGACGTGCAGCGCGAGCGTCGGCGGGTCGAGCACCTCCGGAACGCGCCGCACGGACCCCGCGCGGGCGACGGCGTACTCCTGCCAGCCGAGCTGCCCGACGACGAGGTCGCCGGGCTCGTACCGCCCGTCCTGGCTCTCGACCACCTCGCCGACCGACTGCGAGGTGATCACATCGCCGACCTCGAGCCCCTTGGCGTACGACCGCACGGTGCTCATCCGGCTACGCTGGTACGGGTCGACCGAGATCCAGAGGATCCGCACGAGTACCTCTCCCGGCCCGGGCGAGCCGACCTCGACCTCGTCGAATGCGAAGTCGGAGTCCTTCGGAAACCCGACAGGGTGCGCGGCCAACGTCACCCGCCGGTTCGTCTTCACGAGAACCGCCATACCCCACCCTTCTCGAACTCCCGCAGGATCCGCCGGCTGACGACCATCCGGTGAACCTCGTCCGGCCCGTCGTAGATCCGAGCCGCGCGGGCATTCGCGTACATCTCGGCGAGCGGCGTCTCGTCGGTGAGGCCGCGCGCGCCGTGGACCTGGATCGCGCGATCGATCACGTCGTGGAGGACCCGCGCCGCGTAGTACTTGATCACCGAGACCTCGACCCGGGCCTCGTCGCCCCCGTCGATCTTGTGCGCGGCGTCGAGCGTCATCAGCCGGCAGGCCTGGATCTCCGCCGCGGAGTCGGCGATCCAGTTCTGCACGGTCTGCTTGTCGGCGAGCCTCGAGCCGAACGCCTCGCGCCCGAGCGCGTACGAGCAGAGGAGCTCGAACGCGCGCTGCATCTGACCGAGCCACCGCATCACGTGGTGGATCCGTCCCGGGCCGAGCCGCTTCTGTGCGATCCGGAACCCGCCGCCCGGCTCGCCAAGCGTGTTCGTGGCCGGCACCCGGACGCCTCGATACCAGACCTCGCAGTGCGTCGACCAGCCGCTCCCGGCATGTCCCATGACCGGGATCGGGCGGACGATCTCGACGCCGGGCGTGTCCGCCGGGACGATGATCTGCGACGCGCGAGCATGAGGCTCGCCGTCCGGGTCGGTCACGGCCATCACGATCCCGAACGCCGCGCCATCGGCGCCCGACGAGAACCACTTGTGGCCGTCGATCACCCAGTCGTCGCCGTCGCGCCGCGCCGTCGTCCGCAAGGTCGTCGGATCGGAGCCGGGCACCTCGGGCTCGGTCATCGAGAAGAACGAGCGGATCTCGCCGGCGACGAGCGGCCGCAGCCAGCGCTCCTTCTGTTCGTCCGTCCCGTAGAGGTGGAGGATCTCGGCGTTCCCGGCATCCGGCGCCTGGCAGCCGAAGACGAGCTGCGCGTAGGACGACCGCCCGATCTCCTCGTTCAGGTGCGCGTAGGCGAGGAAGCCTTGACCCGTTCCGCCCGCCTCGGGCGGCATGTGCGGCGCCCATAGGCCCTGCTCCTTCGCCTTGGCGCGCAGCGACCCGACGAGATCGGAATCGTCGGACCGGAGGGCGCCCTCGTTCGGATAGACGTGCTCCTCCATGAACGACCGATAGCGGGCGCGGAGCTCCGCGATCTCCTCGGTCTGCGCGAGTTCGGTCACCGCCACCCGTTTAGCATCGCACTTCGTGCGACTCGGCTTCTACATGGGGTACCCGCCGCCGGGAACGAATCCGACGGAGCTGATCGAGCTCGCGCAGGAGGCCGAGCGCGTCGGCTACGACTCGGCCTGGGCCGCCGAGGCCTGGGGCACCGACGCCGCCACCGTGCTCGCCTGGCTCGCCGCGACCACGACGACCCTGAAGGTGGGCTCGGGGATCTTCCAGATCCCGGCGCGAACGCCGACCAACACCGGGATGACCGCGGCGACGCTCGACCTCATGTCCGGTGGGCGATTCCTGCTCGGGCTCGGCCTCTCCGGCCCGCAGGTGGTGGAGGGCTGGCACGGCGAGCCCTGGGGGAAGCCGATCGTGAAGATGCGCGAGTACGTGGAGATCGTCCGCGCCGTGCTGCGACGCGAAACGATCGAGCACCAGGGCGAGCAGTACGCGATCCCGTACTCGGGCGCGAACGGCACGGGGCTCGGCAAACCCCTCAAGCTGATGGCTCGACCACTCCGCGCCGAGGTCCCGATCTACCTCGCCGTCTTCAAGCCGAGGTCGGTCGAGCTCGCCGCCGAGATCGCGGACGGCTGGCTGCCGATCTTCTTCTCGCCCGAGCGAGCGCGGCAGAGCTTCCCCGCGCCGTTCGCCCGCGGCGACGGGTTCGACATCGCTCCCTCGGTGCCGGCGCTCGTCGCCGACGACGTGGGAACGGCACGCGACGCGCTCCGGCCCTACTACGCGCTGTACATCGGCGGCATGGGCGCACGCGGCGCGAACTTCTACAACGATCTCGTCGTGAGCTACGGCTTCGAGGCAGAGGCGAAGCAGATCCAAGACCTCTTCCTGGACGGCAAGCAGCGCGATGCTGCGGCGGCGGTCCCGGACGCGCTGATCGACGAGATGGCGCTGGTCGGCCCGGCGGAGCGGATCAGGGACCGGCTAACGGCCTGGCAGGAGTCGGGCGCGACCACGCTGCTGATCTCGACGCGCGACCTGACCACGTTGCGTACCGTTGCCGAGGCGCACGGATGAAGCTTTTCGATCTCTCCGGCAAAACTGCGATCGTCACCGGCGGCGGCAAGGGGGTCGGCCGGCAGCTCGCGGAAGGCCTCGCCGAAGCGGGCGCGAACCTCGTCCTCTGCGCCCGCCAGGCCGACCGGTGCGAGCTGGCGGCGGCCGAGCTGGAGCAGCTCGGCGTCCGTGCGCTCGGCCTGGGCTGCGACGTCCGCGACCCCGAGCAGGTTCAGGAGGTCGTCGCGCGGACCGTGGCCGACTTCGGACGCGTCGACATCCTCGTCAACAACGCGGGCACGGTCTGGGGGGCAACCCCGGAGGACACGCCGCTCGAGGGCTGGCAGAAGGTGGTCGACGTCAACCTGACCGGCGTCTTCCTCTTCTCGCAGGCCGCCGGGCGCCGGATGATCGAGGACGGCGGGGGCACGATCGTCAACATCGCGTCCGTGGCCGGGCTCCGGAGCGGCCCGCCGGAGGTCATGAACGCGATCGCCTACAACGCGACGAAGGGCGGGGTGATCGCGTTCACGCGAGACCTGGCCGGCAAATGGGCGCACCACGGGATCCGGGTCAACGCGATCGCGCCCGGCTGGTTCCCATCGGACATGGCCAATTTCGTCCTCGACCAGCACGGCGACGACATCAAGCGCCGCATCCCGCTCGGCCGGTTCGGCGGGCCGGACGACCTGAAGGGAGCGGTCATCTTCCTGGCCTCGGAGGCCTCGGCCTACGTGACGGCGCAGACGCTCGTCGTCGACGGGGGCCAGTCCGCTTGGTAGAAGCCGCCCCGTGGGCGGATGAGCTTGAGACACGGCTCGGGCGCCGGGTCACGTCGATGCAGCTGCTCCCCGGCGGCGCCTCCAAGGAGGCATGGGCGGTAGACGCCGACGGCGAGCGGCTGCTCGTCCGGCGCGCCCTCGCCGGTGTCATTCACGAGGCCACGCTGTCGCTGGAGGACGAGTTCCGGGTCATCGAGGCGGCTGCCGAGGCCGGCGTGAAGGTGCCGAGACCGGTGGCGTACCTGGGACTGGTCGGCGGGAGAGAGGCCTTCGCGATGGAGCTCGTCGAGGGCGAGACGATCGGCCGGCGTATTGTCCGCAAGCCACCGCCTGGGCTCGACACGCAGCTCGCCGAGGAGCTGGCGAAGATCCACGCGATCCCGCCGGAGCGAGTTCCGTTCCTCCGCTCCGGCGACGTCCTCGAGCGCTTCGAGCACGAGCTCGACTCGGTCGGCGAGCCGCACCCCGCGCTCGAATACGGGCTCTGGTGGCTCCGGGAGCACCGCCCGGAGCCGCTCGCGGACGTCGTCTCGCACGGCGACTTCCGCCTCGGCAACATCGTCGTCTCGGAACGCGGGCTCGAGTATGTCCTTGACTGGGAGTTCGCGCACCTCTCGGATCCCAGAGAGGACGTTGCCTGGCCGATCGTCCGCGCCTGGCGGTTCGGCGCCGACGACCGCCGGCTCGGCGGCATCGGCGAGGTTGGACCGTACCTCGAGCGCTACGAGGAGCTCACGGGCCGGTCGATCTCTGAGGCAGACCTCGACTGGTGGGAGGTGCTCGGCAACGTCAAGTGGGGGACCGGCTGCCTGACGCAGTCCCGGCGACACCTGAACGGGCAGGACCGTAGCGTCGAGTACGCGGTCCTCGGACGGATGGCGGCGGAGATGGAGTACGAGCTGATCGACCTGATCGACCGTGCCTGACCGCCCGAACGCACTCGAGCTGATCGAGGCCGTGACCGAGTTCCTGTCCACGGAGGTGCTGCCCGCGGCCACCGATCACCGCGCGAAGTTCCGGACGCTGGTGGCGCTGAACGCACTCGGGATCGCGTGGCGAGAGCTCACGGCAAGTAACAACGTGTTACTACGTGACGAAGAGGCGGCCACGCTCGCCCGGCGAATCAGGGCCGGCGACGTCCGCGAGGGCGACCGCGAGCTCCTTAAGAAGCACGTTGCCGCCAAGCTGCGGATCTCGAACCCCGGCTACCTCGACCGGTACGAGTGACCCGGCGCCGCATCTACCTGATGCGCCACGGGCGGGTCGCGTACTTCGACCAGGGTCGCCCGCTGCGCCCGGAGAACGTCCCGCTGACGGACGAGGGCCGGGAACAGGCTCGCGCTGCGGCGGCCGCGCTGGCCGGCATCCGCTTCGACCGCGTCGTCACGAGCGGACTTCCCCGCGCGCTCGAGACGGCACGGATCGTCGCTCGCGAGACCGAGCCCGAGTCGTGGCCCGAGCTGCGTGAGATCGAATCCGGACGCCTCGAGGACATCCCCGAGGCGGAGCTCGAGCAGACGTTCGTCTCGGTGTTCAGGGACGTCGTCCCCGAGGACCGACGCTTCCTCGCCGGCGAGACGGTGGGGTCGCTGCTCGACCGGGTGATCCCAGCGGTCGAGCGCCTGCTCGCCGATCCCGATTGGGACATCGTGCTCGCAGTGCTCCACGGCGCCGTCAACCGGGCGATCCTCTCCTACGCGCTCACCGGCGGTCGCATGTACCTGGGCAACATCGAGCAGGCGCCGGGCTGCATCAACGTTCTCGATGTTGCCGACGACTGGATCGTGCGCGCGGTCAACACAACGCCGACAGACCTCGCGCACCGCGACAGCCGCCTGCGGACGATGGAGGAGCTCTGGGCCGAGTTCAGAGGTTGAGCCCGACGGCCTGACCTCTGTCATGATTCTCGCCGCTACGAGAGCCAGGCAGGGGGGAGAGATGCAGAGAGCGCGGTGGTTCCGTGTCGTGGCCTCGGTGCTCATCGTGGGCGCCATGCTGCTCGCCGCACCGCTGGTCGAAGCCGGTCCGAAGTCCCCGAGCCTCAACCCGATCATCTTCGTGCACGGCGGCGCCGGCTCCGGCGCGCAGTTCGAGTCGCAGAAGATGCGCTTCGCGAGCAACGGCTACGCCGGCGACCTGATCACCGTGCTCGAGTACGACTCGTCGTTCTCGATCAACACGATGGCGGATGTCCACGCGAAGCTCGACCAGCTCGTCGCCGAGCTGAAGGCGCAGACGGGGCGAGACCAGGTCGACATCCTCGGACACTCCCTCGGCACGACGGTGATGCATGCCTACCTGGCGACTCCGGCCCGCGCCGCGAGCGTCGGCCACTACGTCAACATCGACGGTCGCACCTCTGCGTCGCCTCCGGGCGGGGTGCCCACGCTCGCGATCTGGGCCGGCCTCGGAGCGCCCGGACGTGCGATCGGCGGAGCGACCAACGTCACCCTCCCCGGGCAGACACACGTCGAGTCGGCGACCTCGCCGGAGGCGTTCGCCGAGATGTACCGGTTCTTCACCGGCCGTGACCCGCGGACGAGTGGCATCGTGGCTGCCGGCCAGATCACGATCGCCGGCCGAGCCGTCATCTTCCCGCTGAACACCGGCGTCCCGGACGCGACGCTGGAGCTCTGGCGCGTCAGCGGCCGAAGTGGCCAGAGGAAGTTCAAGCGTCCCGAGGCCAGCATTGCGATCGGCGGCGACGGCTCGTGGGGCCCGGTCAAGGTCGAGCGCGGCAAGCACTACGAGCTCGCGCTCCTGCGAGCCGGCGCGCGCACGCACCACTTCTTCTACGAGCCCTTCGGTCGGAGCGACCACCTCATCCGCCTGCTCACGAGCGTGCCGGGCGGCGGCGTCACCGACGGGCCGCTGATCCCGAAGAGCGACCGGCATTCGCAGCTGACGATCCTCCGCTACAAGGAGCTGTGGGGCGACCAGGCTGCGGACAACGACGTCCTCGAGGTCAACGGCACGAATGTCTGCACCGCGGTCATCTGCCCGCGGAGCAAGCTCGTGAACAGCGTCCAGCTGGTCGACTGGGCGGGCGACGGCGTCTCGGATCTGACCGCGCCGATTCCGTTCTTCTTCGCCCAGCCGTTCGGCACCGGCGCAGACCTCTTCATGCCCGCGTCGACGCCGCCGGACGGCGTGGTCACGATCCGGCTGGCCTCTCGCGGCGGCGGCGAGCGGGCGCTGAACGTCCCCAACTTCCCATCATCGACCGACCGGGTGACGGTGCAGCTGAACGATTTCGAAGGCTTCGAACACGGCTACGACGAGGAGGACTAATGCCGATCCAGCCGATCCGATCACTGCTTGTTGCGCTCGTAGTCGCTTTCGCGCTCGGTGTCCCGGGAGGCGCACTTGCCGCCGTCCGGGCGGAGCAGCCGTTCCCGAGCAATCTGTTCACCGAGCTCGACCTCACGCAGGCCACCCTGCTCCGAGTCGACCTGCCGAAGCCGGACTGCGCGACCCGCCCGTCCGACTGCGCCGACATCGATGTCGTCAACACGCTGGACGGCTTCAACATCCAGCCGCGGATCTCGATCCCGTTCTCCGGCCCGATCGACGTCAGCACGGTCTCCAGCAAGACCGTCTTCCTCCTCGGCCTCAACGGCCGGCGGATCGGGATCAACCAGATCGTGTGGGAGCCCGCCGCGAACACGCTCCACGTCGAGAGCGACGAGCAGCTCGCGGCCCGCTCGCCGTATCTACTGATCGTCACGCGTGGGGTGCACGGGACTGACGGTGAGCCGCTGGACCGGACGGCGTTCTGGCGCGACGTCCTCTTCGGACGGCCGGCCGATGCGGCAGCCAGGCGATACCGGACCCAGCTTGGACTGGCGCTCGCGGGCGCCGCGATCGCCGGTGTTCAGCCCAGTGAGATCGCCGCCGCAAGCCTGTTTACGACGCAGAGCATCGCCGCGATCTCGCAGAAGATCCGCGCGCAGATCCGGTCGTCGTCGCCGGCAGCGCCGAACTTCAACCTCGGGACCGCCGGCGAGCGGACCGTCTTCTCACTAGCGTCGATCGCGTCGATCGACTCGCGGCGCCAAACCGGAACCTCGACGTTCGTGACCACGCCCCTGCCGCTCGCGGCGCTTCAGGTCTTCCCCGGCTCGGTCGGCGCCCTCGCGTTCGGCTCGTACAGCTCGCCCGACTACGAGACCGCAGCCAAGTTCATCCCGCCGTACGGAACGAGGACGGGAATCCCCGTGCCGCAGAGCGCGGCCGAGATCGGGTTCACGCTCTTCGTGCCGGCAGGGACCGCGCCGGCCGGGGGCTGGCCGGTCGCGATCTTCGGGCACGGCTTCACCGACTCGAAGAACGGCTCGCCCTGGGCGGTCGCGTCGTCACTCGCCCACGCCGGGATCGCGACGATCGCGATCAACGTCGTCGGCCACGGCGGCGGCGCGCTCGGGACGTACACCGTCAACCGAACGGGCGGCGCAGCGGCAGTGACCCTTCCGGCCGGCGGCCGTGGCATCGACCAGAACGGCAACGGGACGATCGACTCCACCGAGGGGGTCAATGCGGCGCCGCCGCAGACGATCATCAGCAACCGCGACGGCCTCCGTCAGACCGTGATCGACCTCATGCAGCTCGTCCGCGTCCTCGAGGGCGGCGTCGACGTCGACGGCGACGGTACCAGCGACCTGCAGAGAGATCGGATCTACTACGCGGGCCAGTCGTTCGGCGGCATCTACGGCGTTCCGTTCCTCGGGCTCGAGCGCGAGCTCCACGCCGGCGTGCCGAACGTCCCCGGCGGGCCGATCATCGAGATCGCGCGGCTCTCGCCGTCCTTCCGGCCTCTGGTCGGGCTCAATCTGATCTCCCGGGTTCCCCCGCTCTACAACGCGACGCCAAACCCGCCGCTGTTCACGTCGTTCAACGAGAACATCCCGCTGCGGAACCTGCCGCCGGTGATCGACACCGTGCCGGGTGCGTCGGCGATTCAGCAGCTGATCGACCGCTCGGAGTGGGTGCAGCAGGCAGGCAACCCAGCCGCCTACGCGCCGCTCGTCAGCCGCCCGATCATCCTCCAGTTCGCACGCGGCGACCAGACGGTGCCGAACCCGACGACCTCGGCGATCATCCGCGCCGGCGACCTCGCCTCTCGGACGACGTTGTTCCGCAACGACCTCGCCTTCGCGGCCAACCCGGCGGTCGGACGAAACCCGCACGGGTTCCTGACGAACATCGGCAACTCGGCAGCGGCGCCGTTCGCCCTTGCCGCCCAGGCGCAGATCGCCACGTTCTTCGCCAGCGACGGCGCGACGACGATCGACCCGGACGGCGCGGCACCGATCTTCGAGACCCCGATGGTGGGTCCCCCGCCTGAGGACCTGGCCTTCCTGCCTTAGAAGCGGTTACAGAAGTCGTCGCGCCGCTGGCGCGACATCGCACGCCTCCCCCGCCTGGATGCTGGGCACTTTGGCGACGGTAACGTTGCTGCAAATGGAGCAGATGATCCGTTTCTGCGCCACCACTACGGGACGGATCGCCTACGCCACGGCCGGCGACGGGCCGGCGCTGGTGTTCCCCGCCTGGTGGGTGAGCGACCTGGAATCAAACTGGGAGGACCCGTCGTTCCGGAGCTTCTTCCAGGCGCTGGCCGACCGGCACACGGTCGTGCGCTACGACCGCATCGGCACCGGCCTCTCGGAGCGCCGACGCCGGCAGGGTGCCATCTCACTCGAGGCCGAGGTGAACGTGCTCGGCGAGCTGCTTGACCACATCGGCCTCCCGCGGTGCACGCTGTTTGGCTTCTCGTCTGGGGGGTGCATCTCCGCGGCCTACGCCGCCGCGCACCCCGCGCGCGTTGGCCGCCTCGTGCTCTACAACGCCTATGCGGACGGGTCTCGGATCGCCGACGAGGAGGTGCGCCGGTCGATGGTGTCGATTGTGCGCCGGCGGTGGGGACTCGGCGCACGCATCCTTGCCGGTGTATTCATGCCCGACGGTGACGCCGACGACCTGCGGCGCTTCGCCCGCCTCCAGCGCGAAGGCGCGACGCGAGAGATGGCGGCGAGCCTACTGGAGCTGACGTATGAGATGGACGCGACGGACGCCTACTGCCGCGTCGTGGCGCCAGCGCTCGTGCTGCACCGGCGCGACGACCGCGCTGTCCCCTACGAGCTCGGGCTCGAGGTGGCCTCTCTGATACCAGGTGCCCGCTTCGTGCCGCTCGAGGGCTCCCACCACCTCCCGTGGCTCGGCGACGTTCGCTCGCTGCTTGCTGCGCTATCCGACTTCATCGCTCTTGGCAAGTATCCGATCGCCGGCCCGGAGCCGACTCGGACGGCTACCGGTGAAATTCCGTCCCTAAGCCACCGCGAACGGGAGGTCCTGGCGCTCGTCGCCGAGGGCCTGAGCGACCCGGAGATCGCCGAGCGATTGCTCGTCAGTCCCCACACCGTGCATCGCCATGTCGCCAACATCCGCGCCAAGCTGGGCCAGCCGTCGCGCGCCGCGGCGGCGGCGGCCGGCGCCCGCTTGGGCCTGATCTGAAGGCCGGGCCAAATGGCCCGAGGGGGCCATCCGAAATGGCCCAGGCAGGCGATGCCCCGGCGCTCGCCGGGCGCTAGTTTCGGACCTCAAGGCGGCCTCCCCTACAACGGCATCCGCCCCTGTCGGGACGGTTGGAAAGGAGCAACCATGAGGACCATTTTCCGCCAAGACGTCCCCATCGCCATCGAGGATGACGGGGTCGAACTGCGGATGCGCGAGGAGGGCGACTTGACCGTCTCGTTCGCGCGTCTACGCGCGGGCGTCAACCTGATGCCCGCCTTGAAAGGGCTCCCCGACGACCTGTGCCCCTGCCCGCACTGGGGCTACATGCTCAAGGGCCGCGTGCGCATGCACACGAAGGACGGCCCGCGAGACTTCGAGGCTGGGGAACCCTTCTACTGGGCTCCCGGTCATGCCCCCGAAGCGCTCGAGGACGCCGAATACGTCGATTTCTCGCCTACCAAGCAGTTCCGGCAACTCATTGACCACATCACCCAGCGCGACCCCCAGCCCGCCGGCTGAGTGAAACCGCTTCTTAATCAGGCCGCCGCAGGCCCTCGAGACGGTCTCGGGTCGCGCGCCGGGCGGCTTCGAACACTGCGGGATCACGGAAGAGGTGGTACTGCCAGTTCGCGGCCGCGGTGAACGCGTCGAGTTCGAAGGCGATCTCCTGGGCGGTGAGCGAGTCGTCGAGCTCGCCGTTTTCTTGCGCCCGCTCGACCGCGTGCTCCAGATAGGAGAGCCACGAGCCAAGCAGCTCCTCGATGCGGTCCCGCACGGGGCCGGGTCGATGGCTGAACTCCACCGACGTGGCCGCGAAGAAGCAGCCGCCGGGAAACACCTGTCGCTCCATGTAGCGGAGCTTGTGGTCGCAGAGTGCCCACACGCGTGGAAGCCCCTTGGGAGCTGATCGCGCCGGCGCGATCACCTCCTCGACGAAGACCTGCGCAGCGTGATCGACGGTGGCGATCTGCAGCTCCTCCTTCGAGCCGAAGTGGGCGAAGAGCCCGCTCTTGCTCATGCCGGTGGCGAGCGCAAGGCGGCCGATCGAGAGCGGCTCGAGGCCCTCTTGGGTCGCGAGCTCGGCGGCCGTGGTCAGGATCGAGTGGCGGGTTCGCTCGCCCTTCGTTTTTAGCACGGCCGTTCCGATCGCACTGGCTTGCATAGGCGGAGTATACAAGTCGCCTTGACAGAATAGTACGATCGTTCTATTCTCGATCGGCATGGAGATCGACCACCTCACCGTCTTCGTCCGCGACTACGACACGAGCAAGTCGTTCTACGAGGAAGTCCTCGCGCCGCTCGGACTCGTCTGCTTGCTGGATTGGCCGGACGAGCGACGGGCGTACTTCGGTCAGCCGGGCGAGCCAAGCTCGCTCTGGCTCGTCGAGTCGGAGCTCGCCGGCCGGCTCGAGATCGCGCTCCCGGCTCGGGACACGGGTGCCGTGCACGCGTTCTACGGGACGGCCGTCGCCGCGGGTGGGCGCTCCGAATGGGCTCCCACGGTGCGTCCGGAGTACAACCGCGACTACTACTCGGCGCGCGTCCTCGATTTCGACGGAAACTCGCTCGAAGCCGTCTTCCGCGGCGCGATCGCCAAGGCTGCCGCGTAAGCTCCCTCGCCATGGAGAACCTGGCGGAGGTCGCGCCGCTGGCCGGGACGCTGGGCATCGAGCTGACGCACGCCGACGCCGAGGAAGTCCGCGGCGGCATGGACTGGGCGGCAGAGCGCTGCACCGCCGGCGGCGTGCTGCACGGGGGCGCGCTGATGTCCCTTGCGGACACGCTCGGCGGCGTCTGCGCCTTCCTCAACCTGCCCGACGGCGCGACGACCACCGCGACAGTCGAGTCGAAGACAAACTTCTTTCGCGCGGTTCGGGAAGGTCGCGTCGAGGGCGTGACCCGGCCGCTCCACGTCGGCCGGAGCTTCATCGTCGTCCAGACGGACCTCTTGGACGGACAGCAGCGCCGCGTCGCGCAGGTCACGCAGACCCAGGCCGTCCTGAGCTGAGGGCCCGCCGCAGAGCCGGCGGGCCCTCAGCGGTCGCCCTCAACAGATGTTCAGCACGATCGGGTAGGAGTTGCTCGGCGCTGAGACGTTGCCGGCGCTGTCGACGGCCCTGAGGACGAACGTGTTCTCGCCGTCGACCACCCCGTAGGTGATCCATCGTCCGGTGCCGATCGCGTCGATCCCGACCGGGTCCGGCTCGCCGTTGATGAAGATCCGGTAGCGGATCGCAGACTGCGGATCCTGGTTGTCCATGGACTGCGTCCAGCGCAACTCGACCTCGCCGCACCCGTCCTCGTCGAAGACGCGCAGATCGGTTGGCGCCGTCGGCGGCGACGTGTCGGTGCTCGCCTCCGTCGTCGCGGAGACCGCATTGCTGGCCGGCGAGACGTTGTAGCCGAGGTCCTGCGCCTTCACGGTGAACGTGAACTCGGTCGACGGAGCCAAGCCCACGAGCGTCGCGGACGTTGGCCCGGTCCAGACGAGATTCCCCTGCTGGGGCGTCATCGAGACCCGATACTCGCGAATACCGGAGTCGTCGGTCGACGCGTCCCAGGCGAGCGAGATCTGAGAGGCGGTGACGGTGCCGACCCTCAGGTTTCCGGGCGCCGACGGCGGCGTCAGGTCAGGGTCGGTCTTGACCATGACCGAGTTGCCGGCCACCGTGCCGGACTTGATCCAGAAGAAGTAGTCGACGTTGGGGACCAGCCCCGTCCAGGTGTACGAGGTCTGCGTCCTGGGCAGGGTGACCCGCTCCCAGTTGCCGTTCTTCCAGAAGTGGAGAACGTAGTCGGAGCTGCCGAATGCGTTCCAGGCCAGGGCCACGGTCGTCTCGGTCGTGTCCGTGACGCGTAGGTTCGCCGGCTTGGGTGCCGCGGTCGCAAGCGACGTCGCGAGCACGGCAACCGCGGCGAGACCGAGCAGCGTCGTGACCCGCCGGGCAATACGAACTGACATGGCGTGTGCCTCCCCCTCCGCAGCGGTTGAGAGTGGGGTCTACTCGAGTGCGATACGGGTCGAGCGCGGAAGCGGATTGCCGAGGCTAGGGCTCAGCCGGCGACGGCCCGGCGGAGGAAGTCGTAGACGCTGGCGTTCGCCGCCCGCGCGAGTGCGATCGGGAACGCGGTGAACCCGTGCGTGGACTCTGGCCAGATCCGCAGCTCCGCCTCGTTGCCCGCCGCCTGCCAGCGCGCCGACATGAACAGCGAGTCGTCGAGCAGCGGGTCGTGCTCGCCGACGGTGAAGAGTGCCGGCGGCAGATCATGGAGGCTCGCGTAGAGCGGCGAGATGTCCGGTTCGCGAAGCTCCGCCTCCCCGCGCCCGCCGATGAAGCTTCGCCCGAACCACCGCATCTCCGACGAGGTGAGGAAGCCGGACCGGTCGCCCCAGAGCCGGGCGCTCGGGGTCATGGAGAGGTCGAAAGCGCCGTAGACGAGGTTCGCGGCGCGGAAGGCGCCCGTGATGCCATGGCGGTCCCGCAGCCGGAGCAGCGTCAACACCGAGAGGTGCGCGCCGGCGGACTCGCCGCCGATTGCGAGCCGATCGGGAAGGCCGAGGTCCGTCAGGCCGCGGTCGAGCAGCCAGAGCGCGGCGTCCTCGCAGTCGTCGGGCCCGGCCGGGTACGGGTGCTCGGGCGCGAGCCGGTAGTCGACGCTGATCGCCGCGAGGCCGGTCCCCTCGACGAGCGACCAGAGCCGGTCGTCCTGCTCGTCGCAGCAGCCGAAGACCCAGCCGCCGCCGTGGATGTGGAGGTACACGCCGGTCGCCTCCTCCTCCGGCGCGAGGACGCGCAGGCGCAGCTCACTCGAGCGCGCCGGGATGGTCAGGTCGCGGGCGTGCTCCAGAAAGACCGGCGGCGGCAGGAGACTCCTGCCCTCCCGCCGTGCGCGCCGGGAGACGTCCGGCGGAACCTCGTAGACCGACGGCTCGTCGGCCAGCAGCTCGACCAGCGCCTGCGTGAAGGTCTTCGACTCGGCGATCGCCGCCTCGTCGAGGTCGACGATCATCCCGTCCGCTCCACGATCATCGCCATCCCTTGGCCGCCGCCGACGCACATCGTCTCGAGCCCGACCGTCTTGTCCAGAGTCTCGAGATCGTTCAGGAGCGTGCACATGATCCGCGCCCCGGTCATCCCGTAGGGATGGCCGAGCGCGATCGCGCCGCCGTGGGGGTTCAGCTTCTCGCCGAAGGGATCGATGCCGAGCTCACGGGAGACGGGGAGCACCTGCGCGGCGAAGGCCTCGTTCAGCTCGACGATGTCGACGTCGTCGAGCGTCATCCCAGCCTGCTCGAGCACGCGGCGGACGGCGCCGATCGGGCCGACGCCCATGATCTCCGGCTCGACACCCGACACCGCCGAGGCGACGATCCGCGCCCGCGGCTCGATCCCAAGCTCGCGAGCCTTCTCGGCGCTCGTCACGACGACCGCGGCGGCACCGTCGTTCAGCGGGCACGAGTTCCCGGCGGTCACCTTGCCGCCTGGCTTGAACGCCGGCTCGAGCTCGGCGAGCTTCTCGAGCGTCGAGCCGCGGCGCGGACCGTCGTCGGCCGCGACGCCGTCCCACGGCGTGATCTCGCGCGCGAAGAAGCCACTGTCCTGCGCGGCCACGGCGCGATCCTGCGATCGCTGCGCGTAGCGGTCCATGTCCTCGCGCGAGACGTCCCACCGCTCGGCGACGTTCTCTGCGGTCATCCCCATCGGGATGTAGACGTTCGCGATCGGCGCGTCGTCGCCGAAGAGTTTCGGGTGGAGCTCCTCGGCGTCCTTCGGATAGCCGTCGACCTGCGTGATCGACTCGACGCCGGCCGCCACGAACGCATCGCCCTCCCCCGCCCTGATGGCATGGAACGCCATCCGGATCGTCTGCAGCGATGAGGCGCAGAAGCGGTTCACGGTCGTGCCTGGGACGCTCGCCGGCAGGCCGGCGAGGAGCGCGACACGGCGGGCGAGGTTCATCCCCTGCTTCTCCTGCGGGAACCCGCAGCCGACCATCACGTCGACGATGTCAGCGCGGTCGAGCTCCGGCACCTGCTTCAGCGCGGCGTCGACGGCGAACGCCGCCAGGTCGTCGGGGCGCGCGTCGACGAGGGAGCCCTTCCGGGCGCGCCCGATCGGCGTCCTCGTCGCCGCGACGATCACGGCGTCAGGCAAAGGCACTCTCCCCTGTCAATTGCCTCCCGATGATCAATTTCTGAATCTGGCTCGTCCCTTCGTACAACGTAGTCACACGCGCGTCCCGCAGGTACTTGCCGACCGGGTACTCGTCCACGTAGCCGTACCCGCCGTGGACCTGGACCGCCGCGTTGGCTGCTCGCACGGCCGCCTCGCTGGCGTAGTACTTGGCGATCGACGACTCCAGGGTATGTCGAGCGCCCGAGTCTGCAGCGAGCGCGGCGCGCCACGTCAGGAGCCGTGCGGCCTCGGTCTCGACGGCGATCTCCGCAAGGAGCTCCTGGACGAGCTGGAACGACGCGATCGACCGCCCGAACTGCCGCCGCTCCTTCGCGTAGGCGAGCGACGCCTCGAGGCACCCCTGGGCGATGCCGACGCAGCCCGCGGCCAGCGAGATCCGGCCGTTGTCGAGGGCAGACAGCGCAACCTTCATCCCGCCGCCTTCCTCGCCGAGCACGTTCTCCGCCGGGACGCGGACGCCGTCCAGCGTCAGCTCGCCGGTGTCCTGCGCTCGCAACCCGAGCTTGCCCTTGAGCTGGTGTGCCGAGAAGCCTGCTGAGTCGGTCGGGACGAGGAAGCACGTGATTTTCTCGCCGGTGCGCGCGAAGACGAGCGCCAGCCCCGCCCAGGTCCCGAGCGTGATGAAGATCTTCGAGCCGGAGATCGTCCAGCCGTCGTCGTCCCGCTCGGCCCGGGTCGAGATGCTGCCGGGGTCGGACCCGGCGCCTGGCTCGGTCAGCGCGTAGCAGCCGAGCGACTCGCCCGAGGCGAGCTTCGGCAGCCACTCCCGCTGCTGCTCGTCGGTACCCCAGCGCTTGATCGTCTTGCCGACGAGGCCGACGTTGACGGAGACGATTCCGCGCACCGACGAGTCAGCGCGGCCGAGCTCCTCCATCACGAGGCAGTAGGAGACGGTGTCGAGCTCCCAGCCGGCGAGGAAGCCGATCTCGGCGAGCTTCGTCACGATGCCGCGGTCCATCGTCTCCTCGCGATCCCAGTCCCGCACGTGCGGCGCGATCTCGCGGTCGACGAACTCGCGCGCCGAGCTGCGGACGAGCTCCTGCTCCGGAGTCAGTGCGAGATCCACGGCGTGGTTGTACTAGAGCGGATGGGGCCGGCGAGCCGGCCCCATCCGAACGTGCGCCGCAGGAGAACTAGCTCCGACCGTCGTAGAGCCGGCTGATCTCCGAGAAGCTGCCGTTGTTGTACCGGACGACCTTCCCCTGGTCGAGCGGGAAGAAGTCGTTCTTGCTCGTCCTCGTCTTCATGCCCGCGAGCGTGTACGGGTTGACCCAGTTCCGCTTCCGGGCCGCGGCCATCAGCGACGCCCGGGTCGGATTCTTCCCCGCCGCATAGAGCAGCTTGGTGAACTCCCAGGCGCTCGCGACGCCGTAGTAGTAGAAGGTGTTCCGGATGTCCACGCCGCCCTCAGGGCCGTAGCGGCCCATGATCCGGCGGAACGACCGGATCGCCGGGTCGTTCCTGTACTTCGGGTTCGTGTTGTTCTTCAGGTAGCCCGTGCTGATCGTGCCGTTCAGGTACTCCTGACCGACCGTCCGGGCTGCGGCGGCCATCACCTGGTCGGTCGCAGCGACCGAGTTGATGATGATCTGCTGCGGCCTGAACCCGACGGCCCGTCCCGTCCCGAGCGCGCGGACGGTGGGGGTCCCGGCGGTGGTCAGCAGGACCCACGTGTCAGCCCCGGACGCCCGCTGACGCGCGATCTGAGACGCGTAGCTCGTGTCGGTGACCTCGTAGCTGAGCTCGGAGGCGATCATGCTGTTTGCCCGGCTCCCGAGCCCCTGCTTGATCCCCCGCAGGTAGTCCTTCCCGTAGTCGTCGTTCTGGTAGAAGATCGCGATCCGCGCGTTCGGGCGGTTCTGCCGGATCCACTGCGCGTAGACCCGCCCTTCGGCGACGTAGTCCGTCTGCCAGCCCATCGTCCACGGGAACGCCTTGTGCTGGGCGCCCCAGTAGCTCGCCCCGGTCGCGATCTGGAGCTGCGGAACCTTCCGCTGGTTCAGGTACGGGCGGATCGCCAGGTTGGGCTCGGTGCCCAGCGACCCGAAGATCGCGAAGACCTTGTCCTGCAGCACGAGCTGCTGCGTCAGCTGGACGGTCCTCGCCGGGTTGTACCCATCGTCGTAGGTCTTGAAGACGATTTGACGGCCGTAGACGCCACGCTTGCCGTCTGGACCTCTCCGCGCGTTCACGAAGCGGAAGTAGGTCTCCATCCCTCGAGCGATTGGCGCGTAAGACGAGACAGGGCCACTGAACGGGAAGGTGCCCCCGATCGTGATCGACCTGCTCGTGACCCCTGGAACTGCCTGGTGGGCCTTCGGTGCCTCCACCCTGGCGAACGCTCCGGGGAGGCTCACGGTCAGCGCCGCGCCGAGCGCTACGACCGCCAACACCAGTTTCTTCATGTGCGTTTCCTCCTTGCCATCCGGACTGGGACGGTCCCGTCCGCCTCCGATTGGACTCCAAACGCCCCGATTAGTTGTATGAGCCGGGCCGACAGGCGGTTAGCGTACTACGAAACGTTACGCCGGGTAACCCCTGGGGTGAGGGATCGATCAGGTGCCGTCGGTCGCCCGACGCAGGGACGAGAAGCCGTCCCAGAGAATCGTCGTCAGGTAGTCGACGAGCCGCTCTCGGGGGAGCGACCGCGTCTCGAGCCAGGAGGTCCCGGCGGCCCGGACCATGCCCGAGACGCACTCTGCCCACGGCTCGGCGAAGCCGGGATCCATGCCGGCGCGACGGAGGTTCTCCTCGGACGTGAAGGCGCACTCGGCGATGTTGCGACGCCGGAAGTCGGCGACGATCGCTGCCGTTCTCGGCTGCTCCGACGCATGGAGCAGGAAGCGGTACCGCTCGGGCTCCCGCTCGACGTACACGAGGTAGGCGTCGATCGCCGCGGCGAGCCGGCCTCGGGGCTCCGTCGCCTGGATCGCCGGACGAAGCGCGATCGTGAGCTCGTCGACGTAGCGCTCGGTCAGCGCCTGGAAGAGGCCGTCCTTGTCGCCGAAGTGGCGGTAGAGGACGGGCTTCGTGATCCCTGCCTCCGAGGCGATCTCGTCCATCGAGACGTCGACGCCGTGACGCTGGATGACCCGGTCGGCGACGTCGAGGAGCTCCTCGCGCCGGCGCTCTCGCCGCTGCGTCTGCTTCGAGAGGCGTGTTCTCGTTGCCGTCTCAGTCGCCATCCGTCCCTGACGTTAACGGCTCCGCCGTTTGGGCGCGAGGCCGGCGGGCTCCCAGCCCGCGGAGGAAGAACCCGAGGCGACGGAGCCCTCCGACCACTCCGCCGGGCAGCAGCAGCATGATCACGATCAGGAACGCGCCGAAGACGACGGCCGGGGCTTGATTCGAGAAGTCCCAGGAGACGAGCGGCGGGTTCTGGGAGTAGATCGGCAGGAAGACGTAGAGCAGCGAGCCGAAGAGGGCGCCGATGAGGGAGCCGAGGCCGCCGATCACGACGCTGGCGAGGAGCAGGATCGAGAGCGCGACCGGGAAGGTGTCCGGGTTCACGTAGGCGACCTCGATCGCCAGCAGCGCCCCGGCCGCGCCCGCGAACGCCGACGAGACGCCGAACGCGAGCGTCTTGTAGAGCGCCGAGTTGACGCCGGAGGAGACGGCTGCGACCTCGCCGTCCCTGATCGAGCGCCAGGCACGCCCGACGCGCCCGCGGACGAGGAGCCATGCGATCAGGAAGACGATCCCGGCGGTGACCCAGGCCTCGTAGTAGAGCCAGTGTCGAGTGGAGATGTCCCAGCCGAAGGGCGTCGTCGGGAGGTTCAGGTTGATTCCGCCCCCGCCGCCGGTGAACTCGTCGAAGCGCTTCATGATGATCGGGAAGGACACGGCGACCGCGAGCGTCGCCAGCGCGAGCGAGACCCCGCCGAGCCGAAGAGCGGGAAACCCGAAGAGCAGGCCGATGACACCGGTGACGAGCGCTGCGATCGGGATCGTGAAGACCGGCCGCATCCCGTCGCCGATCGGCATCCAGCTCGGCGGGTCGAGCATGTAGAGCTCGAGCCCGGGCCGTCCGAGCGAGAGCAGCGCCGCGACGTAGGCACCGAGGCCGACGAACGCGCCGTGGCCGAGCGAGATCTGGCCGTTGTAGCCGGTGAGGAGGTTGAGGCCGAGCAGCGCCACGAACCAGATTCCGACGAGGGTGAACTGGCCGACGCGGAACTCCGCCGAGGCAGCATCGAGCCGCGCGTCGAAGATCTGCGGCAGGAAGGCGATGAAGACGGCGAGGGCAAGGACGGAGACGTACTTCAGGACGGTCAGCGGGGCGATCTTCGGCATCAGACGCGCGTCACCACCCGGTGGCCGAACAGGCCCTGTGGCCGAATGAGCAGGACGAGCAGCAGGACGGTCAGCGCCGCCGGCAGCCGCAGCTCGCCGCCGATGAAGTCGACGTAGGTCCCGAGCAGGTTGATCACGACACCGAGCACGAGCCCGCCGACGACCGCGCCGACCGGGCTGTCGATGCCTCCGAGCACGGCAGCGGCGAAGGAGTAGATCAGCACGACGAGCATCAGGTTCGGATCGAGCGTCAGCGCCGGCGCCGCCATCATCCCAGCGACGGCGCCGAGCACGGCGGCGAGCCCCCAGCCGAGCGCGAGCATCCACCCGACGCGGACGCCGAGCAGCCTGCTCGAGTCCTGGCTGTTCGCGACGGCGCGCATGACGAGCCCGAGCGTCGTGAAGCGGAAGAAGGCCCAGAGCAGCGCGACGGTGATCAGGCAGACGGCGAGCACGCCGAGGTCCTGCAGGGAGATGACGACGCCGGCGACGTCGATCGTCCGCAGCGGGAACGGGCTGTCGAAGGCCTTCACCTCCGGGCCCCAGATCCAGCCGGTCAACCCGTTCAGCGCGATCAGGAGGCCGATCGTGACGATCACGATCACGATCTCCGGCCGGTGCTCGACCGGGCGGATCAGGACGCGCTCGACCGCCGCCCCGCCGACGAACGCGACGACGAGGGTGACGGCGAACGCCGGCCAGAACGAGAGGCCGTTGTCCATGAGCGACCAGGCGACGTAGGTCGTGAACGTCGCCATCTCGCCCTGGGCGAAGTTGAGGACGTCCGTCGCGCGGTAGATGAGCACCAGCGCGAGCGCCAGGCTCGCGTAGATCGAGCCCTGGGCGAGCCCGCTGACGACCTGCTGCATGAACTCGGCCACGTCTAATAGCCCAGGTAGCTCTTCCGGACCGCTTCGTGGCGCTCGAGCTCGTCGCTCGTCCCCTCCACCGCCACCTTTCCGACCTCGAGCACGTACGCTCGCGACGCGAGGCCGAGCGCGATCGTCGCGTTCTGCTCGACGACGAGCACCGTCAGCCCCTCCTCCTCGTTCAGGCGGCGCACGATGCCGAAGAGCTCGCGGACGACCGTCGGGGCGAGCCCCAGCGACGGCTCGTCGAGCATCAAGAGCCGCGGCTTGGAGGCGAGCGCACGGGCGAGCGCGAGCATCTGCTGCTCCCCACCGCTGAGCGTCGCCGCATGCTGGTCGCGACGCCGCTCGATCCAGGGGAAGGCTTCGATGACCCGCTCGGCCTCCTTGCTCGCCAGGCGGCCTCGCGCGCCCATGCGGAGGTTCTCCCAGACGCTGAGCTCGGGGAAGAGGCCCCGCCCTTCGGGCACGTGGGCGATGCCCTGGCGGGCGACGAACTCCGGGCTGCGCCGCGTCAGCCGGCGGCCGTCGAAGACGATCTCGCCGTTCGTCCGCACCATGTTCGAGACGCTCCGGAGCGTCGTCGTCTTGCCGGCGCCGTTGGCGCCGAGCAGCGCGACGACGTCGCCCTCGTCGACCGTGAGGGAAACGCCGTGGAGGGCGCGAATCGGGCCGTACCGGGCCCGGACGTCACGCAGCTCAAGCAGCGGCATCCTCGCCCCCCAGGTAGGCCTCGATCACTTCCGGGTTGCGCTGGATCTCCTGCGGCGTGCCCTCGGCGATCTTCCGCCCGAAGTTGAGGACGTGAACGCGGTCGCTGACGCCCATCACGAGCGCCATGTGATGCTCGACGATCAGGATCGTGAGCTCATAGTCCTTCCTCAGCCGCCGGATGAGGGAACCGAGCTCCTCGACCTCCTCGTGGTTGAGCCCACCGGCGGGCTCGTCGAGGAGCAGGAGGCGGGGCCGGGAGACGAGCGCGCGCGCCAGCTCGATCCGTTTGAGCGTCCCGAACGGCAGGCCGACTGCCGGGCGGTCGGCGAGCTGCGAGAGATCGAGGTAGTCGAGCGTCTCGCGGGCGAGCGTCCGCGCCTGGCGCTCCCCGAAGGGACGGAGCTTCGTGTGCGCGCCGACGAGGACGTTCTCGGCGACGGTCATCGTCGGGAAGAGCACGACGTTCTGGAACGTCCGTGCGACCCCGGCCCGGATGATCCGGTGGGTGCGCGTCCGCAGCAGGTCCTGCCCGTCGAAGACGACCCGGCCGGAGTCGGCCTTGTAGAGGCGCGTGACGACGTTGAAGAGCGTCGTCTTCCCGGCTCCGTTGGGACCGATCAGGCCGGCGATCGTCCCCTCCTCGAGGGTCAGGGAGACGTCGTCGAGCGCGACGATCCCCCCGAAATGCCGTGTCACGTTCTCGACTGCAAGGAGGGCCACGGGGCGACGATCATAAGGAACGTGGTTGAACTAGAGGACGGGATTCGTCAGCTCACCTTCGCGCTGCCCCTCGGCATCGACCACGTCCACTGCTACCTCCTCCCGTCCTCCGAGGGGGACTGGACGCTCGTCGACACAGGGCTCGGGCTGCCGGACGCGCGTGAGAGTTGGGCTGCGGTCCTCGGGGGGCTCGACGCGCCCGTCCGCCGGATCGTCGTCACCCACTTCCACCCCGATCACGTCGGCGCCTCGGCCGACGTCGCCGCACTGACCGGGGCACCCGTGCACCAGGGCGCCGACGACTACGCGCAGTGCCTGCGCACCTGGGGAGAGCTGCGGATCGAGTCGCGGATGCCCGAGTACCTGCGCCGGCACGGGACGCCCGAGGCCGAGGTGCGGACGTTCCAGGAGGAGGCGGCGGCGTTCGTCCACCTCGTGCGGTTCGCCCCCGACCCGGTTCTCCTCTCACCCGGCGAGGAGCTCGACGGCTGGGAGCTCCTGCAGCTGCCGGGGCACGCGGACGGCCACCTTGCCCTCCTGCGGGACGGGATCCTCGTCGCCGGCGACACGCTGCTCGGGACGATCACGCCCAATGTCGGGCTCTACCCGGACTCCCGGCCGGACCCGCTCGCCGACTACCTCAACTCGCTGGAACGCATCGCCGCGCTCGAGCCGCGGTTGGCGTTGCCCGGCCACGGCGAGGTGATCCGAGATCCGGCCGGGCGCGCACGGGAGCTGATCGAGCATCACGCCCAGCGCCTCGAGCAGACGACGGCTGCGCTCGACGGCGAGCCGCGCACCGCCTACGCCGTCTCGCTGACGCTCTTCCCGGAGCCGCTCTCGCCGGCGCTGCGGCGCTTCGCGCTCGCCGAGACCCGTGCCCACCTCGAGTACCTGGTCGGGCGCGATGGGGCCCGCCGGGTGGACGAGGAGGAGCACGTTTCGTATCTGGCCTCCGGGTAAACGGGAGGCTCATGACGGAGTTCGGCTACGCCCTCTCGTCCGAGGAGCACGGGCCTCGGGAGCTGGTCGAGAGCGCCCGGGCAGCGGAGGACGCGGCGTTCGAGTTCGCGATGATCTCCGACCACTTCCACCCGTGGACGGACTCCCAGGGCCAGAGCCCGTTCGTCTGGAGCGTGATCGGCGGGATCGCGCAGGTGACGAAGCGGGTGCGGCTCGGAACGGGCGTGACGTGCCCCACGATCCGCACGCACCCGGCGATCATCGCCCACGCCGCGGCCACGGCCGCCGTGATGACCGAGGGCCGCTTCTTCCTCGGCGTCGGCACCGGCGAGAACCTGAACGAGCACGTCGTCGGCGAAGGCTGGCCGGCGCCCGACGAGCGGCTTGCCATGCTCGAGGAGGCGATCGAGGTCATGCGGCTCCTCTGGCAGGGCGGCGAGCAGACACGCCGCGGTCGGTTCTACGACGTCGAACAGGCGCGGCTCTACACCCTTCCCGAGGAGCCGGTACAGATCGCAGTCGCGGCGGCGAAGTCGAACGCCGCCGAGCTGGGCGGACGCCTCGGCGACGCCTTCGTGAACACCGCGCCGGACGGATCGGTCATCGAGACGTTCGAATCGGCGGGTGGGCACGGCAAGCCGCGCTACGGCCAGATCACCTGCTGCTGGGCGACCAGCGAGGAGGAGGGAGCGAAGACGGCCTGCGAGATCTGGCCGAACGCGGTGCTCGGCGGCGACCTCGGCTACGAGCTCCCGATCCCGGCGCATTTCGAGCAGGCGACGACGGACGTCACGCCCGACCAGGTCGCCGAGGCGATTCCGTGCGGCCCGGATCCCGAGCGCTGGCTGAAGGACATCCGCGCCTACGAGGACGCCGGGTACACGCACATCTACTTCCATCAGATCGGGTACGACCAGGAGGGGTTCTTCCGGTTCTGGCGAGACGAGTTGCAGCCCAGGCTGTAGACCCGCTAGGGCAGGCCCGCGTGTGGAACGTCGACCGTTGCGGTGAGGAGGACCGCTTCCCGAGCCCGGCTCCGGCGGCGCGCTGAGAAGTCGGGCGCCGCGCAGAGGAGGAGGGTCCGCCCGCCGTCACCGCCCAGCATGCAGGCGTAGAACTGCAAGCCGTCGGGGGCGGCGATCTCCTCGACGATCGCGCCGCCCGGAGCGAGACGGCAGGCGCGATGGCCTCTGGCGTCGGCCGACCAGATGTGTCCGTCCGCGTCGAGGGTGCAGCCGTCCGGAGCGAGGTCCGGGACGTCCGCCCAGACCCGGCGCTCCGCGAGTGAGCCGTCGGCTTCAATCGTGAAGGCGACGTAGCGGCGGCCGTACGTCTCCCCCACGATCAGCGTTCGACCGTCGCCCGTGATCACGGTGCCGTTGGGGAAGAGGAGGTCCTCGGCCGCGAGGGCGGTCGAACCGTCCGGGTCGACGCGGACGAGCCCGGTCGGCTTCGGCTCCTCGCGCGCCATCAGGTCGAACCCGAAGTTGCCGACGTAGGCTCGGCCGTTCGCATCGACGACCAGGTCGTTGAGCGGGCCGCCGCACAACTGGGCGACCTCGGCGTGCACGGAGACCTCGCCCGACGGCGAGCGGCGGAGCAGACGTCGGTCCTGCATGGACACGACGAGCAGCGAGCCGTCCGGGAGCCAGCCAAGGCCGGACGGCTGGCCCTCGACCGTCAGCTCTTCCCGCTCCCGTCCGCCGGTGTCGACGGTGTAGACCGCGCGGCGGTAGAAGTCGGACTCCCACCAGCG